>Ga0190275_10003563_pt1 | contig 11139 bp, 5 predicted proteins | sample Popmic550T_FD_133745 | JGI IMG/M metagenome (GOLD analysis project Ga0190275, IMG submission 133745) | Populus adjacent soil microbial communities from riparian zone of Yellowstone River, Montana, USA - 550 T | ecosystem: Environmental > Terrestrial > Soil > Riparian zone > Trees stand | place...
AAATCTGATATTGGCGCAGAGCACCCGTCTCGATCAGGACCAGTGGGGCGTTCGCATGGACCAGAACATTTCCGATCGTCAGCGTTTGTTTGGGCGCGTGTCGATGTACGATGCGAGCCGCCGCCAGCCGACCGGACTGCCTGCAAGTGTCTCCTACAACAGCAATACCGGCGCGAACATTGCCGTCAACTACGCTTTTATCTTCAGTCCCACCTTGCTGTACGAGTTCGCAGGCGGCTATAACCGCGCCACCATTCCATTCGGCAACGAGCCTCTGGGCCAAGACTTCCACGACGCTGTGGGCGATAACTACGCTCCCGAAGTGCCTCTGGGATTCCTGCCTTCAAGCCAAGTTCTGACCGGGTCGCGGTATACGACAGCGTCCTATGTGTTCTACGATCTGGCGAATCCCGACGACGCCTTCCAGTTCAACAACAGCCTGAAGAAGATTGCCGGGAAACATACCATCAACATGGGTTTTAACCTGCTGTACTGGCGCCATAACGTGGGCGTCCAAGGCACATCGAATTTGCAGTATTCTCCGTTGACGACGGGACTACCGGGTTTCACCGGCACCGGCGAAGCTCTCGCGAGTTTCTACACGGGCTATCCAACGCAGACGAACTACGGATTTGGTGTGCCCAAGAGGACCTATGGGAATATCTACGTCGGTTTTCTGGGCGACACCTGGAAAGCAACACGCCAGTTAACGGTAACGCTCGGCTTGCAATACGTCTATGCGACGCCGCCACGGGGCAACCAGGTATCGGCGATGGACGTGGATCTGGCGCGCACCCAGCCCTTGGCCAGCGACTTCACATTCGCTTATCTTTGGGGCGAGACAAACCCAATCACCAACGCGCCTGCAAATGCGTCACCGGGATTGCTTGAACCCGATCGCAACAACTTTGCGCCGCGTTTCGCCCTTGCCTATTCGCCGTTTACCAACACATCGATTCGAACCGGCTTTGGGCTGTTCTACGACTACAACACGAATCTGATCCAAAACAACAACGCTCGCGGGTTTGCGTATCCGTTTGCCGTCTCGCGCGCGATCACCGGTCAAAACCTGAATGGGGTTGGACCGTCGAATCCAGCGATCACTCTGGATGAGCCGTATGCGCCGTTCGTGCCCAGCCGCGCGCAGTTCGGAAATCCACTCGATCGTTTTCGCCGCGATCCATACGCAATGAACTGGAATTTCGGTATCGAGCAGTTGCTGCCGGCCAACATGCTCCTGGCGATAGACTATGTCGGATCGGGCGGCCGCAAGCTTTCGACCAACGTGCAGTTGAACCAAGCTCCCGTGGGAGCGGCGGGCGACATCAATGCGCGCCGGCCCTGGCCGAATGCGGGAACCAATCCATTCATCATCAAGCAAATCGGCAACTCCAACTACCATTCGTTGCAGGTTAAACTCGAGCGCCGGTTCTCGGGAGGACTGACTTTCCGAAATTCGTTCACCTGGTCGAGAACGCTTGACTACGATAGCGATCCCAACTCGGCGCAGGTCAGCTACACGTACAATCTACGGTACAGCTATGGCCCGGCTACGTTCCATATTCCGATCGTGAACGTTACTTCCTTCGTGTGGCAAATGCCGTTCGGCCGTGGCCGCGCGATGGCGAATAACCTCAACCGCTTTGCTGACACGATCATCGGTGGTTGGCAGGTCGCGGGCATCGTGAACCTTCGAGCCGGTCAGCCCTATCACATCCTCTCCGGATTGGACACCGGCAACACCGGTAACTCGATCGCGTCTTCTACCGAGCGCGCCGATGTGATCTCCAGTCCCGTACCCGACGGATTCACGCAGACGCGGGAACATTGGTTCGATCCCAATGCCTTCGTGGTGCCGAGATCGGGGACGTTGGGAAACATGGCCAGGAACGCGCTGTATGGTCCCGCGTTTCAGAACGTCGATGTGAATTTGTCGAAAAACTTTCAGTTGAAAGAGCGGCTCGGACTGGAATTCCGCGCTGAGTTCTTCAACGCGTTCAATCACACAAACTTCGGCAATCCCAACAGCACGTTGGCAAACGGCGCTTTATTGGGACAGATCACCAGTACGTTTGCGGCTCGAGACATCCAGTTCGCGCTCAAGATGCATTGGTAATAGCGATACTCTGATGGCATGCGGTTGTTCTCTATTGCGGCTGCCGCCGCGATCCTGTCATATGCGGCGGCAGCGGCAACTTCTCCACCGATCATCCTCATCTCTATCGACACGCTCCGAGCGGACCATGTAAGCGCCTTCGGATCGCGAGGACGACCGACACCGAACATCGACAGCCTGGCCAAAGGTGGCACCCTCTTCACACAAGCCAACACTCAGGCTCCTCTGACCTTGCCTTCGCATGTGTCGATGCTGACCTCCACGCGGCCGTTCGCCAACGGCGTCAATGATAACGGGCAAGTGCTGGGGCCGGCGGCGGTAACTCTTGCGGAAGTGCTAAAAAAGCGAGGTTACATGACTGGAGCATTTGTCGGTGGATTTGTTTTGGACCGACGTTTCGGCCTGGACCAGGGATTCGACCATTACGATAGTCCGTTTCAAGCGACCGCGGATCGAGAGACGGACTCGGAGGATTTGAAGAGGCTAGGCGGGGATGTTGTCGCCGCGGCAACGAAATGGACCGAGCAAAACTCCACGCGGCCATTCTTTCTATTTCTGCATTTGTTCGATCTGCACACGCCGGACAACCTGCCGGCACAGGTACGAAAACGATTTCCCGGTCCACGCTATACGGCGGAGCTTGGCTACGTTGACGAGTTGCTCGGGCAGTTTTTTGCATACTTGCGAAAGCAGGGTCTCTACGACAAAGCGTTGATCGTCTTTACCTCCGACCATGGCGAGGGGCTTGGCGATCATGGCGAGAACTCGCACGGGTTCTTCATCTACCAAAGCACGTTGGCAGTTCCCCTGATCTTTCACTGGCCTGCCGGGTCAACCGGGTTCGCCGCGCGTTCGGATGAACCGGTAAGTCTTCTCGGCCTTGCTCCGACGATCTTGGAGATTGCCAGTGCTCCCGCGCCGCCGAGCTTTCAAGGAAGGAGCCTGGTTCCTCTTGCGCGTGGTGGAAAGTCCGCCTCTCTCGAAGAGATCTACGCGATGAGTTTCTACGGGCGGAATCACTTCAACACGAGCGCGCTCTGGAGCATGCGGAAGGGTCGCTATAAGTACATTCATGCGCCGCGCCCGGAGTTCTACGACCTTCAGAACGATCCAGCAGAACAAAAGAATCTGTGGGCGAGCAATAGAACGTCGCTTGCACAGGCATATGCGGATCGTGTCGCCGCTATCCGGCGGCAGGGCTCAAGTCAGTCGCAGTCTACCGACCCGAGTCCTGAAGTGCTTGCGCGACTGCGATCTCTGGGCTATCTTGCCGGCTCTTCCGGATCGAAGGGGCCTCCCGACTCGGGTCCCGATCCGAAGGATCGAATCGGCGATTACGAGACATACCGGCGCGCAGTGACGCTCACTGGAACGAAGCGATTTGCGGAAGCGAATCGCCTGCTGCGGGAAGTGCTCGGGCGTGATGGCAATCTGGCGGAAGCGCGTATCCTACTTGCATTGAATATGCAGCGAACCGGGCAGCACAGCGAGGCTGCGCAGCAACTCACGACCGTCGTGCAGGCTGCTCCGGCAAACGTTGCCGCGCACTACTATCTTGCAAACAGCTACGTCCAACTCAAGAATCATAATGCAGCGATCAAGGAGTTAGAAGCGGCTCTGGTTGCCGCCGCCGATCGTACACGCGAGTGGAAGGCGATTACGATTCCGGCTGGCGAGCTTCTGGCGCGCCTCCTGTTAGAGCGAAAAGACTACGGCCAAGCCAGATCGCAATATGAACAGTTGCTCAAGCTCGAGGAAGCGAACTACGAAGCCCATTACAATCTCGCGTGGATGGATACGCGGGAGCAGCGATTGAGCGATGCCGTACGCCACCTTCAAGGAGCCGTCAAAGCCCGGCCCGAAGACGCCGCCGCGAGGAACGCGTTAGGCGGACTCTATTTGCGGACTTCGAAACTGACCGAAGCGGAAGCCGAACTTACCGAAGCAGCACGACTCGATCCCAAATCTCCGTGGGCATATTACAACTTGGGTCTTGTCTCTCGAGCTCGCGGCGACAACGCAGGGGCCATGAAGTTCTTTCGCCGGGCATTGACCGCCCAGCCGGATTTTCGTCCTGCTCAAGAAGCTCTTGCAGCTCTTCAAAAGAGCGAGTGAGAAGGGCTTCAGGTAACGATGTCCTTGACGACCACGCCGCTCACATCCGTGAGACGGAAATCGCGGCCGCTATAGCGATACGTCAGGCGTGTGTGATCGAATCCCAGTAAGTGCAGGATAGTCGCATGAAGATCGTGGACGTGGACCGGATTTTCGACTGCTCGATACCCGAAGTCGTCGGTAGATCCGTAAACCGTGCCGCCTCGAACGCCGCCGCCGACCAAGACCGTTGAGAAGCCCAGGCTATTGTGATCGCGTCCGTTCTGAACCTTAACGAGGCCGCTCACTTCTGCGGCCGGCGTTCTGCCAAATTCGCCGCCGATGATGACCAGTGTGTCTTTCAGCAGCCCGCTCGTTCTCAGGTCCTTGATCAACGAAGCTATGGCCGGATCGGCCTGCGAGCAAAGCTTCTGATGATCCATGATGTCGTCGTGATTGTCCCAAGGCTGACCGGGACCGAAGAAGACCTGAACCATGCGAACGCCGCGTTCGACCAGGCGCCTTGCGAGCAGACATCCACGGCCAAAGTCGCTATCTCCGTATCGACCTCGCGTCTCCTCCGATTCCTTGCGGATGTCGAAAGCATCCATCGCCTCCGATTGCATACGAAATGCTGTCTCCATCGTGGAGATGGCGGAATCCAATTCCGGATGCGAACCGGCGCGGCGTGTGAACGACTCGTTCATCTTCCCGAGAAGGTCGACCTGGCGTCGCTGACTCGAGTTACTAAGTTGGACGTTGCGAAGGTTGGGGATCAGCTTCTCGGGATCTACTTCGTTCTTATTGATGATGTGCGTTCCCTGGTATGCGCCGGGAAGGAAGCTGGAACCCCAAAGTTGCGGACCGACGGTAGGTAAGCCAGGACAAAGAACGACGTACCCTGGCAGGTTCTGATTCTCGACACCAAGGCCATAGGTAATCCATGAGCCCATGGACGGACGGCCGGCAAGATTGTGCCCCGTGCTCATCAGGAAGAACCCTGCGTCATGGAATGGCCGGTCAGTATGCATGGACCGGATGACGCAAGCATCGTCGATCTCGGCGCCGAACTGGGAGAAGAGGTCGCTCACTTCGATCCCGCTTTGACCGCGTTTGCGGAAGGCGAACGGCGACCCAAGCAGATTGCCCGTCTTCCGCTCGGTTTTCGGATTTTCGGTGGGCATCGGCTTGCCGTTGTACTTCTGGAGCATCGGCTTGAAGTCGAACGTATCGACGTGCGAAGGCCCGCCGTTCAGGAAAAGGAAGACGACTCGCTTCGCTTTGCCTTCAAAGTGCGTCTTCGGCGCATTGCCGGCAGTTCCGGCAAGCAAAGGTTGCGCAAGTATATTCGCAAGCGCAACTGACCCGAAGCCACCGCTGAGCGACTGGAGCAGCGATCGCCGGCTCATGTGCGAAGTAAGAGTACTCTGTCCTGGATTGAAAAACATAGGGTCCATCGCTCAATTCATGTAAAGAAACTCATTGGAGGCGAGGATTGCCTGCAGATACTGCGGCCAGCCCTCGTCTCCTGCCAAAAACTCGCGTCCCCATCGAACTTCTTCCGCGCTTGGAGGACGACCGAACGCCAGACGGTATGCCCGCTCGATTCGGACTGTTGTATCTTCCCCTGCCTCGCTTGCAACTCTGTCTGCGAACTTTCGCGCTTGTTGCGTCATGAAGGCGCTGTTCAGCAGGAAGAGCCGTTGCAATGGTGTACTTGTGGAGATGCGTTTCTCCGCGGTATCGTTGGCGTTCGGAAAATCGAAGACCGCGAGCGTGTTATCAAGTTTGCGCCTGCTGACGAAGCTATAAATAGTTCGGCGCAGGTTACATTCGTCGTCAATCGGATGAGCTTGTCCACCAATTGTCCTGTCCAGGCGCCCGGACACGGCGAGAACGGAATCCCGGAGAGCCTCGACGTCGAGCCGCCGTACATTTGCGCGCCAATACAGCCGGTTGCCAGGATCCTTCTTAGTGTTGACTTCCGGCGCATCGGAACTGAGAGCGTAGGTGGAAGAAAGCATGATCTCGCGATGTATCGCTTTGATCGACCAGCCGTTTTCTACAAACCTCGATGCGAGGTAGTCCAGCAGTTCGGGATGTGTGGGACGTTCCCCGAGCTGTCCGAAGCTGCTCGGTGTTCTCACGATGCCCTCGCCGAAATGGTGGGCCCAGATGCGATTCACCATCACTCTCGCCGTCAGGGGATTGCCGGCATTGGCGATGGCTTCGGCAAGCTCCAGTCGGCCGCTGCCGTTTGCGAACGGACGCGGATCGCCTTCGCAAAGGACCGATAGGAAGGCTCGCGGCGCCTCTTCTCCCAGATTTTCCGGATTGCCACGGATGTGAACTTTGAGGTTCTTTGGCTTCTCGACATCTTCGATGACATGAAGGAAGGGATACTTGGCCGGAAGTTCGGCTTCCTTGCGCTGCACTTCCGCCACAAGCCCGGCGGCGTAGCTCTTCCACTCGCCTTGCAGGAAGCGATCGATCGCTTCTCCTTTGTACTGCAGCACGCGCTCGCTCTTGTCAGAAGAAAAACCGGTTCGCGAATCGCCCATGATCTCCGACCAGAAAACGTACTTATCGCGCGGGTAGGGCAATAGTACAACTTTCGCCAAAGCCGGATTCCCCTCCGCGCCGCCGAGTGTCGCCAGATTCTTCTCTTCGATGCTGCGAATTTCATCATGCACTGTCAAAAGCTGCGTTTGAAACTCACGAGCTACTGCCGCTACGGCGGCTTCGTCGGCGGTGTTCTCGTTTTGCAGCCGGCACCACGCATCCAGATGTTTGTGTGTGTGTTCTTTCTTGTCCAGATAGCGGACCCAGCGTTCCAGCGTTTCGGAGTCGAGCTTTTGTTCCGACGCTACCTCGCCTGCAGCGCGATGTCTCGGTCCGAGTACCTGCGAGGCTGCGAAAACGTATTTTTCCGTCTGCTCTGCCAGGATCTCTGCAAGCTGCCGCGTTTGCCGGTCCCGGAAGTCGGCCAGCTTTTTCTTTAACGACTTGATTTCTTCGGCCTGTTTGTCGTATTTTTCGACCACATCTTTTGAAGCAAGCGGATACTCTTTCAAGCGTGTGCTTTGAAAAACGCCCAGGAATGCGTAATAGTCCTTGGTGGGAATCGGATCGAACTTGTGGTCGTGGCATTGAGCGCATCCGACAGTCAACCCGAGAAACGCTTTGCCCGTTACGTCCGGGCGGTCCTCCTGGTATTGGGCGCTAAACGCGTAGAAGCCAAGGGCAGGCCGTAATCGCTCCCGCTGATCCGCCGGCATCAGATCGCCCGCGATCTGCGCCTTTGTGAAGAGATCGTAGGGCATGTCGTCGTTGAAAGCCTGAACGACCCAGTCCCGATAACGGAAAGAATTTGCGTACGGCTCGTCTTCGACGATGTTCAACTTGTCGTCTGTGTAGCGAGCGACGTCCAGCCAGTAACGTCCCCAGCGCTCTCCATAGTGCGGGGAGGCTAGCAATTTGTCGACTACTTTTGCAAACGCGCCCGGCGATTTGTCATTCACAAACGCGTCGACTTCTTCGGGCGTCGGCGGCAGTCCAATCAGGTCCATGTAGGCGCGACGCAGCAGAACAGGCTTGGCCGCCATCGCAACCGGCTGCAAGCCTTCCTTCTCGAGCCGGGACAAGATAAAAGCGTCAATCGGCGTCTTTACCCAAGATCGATTGCCTGGGGCCGGCGCCTTCGGCTTGTGAACCGGTTGGAATGACCAGAACTGCCGCTGTTCCGCGGTGATGTGATATCCAGCGTCTGACTTGGGCGCGGAGGCTTTCGCTTCGGGCCACTCGGCGCCATCCTTGATCCATTGCCGCAAGACGCCGATGTCGTCCGGCGTGAGCTTGCCCTCCGGGGGCATCTTCAGACGGGCATGGGTGTGAGTGACAGCTTGGAAGAGAAGGCTTTCCTCGGGCTTGCCGGGAATCACCGCCGGCCCCGAGTTGCCGCCTTTGAGCAACGACTCGCTCGACACCATTTTCAGCGCGCCCAATGCAGTCGACGTGTGGCATGCAAAGCAATTCTTCGCCAGCACAGGCCGAACGCGCATCTCGAAGAAATCGCCTGGAGTTTCCGACCAGAGTGAAAGAGGAATGAAAGCTGCCAATACTACCGGCCTGACAGCAAACGGCATTTTCGGAAGGCCTCCAGTGCGTGGACTGATCTGGTCGGACCAGATCTTTTGAATGTAGCACAAAGGGAGCGCCTAGGATTAGAGGGCCACGCCAAGCGGCCGTCTTAAAATCAGCGCCGATACTAGGGAAATAACCACAAACCACAACGCCCACGGAAGGGAGAATACCGTTGCTTTGGGATACCGAATTTCAATGGCACTTCTCCCCCACAAAGGTTTAGGAAGGAACGCCATCCCGGAGCCGGCGACGATTCGTTCGGTCATAGACGCGACTTGCAGCTTCCCTGAAGAATCCTGGGTAGGACGGATTCGCCAGCTTGTCTGGCCGGTGGCTTTCACGAACAGCGGTCTGGTCTCAACCGCAAAACCGGGAGGCGTAACAATGGATTGCTGTTGAGCCGCCACCGAAACAACTGCGGAACTCCCGACTTTGAGAGGCGCACGACTATACGCGGCGTCGAGCGTCCAAAGCACGCCCATCATAGGTAGTGCTGAAAGCGCCAACGACGGAAAAAGGAGTTTCAGCAGGCGGACGTTATCCAGCGCCAGCGCGCGCTGCGACCGCAGCACCTGCCCCGGATCTTCCCGAAACAGTCTGCATTCGAGCAAGTGAGCTTGAGCTTGCGCCTTCGTCGCGGCGATCGCAGCCTGATCCGACCATCGCCGGATCGTGAGCATCATCACGAGCGTCGTTACGGCTGCGGCAACGCCGATTCCAAGCAGCGCAACGCCGCCTAACTCGACTTCCGTCACTTCAGATAACCCAGCCCCTTCAACTTGCGTTCGACGTCGTCACGGACGTCGGCTTCCTGGCTTTTGGCCAACTCCCGTTCGAGGACGTGGCAGACAAACTCATCGACGGAGCTGTAGCCCGCCTTTTCCGCCTGCGTGCGCGCGCGATCATAAAGTCCTCGGGTCAAGGTGACAGAAGGCTTAAAGGACAGCATGCCTTGATAGTAGACTGTCCGTCAGAACACGTTGCGGCCCGTCATGGCGGCGGGCGGTGAAACGTTGAAGAAGCGGAGGATCGAAGGCGGCAGATCGCGGAGAGCAGGCTGTTCATTTTTGATGGGCTTGCTGCTCAGAAGAACTCCCGGTACTGCCACTGGATCGATGCAGTGATCGCCGATCCACGGATCCTGGTTCTCCTCGACAACCTTGCCTTCGCTGGCTCCGAGCCCGGTGTTCCAGGCGGCGCGATACCCGGGACTGTATCCGAGGATGAGATCCGGCGCTACGGCCGACTCGCGCCGCTGCGCTACCGCTTGAACGATACGTTCGCCGGTGTCGGGATCCCGCGCCTCGAGCAATCGCTTCTTTATCCGATCGAGCGTTGCGAGGCGGTCCCCGTTTTCGACAATTCCTTTCGCCTCTCTTCCACGCATGTTCAGATATAAGCCGTTCAGTCCGAGCGCGTATGCTTGCGTGCGGCTCCAATCGACGTTTTGGAAACCGTCGCCGCCTGGAGGTCCATCAAGGACAAGAAAGCGTTCCTGAACCAGCCAGGCGTTCAATTGAAAACTGCGCTCGAACCGTGCGAAGCCGTGATCGGACATGACGACGAAAGTTGCGGTGGGCACAGCCTGCATCGTTTCCCAGATCGCCTCGTCAACTCGGCGATAGGTCTCGAGGAGGGCCGTTTCGTCACGCTCCCATAACATGTGCGAATCCTGATCGACAGACGAAAAATACACGAAGAGAAAGCCTTCCCGGAACGCTCGTATTGCCTGGCGGAGTAGTCGCTTCTCATCTTCAAACACCATCCGGCTTTGTACTTTGTATTCCTCGAGGCTGAGGGCCCCGTGTCGCACTGCCGCGGTGTCTTGCGCAATGCCTTGGGTGTAGAAGGGACCTGTTTCCCTGGCGATTTTGGCCGCCAGTGCGGCCGGCGCCGAGATCGGTATTGCCGGTTCGCTGGGATCAATGTTTATCGGACTCACATACAGCCGGAGTGGCGTTACCGACTTGGCGTATACGCGAACCATTCCTTTTGTGCTTGCGATCCACGGAACGAGCGAGAACTCGACAGGTATCCACTCGGACCACTCTCGGGCCTGAAGAATGACAACTTCCTCGCCCACCGAAAGCTGGATGGCGTTTGCATTGGCGTCGACGTCAGTGATCAGGGTGGCAACTGTCGTTTGCTGGTCTTTCCGCAGCGGATTCGATGGGCCTTGGAGCGGCAGCAGAACGCGGCCGTTCCCGCCAACCGCTACCGTGGTGATTTCACCTCCGGGTACGGAGCGCGCAATCTCCTCGGGCTCATCTGTGTACAACGTGAAGGTTCCAAATCCACCTCGAAGATCGGGAACACCCATGCCGGAGATGGCCTCGCCACTTTCTACCGGCGGGAAGTTCGTCGGCATACGTGACGTGAATACCGGGACGCCCTGGTTGGCCAGCAGCGACCAGAACGCAACGCCGTTTCGCAGCGAGATCACACGCGCAGAGGAAAGAGGAAAGATCCACGGCCCGAATGGCAATTGCCAACGAGGCGGTTCCAGTCGGTTCATGGAGGAGAACGGCGCCAGCGTGTTGGGATCGCGATGTACAAAGTCGTAGATCCCATGGCCATCCGGGTCGAGCCCGGTAATAAACGTCGACCAGGCCACCGGGCTCTGCGGAGGAGTCGTTGTCTGTAGTCGACGAAATCCGCCCGTGTCTCTTAATTTTCGGAGCGCGGGCAGGGCGGCCCAGTGGCGCTCCAGGAAACTCGGGTCCATCCCGTCAACGCCAAAAACGATCAGCGACTGTCGACCGAGTTCCCCCGGCTGCGGACGGCAT
>Ga0190275_10003564_pt1 | contig 11136 bp, 9 predicted proteins | sample Popmic550T_FD_133745 | JGI IMG/M metagenome (GOLD analysis project Ga0190275, IMG submission 133745) | Populus adjacent soil microbial communities from riparian zone of Yellowstone River, Montana, USA - 550 T | ecosystem: Environmental > Terrestrial > Soil > Riparian zone > Trees stand | place...
GCCCACCAGGCGACCGGCCAGGCGATGAGGTTGGCGAGCACCACCGGCTTCGAGAATTGCCAGGCGAGCAGCCGGACGATGTCGCTTATCCGGGCTCCGAACACCTTGCGGATGCCGATCTCCCGGGTCCGCCGCTCCGCGGTGAAGGCGGCGAGCCCGAACAGGCCCAGGCAGGCGACGACGATCGCGAGAAGCGCGAAACCGGCGAAGGTGGTGCCTCGCGCTTCGTCGGCGGCGTAGAGCTCGGCAAGGTGGGCATCGGCGAAATTGCCGTCGAACGGCACTTCCGGGGCCATTCGCTTCCAGACCCGCTCCACGCCCGCCAGCGCCGCCGCCGGATCGTTCGAGACGTAGCGGACGAGCAAATTGGAATAGGTGCCCGAATCGTAGAAGATCATCGGCTCGAGCGTCTGGCGCGCCGACCGGAAGCGGCTGTCCGCCGTCACCCCGACGATGGTCATGGGCAGAAGGCCGTAGCCGGTACCGAAGGCGCTGGCCTTGAGCTGCTTTCCGATCGCCTCGGCGGGGGTGCGGAAGCCGAGGCGCCGGGCGCCGAGCTGGTTGACCATGACGTTGAGCCCGCGCGCGGTGAGCGCCTTCAGCTGCGCGTCCACCTCTTCGCGGGTCTCGCCGCTCGCCTCGCCATTGTCGTTGGCGAATTGCCTGGACAGGTTGCGGCCCGCGAGCAGCCTGATCCCCATCGTGTCGACGAAGTCGGGGTGGGCGCCGTACCAGCCCATCGTCACCGGGCTCGGGCGTCCGGGGACCGAGACCTCGGCGGTCAGCGTCTGGCCGCTCGCCACCCTTATGTTGGCGGCGGCGACCGAGCGCACCCCCGGCACCTTCGCCATTTCGAGCAGCACCGAGTCGGTCTGGTTGGCGATGATCGCCCGGTTGAAGCCGGTCGCCTGGATGAGGCCGTCACGCCGGTATCCGGGGTCCACGCTCTGGGCGAAGCGGGTCTGGGAGTAGACGATGGCGGTGCAGACGATGAGTCCGATCGATACCGAGAATTGGGCGATCACCAGGGCGCTTCGGATCCGGCCGCTTCCGGCCGGCTCGGCGGCGGACTGGTTCGCCCTCAGCACCGCGCCGGGCTGATAGCGCGAGAGGTAGAAAGCCGGATAGACTCCGCCGACGAGGCCGACGGTCAGGAGAAGCGCGAGGGCCGGGATCAATATCCCGTCGGGGCCCAGATAGGCGATCCGAAGGTCCGATTTGAGGAAGCTCGCGAGCCAGGGCAGGCTCACCTCCGCAAGCGCGATCGCGATGAGCAAAGCGAGCCCCGCCAGAAGCAGCGATTCGCCGAGGAATTGGGCGACGAGCTGGCCCCGCCGGGCTCCGAGCACCTTGCGCAGGGCCACTTCCCGAGCCCTCTGTCCGGCGCGCGCGGTGGAGAGGTTGACGAAGTTGACGCAGGCCATGGCCAGGATGAGCAGGGCGACGATGCTGAAGGTCGCCAGAGTCCGGCGGTCGTTGCCGGGCCGGTCGTCCGAGCCTTCGGCGCCGCTGAGGTGGACGTCGCTCAGATTGACCAGCTTCCAGTCGAACGCGTCGCCCTCGCTGACCATCTTGCCGTCGACATTGGCTCGGGGAATGTTGCGCTTTTCCCACGCGGGAAGGCCGAGATTGATCGCATCCGCCGAGAATCCCGGCCTGAGCTTCAGATAGACGAAGCCGTTGATGCAGCCCCAGCCGCACTCCGCTTTCTCCTCCTCGGTAATCCGTTTGACGAGGGTGAAGTCCATGTGGCTGTTGCGCGGCAAATCCTCGAACACGCCGGTGACCTGGAGCGCATATTTCTCGCCGCGCCGGATGCCGGTGACGGCTTGGCCGACGACGTCGAGCGAACCGAATCGCTTGATCGCCTCCGAGCGGCTGAGCACCAGGCTGCCCGCGGCGGAAAGGGCGCTCGCCGGATCTCCGCGCAAAAACGGGACGGGAAGGATACGGAAGAAATTGGGATCGGCCGAGATCGTCTCGGCATTGGCCGCCTCGCCCTGCCGGTCGAAAAGGACTTGGCGGTCGCTCTCCGCCCGGACGATGGCCTCGATCTGCGGGAAATCCTTGGCGAGCGTGTCGGCGACGACGCCTTCGGTCCCCTGCTGGAGGCGGCGCTCACCGGTCTCCGGGTCGGTGTAGAGCGTCTGCACCTGATAGATTCGATCGCTGCCGGGCAGCCAGCGATCGTAGCGCGTCTCGTACCGCACGTAGAGAAAGATGAGCAGGCACGCCGCGAGCCCGATGGCGAGCCCGACCAGGTTGATCGCCGCGTAGACTTTGTGCCGCGAAAGCGCTCGCCAGGCGACGGTGAGGTAATTGCCCCACATGGTCAGCAGTCCCCTTTATGCCCCTCTCCCGTCCTTACGGGAGAGGAGGGGCCCGCCGCGAAGCGGTGGGAGGTGAGGGTCTGTACTCCGGACTCGGCAAGACCCTCACCCCCCAAGCCTTCGGCTTGGGTCCCCCCTCTCCCGCGAAAAGCGGGAGAGGAATATCCCGAGGCGCTTCCTCCCCTCACGCCGCCCGGCGCCGCTCGATCAGGATCCGCCCGTCGAGCATGTTGACCACCCGGCCGGCATAATCGGCATGGGCGGGCGAGTGGGTGACCATGACGATGGTCGAGCCCTCGCGATTGAGGGCCTGGAGCATCTTCATCACTTCCTCGCCATGCTGGGTGTCGAGATTGCCGGTCGGCTCGTCGGCGAGGATCAGCTTGGGGTTGCCGACGAGGGCCCGGGCGACGGCGACTCGCTGCTGCTGGCCGCCCGACAGCTGGCTCGGCCGGTGCTTGGCGCGGTGGGCGACCCCGACCTTGTCCATCACCGCCTCCACCCGCGAGCGCCGCTCGGACGCGGCGACGTCGTGATAGAGCAAGGCGAGCTCGATATTCTCGCGGACGCTCAATTCGTCGACCAGGTTGAAGCTCTGGAAGATGAAGCCGATGTTCTTCTTGCGGACGTTGGCGAGCTTCGCTTCGGGGAGATTGCCGACCTCGACTCCGTCGAAGACGTAGGAGCCGCTGCTCGGCGAATCGAGCATTCCGATCACGTTGAGCAAAGTGGATTTGCCGCAGCCCGACGGGCCCATGATGGCGACGAACTCGCCGTCGGCAATGTCGAGGTCGATCCGGTCGAGCGCCGTCGTCTCGACGGTGTCGGCGCGATAGACCCTCGACAATTCACGCATGGTCAGCATGGATTCGGCTCCTCCGTCAGGTTTCGAGGTCCAGCCGATCCTTGTCGGCGAAACCGGTGTAGGGTGAGGTGATCACGCGCTCGCCGGGCTCCAGCCCCTCGAGCACTTCGACATAATCGGCGTTGCGTCGGCCGAGGCGGACGTTGCGCTTGACCGCTCCGCCGCCGTCGGGCTCGACCACGAACACCCAGGCGCCGCCGGTCTCGTTGTAGAAGGCGCCGTTCGGGATGAGCAGGGCCGGGGCCGGATCGCCGAGCGTCAGCTTGGTCTGAAGGGTCTGGCCGCGGTTGAGCGCGGGCGGCTCGGCGCCGACGAAATTGAGGTCGACCTCGAATACGCCGTTGCGCACCTGCGGATAGATTTTGGCGACCTTGGCCCGATAGGTCTTGCCGCCGGCGTCGACGGTGGCATTCTGTCCCGGCTGGACCCGGCCGAGATAATATTCGTCGACCGAGGCGACCAGCTTGTTGCGGCCGGCGCTGTCGACTTGCCCGAGCCGCTGGCCGCGGGTCAGGGACTGGCCGACCTGGATCGAGAAGGCGGTGAGCTGCCCGGCCACGGGCGCGCGCAGGTTGAGCGCGTCGAGCGTCGAGCGGGCGATGTCGAGGCTTCCGCTCAGCGAGGCGTTGGAGGCGCGGAGCTGGGCGAGCTGGCTGGTCTGAAGCCTCTGGTTGACCGCCCGGGCACGCTTGAGAACCTCCGCTCGGCGCTGGCTGGAGAGATATTCGTCGCGGCTGTCGTTATAGACTTTCGCGGGCACATAGCCCTTTTCCATCAGCGGCTTCTGCATCTCATACTGGCGCCTGGCCTTGTCGGCGGCGAGCTGGGCGTCGATGACGGCGCGCTCGTCGCCGATGCTGGTCTGGGCCAGCGCGAGCTCTTGGCTGCGCATCGAATTGACCTCGCGCGACACGTCCGACTGGCGCGCGAGCAGGTTAAGGGCGAGATCCGAATTGGACAGCACCGCGAGCAGCTGACCCTGCTGGACCATCGCTCCGTCCTCGACCATGATCCGCTCGACCCGGCCGCCCTCGACCGCGTCGAGGAAGACGGTGACCAGGGGCTCGACCCGGGCCCTCAGCGGCAGGAAATCGTCGAACGTCCCCTTGCTCACCGACGACACCGTCAGCCTTTCGGCCGCCACCGTCTGGCTGCCCGCGCTCGGCGCGAACCACCAGAAGAGCAAGGCGGCCAGAAGCAGACCGCCGGCGCCGATGGCGATCTTGGAACGCTTCGACAGGCCGGTGGAGGCCACCATCTTGTCCATGCCCGTGCCGCTTTCCGCGCGCGGCTCGCTGTCCGTGGATTTCATCCTGATCACGCTCATCCCAACCTCATGCCGTCCGATTCTGGACACCTCTTTGTACGCCGGCGGACAGGATCACAGAAGGACGCTCGCGCAGCCCATCGCCAGATGCGCGCTGCCGTCGCCGCAGGCGGCCGCCGCCAGCCCGCCCGCGGCGGCCCGGGCGCTCGCGAGGCCGGTCGGTTCCAGAGCGGCCATCGGCGCAAGCAGGCCGGCCGCCGCCAGCAGCAGGCCGGTCAGCCAGGTTTCGAACTTGCGCATCGCCAAACTCCCCATTCCGCGTCGGCTTGTCCCCAGCATGAGCCGTGCCAATCGCGGAAAAGCGCGATTATCGGCGATTATCGGCGATTATCGGCGAGTGTTCGACCGTCCTCCCGTCCGCTTCCGAACGCCGCGGAGTCCGCCCCCGGACGCTCCTGGCCACCATTGGCACGATTATTGTTTGTCCGTTCCCGGACAGGCCTGTAGGAGGATCGACGTGGCTGGGGAGGGTAAGCCGTTCTGGCGCTGCATCGTCATCGACGACGATCAGGACATTTTGCTGTCCGCGCGCCTCCTGCTCCGCGACCTTTTCGAAGACGTCGCGACCTTCCAGGCCCCCGAGGACGCCATGGCCGCGATCGAAAAGGATGGCGCCGACGTCGTCCTTCTCGACGCGAATTTCGGCCGGGGCGCGACCAACGCCGCCGAGGGCTTCCATTGGCTCGGCGAGATATTGGCGAAAGACCCGCAGACCGTGGTGGTGATGATCACCGCCCATGGCGGCGTCAACATCGCGGTCGAGGCGATGAAGCGCGGCGCCACCGACTTCGTCTCCAAGCCCTGGTCGAACGAACGCCTGCTCGCCACCGTCCGAACCGCCGCCTCGCTTCGGACCTCGCGTCAGGCTGCGGCCACCGAGCGCAAGCGCGCCGTCGCCATCTCCGCTCCGGCGGCCGGGGGCGAGACCCCATTGCTCGGCCAGTCCGCGCCGATGCGCCTCATCTATTCTCTGATCGAACGCGCCGGCCCGACCGAGGCCAACGTCCTCATCCTAGGCGAGAACGGCACCGGCAAGGAATTGGTCGCCCGGGAGCTGCACTCGAAGTCGCGCCGCTCCGGCAACGTCTTCGTCTCCGTCGATCTTGGCGCGGTGGCCGAGAACCTCTTCGAATCCGAGCTGTTCGGGCATGTCAAAGGCGCCTTCACCGACGCCCGCGGCGACCGCATCGGGCGGCTTCAGGCGGCGGACGGCGGCACCCTCTTCCTCGACGAGGTCGGCAACCTCCCGCTTCACCTCCAGCCCAAGTTGCTGACCGCGCTCGAGCAGCGCCAGGTCACTCCGGTCGGCGCCAACAAGCCGGTGTCGATCGACGTCCGGGTCGTCGCGGCGACCAACCTTCCGCCCAATCGGCTCGCCGACGAGAGCCTGTTCCGCCCCGATCTGCTGTTCCGGCTCAACACCGTCGAGATCGAGCTACCGCCGCTCCGCGAGCGTCGTGAGGACATTCCCGTCCTCGTCGAGCATTATGTCGCCCTCTACGCGAAGAAATACGCCAAGGCCGCCCGCCGGCTCCCCTCAGAGGTGATGGCCGCCCTCGTCGCCTACGACTGGCCCGGCAACGTCCGGGCGCTCCGCCACGCCGCCGAGCGTGCCGTCATCCTTGCCGGCAACGACGTCTTCACCTTCGAGGATTTCTCGCTCTCGCGCTCGACCGTTCCGCGCCAGGCGACCAGCACTCCGCCTGCCTTGAGCGCGGACCTCAATCTCGAACGCGCCGAGAAGCAGATGGTCGAGCAGGCGCTCAAGCGCCACGCCTACAACATCTCGCTCGCCGCCCAGGAGCTCGGCCTGACCCGCGCCTCGCTCTACCGGCGAATGGACAAGCATGGGCTTTAGAAGCCGCTTCGTCGCCGGCCTCGGCTGGCGTGCGGCGATACTGGTCGGCACGGTCTATCTGTTCGTCGCGACTCTCGGCATCGACGGGCTCGGAGTCGCCCGGCTGCTCGCCGCCGGCCTGTGCCTGTGGGCCCTCTACGAGCTGTGGCGTTATATCCAGCGTACCAACACGGAGCTCGCCCGGTTCCTCGAAGCGGTGCGGCTGGGCGACCTTTCGCAGAGCTTTGCTCACCGGGCGGACGGCAGCGGCTTCACCGATATCGGCCAGGCGCTCGACCAGGGGATCCGCAACCTGCGCGACGAGCGGCTTCGGCTCACCGAAGCGAACCGTTTCTGCGAGGCCGTCCTCGACGACGCCCCGGCGCCGCTCCTGACCGTCGACTCGGACGGCCGGGTCGAGCTCGCCAACAAGGCGGCCCGGCGCCTGTTCGTGCGCCACCATGGCGTCAGGATCGAGGATTACCGTATCTATGGCGAGACCTTCGCCACGGCCTTGAGCGACGACGCGATCGGCAAGCCGCGCCTGGTGCCTTTGATGCTGGACGAGCTGCCGCAATCGGCGATGGTCAGCGCCGCTTCGGTCCACCGTCTCGGCGGAATGGTTCGGGTCGTCGCCGTTCAGCCGATCCAGGGCGAATTGAACGCGATCGAGATCGCCGCCCAGAGCGACCTCATCCGGGTCCTCACCCACGAGATCATGAACAGCATGACTCCGGTGACCTCGCTCGCCCAAAGCGCGGCCGGATTGATGGCCGAGGCCGATCGCGGCGACGATCCGCTGGTTTCCGACGCCCGGGCGGCGGTCGAGACGCTCGCCCGCCGAGCCGACGGAGTCATGCATTTCGTCGATAGCTACCGTCAGATCAGCCGAACGCCGGTGGTCCGCCGCCGCCATTTCGAGGTGCTGCCGTGGGCGCGGGAGCTCGAATCCCTGTTCCGGGCCGGCGACGGGGCCGCGGGTGTCACGCTGTCGCTCGACGTCGCTCCGGACCGGCTGACCCTCGACGCCGATCCGGACCTGATGTGCCAGGTCCTGATCAACCTTCTGCGCAACGCCGCCGAAGCCGCCCGCGACCATGGCGAGACGCCGGCCGTCTCCCTGTCCTTCGCCGCGGTGGCGGGGGCCAGGGTCCAGATCGAGGTTGCGGACAACGGCGCCGGCGTACCCGAGGCACTCCGCCAGGACGTCTTCCTTCCCTTCTTCACGACCAAGGCGGAGGGGACCGGAGTCGGCCTCAGCCTCGCCCGCCAGGTCGTCCTCGCCCACCGCGGCTCGATCGGCCTCGGGACGAGCGACAGCGGCGGAGCGCTGTTCAGGATATTGCTCTGATCCGTCGTCCCGGCGTCAGCGCGGATCTTCCCAGAGCTGCTCCTCCGGGATCGAATCCGCCAGGCTGAGGCCGTCGAGGATCCGAGCGGTCTCGTCGCGCACCATCAGCATCACCCGGTGAAGCCGGCACTGGTCCTCGGTGATGCAATTCTTGCAGGTCTCGTAGCGGTATCGGCTGGCGCACGGAAGCAGGCCGAGCGAGCCGCGGGTAAGCCGGACGATCGAGCCGTAGCTGATCTCGCCCGGCGGCTTCGCCAGCCAATAGCCGCCGTCGCGGCCGCGCCGGCTCGCCACCAAATTCTCCCGGATCATCTGGGAAAGCATCACCGTCAGGAACTTGGGCGGGATATTCTGCCGGGCGGCGATCTCGCTCAACTGGACCGGCCCCTCGCCATAGCGGTCGGCGAGATGGAGGAGCGCGCGGATTGTATAGCGCGTTCGTTGAGAAAGCATAAGCGCGTCATGAACCGTCCCTTCCCGCTTGGCAACCGGGCGGGGGGGCGTCATTCCGGCGAAAGCCGGGACCTCGGGGAGACCCACCGAGGCTTCCCGTCCCGAGGTCCCGGCTTTCGCCGGGATGACGCGTGTGCCCGCTATTGGTTCGAGCCGGCCGCCTTCCGGATGAAATGGCCGGCCGATATGCCCCGGAGCAGGGCGAGCCGGTATTTCTCCGTCGTCGCGGCCTTGTGCCACTGGTCCGACGGCATCGCTTCGGCGAGCGCGCGCATCATCGCCGGGCTCACCGTCCGGCCGGCTTCGTCATTGGCTTCGATCCTCGTCAGCTCTTCGCCGAGAATGTCGCCGGCGGCGGCCAGGCCCTCGTGCCAGTCGGCGGCCTGATAGCCCTTGCGGGTCTCGTTGACGACCGCGGCCGGCAGCCGGTCGGCGAAGGCCCTGCGGGCGAGCGAGCGGCGGACGCCGCCCTGCAGATATTGGTCCGACGGCACGGCGAGGCAGAATTCGACGAGCCGGCGATCGGCGGTCGGGTCGCGGACGTCGACCCCCCAGCCCGCGAGCACCCCCTTGTTGTAATTGCCGGGATCCACCCGCCGAAGCGACCACAGGCGGGTCTCCAGCGGATCTCGGCGCGGCCTGTAGCTGAGATCGAGGCCGCGCTCCGCCGCCCGCTCCGCGATCCTCAGCTCGAGAGCGGCCTCGGGGCCGAGCGCCGTATAATCGGTAACCTTGCGGCCCTTGCCCCGAAGCCGGCTGATCGCCTGCCAGAGCGGCACCGGCAGGAACGGCCCCACGATCTGCGCCGCGACGCTTCCGAACCGGGTGCCGTTGCGGACCAGAGCGAGCGATTCCCGAGCCAGCCTGATCAGCCGGCCGCTCGAGAGGAGCTGGGTCAGATAGGGCATCCCGTCATAGCTAAAGCTCGTATTGCCGCGATTGCCGCTCAGCAGCACTCGATGCCCCCGCTCGCGGGCCCGGTCGAGGATCCGGTGCATCCAGACCGAATTGCACAGGTTGAGGACGGGCCGCTCGTAGACGAAGAAATAGCGGTCGAGGTCGGCGAGGGGCGAGCCGCCGTTATGGACGAGGACATGGTCCATGTTGGGATACAGGGCCGCCACGCTTTCGGCATAGGGTCCTTCGTCGGCGAAGGCGTTGAGGACCCCGCTCGAATCATAGCCCTCGCGCGGAACTCCGGTATAGGCGGTGACCCGTCCGCCCCGCTCGGCCATCAGCCGGGCCGCGGTCGCCGCCACCGCGCCGCTGTCGAGCCCGCCGCTCAGATGGGCCGCAACGGCCGATCCGGTTCCTCGAAGCCTGACCGCGACGGCGCGCTCCATCTGCTCGCGCAGAGCCTCGGCATAATCCTCGGGCCGCTTGAGCCCGAGCGGCGCCAAGGCGGGCCGCCACCACCGGCTGGCCTGGAGCCCCTCGCGGGTCACCGCGACGATCTCGCCCGCCCGCACTTTCTCGATGCCGTGGAAGAAGGTCTCCGACCCGTCCTCCGGCATCAAGGCGAGAAAGCCCGCCACCGCCTCCCGGTCCGGGGACGGCGGCAGCTCGGGCAGAGCGTGCAGGCCCTTGGGCATCGAAGCGAAAGCGAAGAAGCCGCCGCGGCGCGCGTAATGGAGCGGTTGCTGGCCCATATAGTCGCGGCCCAGGAGCAGGCGCTGGCGCCGCGAGTCCCAGAAGGCGAAGGCGAAATCGCCGTGCAGCCGCTCGGGCGCATCGTCGCCCCAGCGCTCGAGCGCCCGCAGGATCATCTCCGAGTCGGTCAGCGCCGACCCGGGGCCGGCCGGGATTGCGAGCGCCTCGTACAATTCCTCGCGATTGTCGAGCCGGGCGTCGGCGACGAGCAGGGTCGTGCCGCCCGAGCCGGACGCCACCCGTTGCCGGCGCCGGTCTTCCGGGGCGATTCCGAACAATCGCTGGCCGAGCGTGATCGCTCCGTCGCTCGCCATCGCGGGAACCTGCGGGCCGTAGATCTGCTGGGACTTGAGCATCCGCTCGCATCGCGCGGCGGCATCGGGTCGATGGTCGAGGCTCCAATAGCCCGCGATGGCGGTCATGCAGGCCGGATTTCAACCAGACCGTCGGCGGCAAGCTCGTCCAGAAGCTCTCGAAGCTCAGCTTCGCACGTCGCGTCGTCGACGTCATATTCGCCCACCAGCTCCTGGGTCAGCTCGGACAGGAGCCTGGGCTGCTCGATCATCGACCAGATGCGGGTCGCGGTGCCGTTGAAGCCGTAGCAGGTGCCGTTGTCGATATGGAGGGCGACCAATTCGCCGTCGACCTCGGTCTCGATCATCTCGCCGCGCCGCTCCACCCGCATATCCTGGCCCACCACCGTCTCCTTTCGCATTTCGTCGTCCACTTAGGGGCCGCGCTCGATGCTGACAACGTCCGCGACGGGCGGATGGCGCCCGGAGGCGGGAATCGCACGCTTCACCGACGCTTGAAAGAGGTGGTAGCCGAAGGGTTTGACAGCCCTTCTGGTTACCGGTACCGATGCAAAGACCGAATTAGTGACAGGGTGAGACAATGACCGTAACGCGTGAAAACATGGAAATCGGCCTCGAAGAAGCCGTTCGTCGTGAGTGGATTCGCCCTGCCGTTCAGCAGCTTGCGGCCGGCAGCGCGGAAGATTCGTCCGGTCCCGCGACCGACGCGATCACCAACCCCTCTTAACGAATCGCCGGTCTTAGAAAGCCGCCGCACGACCCGCGGCGGCTTTTTCGCGTCCGCTGAAGTTGGCGGCGCCGGGCCGAATCGGGATCGAAAAAGGGCGCGGCCGTCGGCCGCGCCCTTTTTCTCGAGCCGAGCGGGCGAGAGGCGTTTGACGGCCGGGCCGTCACCCCGGCGTAAGCCGGGGCCTCGGCGAGACCCGCCGAGACTATTCGACCCGAGGTCCCGGCTTTCGCCGGGATGACGAAAGGGGGGCGGCTGCAGCGGCGGCGGCCCCCCTTTTCC
>Ga0190275_10003565_pt1 | contig 11132 bp, 8 predicted proteins | sample Popmic550T_FD_133745 | JGI IMG/M metagenome (GOLD analysis project Ga0190275, IMG submission 133745) | Populus adjacent soil microbial communities from riparian zone of Yellowstone River, Montana, USA - 550 T | ecosystem: Environmental > Terrestrial > Soil > Riparian zone > Trees stand | place...
GCGTACTTTACGCTCCACTCATCGACGGAGGCCTGGGAGAGTCCTACCAGCGAAACTGTGGACACGGCCATCGGCAGGGGCCGTCCGGAACGGCGCCTGGTCATGTCTGCTGCCCACTCTGCGATCGTCTCCGGGGGCTTGGAGTAGATCAGCCACACATCCGCGAGCTCCGCCGCCAGCGCTCTGGTCGCTTCGGAGTCTCCTGGCACCCAGAACGGAATCCGTGGCTGTTGGCGGGGCTTCGGCTCCAGAACCGCCTCGTCCAGGGAGTAGAAGCGGCCCTTGAAGGTCGACACGTCCTGAGTCCACAGTGCATCGGCAATCTGAAATGACTCCTTCAGTCGGGCGACGCGATCATCGTGGTCATCCCACGGTAGGCCGTATCCTTCGGCCTCGCGCTTAAACCATGCCGACCCCAATGAGTAGATGAGGCGCCCGCCACTGATGACGTCGAGGGTGGCCGCCATCTTCGCGAGCACGGCCGGGTTTCTGAGGGCGTTGTTGAACGTGTGGCCGGCGAGGCGCACTCTCTCGGTCTGTACCGCGATCGCGGAGAGAAGGGTCCAGCTGTCAAACATCGGCACGGCGACGTCCATGTGTGCGTTGACCACGTGATCGGGGATCCACACACTGTTGAAGCCGAGTGCTTCCGCCTCGACAGCCATGTCGCGGGCGCCTTCATAGCTGGCTTCCGCTGACCCCATCTCACCTTGGACCGCCAGACGCACGCCAAAACGCATGTTCATTTCCCTTCGAGAGCCGATTGAGTCACGTCAGCCGCGCATGCAGCAGGCGCCCAACAGAGCGAAATCGTGTTGAACAGGGGCGAAGGTGCCCTGCCCCCGACTTGTCAGAGCTCGCCATCGCGCGCCCGAGCTGCTAGCCAGCCACCTTCCACCTTGATCTCAGATCCGGTGATGTAGGACGACTCGTCCGAGGCTAGGAACACCGCGACGTGGGCCACCTCCTCGGGCTGCCCCCACCGCCCAACGAGTGTCTCACCACCCCAGTCTGTGTTGGCATCACTCACCGCATCCTGGTTGAGGGCGGTCGCCATCGAACCCGGAAGGATGGCATTGACGCAGATGTTGCGATGCCGAAGGTCGATCGCCATCGCGCGGGTCAGGCCGAGTACTCCCGCCTTGGCAGCGCAGTAGGCCACCCGATCCGGTCGACCTACCAGTGACGCCACGGAGCCGCTGTTGATGATCCGTCCGCCCTCCTGCGCCAACATCGCCGGCAGAACCGCCTGAGAACACAAGAACTGACTCTTGAGGTTGATGGTCAACATCCGGTCCCAGTCGTCCTCGGTGTGGTCGAGCAAGGACCTCACCAAACGCACTCCCGCGTTGTTCACGAGCACGTCGATGCGACCGTAGTGATCGAGGGCGGTCTTCGCCAGGTGCTCTGCGGCCGCCTTGCTCGTCACGTCGGCGCTGACGGCAACAGCCACTCCGCCAGCCTCGGTCACCTGGTCCACCACCGCTTGCGCACCAACGAGGTCGATGTCGGCGGCCACGACACGGGCACCCTCTTTGGCCATCTCGACAACGATGGCACGACCCATGCCGCTCGCCCCTCCGGTCACGATCGCTACCTTGCCTTTGAGCCTCATTGCGATCTCCTTGGTTGGACAACTTGCAGCCATTACCAGAGCGTGAGACAGATTCGAAGCCATGACCTCAGAGCTGGTGCGAGGCCGGCATCATTGAAGCGATTTCTCCCGCGGCCGCGATCGCGACGGGCACCAGCTGCTTGAGGCGGGCGCGGGACATCCGAACGGCGGGGGCCTGGATGGCGAGCGCTGCGAGCAGGCGGCCGTCGGCAGAGACGATGGGAGCCGCCACACAACGCACACCGGTGATGGCCTCCCCGTCATCGAGGCTATAGCCCTGTCGCCGGATCTGGATCAGCTCAGAGCGGAGCTCGTCAGGAGAGATGATGGTCTTCGGCGTCAGTGCTCGAAGCGGACGGGGCAGCGCCTTGATCTCATCGTCGATGGAGGCACTGTGGGCCAGGCTCACCTTTCCCATTCCGGTTGCGTAGACCGGCAGCCGGCTGCCCGGCTCCTGAGAGAAGCGCAGCGGCTGCTTCGACTCGGTCCGCATCACCACGATGACCTCGCCACCATCACGAACGCCAAGGTTCATCGACTCGCCGGTCTCGTCCACGAGTCGCTCCAGCACTGTTTGGACGCGATGGAGGCCGAGCCGTCGGTTCGCGGCCTGCCCCAGCAGGACCGAGGCCCGCCCCAGGTAGTAGCGCTCGGTCTCCTGGTTCTGGGCGAGATACCCCTCACTCGCCAGAGCTCGGACGATACGGTGGACGGTGCTCGCGCTCAATCCCACCCGGACGCCGAGCTCCGAGACGCCGAGGTCTTCTTCGTTGTCTCGGAATGCGGCAAGGACAGACAACGTCCGCATGATCGACTGGGTCCCAGCGACGCTGCCGTTTGCGCTGTCTGCAGGTAAGGGTGTCGCCTTCGTAGCCATCGACTGCCTCACGCCCCCCTGGTACCGACTATTCCGGCCTCCGCCATCTGATTGACGACAGCCTCGTCATGCCCCAGTTCGGCCAATACCTGTCTGGTGTCCTGGCCCAGCTTCGGGGGTGCAAGTCGCAGATCCACGTTCGTCCCGTCGAACTTCCACGGCACGCCGGGGGCAGACATCTCACCGTTGTCGGTCGGGAACGTCATCTTCATCCCACGAGAGAGCACTGACTCGTCCGAGAAGACTTCATCCAGTGATCGGACAGGCCCGGCCGGGACACCCGCTGCTTCCAGCTGGGAGAGCAAATCGGCAGTACGCATCGTGCGGATGTTCTCCCCAAGAAGAGCGTAGAGCGCACCCTTGTGCTCGGTACGTGAGCCGTTGGTCACGAATCGAGGATCCTCGAGGAGCTGCTTCATACCGAGACAGTCGCAGAGTCGCTCCCACTGCGTGTCATTGGCGACGCAGACGTTCGCGTAGCCATCAGCGGTCTGGAAAGTGGCATACGGGGCAATGGAGTTGTGCACGTTGCCTTCGCGGTGCGGGGCGACGCCTGATGCGAAGTAGCGCGTGGCCTGATAGGCCAGCAGCGCAATAGCCGAGTCGTGCATCGCCACGTCCACGTGGGCGCCGCGTCCTGTCCGCTGCTTCTCGTAGAGCGCTCCGAGCGTCGCGATCGCCGAGAACATACCGGAGGCGATGTCTGTGATGCCGACGCCGAACTTCGTGGGCACCCCGTCGGCGTCGCCGGTGAGGCTCATGAGTCCGCTCATGCCCTGGATCACCTGGTCGTAACCGGCCCGCTGCGGGCCACCAGCACCGAAACCACTCAGTGACGTGTAGACGATGTCGGGTCTCCGAGCGAGCACCGAGGAGTAGTCCAGACCGAGCCTTGCCGTCACGCCGGGACGCCAGTTCTCCACCACCGCGTCGCTCCTGTCGACCAGCTCGAGAGCGATGGAGCGGCCAGCGGACGACTTCAAGTCAAGAGCAACGCTCCTCTTGTTGCGATTGATCCCGTAGTAGTAGGCAGCCACGTCGTCCACGAACGGAGGCCCCCAGTGACGCGAGTCGTCCCCGCGTCCGGGCTGCTCCACCTTGATCACGTCGGCGCCTAGGTCAGCCAGAATCAAGGTGCAGTAGGGACCGGCCAATGCCTGGGTGAAATCGAGGACCTGCACACCTGCCAACGGCAGGCGCGCCTCCTCCGGATGATCGGTGGAATCCAGGTCCGTCACGGTGTGGCCCCTCGTCGTTGGTTCGAACGCATCAACTGCACGGTTCTACCCGGGATACCTTCGCAGATAGTCCCCCCAGAGTTCGTCCTTTGTGGGTATCCGCTCGGGCAGCGGTTCCGCCATGTGGGTGTAGTTGAGGAAGTGCTCGTAGGTCACGTTGCCGCTCGTGCTGTTGCCGGCCCAGGTGCCGCACCCCAGGATCATGGTTGCGGGCAGCCCGTTGGTGAACGACCCGGCCTCGGCCGGACCCTGCGCCTGGTTCACTATGACCCGAGCGACGTCGGCGCACTCGGCGAGCTGCCGCGCATGCTCGAGGTCGGCTGTGTGGATACCGCACGAGTGGCCGGTGCCTTGATGCGCCAAGATCTCCCTGACCGTGGACATGGCCTGGTCGAATTGGCTGTAGCGGTAAGCGGCGAGAACCACGGAGAGCTTCTCGCCGGAGAACCGGTAGTCGGGGCCGACGCCCCGCTCCTCGACGATGAAGAACCGCGCACCCTCCGGTGGGAGGGTTATGCCGGCCTCGCGCGCAATCACCTCCGCGGACCGCCCCACCAACTTCGGGTTGATGCGGCCAGATGGCCAGAGGGCGTCCGCCAGCCTTGTCGCGTCGGCCGGGCTGAGCACCAACCCCCCCTGCAGGACCAGCTTCTCGAGCATCTCCGCATAGATCGAGTGGTGAATCACCAGCTCGCTCTCGGACGAGCAGGCGGTCCCGAAGTCGAAGGTCTTGCCTCGGGCAATGTCTGCGGCCACCCGGGTGAGCTCGGTAGAGGGCTCGATGACGATCGGGACGTTGCCGGCACCCCCCGCGTAAACAGGGGGGCCACTGACGGATGCTGCGCGCACGTTGTTCGCTGATCCCGTGACAGCGATCACGTCGCAGCTCGCCATGAGCTCGACAGCGCCGGCTTTCGACGGGTGGTGGAGGATCTGGAGGAGGTCCGCCGGTGCACCGATGCGTTCGAGCTCGGCCCGGATGTAGCCACACGCCATCTCTGAGGTTTCGATAGCCCCTGGCGAGACCGAGGCCACCATGGCGTTGCGCCCCTTGAGGACCATCATGGCCTTCGCCATCAGGTCGGTGGCCGGGTGCGTGGAGGGGCACAATGCGGCGACAACGCCGACTGGCTTGGCAAGCTTCGTGATGCCTGTGGCCTCGTTGAACGAGACCACGCCGACCGATGGAGCGTCTGCGAGGTCGCGCATCATCATGAGTGCCTTGCGGCGTACCTTGTTGATCCGGTCAGGCTCGTTCCCCATACCGGTCTCGCGTATCGACTGCTCGGCTAGCCGTTGCGCATGCTCGTGCCGATAGCAAGCCCACCCCACTGCCCGAACCACATCGTCGACCTCACGCTGGGTGAACTTCCGGGCGATCGACTGTGCCGCTCGCGCACGCGACACGTGTTCGGCAACGTCAGACGCCTCGCGTTCGATGTTCAATGCCGTCGTCATCGCAACCATCCCTTCGGGCGCTCATCGACCTTGATCTACTGGCCTGCAGGAATCTGGTAGCGCGGCAGGTGGCGCACGGGCTTCTGGAACGCGTCCCGCCGATATGGCTCCGCCAGGACCTTGGGGTCGACTGTCACCTCCACGACTGCAGGACAGCCTGACTCGAGCGCTGCCTCGATAGCCTCACCGATTCGAGCCGGCTCGTCGACCTTCACACCATAGGCACCCATTGCTCGCGCAACGGCCGCAAAGTCGGGGTTGTCGAGGTTGGTGCCGTAGTAGCGCTCCTCGAAGTAGTCGAACTGGTTGCGCTTCTCCGCGCCGTACTGCGAGTTGTTCACCACTACCCCCACCACAGGGATGTCCTCGGTCACCGCCGTCATGACCTCCTGAAGGGTCATGCTCCAAGCCCCGTCGCCCGAGACAGCGATGACTGGTCGGTCGGGACGTGCCAGCTTGGCACCGAGTGCTGCGGAGTAGGCGACACCAATGCCACCCAAGGTGCCAGGGCCGAGGAACTGCCGCGGCTCTTCGAAGTCGACGAACGCGCCGATGATCCCGCTGATGTTGCCGACGTCCGATGCGAGGATGGCGTTCTTGGGAATCGCCCGGGCGATCTCGCGCAATGCGGTCTTGGGTGCCATCGGCAGCTCGTTGCCACTGGAAAGCGCTTCCAGCTCGGTGGCCCAAGCAGTCTTGACGGCCCGCAGAGCATCGGTCCGCTGCTCGAGCCGACCCGCGCCGTCTGAAGCAGCAGGCCCGAGAGCGTCGAGCAGCTGCTGCGTCACCTGGCGGGCATCACCTGGCAACCCTGCCGCGATCGGGCGGTTCCGGCCGACCTGGAGCGGGTCGATGTCGTTGTGGATGAACTTCGCTCCGTGGGGCCAGTAGTCAGTGTCGTAGTGGGGGTTCGTGCCGAAGGCGTTGAGCCGTGTGCCGAGTGCGAGCACGACATCTGCCTCGGCAATGACCTGCATCGCGGCCTTCGACCCGCCGTACCCGATGGGACCCACTCCGAGCGGGTGCTGGGTGGAGAACGCATCGTTGTGCTGGAACACAGTGGTCACAGGCGCCGCAAGGCGCTCCGCGAGCTGAGCGACTTCGGCTCGACAGCCGCTGTTGACGACGCCCAAGCCTGCCAGGATCACCGGATTGCGCGCTGAGCGAAGGAGCTCGACCGCCTGCGCCACGTCCTCCTCACTGGCCCGAGCCCCGAGGCGCTCGACTCGATACTGAGACGGCGTCAGCTCCTGATACTCCAGCTCGCCGTAGAAGTAGTCCCGGGGGATGTCGATCTGCACCGGGCCGTTCGTCAGTGTCGCGGCGCGGAAGGCGTTCCGAAGTGCCCACGCCATCTTGTCGGGACGGTTCACCTGCACCTGGTCGGTGGTGATCGAGGCGAACATCGACATCTGGTCGACCTCCTGGATTGCATACGTTCCGACCGAGGCGCTGGTGACCGATGGTGTGATGACGACCATCGGAGTGTGGTTGGCGTACGCCTGGGCCACACCGGTGACCAGGTTGGTCACGCCCGGTCCGTTTTGGCCGACGCAGACACCAACCCGCCCGCTGGCTCGTGCGAACCCCTCAGCCATCAACGCAGCGTTCTGCTCGTGCCTGACCGACACGAACCTCAATCCAGCAGTGGGAAAGAGATCGAGAGCGTCCATGAAAGCGGACCCGACGATACCGAACACGGTGTCGGACTTCTCGAGTCGCAGGATGTCGACGAAGGCCTCGCTCGCGGTGACAGTTGGCATGATCGTTCCTCAGTTTCGTCTGGGTGGGGATCGTTCCCCCGGAGGCAGCTCGCCGAGCGCCCTCGACTGCGAGGCAACCCCATCACAGTGATCCCGTCAAGACTTTTGGGATGCCGTTCCAATATGAAGAAGTTCACACGCGCGGACTAGGTGCTGGCTCGCTTGACATCGCTCCGAGCCCCGGTCTTGAATGCGGGACGGAGAATGGAAGGCCATCCCAAGCGCCCAGGGACACGACCAAGCGTCCGGAGTGGAGCACAATGACTGGTCCTACGGTGACAGCTGCATCGGCATACTGGGTGCAAGCCCCCCTGACCCGGCCCTACGGGTTGTCGTTCGGCACCCTAAACGCCTTCGACTTGATCCTCGTGCGCCTCGAGGACAGTTCCGGCCGTGTCGGATTCGGCGAGAGCTGTCCTGTCCCGCCGTACTCGAAGGAGTCGGCGGAGGACGTGTGGGCTGCGGTCTCGAAGCACTTACCCGAGCTCTGCGGCCAGGATGTGGTCACGACGGCGCAGGCCCACGCGGATCGAGCCGATAGCGCGGAGGCGTTCTCCCATGTTGCGACGGCCACGGCGTTTGAGGCGCTGGTGGACCCTCCCTCGAACGGTGCAGAGCTGCGCGTAGCGGTCGTGGGCGCGGTGCAGACTCACGATCCGCGCGAGCTGCCGGCTGAGGTACGCCGCCTGAGCGACCTCGGGTATCGCACGTTGAAGGTCAAGGTGGGTTTCGACCCGGATGAGGATCTCGCGCGGCTCGAGGTGATCCAAGGCTGTGTGGTTGAGGGCATACAGCTGCGCCTCGACGCCAACGAAGCCTGGGACCTCTCGCAGGCTCAGGAGTTTCTCGCGGGGCTCGACCCGGAAGGAGTCGAGCTGCTGGAGCAGCCGTTCCCACGTGCACGCTGGGACTGGTTCGCCGCCCTGACGAAGGAGAACCCCGTGGTCCCGCTCATGCTCGATGAGTCGATCCACGACGAGCAGTCGATACGCCAAGCCGCTGAAGCAGGGGCGGACATCGTCAAGCTCAAGTTGATGAAGGTGGGCAGCCGCGCGGCACTGCAGAAGCGGACGCGCTTCGCTCAGGAGCTGGGCATGTCGGTGGTGATCGGCAATGGTGTAGCCGGCGTCGTCGACAACTGGCACGAGGCACTTTGCGTCGGCGACACCAACCGCGCCGGAGAGATGAACGGGAACCTGAAACTCCAGGACGGGGTCGTGGACCAGCGCCCGACGTTGGACGCAGGGGATCTGCGCTTTCCGGCGGGCTTCGCGATCTCAGTTGACGAGGACGCGTTGGTTCGGCGGAGCCGCCAGACGTTGCGGTACAGCTGATGGCTCAGCGAGTAGCGGTCGTGTCGGGCGGGAGCCAGGGAATCGGACGGGCAGTCGCCCTCACTCTTGCCGCACGAGGCGACATGGTCGTGGTCTCGGGACGCAATCAGCCGGCGTTGGACGCCGTAGTGGCGGAAATTCACGAAGCAGGCGGGCAGGCGTTCGCGCGGGCGGCGGACGTTCGTGACGCTGAAGCGATCGGAGCATTGTTCGAGGACGTGACCAATCGCTACGACGATGTCGATGTCCTTGTCACTTGCGCAGTGAAGTCACGGGTCGCTGGCTTCCTGGAGCTCACCGACGAGGACTGGCTGACTCACTACGAGACGAAGGTCATGGGTGCGGTTCGGTGCATCCGGCAGGCAATCCCAGGGATGAGGCGTAAAGGTTGGGGCCGAATCGTGAACCTTGCCGGCACCACCGCGCGCACGTGCGCGCGGGGGCGGATGACCAATGGCATGACGAACGCAGCGATCACCAATGTGAGCAAGCACCTCGCGGAGGAGTTCGCCGAGGCAGGCATTCTTGTCAACACCGTGCACCCCGGGTACACCGACACGCCGCGGCTCGACATGATTGTTGACCGCACGGCAGCTCGGGAAGGTCTGGACCTGGAGCATGCCCGCGACCTTCTCCTGAACGCAGTTCCCACTCGCCGATTCACTCAGCCGAACGAGATCGCAGAGCTCGTCGCCTTCCTGTGTTCCGAGCTCAACCAGTCAATCACTGGGCAGGTGCTCGCCGTCGATGGCGGGCTCGCCACGGCCGTCACATACTAGAGCGACGTCGCATCACCCGTTGATGCCCCTCACCAAGGACCTGCAGTGAGCGCATCGACTCCTCACCCGGGCTCGATGGACGTCTCCGCACTGCGTCGCGTGACCACGGTTCTGTGCTTCACCGAGATCACGAGCTGGGGCATCCTCTACTACGCATACCCCGTGCTGGCGCCGACGATCAGCGCCCAGACCGGCTGGTCGATCCCTACGCTGATGGCCGCCTTCACCCTCAGCCAGGTCGTCGCTGCGGTTCTCAGCGTGCCGGTAGGGCGCCGGATCGACCACCGCGGGCCGGCCGGTGTGATGACCCTCGGCTCCATGGCTGCTTCAGCTTCGGTGGTCGGGATCGCCATCGCTCCCACCCTCCCGTGGTTCTTCACCGCGTGGACAGGCGCCGGAGTGGCGATGTCCATGATTCTCTACCCCCCGGCCTTTGCGGCGCTCTCCCACTGGGGCGGGGACCATCGCGTCACTGCCCTCACTTGGCTGACCCTCGTCGGTGGACTGGCGAGCACCGTTTTCGCTCCACTGACTGCCGTCCTCGTAAGCCATCTCGGCTGGCGCGACACCTACCTCGTGCTCGCCATCGTGCTCGCCACCACCATCCCCGCGCACCTGTGGGGGCTGCGCGGACCATGGCAACCCCGCCTGGGGAGCACCGATACGACGGCGCATCGCTCTTCCACCGTGTGGCGTACCCGGCCCTTCATCGTGCTCGCGGTCACTATGAGCGCAGTTGCGTTCTGCATCTACGCCGTGGTTATCAACCTGGTGCCACTGCTCATCGGACGTGGCTTCAGCGCCGAGACAGCCGCGGCTGCCCTGGGGGTCGGAGGCATAGGACAGGTCTCCGGGCGGCTGGCCTACCGGCCCCTCAGTCGCTTCCTCACCACTCGGGCGAGCACAAGCGTCATCTTCGGAGCCGTCGCAGCGACCACTCTCGCGCTGGCATTGGTCCCCGGCCCCGTTGCAGTGGTGTTCTGCTTGTCCTTCTTCTTCGGCATGGCCCGCGGCATCTACACCCTCGTCCAGGCCACGGCGATCGCCGACCGCTGGGGAACCGCACGCTTCGGCTCCCTCAACGGAATGCTCACCAGCCCGGTGCTCGCCGCTTCAGCGCTCGCTCCATGGGCCGGTGCCTTGCTCGCCCAGACTCTCGGCAGCCAGACCGCCGCCTTCGTGTCGCTCGGACTGCTCGCCGCGTTCGCCGCGACCCTCGTTCCCGCTACCCTCCCTCGCGCGACACACGGGCCGGTTGATCCGCCTCGATGAGCCACCCGTCCACCGTGAACCTCAGGCGCTTCATCGTGTTGAGGTTCCTCTTCCTTCGGCTCGGTGCGGGGGGCATGCCTGCGTCGACCGCCGTACTCGATGGCTTGCCTGGGTGGCCTGCCGTGAGAGAAGACCGCGCTGACGGACACAAGGACCGCGATGCCCGAGCGAGTGCGGCGCCCGGCAACGTGTTACCGAGTCGAAAAGTCGGCCACTCGGCTTTCCTGGCCGGCAATCCCAAACCTTCTTCGCTGATCTCTGAGAGTCCAGACAGTGAAGCAGCAGCGCAAAGTCTGTTGGCCTGCTGCGCTAGTACCGTACCGAGAGGGGAAGGCCAGCCCAAGCCGCGTCACTCGTACATGCGGGTGACCAGGACGGGGCATCCGGCCCCTAGGATAACCCGCTGTGCGTCGCTGCCCATGAGCGCTTTTCCCACTCGCGTGCGCTTGGCGAGACCAATGACAAGCAGGTCTGCGTCGCGTTCACTCGCGAAACGCAGAAGCTCGCCCGCCGCCGCAACGGCGATCAGTCCCACGTGAGGGGTCACCTCGTACCCGTCCGCGCGTAGCGGCACTGCAAGCCGCTCCAGCTCCCGCTCCATGTTTCTCAACCTGAGCGGCTCGTCCTCATGAGGTCCGACCTTGACGAAGGAAGCCAGTTGGACCTTTGCATTCTTCCCCGCGACCTTCTTGACCAGTTCCATGAGCTCGCCAGCCGGGAGGCCCTCTTTGAGCCCGACTACTACGTTGAAGAACATCGCCATCCCCTTTTCGAGTGCACACCCGTAAAGCCGCCC
>Ga0190275_10003566_pt1 | contig 11132 bp, 9 predicted proteins | sample Popmic550T_FD_133745 | JGI IMG/M metagenome (GOLD analysis project Ga0190275, IMG submission 133745) | Populus adjacent soil microbial communities from riparian zone of Yellowstone River, Montana, USA - 550 T | ecosystem: Environmental > Terrestrial > Soil > Riparian zone > Trees stand | place...
CGCGGAGCCACCGGCCGGAGCCATCAAGAACGTGGAGTTCGTGGCCAACATCCCCGAGCCGACCGAGGCAACGGCGATCAACTTCATGCGCTACGGGGGCCGGGACGTGATGTTCGTGACCGGGCGTTTCGGGCTGATGACCTACGACGTCACCGATCCCACGGCCCCTCAGCTCCTGGACCACCTGGGGAACGACGTCCTGATGCTCCCCGGCGACGTCGCTGGCACCTACTGGCAGAACGAGTACATGGACCTTGACGCCAAGCGAAAGAGGGTGTTCTTGGCTCGGGACCCGCGCGCCTACAACGGGACCACCTCGGACCCGAACTCTGTCTCCGGCGTTTACATCGTCGACGCCAGAGATCCCGATGACCTCGAGCTCACGACCTTCCACGAGCTGCCGGCCGGCCACACGTCGACCTGCGTGAACGACTGCAAGTATCTGTGGACGGGAGGGCCCGCGCTCAGGGCCGATATGCCGGCGGACTGGGGCGGCCGACCTATCTGGGTCACCGACATCCGCAACCCCCGCCGACCGACCACTTTTCCCAACCCAATCGACACGGGCCGCAACGACGGCCGGACCGACTACTCGCACGATGTCCAGGTGGACGACAAGGGAATTGCGTGGGTCTCGGGGGCCGGTGGCGTGCGCGGCTACTTCACGCAGGGCCGTCGCTGGGATCCGGTCGAGAACCGGCGCCGGAAGGCAAGCCCCTGGGATCCCGTTCCCTACGCGGGTGGGGGACTCGAGGAGTCACATGTGCCCTCTCGGTTCATGCACAACTCCGAGCGGCCGCTGAGCGCCCCTCCGACTGGTGACTTCGACCGGGGCGAGCTGCTGTACGCGACCGAGGAGAGCTTCCAGGCGGGATGCGAAGACGACGGGGTCTTCGCCATTGCGAGCCTCGACGGCTCCTATGACGGACAGGCATGGCGATCCACGCCCGAGGCCCCGTTCCGCCTGAAGACGGTGGGGACGTGGAGTGTCGCCAACAAGGAGGGCAGTTCCACCAGCGGTGATTGCTCGGCGCACTACTTCCAGATCCAGGACGACCTGGTTGTGTACTCCTGGTACGCACAGGGCACTCGTTTCCTGGACGTCTCCGATCCAACCGATCCGATACAGGTCGGGTACTTCCGTCCCGACGACGGCCGGTCGTGGGCCTCTTACTTCCACAAGGGTTACGTCTTCGTTGCCGACCACGGACGAGGCGTGGACATCATCCGGCTCGCTCCGGAAGGCGCAGCCGCGGCCGAGTCCCACGAAGAGGTCCTGGCGCCACCGCTGTCCGCAGGTGTAGCCGAGCAGGTGCGCCAAGAGTTCGCGCCGGACGAGGCTTACGGCTGGGCCTGCCGCATCAGCCTTTGAACCGAAGGTGACCGTCGCCCGCCCGCCGGCTTCTCAAATGGCGGGCGGGGATGGACGGTCAAGACAACCAGGCCCAGGAGAGCCGATCATGTATGTGGTCAAGCGCGACCAGCGCGACCGGGCCACCTATTGCTCGACGGCGAACGTGTTGCCGTCGGGGTCCTTGAACCGGGCGATCTTGCCGTCGCTTGACGCGGCGATTCCCTTGTCGTCGGTCTTGATCCCAGGCTCGTCGTACTGCTCGAAGATCACGCCATTCGAGGTGAGTTCGCTCACCACCTGGTCAAGATCGGTCACGTACCAGGTGGCCAGAGTCGAGGCTGCCCTTCCGGCGAGTGCTCGTGACGCGTAGACATGCAGCGAGGTGCCGCCCCCACACGCATACACCCGGCTCCCGTCGGGCTCGTCCTCGACCGCAGCGAGGCCTAGCCTTTCCTCGTAGAAGTCGGTGGCGTGGACCATGTTCGAGACTGCAACCCAGGTCTTCTGATTGATGAATGTGACGTCGGCACCGGGGCTCACCCTGCACATGGCCAAGCTCGTTCGCTTCGCTTCCTCCAGGTACATGCGCATCTTCCTGTCCTCGGCCTTCACACGGTGCTCATCGACGCGCTTCGGTCCCAGCTCGCCGCCACGACTGCGTTCGAGTTCGTCAACGAGGACAGTGCCCCCGCCCTCTCGTCGACCTGGGAAACTCGGTAGTGCTCCCTGGAGGCCAGAGCGCGCATGAAATTGTCACCGTAGGCGTCGAAGAGATGCTTCATCTGGCTCGCGTGCGCGCGGAGCGCCTCGACCTTGGCATCGAGGATCTCATCGTCGAGTCTCAGACTGATATCTGGGTCGTCGAACGCCGTCGGATGCCCCGGCCAAAAGGCATCGAACTCGTTGAGCGCCGGTCCGAACGCGCCCTTCCATTCGGTGGACATGACCACCTCGTTGAGCCGGGCCCCCGGTTGGTCCCACAGGCTCATGGCTGCTCTCACAAACCCGGACAGCGCCTTGTGGTCGGGGTGGCCGGTGAACCCGTCGCTGCCGAAGGTCACGATCTCGTCCGGCTGCAACTCAACGAGGGCGTCATGGATCCGTGAGATCACCTTCTGACCGGGAACCTGTGGCAGACAACCGTCGGGGTAGCCGAAGAAGCGCCGCTCCCTCACACCCAGACGCGCGAGCGAAGCCCCGAGCTCGTGTCGGCGAAGGTTTGCCAAGGCCACCGTCGAACTCGGTTGCCCGTAGCTGAGCCCTGCCTCACCGTTGGTCAGGTAGATGCAAACGACGCGCTCGCCGCGGCGCGCGGCTTCGGCCAGCAGGCCCCCAGAGGCGAACACCTCGTCGTCGGGGTGTGCCCAGATTCCAACCGTCGTGGTCATGCTGCGCCCTTCCAGGTGGCCACCGGTCACAATCGCGGCCGGTGAGCTCGGCGAATGCTTCTCTCGTTCGGTTCTGTTGGTTAGACGAGCCGGCCGGCCGGAACTAATCGGTTTCGGGCCTCGGGCAGGTTCGGCTACGGCCGAGGGCATTTGCCGACACGCCCCGCGGAGGGGGCGGAGGGGGTGCTGACGATGAGTTTTGCTTCGCCGGGGGGTCTTACTTGGAAACAGCAAAAGGAGCCTCATGGTTGGTCGTCGCGAACCCCCGCTGACGCCGGTGGGCGCGCTCGGATTTCGACCCGAGACGACCGCGCTCGTCTTGGTCGTCGGCGGTTCGATCACGCGCGCCGACATCGAGCGGCTATGCAATCGCCTACGCGCGATGCTGGAGGGGAACAGAGCCCCTCTGGTCATCTGCGATGTGGGCGAGCTCGTCGACCCGGATGTCGTGGCTGTCGATGCCCTCGCCCGGCTGCAGCTCACCGCCCGGCGGCTCGGACGCCAGATCCAGCTCCGCCACGCGTGCGACGAGCTACGCGAGCTGCTCGCTCTCATGGGGCTGAGCGATGTGGTGCCGCTCACCGAAGGGCCCCAGCCGGGGGGGAAGGCCGAAGAGCGGAAACAGACTCGCGGTGTCGAGAAACGAGTTGATCCCGGTGATTCGCCCGGCTGAGATCTCGATTACCTGCAGCGCCCATGGCTCGTAGCTGCCGTTGGCGCCGCCGGGACGATACTGCCCGAAAGCCGGAGAACCGTTGGCTACGGTCGCGACCAAACGAGATCCGCGGCACCCGATGCCGTGGCCGAGCAGCCAGCGGCGAATCTCCACCGGCCCCTCGAGCCACAGCTCGTAAGGGGGCATCGACAGCGTTGCATCCTCATGAAGCAGCGAGGTGAGCGAGTCGACGTCGTAACGCTCGAATGCCTGGACGTACCGGGCGAGCAGGATTCGCTGGTCTTCGTCGAGAGGCTTCAACGTCTCGCCTCCATTGACATCCTGGTTCGCCAGTGTGTAGCGCGCTCGCTGGAGAGCGCTATTGACCGAGGCGACAGTGGTATCGAGCAAGTCGGCGACCTCGTCGGCCTTCCAGCGCAGGACCTCCCTGAGGATGAGGACCACACGCTGCTTGGCGGGCAGGTGTTGCAACGCGGCCACGAAGGCCAGCCGGATGCTCTCGCGGGCGACGGCCAGCTCGGCCGGATCGCCATCCAACGACAGAACACTGCCGTCGGGCACCGGCTGGATCCAGGTCGTCTCCGAGCGCGCCTCGCCGATGAACGTCTCGGCGCCGGAGGGGGAACCGAGGTCCACGGGTCGGGCACGCCGCTGGCTGCCGTTGAGCATGTCGAGACAGACGTTGGTTGCAATGCGATAGAGCCACGAGCGCAGCTGGGAACGACCTTCGAAACTGTCGAAGCTGAGCCACGCCCGCACGAGGGTCTCCTGCACGGCGTCCTCGGCCTCGAACGCTGCACCCAGCATCCGGTAGCAGTAGGCGTTCAGCTCCATCCGGTACTCCTCGAGACGGAGCCCCAGCTCCCCGGATTCGCCGGACGCGTTCCTGTCGACAACCGCAGTGTTTTCGCTCATGCGAACCTCCCTAAGCTCGACCCCGTTTGCGCTTCTAAGACAGCCATCGATGTCCGGCTGAAATCGAAAGCGCGTCTCCCGACGGCGCCTACCTGGAGGTTGTGACGTAGATGAGCGAGGCGGATGGAACGTCTTCCATAAGCTGAAGAGCCAGCTCGCTCTCGTACGTCGTCACGATGACCTGACGCAGGCCTGCACCAGAAGCCGCTTTGGCCAGTGTCCCGGCAACGACTTTCCTAAGCCGGGGATCGAGATGTTCGAGAGGTTCGTCCAGCCACACAAACGGTGCACGGGTGGATGCGCCGGAAACGAGAAGCCGCGTAAGCAGCTGAGCCCACACCTTCTCGCCGCCGCTCAGTGATTCGAACCCAAGGATGCGGCCACCAACGTTTCGAGTGATCTGTCCATCCGGGCTGAGGCTCAAGCCACCGGTCCCAAAGATTCGTTTCCAGCGCATCGAGACCTCCCCGACGAGAGGTTCTATGAACTCCTTGGTGATTGCGCTGCCGGCGGCCGAGAAGGCTTCTCCTGCGGCGAGCGAAACACCCTCTTCGCGATAGAGCGCCACCTGTTCTTGGATTCGCCGTTCGTCCTCGTCCACGGTCGCCAGCGTGCTGGCCAACAGATTCTTCGACGCGGCCTGCGTTGCGATCAACTGGTCGAGTTCCTGAACCTGGTCCCTTGCACCTTCAGCCTCCTCCAGAAGGGCCTCAACGTCGATGTCGCCGCCCGTGTCCGGCTCCGCCGGTATCGGAAGCGCTCTGATCTGGGCCAGAAGCGCCCTGACCTCACCCAAGGCGGTCCTGCATTTGTTCGCAGCTTCCTCGGCCTGCGCCGTTGCGGAGGCCAGGTCCGCGAGGTGCTTCCTGTGTTCCTTTGCGGCCTCGTCCGCTTCGTGATGGGACAGTGGGCGCAAGCACGTCGGGCAGACGGCCTCCGATCCGCCGAGCTGGGACATCGCATTTTCGATGAGGTCGGCTTGACCGCGGGCGGTTGCGGCTTTGCCGTCGGCCGTTGAGATCAAGTCCTCGAGATCTCGTTCGGCTCGCTCCAGCAGCTCAGTGACATCCTCCGATGTCGCCGCTTTCTCGAGAAGCGTGCTTGCCTCAACGGCGATCGATGCGAGCTTCTCATTGCGTTCCTCGATGGATGCCCGGAATCGCATCCATTGCTCTGCCAGTTGAAGCCGCTCGCCCACGTCGTTCATCGCGGCGAGAGCTCGTCCACGTTCCTCGTGAGCGGTCGCCAGACTCTGATCCAGGGTTTGCATTTCGGCTACGAGTTCGTCTCTTTGGCGTTTCTCGGTGCGCTGCGTCGTCTTCATCTTTCGCAGGGCGGTGGCCGCGGCGCGCGCAGTGGCCTCCGCGGTAGCGGCGGCTTGAAACAGCGGAGTAACCCCGAACACCGACGCCAGGTGATCCTGAAGCTGGAACTCTCCGTGGGTGGTCTCCAGTGATCCACCGTGGATCATGAACGTCAACTGGCCCAGAACGCGCACGTCTGCTCCGTACTCGCTTGCGAGAAGCTCGTCGAGCTCATCCTGCGTCGCGATGACCGCTTCGCCAACCTGTGCACTGAGTTCCACGTGCCCGCGTCGGTCGACAGACCTGGTGATCGCCAGGCTCTCCCCGGAGGGAAGCCGCACGACGACCTGCACTGTCGCGCCCTCTGCTTCTCCTCGAATCTGCTCGGCTGCATTGACTTCGGATGCGTCACCGAGGAGTCCCCACGCCGCTCCCATGATGAGGGACGTTTTCCCGATGCCGTTCGAGGCAACGACGTACGTGGCTCCCGGACCAAACTCGAGATCGAGGTTGTCGTAGGCACGCCAGTTCTGAAGCTGAAGTCGTTGGATCATCTGGGCTTCACCAGTTTTTCAAGGTGAGCGAGTGCCTCGTCCGGACCGAGTTTGCCTTCGTAGAGGTCGGCAGCGATCTGGGCAAGCGCGGCCGACTCACGCGGGCCCAAGCCCAAGAGCGCTTCCTTCTTGGGGTTCGCCTTGCGGGCACGTTCGCCGATGGATCGTTGAGTCTCGATGGCGTCCTCGGCGGCCTGTCTAGCGATCGTCGGAACGTTAACGCTGATGCCCCGCTCCTCTTCGAAGGTGGGAACCTCGTCCCAGTAGGGAATCAGCTCGTGCAGAAAAGCAGCCACGGCTTCGCCCACAGGTTGGATGGGACGCCGGTAGCGACGACCGACCAACGCTCCTCCCGGATTCTGTATGTGAGGGGCGCAGTCTTCGGGTTCCACGAGCAGACACATCGAATCCCTGCCGACGATTGCGATCGCAGCCGTGTCGGGCAGCATGCGAAACACGCGCCCGGCATCGTCAAGGCAGCCGTGGTTTCCCTTGAGCTCCTCCGCGTTGGCATCGAGGAGCCACACGCGTATGCGTCCACCGAACGTTCCAACTAGCCATCCTCCAAGAACCTGCACTCCGCCGAGCTGCGTTACGAACGCAGTTGATTCCGGTGTCACGCGAACCTCGGGAGCCAGGGACTCTCTCAGCTGTGTCAGTACCTGGTCGCCGAGCTCGGAACGAGCATGATCATCCATCGTTCTCGGCGCGCTATCGGGGGCCGGGCCTTGCCCGGTCGCCTCTTCATCGCGACCAAGCCCCAGCGCTACGCCGCCGGTCAAATCGAGGATTCGAATCAACTCCTCGAGCTCTTTTTGCTCCAAGGGGCTGAGGTGGCTGACGTCGGGCTCCGGGCCGCCCATCTCAACGTGGTCGAGGTACGCCGCGAGCGCGGCCTCGATGCGGTCCTCGGTCTCACCCAACGTCCCCACCTCCTTCGCTTGGTGCTGCGACTGATGCTTCGTCTACCGGCCGGCCGCGACTCTTGAGATGCCTGCGGATCTTGATGGTGGCCGTGGCGATGATCTGTCCCACCCTCTGGCCGGTTACCGGCGGGACGAGTTCCCGTCCCACAGCGGCTCGGCTCTTTTCGTTGAACTGGACCTCGAGGAACACTTTTCTCTCCGTTGGCGTCAGAACCTTATGAAGTGCCTCCTCCACAAGGGCCAGCAGTTCGACTTTCTCGATCTCTTCTCGATCCTCGAAGTAGTCGACGTCCGCGCCCTTGGATCCGAGCAGAAGGTCTTTCCTGGTGATCTCTTCTCCGTCCTCCCGGTAGAGCGGGGCGTCCAGCGGCGGCCCGATCCTCTTCACCTCGGCCCGCCGAAGCGCATCGATCGCCTTGTTCTTCGCGACCCTGATGGCGAAGGGACGAAAGGGACCTTCACGCTCGAAATTCTTGGCGGCCATCGAGCTCCACGCTTCGTCGACCACATCCCAGGGGTCGATGCCTCTTCCTCTCCCCACGCTCAAAACGGAGACCCGCATGAGTCCCCGGATCCGCATGTATTCCTCACTGTCGACCCCGTCAGGTAACTCTGGGTTCAGTGGCCGGTCATCCACGTGAAGTACTTATCGCAGGATCGCGAAAATCGAAAGCGATAAGCCAGGTCGACATCTGTCCGGTTGCGTCGCCGCTTGAGGATTCGGTCAGGAGGCCCTGATCGGGAGATCGTAGTAGCGCCGGACGCTCGAGCCGATCCGGGAAACGTCGGTTCCGTAGATGTGAAGCGAGATGGCCGTCCCTTCACCCACGTTGCGGACGCGGTGGATGTCGCCAGGCGGCGCGAACCCGCTGACCTCGCCGGTGCCGTTCGAGTTATCCCCCGCCTCGATGAGATATTCGCCATCCTCGTCGAGCGTGAAAACCTCCTCGTACTCGATGCCCTGGAGGACTCCGAAAACGCACCAGGTCACGTGATCGTGGATCTGCGTCACCTGGCCCGGACGCCAGACGAGAGCGACGACCGAGAAGGCCCCGTCCGGCTCGACGTGGAGCAGGTGGCTTTGGTGGGTATCGGGGTCGCCGACCCGCTGCTCGTCGGTGAGAATCTCAGGCGAGGGCAGATGGCTCCGCAACTCGTCGGCCACGAGCTGGGCCGTATGCCGCCAGTCTGCGTGCTTGTTCACAACCGCGCGAACCGCGGTCACGAGTTCGTCAAGTTCAGGCGGCGCCGGGCTTGGGCTCAGAAGTGTGAGGTCTGGTCGTCCGGCTGCGTCGTTGGCAGTCACGTAGCTGATCCTCTCGTCATCGTCGCTGGAATAATCGCGGCGCTTGCCACTTTAGACAATTGGTCGGGCCAAAACTCATCGCCAGAGCCAGAACGAGGGATCCGAAGCCCCATATGACGGGAATCGATGAGTTTCTCCTCGGCGGTCAGTCTTTACCAAGAAGAGAAGTGGACCAAGAGGGTTCGCTCGAGAGAAAAGGAGTCGCTTGTGCCTTCCTCGGCATCCCAGACCACCTCCATTTCCATTCCGCAGCTGCGCGCCGACCTCAATGGTCGGGTCATCGTGCCGGGCGACGCGGGATACGACGAGGCTCGAACGATCTTCTACGGCGGCTTCGACCGCCGACCGGACCTCGTGGTCAAGGTCGCCGACGCTTCCGACGTGACTCGCGTCGTCTCCCTCGCTCGCGAGACCGGGCTCGATCTAGCGGTTCGCAGCGGCGGGCACAGCACCGCCGGTCACAGCGTCTCCGAGGGCGGGATCGTGCTCGACCTCTCGGACATGAAAGGGCTCGAGATCGATGCCGAGGCCCGCACTGCGTGGGCCGAGACTGGTTTGACCGCCGGCGAGTACACGACCGCAGTTGGGGCTCACGATCTCGCGACGGGATTCGGTGACACCGGCTCGGTCGGCATCGGCGGGATCACGCTTGGCGGCGGCGTCGGGTTCCTCGTCCGTAAGCACGGGCTCACCATCGACGATCTGCTTGCGGCAGAGATCGTCACGGCCGATGGCGAACTTCGCCGGGTGGACGCCGAGACGGATTCCGATCTGTTCTGGGCGATCCGTGGCGGCGGAGGCAACTTCGGTGTAGCTACCCGCTTCCAGTTCAGGTTGCACGACGTCCAGTCGTTCGTCGGCGGCTTGCTGTTCCTGCCCGCCACTCCAGATGTCATTCACTCGTTCATCGCCGAGGCTGAGTCCGCTCCGGAGGAGCTCTCGACCATCGCCAACGTCATGACTGCGCCGCCGATGCCGTTCCTGCCGGAGGAGCATCACGGCCAGCTCGTTTTGATGGCGTTCATGGCCTATGCGGGCGACACGGAGGCCGGCGAACGCGCCGTCGCGCCGTTCCGCGCGCTCGCCACTCCGATCACCGACATGGTCAAGCCCATGCCCTATCCCGAGATGTACTTCCCGGACCAGGACTTCCACCCCCTCGCAACGGGGCGCACGATGTTCGTGGACTCGGTCGACCGTGGCTCTGTCGACACGATCCTGGAATACCTTCAGGCGTCGAACGCGATGATGCGTGCGGCCCAGCTCCGTGTGCTCGGTGGAGCCATGGCTCGTGTGCCTGCCGATGCGACTGCGTTCGCGCATCGCGGGCGACGGATCATGGTGAACGTCGCCGCGCTCTACGAGCGTCCCGAGGAGGCCGCCGGGCACGAAGCCTGGGTTACGGACTTCGCCGCGGCGCTCAGCCAAGGAGACACGAGCGGGTACGTCAACTTTCTCGGCGACGAGGGCGAGGAGCGGATCCGTGCGGCCTACCCGGGATCGACCTGGGACCGGCTGACGGCCGTCAAGCGTCGCTACGACCCGACCAACCTCTTCCAGCTCAATCAGAACGTCCCACCGTCCCCAAAGGGGGCCGGGACGTAGGGACGGACAGAGATGTTGTGGCGCCCGGGCTTCCCGCTCGCGGGCCACCTATTGACGTCGCCGGGACGACTTGCCAATTCTATTTAGTCGGGACTAAACTCCCTTTATGTCTGAGCAAAGGTCGATGTTCTCCGCGCAGGGCACCCTCAAGGCGATCTCCGTATGGGTCCCGTAGACAGGCGCCGTTTTCTTCAGCGCATTGGGGTCGCAGGCGCGCTCAGCGGCGCTGGCATCTTGAACGGACAGGTCCTGGCCCAGGAGGGCACCCCGCGCGGCTCACACGCGGCTCAGGGTTCGCCACTCAGTGGCGAGCACGGTACGCACGGCACGATCGGGCGAGTCGATCACGAGCGCAACGGATTCGACCCGATGGACATCCTGACCGCCTTCGATGAGGGGGCCGTATCGAAGGACTCCGGCGGGCGCACCGTGCACGAATACGAATTCGAGGTCGTCAACAAGAACATCGAGGTTGCCCCGGGCGTTTTCTTTCCCGCATGGACCTACAACGGTCGCGTTCTCGGGCCCACGATTCGCGTGACCGAAGGCGATCGAGTCAGGATCACGCTCCTCAACCCCACAGACCATCCCCACTCGATTCACTTCCATGGGTTTCATTCGGCCGAGATGGATGGTGTGCCGGGGCACGGAGAAGCGGCAGCGGGTTCCAACTTCACCTATGACTTCATCGCGGAGCCCTTCGGAACGCATCTCTATCACTGCCATTCGATGCCTCTCGCACAACACATTCAACGCGGGTTGTACGGAGCCTTCATCGTCGACCCACCCAAGGGGCGACCCGACGCGCACGAGATGACCATCGTGATGAACGCGTTCGACACCAACTTCGATGGCGAGAACGAGATCTATGCGGCCAACACCGTCGCGTTCACTTACGCCATCGATCCGATCCCGATTACGGCAGGAGAGTTGCAGCGGCTCCATGTGATCAACATCACCGAGTTCGACCCGCTCAACTCCCTCCACCTTCACGCGAACTTCTTTCATCTCTACCGGACCGGAACCTCGCTGGAGCCAGACGAGTTCACCGATATCGTGTCGATGATCCAGGCCGAGCGACACATGCTCGAGTTCACCTACGAC
>Ga0190275_10003567_pt1 | contig 11132 bp, 14 predicted proteins | sample Popmic550T_FD_133745 | JGI IMG/M metagenome (GOLD analysis project Ga0190275, IMG submission 133745) | Populus adjacent soil microbial communities from riparian zone of Yellowstone River, Montana, USA - 550 T | ecosystem: Environmental > Terrestrial > Soil > Riparian zone > Trees stand | place...
ATCTTCGCGCGGGTGATCCTGCCCTCGCTGATCCCGGCGATCCTCTCCGGCGCGGCGCTCGCGTTCGCGCGCGCGGTCGGCGAATTTGGCTCCGTGGTGCTGATCTCGGGCAACATCCCGTTCGACACGCAGGTCGCTTCGGTGTTCGTCTACAAGCAGATCGAGTCCGACAACGCCGGCGATGCGGCGGCTGTGTCCGTGGTCCTGCTGCTGCTCTCGCTGCTCGTGCTGGTGGGAATCCGCTGGCTCGGCGCGTGGGGGAGCCGGCATGAGCGTTGACCGCAAAGCCCGGATCTCCCTGCGTGTGGTCGCCCTCGGCTACCTCGCCGTGCTGCTGCTCGTGCCGGTCGCGCTCGTCTTCTACCGCACGTTCGAGAACGGGATCGTGTCGTTCATCGACTCGATCACCACGCCCGCCGCCATCCACGCCCTGTTCCTGACGCTCGAGGTGGCCGCGATCACGGTGCCGCTCAACGCCATCTTCGGTGTGCTCGCCGCGATGGCGCTGGTGCGTGGGCGCTTCCCGGGCAAGCGGCTGCTCGACGCGCTGATCGACTTGCCGTTCGCGATCTCGCCGGTCGTGGTCGGCCTCGCGCTGCTGCTGGTGTTCGGTCGCACGGGCTGGTTCGGCCCGTGGCTCACCGAGCACGGGATCCAGATCATCTTCTCCGTCCCCGGCATCGTGATCGCGACCCTGTTCGTCTCGATGCCGTTCGTCGTGCGCGAGGTCCAGCCGGTGCTGCAGGAGGTCGGCGACGAGCAGGAGCAGGCCGCGGCCACGCTCGGGGCGGGGCCGTGGCAGACGTTCTGGCGCGTCACGCTGCCCGCGATCCGCTGGGGCCTCGCCTACGGCGTCGTGCTGTCGACCGCGCGAGCGATCGGCGAGTTCGGCGCGGTCAGCGTCGTCTCCGGCAAGATCGCGGGCGAGACCGAGACGCTGACCCTGCTCGTCGAGAAGCGCTTTCAGAACTTCGACCTCGCCGGCGCGTACGCCGCCTCGGCACTCCTGGCGCTGATCGCCCTGACCACCCTGTTCGCCATGAGCCTGATCGGATCCCGGAGAAGCGAATCGTGATCGCCGTCGAGTCCGTCTCCAAGCGCTTCGGCGACTTCACCGCCCTCGACGACATCACGTTCGAGGCGCCTGACGGCAAGCTGACCGCCCTGCTGGGGCCCAGCGGGTCGGGCAAGTCGACGCTGCTGCGCGTGATCGCGGGCCTCGAGGTGCCCGACTCCGGGAACGTCGTGGTCAGCGGCACGGACGCCACGCGGCTGCCGCCGCAGAAGCGCGGGATCGGCTTCGTCTTCCAGCACTACGCGGCGTTCAAGCACATGACGCTGCGCGACAACGTCGCGTTCGGGCTCAAGATCCGCAAGAAGCCGAAGGCGGAGACCAAGGCCAAGGTGGACGAGCTGTTGCACCTCGTCGGCCTCGACGGCTTCCAAGACCGCTACCCGAACCAGCTCTCCGGCGGCCAGCGCCAGCGCATGGCGCTCGCCCGTGCATTGGCGGTCGAGCCGAGCGTGCTGCTGCTCGACGAGCCGTTCGGCGCGCTCGACGCCAACGTCCGCGCTGACCTGCGCGCGTGGCTGCGGCGCCTGCACGAGCAGGTCCCGGTCACCACGGTGCTCGTGACGCACGACCAGGAGGAGGCGATGGAGCTCGCCGACCGCATCGTGCTGCTCAAGAACGGCAGGATCGCCCAGGCCGGCGCGCCGCGCGACCTCTACGAGCACCCGGCCGACGCGTTCGTGATGGGCTTTCTCGGCCGCGTCTCCAAGGTCGGCGACGAGCTCGTGCGCCCGCACGACGTCGCGCTCTCCGACCGGCCGGAGGACGGCTGGGAGGAGGCGATGGTCCAGCGCGTCGTGCACCTCGGCTTCGAGGTCCGCGTCGAGGTCGTGCGCTCCGACGGCGAGGAGATCTCGGCGCAGCTCACGCGCGCGGAGGCCGAGGCGCTCGAGCCCGAGGCCGGCTCGATCGTGTGGCTGCGACCGCCGGCCGGGAAGGTCAGCGCCTGATCCACGCCTCGGGGTCGTCCCCGAGGCGGCGGATCGCGTCGGGCAGCGTGCCCGCGGCGAGCTCGGCGAGCGTCACGTGCTCGACGACGGCGCGCACGCTGGCGCGCACGGCGATCCAGATCTCCTGCAGGTGCTCGGCGGCGCCGGGGTACTCGACGTCCTCCGGGGCCTCGCCGCGGACGCTGGCCAGCGGGCCCTCGACGGCCCGGATAATGTCGGCGAGCGTGATGTTCTCGGCCGGCTGGGCGAGCCAGTAGCCGCCCTCGGCGCCGCGCTGGGAGCGCACGAGCCGCGCGTGGCGCAGGTCGGCGAGGATGTTCTCCAGGAACTTGTGCGGGATCGACTGCGCGGACGCGAGCGCGTCGCCCTTCACGGGCCCGCCGCCGGCGGCGGCGAGCTCGGCGGCGGCGCGCAGGGCGTAGTCGGCTCGGGCGGAGATGCGCATGAGGCGGGCACACTACGCTGCCGGGATCGACACCTTCACCGTGATCGTGATCGTCGGCCTCGTGCTGATGGTGCTCGCCGTCCTCGCCCTGGGCCGGTTCTACCCCGGGTCGGGCGCGGAGCAGCTCGACTGGAAGCCGACGCGCTCGCCGCAGGTCGAGGCGCAGAACGAGGTCGACGACGTGGCGCAGATGCTCGAGGCGCAGAACGAGCGTCGCCGTCGCCGCGGGCTGCCCGACCGCACCGAGGAGGAGGTCGCCGCGGAGGTCCGGCGCGACCACGACGAGCTCAAGGCGCGCGCCGCGGCGTTCCGGGCGCGCGAGGGCCAGGCGCCCGAGGAGTAGGCCATGGCGCGGGTGTTGATCGTGGGCTGCGGCGGCCGCGGCCAGGCGCTCGCGCGCTCGCTGGTGGACGCGGGGCATGCGGTGCGCGGGACCACGCGCGATCGCGGGCGGGTCGACGCGATCGCGGCGGCGGGCGCGGAGCCCTACGTCGGGGACCCGGACCGGATCGGCACGCTGATGGGTGCGCTCCATGGCGTGACGGTCGTCATGTGGCTGCTGGGGAGCGCCTCCGGCGAGCGGGCGGAGGAGTTGCACGCCGGGCGCCTGCGGATGCTGTGCGAGAAGCTCGTCGACACGCCCGTGCGCGGCCTCGTCTACGAAGGGGCGGGGACCCTGCCCGCCGCCGTGCTCGCGGGCGGGGCCGCGGTGGTGCGCGGCGCGGCCTCGACGTGGAACATCCCCGTGGCGGTGCTGACGGCCGACCCGGCCGACTGCGAGGCGTGGACGCGCGACGCGGCCGCCGCGGTGGCAGGGCTGCTGGCGTGATATGCGGCGCCTGATCACGTGGCTGCTCGCGCTCGCGGTGCTCGCCGTCGTCGCGGTAGTGGGCGTCTCGCTGCTGCGCGGCGCCGACACGCCGCCCGCGCCGAAGCTGCCGAAGGCGGGCGCCACGCCGTCCGGGGAGCTCGCGGGCGCGCTGCGCCCGGCTACCGGCTCGTTCGTCGGCTACCGCGTGGACGAGACGCTCATCGGCATCGGTCTCAACGCCGCCGTCGGGCGCACGGGCGAGGTGCGTGGGAGCGCGCGCATCGAGGGCGGCCGGATCGTCGACGCCCGCTTCGAGGTCGATACGGGCACGCTGCGCTCCGACGAGGCGCGCCGCGACGACGCGCTGCGCTCCCGCGGCCTCGAGACCGACCGCTACCCGGTCGCGGGCTTCGTGCTCGGCCGGCCCGCGCGGATCGCGCCCCGCTTCAGCGCCCGCGGGACGCTCAGGCTGCACGGGCGCGCGCGCACCGTGCGGGTGCGGCTGCAGTCCCGGCGCGTGGGCGTCGGGATCGACCTCGTGGGCTCGACGCCGATCGAGTTCGCCGAGTACGGGATGAAGCCACCGAGCGTCGCCGGAGTGGCCTCCGTGCGCGATCATGGAGTCTTGGAGGTCCGGCTACGTCTCCGCTAGACCGCGCGGCGATCTCCGCGATCACGCATCGCGGGGTGGCGTTCGCCAATCCGCTGCCCGAGGCGGCGATCGATGACGCGATCGCCGCGCTGCCGTTGTCGGCGCGCTCGCGCGTGCTCGACGTCGGCTGCGGCACGGGCGAGCTGCTCGCTCGGATCAAGGCGCGCCACGGCGCGCGCACGGAGGGCATCGAGCCCGCGCGCGGGTGGGCGGAGGTGGCGCGCGACCGCGTGGACATCCTCCACGAGGCGGTGTTCGCCGACGTCACGCTCGAGCTCGGCGGCTACGACCTCGTGTGCTGCCTGGCCGCCTCGCACGCGATCGGCGGCTGGGAGCCCGCGCTCCAGGGGCTCGCGGCGCTCGCACGGCGCGACGGCGGGCTGGGGCTGGCCGCCGAGGGCTTCTGGCGGCGCACGCCGGGCGAGGGCTACCTCGACGCGCTCGGCGGCGCGACCGCGGACGAGCTGCCCGACGGCCTCGCGGCCCTCGAGGCGGGGGCACGCAGCGCGGGCTGGGCCGTCGTCGACGCCGTCGAAGCCTCCGACGCGGACTGGGCGCTCTACGAGGAGACGCTGATCGCCAACGGCGAGGCCGAGCTCGCGCAGGGCGACGACCCGGGCCTGCGGGCCTGGGTGGAGGCCGCCCGGGCGCGCTGGGAGCACCCCGACGGCAAGGACACGATGGGCTTCGCGCTGCTCACCCTGCGGCGGGCCTGAGCCGCGCCAGCAGGTCCCTGACCATCCGCGCGGTCGCACCCCAGATCAGGTGGTCGCCGACCAGGTAGGTGTCGGTCTTGAACGGCACGCCGCGGCGCACCAACCGGCGGGTGCCGTGCGCGGCGCGCACGACCTCGAGCGGGAACTCGAGCACGTAGGCGACCTCGCTCGGGGCGACCTCCCACTCGAAGCCAGGCTCGATCAGGCCGACGAACGGATAGACGGCGTAGTTGGTGACGAACGTCGGCGTCGGCGGCAGCGCGCCGACGATCTCGACCGCCTCGGGTGGCAGCCCGATCTCCTCGTGCGCCTCGCGCAGCGCGGTGGCCGTGAGGTCGGCGTCCCCGGGGTCGCGGCGGCCGCCCGGGAAGGAGATCTCGCCGGCGTGGCGCTTGAGGTCGTCGCGGCGCTTGGTGAAGACGGCGTGCAGCTCGCCGGCCTCGTCGAGGTACAGCGGGGCGAGCACCGCGGCCTCGGTGCCGCCGTGGACGTCGATCGCCAGCGCGGCCTCCGGCGCCAGCAGCGCGCCGCGGAGCTCCTCGGCGAGTGCGGCCCGGGACCTCAGGCGAGCTCGACCTGCTCGTCGAACAGGACCTCGCCCTCGAGCGTGCGATGGACCGGGCACTTGGCCGCGATCACGCGCAGGCGCTCAACCTGGTCCTCGGAGAGGTGGGCGGGCATCTTCATGACGAGCTTGAAGTTCGTGGCGCTACCGCGCTCGGCGGGGGTGTAGTCGACGTCGACCTCGAGCCCGTCGACGTTCCACTGCTTGCGCTTCGCGTACATCTCGATCGTGATCGCGGTGCACGCGGCGAGCGAGGCGGCGAGCAGCTCCTGCGGGCTCGGGCCCGCGTCGTCGCCGCCGTGGTCCTCCGGCTCGTCGGAGGTCAATTGGTGCTGGCGCACCCTCAGGTCATGCGTGAAGTTCTCCCGCTGGCGCGCGACGGCTCTCATGGCCCTGATCCTAGGCCAGCGGGTTGAACAGCTCGCCCGTCAGCACCTTCGGGAAGAAGTAGGTGGACTTCGGGGGCATGTTCACGCCTGCGGCGGCGACGTCGCGGACACGCTCGACCGGCGTCGGGCTCATGAAGAACGCGGCCTCGGCGTCGCCGGCCTCGACGCGGGCGCGCGCCTGCTCCGTGTCGCGCGCGTAGTCGAGCCCGCGCAGGTGGGAGATGTCGTCCTCGCTCATCCCGAGGGCGCCCTTGAGGATCAGCGCCTCGAGCACGGCGGTGTCGAGCCGGCGGTAGGGCTCGGGCATCTCCGGCAGCGCCGCGTCCGCGATCGCCGGGTCCTTGAGGGTGAGCATGAGCGGGCGGCGATGGTGGGCGTCGAGGTAGCCGACGCGGATCCGGCCGTCCTCGGCGGCGGTCGGCTGGAGGTCCTCGGCGGCGACCTCGGTCATCTCCCAGTCGCGCGTGAGCGCCTCGCGCAGCGCGACGCGGCGGTCGTCGGGGAGCGCGGTGAGCAGCCGGTGGGTGGGGAAGACGGTGAGGCCGGGATCCTGCAGCGCGACGAGGCACATGAGCACGTACCGGTGCTCGCCCTCGCCGCCGACCTCGTCGGCGTAGACGCGCGCGGTCTCGTAGCGGTGGTGACCGTCGGCGATCAGCAGCTCGGTGTCGCGCAGCACGTCGGTGACGGCGGCCGTGGCGCTGCCGTCGGTCACCCGCCAGAGGCGGTGCTGGGTGCCGTCGTCGTCGGTCACCTCGCCCCACGGGACGGTCTCCGTGTGCGGGGAGAGCGCGCTCCAGGCCGCTCCCGCCGGGTCGTCGTAGAGCGAGAAGATGGGGGAGAGGTTCGCGCGCGTGGCGCGCGTGAGGCGCAGCCGATCCTCCTTCGGGCCCGGGTGGGTGCGCTCGTGGGGGCGGATGCGCCCCGGGCCGTAGTCCTCGACGCGCACGCGCGCGAAGAAGCCCTTGCGCACGTAGCGGTTGCCGTCGGGACCGGTGTACTCCTGCGCGAGCGCCCACAGCGCCGGCTCAGGATCGCGGACGAGGATCTCGTCCGCCCGCCACTGGCCGAACAGCAGCGCGGCGTGGCCGTAGGGGTCGTGGCCCTCGCCCGCCACGGGCAGGTCGATCTCGACCACGTTGTATGGCGAGCGGGCGGCCAGGCGGGCGCGCAGCTCGGGGTCGATGACGTCATACGGGGGCGCGACCACGGGCGGCAGGCCTCCGACGCGGTCGAGCGCGTAGTGGAGGGCGTTGAGGGGCTGGACGTCGGCCACGGGGCGGCGGAGGCTAACAACGCCCCCGCCACCCGGTGACCTGCCAGGCCCTGCTCTATCGGCGGTAGCCGAAGTCTGTGGTGTACGTGGCGCCGGATTGCGCGGCGGAGAGCCGCACGGGCAGGCCGGTCTCGATGCCGATCCCGATCTCGCGGAACGAGCGATGGAGGATGTTCGCGCGGTGGCCCGAGGATCTCATCCAACTGCGGTGGATCTGGGCCGCGGTGGAGAGGCGGCCGGAGCCCCAGGCGATGTTCTCGCCGAGCGCCCACGCGCGGGCGCCGGAGGTATAGCCGGCGCGGCGGATGCGGTCGACCATCGAGGTGCCGCCGGGCGCGGTGTGGTCGAAGAAGTGCGAGCTGACCATGTTGGCCGAGTGGCGGCCGGCGGCCCTGCGCAGCTGCGGGTTCTCGCGCAGCGACGCGAGGCCGTGGCGGGCACGCTCCTGGTTGTGCAGGCACAGCACGGCGTCGCGGACCTGCTCGACGTTGGCCTGCGTCGGCTTGAGGTTCGTGTCGCCGCAGTCCTGCGCCTGGGCCCCCGCCGGCGCGATCAGCGCAGCGAGCGCGAGCAGCATCGCAAGGCCTGAACCCCTGCGGATTGCGGTGGAGCGGAACGACAAGGCGGGCGCCTCCCGGTGCATGTGGATTCGGATCGGTGGTTCGATCGACCCGAAGCCCCTGAGCTTCCTTCGGCAACCCGGCTTGCTCGCTGGCGCGAGCTCCGTGGCTTTGCGTCCCGTCCTCGCGGACGGTTTGCCCTTTCGGGAGGCGAACCTGAGCTATTTATCGGTTGTGTCGCACGGGACTTGAGCGTCCTGGCGCGCGAATGGACGGATTGGGGTCTTGACCCCAGGCGAGTTTTAGTCGGGGCGACCGGATTTGAACCGATGGCCTTTCGGACCCAAACCGAATGCTCTACCAGGCTGAGCTACGCCCCGAATGGCGCAGTCTAGAGCCAAGACTCGCGATGCCAGTCCAGCCAGGCGGCAGCCACTAGGCTCCGCGCCCCTTGGAACGCATGACCGCGCACAACTCCGCTGGCTACGACGCCCCCGTCGGGCTCGCCGCCGACCCCGTGGTGTTCACCCTCGTCGACGGCGACCTGTCCGTCCTGCTCGCGCGGCGGCTCGAGGAGCCGCAGCGGGGGACGTTCGCGCTGCCCGGCGGGTTCGTGGGTGCCGAGGAGTCGCCGCGCGAGACGGCGGAGCGCAAGCTGCGCGAGAAGACGGCGGTCGGCTCGGTCCACCTCGAGCAGCTGAGGACCTACGCGCGCCCCGACCGCGACCCGCGCGGCTGGCTGCCCTCGATCGCCTACCTCGCGCTCGTGCCGCCGGAGACCCTGCCCGAGGAGCGCCCGGCCGAGCGCGACGCGAGCTGGCACCGCGTCGACGCGCTGCCCGCGCTCGCGCTCGACCACGCGAGGATCGTCGACGACGCGCTGTGGCGGCTGCGCGCACGGCTCGCAGACAAGGCGTGGTTCGTGCGCGTGGCCGGCGGCCTGCTGGCCGAGCCGTTCACGCTCGGTCAGGCCCAGCGGCTCTACGAGGCGCTCCGCGGCGAAGCGGTCGACGCCGCCAACTTCCGCCGCGACGCGCTCGCCACCGGGCTGCTCGAGGAGACCGGAGAGCGCCGCTCGGAGGGCGTCGGCCGGCCCGGCAAGCTCTACCGGCGCCGCCCGCCGTCGCACTAGGCTTCGCACCACGCCCTCGTAGCTCAGCTGGATAGAGCAGCGGACTTCTAATCCGCAGGTCCCTGGTTCGAATCCAGGCGGGGGCGCTTCGCCTTCGCCTAACACCACCCGCTGACCATGCAGTCGCTGAGGGTGCCGGGTGGTGCCGGCGGCGCGGTCAGCGGTCCGGGTTGCGACGCGCTGGCCGGTCCGGCGGCGGCGACGTGCAGTCCGGCGGTGACCGCGAGGGTCACGAGCGGCCGCTTGAGGGTGATGTTGAACATGATGGCGTCCCCTTTCTGGGGGCTGGGGTTGGGTGTCGGCGAGAATGACCCCGAGCCCACAGCGCAGGTTGAAAACCCGCGCCGCGGGGGAGTCAGGCGGGTTCTGGATCAGATGTGGTTCTGGCCGCGCACGTCGTACGTCGCCGTCACGCCGCCGCCTTTGCCTCCCGTGGTGCCGGCGCCCCCGACGGTGTGCTCGCTTGGACCTGGTGCCGGTCTGCGCACCGGTCTCGCTCGTGACCTTGACGGACGTGATGATGAGGTCCTCCATCGTGACCTTGAGACCCGTGCCGGGAGTTCCCTGAGCTGCCGTGCGGGACGGCGCGCTCGGCGACGCGTTGGCAGGGCCGGCCGCGGCGACGATCAGTCCGCCGGTGACCGCGAGGATCGCAAGCGGGCGCTTATACCTCGGCTGACGCGCGTCGCACCGTTTCGGATCCGCGATCGGGGCGATCGGGCGTCCGTGTTGCCCGCATGACGAGCGGCAGCGAGCATTCGGCGCATGCAGCCTTCCTCGTCCTCGTACATCATCCGCGGCGGCCTGTCCGGCCGCGAGCGCCTGCGCGTGATCTCGCGCGTGATGCGGCCGACCACGCTGGCGCTCCTCGACCGCGTCGGCGTCCGCGAGGGCGCGCGATGCCTGGACGCAGGCTGCGGCGGCGGCGACGTCGCGCTCGAGCTGGCGGCCCGCGCCGGCTCGACCGGACATGTCGTCGGCGTCGACTTCGACGACGAGAAGCTGGCGACGGCGCGCACGGAGGCCGTCGCGGCCGGCAGCAGCATCGAGTACCGGCGCGCCGACGTCGCGACGGACGACCTCGGAGCGGGGTTCGACCTCGTGTACACGCGCTTCCTGCTCACGCACCTGCGCGATCCGGCGGGCACTTGCGAGCGGCTCCACCGCGCGCTCCGGCCCGGCGGCGCGGTGATCGTCGAGGACATCGACTTCAGCGGCTCGTTCTCCCACCCGGACCACCCCGCCTACCGCCGCTACTGCGACGTGTACGTGGCGACGGGCCGCGCCCGCGGCGCGGATCCGAACATCGGGCCGCGCCTGCCCGCGCTGCTCCGCGACGCGGGTTTCGAACAGATGCAGGTCTCGGTCGTGCAGCCGGTCGGCGTCGCGTCGGAGGGCCTCGAGGGCGACGCGAAGCTCGGCTGCGCACTCACGCTGGAGAACATCGCCGACGCGGCGATCGCAGCGGGCGTGGCGCAACGCGAGGAGCTCGACCGCGTGACCGACGAGTTGTACCGGCTTGCCGCCGACGCGGTCACGCTGCTGAGCTTCCCGCGGATGGTGCAGGTGTGGGCGCGGCGCCCGGCGTGAAGGCCTAGGCCGCGACGGCGAGCGCGCGCACTCCGCGCTCCGTCATCTCGGACGTGATCTCGGCGCAGACCTCGCGCGCGATCTCGCCGAACTCCTGCGCCGCGGGCGTCAGCAACCGCTCGCGATGCCAGAACAGCCCGACGCTCATCGGCGGCAGCCGGTCTCCCAGATCGACGAGTGCGATTCGCTCGTCGTGGCCGTCGATTGCGAGCGGAGACGCGAGGGCGACGCCGAGTCCGGCGCCCACGAGCGCCTGCGTGGTGTCGTCGAGGTCCGACCTGAACAGCACGTCGAGCGACCCGAGCGCCGTCTTCAGCTGCTCCTCCAAGCGCGGCAGCATCCGGCACGTCTGGCGTCCGATCAGCGGCAGGCGGGCGATCTCCGCCAGCGTCGGCGGCCGCTCGCGGCATGCCAGCTGCGAGTCGGCGGCGACCATCAGCACGGTCGGCGTGCGCACGAGCTCACAGCAGGCGAACGGCCCAGGCTCGAGCGGCAGATGCGCGAAGCCGAGGTCGAGCGTCCCGTCCGCGACCAGGTCGAACACGGGGGCGTCGGTGGCCCACTCCCCGAACCGCACGTCGACGCCGGGACAGCGGCGCGCGAACGTCGTCAGCACGCGCGGGATCGCGCGGGTGACGACGCTCTGGAATGCCCCGACGCGGACCTGTCCGGCCTGCCCCTCGGCGAGCCTGTCGAGGTCGGCCTTCGCGGCCTTTACCCGCGCGAGGATGCTCTCCGAGTGGCGCAGCAGCAGCTCGCCGGCCGGCGTGAGCGCAGGCGGACTGATTCCGGGCGAGCGCTCGACGAGGCGAGCGCCCACCACACGCTCGAGCGCCGCGAGCTGCTGGCTCACGGACGACTGTGCATACCCCAGCTGGTCGGCCGCGCCCCGGAACGAGCCCTCGTCGGCGATGGCCGCCAGGGCGGCGAGGTGGCGCAGCTCCACGCCTAGCCAGTGATCACGACACATCGAA
>Ga0190275_10003568_pt1 | contig 11132 bp, 10 predicted proteins | sample Popmic550T_FD_133745 | JGI IMG/M metagenome (GOLD analysis project Ga0190275, IMG submission 133745) | Populus adjacent soil microbial communities from riparian zone of Yellowstone River, Montana, USA - 550 T | ecosystem: Environmental > Terrestrial > Soil > Riparian zone > Trees stand | place...
GGAGAGCTCGTCGAGCACGGTCGCCGCGCAGCTGTCGGCACGGGCAGAGGCCGCTCGGCAGGCCGGACGAGACGACGCCGCCGAGGTGCTCGAGGCGACGGCGATGATGGCCAGTGACACGACCCTGCTCGGAGCGGCCAAGACCGGTATCGGGCAGGGCAGCCGTGCAGAGCGCGCTGTGTGGGATGCGGCCGGGGAGGTCGCAGAGCAGCTCCGCTCACTCGGCGGATACATGGCCGAGCGGGTTCGCGACATCCAGGACGTACGCGATCGTTTGGTCGCGGCACTGACCGGACGCCCGGCCCCCGGAATCCCGGTCCGCGATGAGCCGTTCGTCCTGGTTGCCCGGGACCTGGCGCCGGCCGACACAGCAGCCCTGGACCCTGCGAAGGTGGCCGCACTGGTGACCGAGCAAGGCGGTCCGACCAGCCATACCGCCATCCTCGCCCGTGCCCTGGGACTGCCCGCGGTGGTCGCCGTCGCGGGTGCCACCGACCTGGCCGATGGCACCTGGGTCCTCGTCGATGGCACGCAGGGCACCGTCGTGATCGATCCCACCGAGGAGCAGCGCAAGTCCGTAGCGACAGCTGAGGCACCGACGGCGCTGGCTGGTGCCGGTGGCACCTCCGATGGACACCGGGTCGGGCTGTACGCCAACGTCGGGGACCCCTCCGGGGTGCAGGCAGCAGTTGCGGCCGGCGCAGAGGGCGTGGGTCTGTTCCGTACCGAGTTCTGTTTCCTGGACCGGGCCGAGGCGCCATCGGTGGACGAACAGGTGACTGCCTACCGGCGAGTCTTGGCTGCCTTCAGTGGCCGCCGGGTCGTCATCCGGACGCTGGACGCCGGTGCGGACAAGCCACTGCCGTTCGTGACCGCCGAGGAGGAGCCGAATCCGGCGCTGGGGGTGCGTGGCCTGCGAACAGCCAGGGTTTCGCCGAAGGTGCTCGAGGATCAACTGACTGCGATCGCGAGGGCAGCGGATGGCTCCGATGCGGAGGTCTGGGTCATGGCCCCGATGGTGGCCACCGCCGAGGAGGCAAGCGCCTTCGCCGAGCAGGCGCACGGCGCCGGCCTGCCCACCGCAGGAGTGATGGTCGAGATCCCCTCCGCCGCGCTGACGGCTGACCTGATGCTGGCGGCTTGCGACTTCGCCAGCATCGGCACGAACGATCTCGGCCAGTACACGATGGCCGCCGACCGTGAGCTCGGCGCATTGGCCGCGCTGAACGACCCCTGGCAGCCTGCACTGTTGCGGCTGATCGCGATGACTGCCGAGGCCGGGGCCCGGACCGGTCGCCCGGTCGGGGTGTGCGGTGAGGCGGCCGCGGATCCGATGTTGGGCTGCGTCCTGGTTGGCCTGGGAGTGACCAGCCTGTCGATGACCCCGCGCGCGCTTCCCGCGGTCGGTGCTGCGCTCGCAGAGCTCACCCTGGCCCGGTGTACCGAGCTGGCCGAGGCGGCGCTCTCGAGCGAAACAGCAGCCGTTGCCCGAGAGTCGGTGGCGGCACTTCTCGACCGATCCCCCTGAGACAGATCCACTAGAGACAACAGGAGCCCTGATGCCCGAGCGTCGCGCCGTCGTCGCAAGCAAGGTCGGTCTGCACGCCCGTCCGGCTGCGCTATTCGCCAAGGCAGCATCTGATCAACCCGTCCAGGTCACGATCAGCGTGACCGGCGTGGATGGCGCACCGGACAGAGGGCCGGCCGACGCCTCGAGCATCCTCGCGCTGATGACGTTGGGTGCCAAACACGGTGACGAGGTCGTCCTGTCCGCCGAGGGAGAAGGCGCCGAGGCAGCCCTGGATGCGCTGGCAGACATCGTTGCTCGGGACCCCGACGCCTGAGGGCAGCGACGCCTAGGGAAGCCAGTCCCCAACGGCGGCCACGGTGAGACCGGTACCCGCCAAGCCGGGAAATCTCGGCTGCGCGCCTCCGGCTAGCTCCGGGAATTGGATCACCAAGGCCTGGGCGGCAGCCTCCTCCGCGGCGTTCCCGGGAGTGAAGAACACGGTGCTCTCGTCCAGCTGCGTCTGGTCGTAGTTCAGTAACTCGGCAATGGGCCATCCACCGGACTCCAGGGCGGCAGCAACCCTGGTGGCAAGCCCAGCGGTCAGCTCCGGGCTGTTGTTCAAAACCGTGACCGGCAGGACGGGCGGCTGCTCGGCCTGTGTCGAGGTCACCGGATCCGACGCGGTAGCAGGAGCTTCGGTACTTGGTTGATCGGCAACCGTGCTGTCCTGACTCGCCGCGTCCTGGCCGGCGGTGTCCTTACTCGCGGCCTCCGGCGGCTCGTCCCCGGTGGTCAGGGCGATGATGCCGAAGACCAGCAGGATGACGCCGAGCAGAACGATTCCGACTGCCGTACCGACCCGCCGGCGTCCGCGCGGGAGGCTGGGCGTTGCGGCACCGTGACGGTGTTCGTGACCGTAGTCCTCGTGCTCATGGTCGTCGTAGCGAGCCGGCCCGCGGGGCCGACGTGGGGGCTCCTCAACAGGTGCTGCCGCTGTGTCTGCGTTGTGCCTTCCCATATACCGAGGAGCTTAGCGAGCCGGTGAAGCAGTCAGCGCTCCAGATCGATGCCGAGACGGCGGGCCGAGCGCTGGCGCTGACGACTGACCCGCAGGCGTCGCAGGCGCTTGACCAGCATCGGATCGAAGGCCAGCGCCTCCGGGCGGTCGAGCAGACCGTTCAGCACCTGGTAGTAGCGGGTGGCGGACATGTCGAACAGCTCCCGGATGGCCTGCTCCTTGGCACCGGCGTACTTCCACCATTGCCGCTCGAAGCCGAGAATCTCGCGATCGCGCCGAGGCAAGCCCTCGGTCTCGGTTCCGGTCTCGGCGTATTCAGCGGAGGACTCGGCATCGGGACGCTGCCCGCGTGCAGAACTCGACTTCATGAGGTCGACAAGCCCTTCCCTGGCAGATCACCCATGGGAATGACAACCATGGGATTCGACTACGGACGAAGAGTAACCCGCGAGACCTGCCCGTCATCCAGCGGCACGCCGCCGAGGTCGGGGATCAGCTGGATCTGGCCCCCGGTTCGGCCACGCGCCCAGAGTCCGTCGATCGAAAAGACGATCAGCGCCAGCCACACGATGCTGAACCCCACCAGGCGAACCGGGGGCATGGCTTCGTTGAACACCGTGAGGCCGAGGATCAACTGCAGCGTGGGTGCGAGGTACTGCAGGATCCCCAGCGTGCTCAGGGACACCCGGTGAGCGGCGGAGGCAAAGAACAACAGCGGTATGGCGGTGGCTATCCCGGCGCTCATCAACAGGGCGGTGTTGGCCACGCCGGCCTGGCCGAAAGCCAACTCGCCGCGGGCAGCCAGGACTGCCAGGAGGGCAACCGCTGGAAGTGCGAGAACGCCGCTTTCGACGGTCAATCCGACCGCCGACTCGACGGGGGCGAGCTTCTTCAGCAGCCCGTAGAACCCGAAAGAGAAGGCGAGGACCAACGCGATGTAGGGCAACCGGCCGTAATCCACCGTCAGCACGACCACAGCAATGGCGGCCAGTGCGACGGCCACCCACTGTGCCCGGCGAAGCCGTTCTCCGAAGAAGGCGACCCCGAGAACAACACTGACCAGCGGGTTGATGAAGTAGCCGAGGGAGGTCTCGACAACCAATCCGTTGTTGACCCCGTAGATATAGGTGAACCAGTTGGCCGCAATCAGGACGGCAGCGGCCGCGAGGATCAAGGTCGTGCGCCGGCTGCGAAAGACCGCTCGCACCTTCGACCAGTTGCGCCCCAGCGCGATCATCGCCCCGACGAAGACCAAGGACCAGACGAAGCGGTGGGCCAGGATCTCCAACGGACTGGCCGGCTTGAGCAGCGGCCAGTAGAGCGGGAACAGCCCCCAGATGGAGTAGGCAGCGACGCCGTAGAACAGACCACGGCGACCCTCGGACATGACAAGCACGCTAACTCGCCGCGACAAGTCCGATGACTAGCCCCGGTCGGGCGCGGCGCCGGAGAAGTGCTCGACAAGCGCGTCGGTCACCACATCCGGTTGGTCGATCGTGCAGATGTGGGCGCAGTCGGGGATCTCGAGCAGGCGAGCACCCTGGATGCCGGCCGCCACCGCCTGCAGATGCTCCGGCGGGGTGGACTGGTCGTCGGTCCCGGAGATGACCAGCGTCGGTGCCGTGATCAGGGCCAGGTCTGCGCGAAGGTCGGTGTCCCGGATCGCCTCGCAGCAGTTGGCATAACCGTCGGGTGCCGTCGAGGCGACCATCTCCCGCAGAGCGGCCGTGGTCTGCGGGTCGGCCAGTCGTCGTTGCTCGGTCAACCAGCGCGAGACGACGGTGTCGGCCACGGCTTCGGTGCCACTTGTCCGTACGGTGGCCGCTCGCTCGGTCCAGGTCTGGGCAGAGCCGAGCTGAGCGGAACTGGACAGCACCGCGAGACGATCGACGCGTTCGGGGTTGCGAGCGGCCATCCGCATGGCTGTCATCCCGCCCAGCGACAGGCCCGCCAGGTGCACTCGCTGGATTCCGAGGTTGTCCAGCAGGGCGATGCAGTCGTCGACAAGATCGTCCAGAACGTACGGTCCGGGTGGGACCGGCGATTCACCATGGCCACGCATATCACACCTGACCACCACGAAGTGCTCGGCCAGTGCCGGGACCTGTCGTTCCCAGATGGACAGCGTGGCGCCCAGTGCATTCAGCAGCAGGATCGCCGGCCGCTGAGTGTCAGCTGAGCCCTCGACACCCGTGGAGTCCATGCCGGCGATCTCTCGACCGGTGATTTCGTGGTGCAAGGCGATCGCGCCCATCAGTTCGTCTCCCTCGATGCCACGTCGTTTGGTTGTTCTCTTCGCAGGTTCTGGTAATCGTGTGTGCACCGGTCACCCGTTGGGACAAACCGCCCGGATGTAACTCCAGAGGGCTTCGCGCTGCTCCGGTAAGACCTCGAGAATGCCGTACTGCGGCTGTCCACCGTCAAATGTGACGAAGTACGGAAACAGGAACGGCTGCTTGGTCTCACCTAGCACGTGAGCGTCGCAGCCTCGTGCGGTGTGGCGCAGGATGACCGGAACTACCAACTGGTCTTCGTCGGGCGCCATCGTCGGCAGCCGGCTGTCGTCGGCGAGCGAGACGTCGAAGACCACGCTGCCCCGCAGTTCGAACAGCGCGATCTCCTCGGTGTTGTCCCCCCGGGTGAGGGTGATCGTGGCCTGCACGACTGTCCGGCCGTCTACCTCCGCGCTGCCGAAATCCCCTCCGAGGTCCACCGCAACGGCCGCGGCAAGGCGCAGGGCATGACACTGCTCGGAATGGATCCGATCGATGATGTCGTCCGGAGCCTCCAACGGGATGCGCAGTTCCTCCAGCAGTCCGTCTGGCCGTTGGACCTGAAGCGCGGTGTAGGCCGGGTCCACTGCCGCACCTTCCCCGCACACCGCTGGGCCGTACGGCGTTGGCAGGTCGACGACCGCCCCGGGACGGTAGGTCGCGGGCCGACCGGAGAAGGGCAGTCGCTCGAAGCCGGGTGAGTCGAGGCTGACTGCCAGCACCGTGAACGGCTCGGTGCCGGTGTTGGTGATCCGGGTCTGGAACTGTCCGCCGACTGCCAGATCGGTGCGTAGCCGTACGGCTGTCGCTCGCATCCCGGGTACGGCCGGAGCTGCGACCGGCGCGGTGGGCTCAGCCGCGTTGCCGGACTCATCGGAGGAACCCTGCCCGGACGTACCGGACGTACCAGAGGCTGCCGAGCACCCAGCGACCACGGTGAGCACGACAACCAGCCAGACGAGGAGTCGACTCCGCCTTGTCACAGCTCCCGATCATGCCGCGTCCATCCCAGTTGACAAGGAAGGGTTGAGCCGACTGTCGGTTTGTGCCCATTGTCCGCACTGTGCGGATGACCTGACGCACACTTGAGCGATGTTCGCCGGCTTGGCACCGCAGCGCCGCCGCCTGCTGGTTGCCCTTCTCGCGATCGCAGTGGCCGCGGCGTTGGCGTTCGGCGCGCTGCTAGTCAAGGACGCCTTCTCCTCGGTATCCCCCGTACCGCAGGACGAACCGGGGCCGGTCTTGCTGGTTCCCGGCTTCGGCGGCTCGACGAGCGGACTCGAGGTGCTCGCCGAAACGCTGCGGGCCGAGTCTCGCGACGTGACCGTGCTCGGACTACCCGGCGATGGCACCGGAGACCTACGGGTCCAGGCCCAGGCCCTCGATGTTGCGGTACGGGCAGCGCTGGAGCGGACCGGGGCCGCGTCGGTCGATGTCGTCGGCTACTCGGCCGGCGGTCTGGTCGCACGGCTTTGGGTGGCCGACTTCGGTGGTGACGGGCTGGCCCGGCGGATCGTCACCCTGGGCTCCCCGCACCACGGAACATCGCTGGCTGCCCTGGCCGGGGATCTCGCCCCCGGCTCGTGCCCGGTGGCCTGCCAGCAACTCGACCCGGACAGTGAGTTGCTGCGTGACCTGAACGCCGGCGACGAGACACCCGCCGGACCAGCCTTCATCTCGATCTGGACGACTTTGGACGAGACCGTCACTCCGCCGGAGTCAGCCCGGCTCGAAGGTGGCATCGGGATCGTCGTACAGGAGGTGTGCGCGGATTCTCAGGTGACGCATTCCGGCTTGGTGACCGACCCGCTGGTGGCCGGCATCGTGAGCGAGCAACTGCAATCCGGCCCGCCGGTGACCCTGACGGCGAGCGACTGCGGCCGACTCAGCTGAACAGAAGTTCAGCCGACGTCAGTGTTGATCATCGGAACTTGGCGGGGTTATCAGCGGACTTGAGCCGAAACCCCCCGTAGTTCCGATGATCAACTCGTGATGTCCTTGGTGGTGAAATTCGCCCAGGCGGCAGAGAGCAGCACCACGACGTAGACACCCTGCAACGCAATTCCTCTGGTGATGTCGCGCCACTGAATGGGATCGCGGAAGAGGTCGACGAAGGCGAGCCAGTATCGGGTCGGGAGGTAGGGCGAGAGCGCATCGGCCGCGTCGAGGGTGAACAGCAAGGACGAGGCGATCAGGAAGGCAAGCGCACCGAGGGTGGCCGCAAGCGGGGAGTCGGTCAGGGTGGACAGGAACAACGCCATCGCGGCGACACCCAGCATCGACAACGTGATGTAGCCGATCGCCAGGACCGTACGGACTGCCACCTGTCCCGGTGTGAGAATCGTCCCCGAGACACTGGCGGCACCAGGGGCCGTACCGAACAGGCTGGTGCCGACCACGTAGGCGATCCCGGCGACAAGGACGACGGCCACCAGGACGAAGACAAAGATCGCGACGAGCTTGGCGATCAGGAGCCGGGTACGCCCGACCGGCCTGACCAGGAGGTATCGCAGGGTGCCCGCCTGCGCCTCACCGGCTACCGAGTCACCGGCGATGACCGCCACCGCTATCGGCAGGAACAGCGGCAGGATGACCGCGAGTGCGGCCAACGGGAAGAGGCTGCCGTCGGAGAGGACCGAGGACAAGAACGCAGGGCCCTCGCCGGGACGAGGACCGATGTCGGTGAGCGCCAGCAGGAACGCGATCAATGTCGGCAGGGCGTTGAGCATCAGGATGGTCACCCAGGTACGCGGCCGCCGCAGCATCTTGGTGACCTCGACGGCGATCATCCGGATGTCTCACGAGTGCTGACATGCTCCAGTGGGATCGCGGGCTCGACGGCGGGCATCCGATCCGACCCCGAGTTGCCCGCCGCTTCGAGCACCACCTGTTCCAGGGTGCGGCGGTCCGGCCCGAGCTCGCTGACGCGGATTCCTTCCCGCACGAGCAGGGCGTTGAGAGTGGAGGCATCGGTGCCGGTGACGATCAGCCGGTCCCCGTCCTTGGCGAGCACCCGCCCGTCCAGTAGTGCGTGCGCCCGGTCGACATCCGGGGTCCGTACGACGCTGTTGCCGGTCGGCGCGGTGAGAGTCGTCAACTGGTCCTGCAGGACCAGCCGGCCGCGATCGAGCACGCCGACCCGGGTGCACAACTGCTCGACCTCGGCCAACAGATGACTGGACAGGAATACCGTCGTGCCGCCGGCATGCAGCGCGAGAAGGAGGTCACGAATCTCCCGGATGCCCTGCGGGTCAAGACCATTGGTCGGTTCATCCAGGATCAGCAGCTCCGGTTTGCGCAAGAGAGCCGAGGCCAGGCCCAATCGCTGTCGCATGCCCAGCGAGTAGGCCTTGACCGGCCGCTTGTCCACACCGCCGAGCCCGACCCGGTCGAGCGCGACGTTGACCCGAGTGCGACGCGTGCGCCGGATCCCACCCGCACCAGCCGCATCGAGCAGCTCGAGGTTTCGCCGACCGGACAAATGCGGGTAGGCAGCGGGACCCTCGACCAGCGCACCAACGCGAGGCAAAACCGTTTTGCCGCGCTTGGGCATCGGCTCTCCGAGCACCCTGATTGTCCCGCTGGAGGCGAGCACCAGGCCGAGCAGCATTCGTACGGTCGTGGTCTTTCCGGAACCGTTGGCGCCGAGGAATCCGTAGATGTCTCCCTCGCGGACGTCGAGGTCGATGTCGTCGACGGCCAGAATCCGGCCGTAGGCCTTGGTCAAGCCAGTCGTGCTGATCATCGGCGGACCGGCGGGTTGGCGAGGAGGTCCTGGGCAGCCTGCTCTAGCGTCGCGAGATCGACGGTGCCGGTGAGCAGGTAGCTCGGGGCGTCGGGCATCGAGAAGGTCAACAGCACGGAGAACGGCCCCACCGTGATCTCGGTGCCGTACGGATTTGTTCCATCGACTCCCGGCGCCTCGAGGAGCTGCCGGCGCAGCGGCCCCTCGAACTCCCGCCAAAGCGGGACGGCCACCAACACGGTGACCCCGCGCCCGTAGTCCCCGACCGATCCGAGTCCCTCGGCCTGTTCCCGGCGGTCGAGGCCCGCGAGGCGATCCAGCGGGACCGAGTCGCCGAACCGGTTCACGGCCGCGACGATGTCGTCGACCTCGTCGAACTGGACACGGGCGCTTGGCGGCGGGAAGAAGTCGACGACCTCTGCGCTCGGACGCTCGAAGTCGATGTCCAGGAACGAGGTGGTCACTGCCGCAGCGGACGCTCCCTCGCCGTAGACCGCCACCCGGAGGGTCAGCCCGGTCTCCGGGTCGGCCCAGATGTCCACTCTGTCTACATTGGACTGTGGCTCTCGTGGGCTCAGTCGGAGGCCGGGTGCGTCCACCCCGGCGATGCGTTCTGCCGGGATCCGGGTCACCTCGTCGACTTGTGCCTCGCTGAGCAGCCGGCGGCCGAGTTCGCTGGGCAGCAGGTCATCTGGGCGTGGGGTGCGCAGGTCGGGTACGACGCTGGCGGTGGCCCGGTTGGCCTCGTACTCCCAGGTCCAGGTCGTGTCGCCGTCGCGATGCAGGCCCGTTTCGCCGGTCAGGCCGACCGTGTCCACCCGCCAGTCCTCGGGGCCTCGCCACCAGACCCGAGTCGTGGTGCGGTCGGCGAACAACTCCACCAGCTCGGGAAGCTGATCGTTGATCGGAAGCACGACGCCGCCGATGGACTGCGCATAGCCGGAGTAGCTGACATCGCCGGAGCCCTGAATCCGCTCCAGCAACTCGGCCGCGGTGATATCGGATTCCGTCGCGGGAAGCACCGAGATGCCGATCGGCGTGGCCACGAGTACGGCGACCAGAGCGCTCACCAAAGCCCAGCGGTGACGCGCGCTCACCCGCAGGGCCCGGACTCAGTCATACCGCAACGCTACGTCGCCTGTTGATGAATGTTTCGCTCACATCTTTAGTGACGCGTGTCAGCCGCTACAAGTTGAGATGTTGGCGATCTACCCGTGATATTTCAATGATCCCAGCAAGGCCGGGTCGAACACGCGGCCTCAGAAGATGACGCTGCCGATGTCTTCGGGCAGGGGTTCGTGGGGCGGGTGGTCGAGGAGGTGAATGCTGGCTGTCTCATCGCCGGCAAAGGAACCGAAGTCTTCACCCCGTGCAACGACGAGCAGTCGTGAGCCCACGCGCCACGCTGCAGGTAGATAGTTCGAATCGTGCCGACCGATCGTCTCCGGTGCTCCTAGTCGAGTGGCAACCGCACGCCCTCCCAATTCCCAGGTCGCGTCGAAGCCAGGTCAGAGGCATGCGCACAGGCTGTCATCAGTGTGATCCTGAGCCAACCTTGCGATCGACTCCCAGCCGGACATCGTTAGCGCAGCGCCACAGCGAGCAGCTCGCTGATGTCCCCGAGAACGTGCCGGCCATCTGCGACGACGGTCTGGCCGCCGACAACGACGGTACGAATGTCGCCCGTGCCCGCGGTCATCACGATCTGAGCGGGATCCGTGCCGACCGTACGAACGCTGGCGGTGTCGATTGCCACCAGGTCCGCGGGTGCACCAACCTGCAACCTGCCTGCCTCCGGCCAGCCCAGTGCGGCATGACCGTCCACAGTGAGCGCGCGGACCAGCGCGGCTGGCGACAGGGTGCCTCGGCGGCCGGTGCGTAGCCGCTCGTGCAGTTCGGCGCGGCGGGCCTCGGCGATCAAGTCTGCGGCTACATGCTGGTCGCTTCCGACGCAAAGCCGTGCTCCCGCCGCGATGAGCGGTCCGGTCGGCGGCAGCCCGTCGGCGAGGTCGGCCTCGGTGCTCGGGCACATGCACACCGACACCCCGCGCGAACCCAGGATCTCGATGTCGGCTCCGGTCAGGTGGGTCGCATGAACTGCCGTGGTCATCGGTCCGAGCAGTCCGTGCCGGTCCAGCAACTCCGTGGGCGTGCACCCGTAAAAGGCCTGGCACGCGTCGTTCTCAGCCGGCTGCTCGGAAAGGTGCACGTGCAGGGGGCCATCGCCGGCCACGACGCCGATTCGGCCCAGGGCCTCGGCGGGCACGGCGCGCACCGAGTGGACCGCGGCCCCGACCCGGGTGTTCTGGTCGGGCTGCAGAGCGGCCACCCGGCTCGCCCAGGTGTCGACATCCGTATCGCCGAACCGCTGCTGGATCTCGTTCAGTGGGTGGTGACCCTCGGCATCCAGACCACCGCTGAGGTACGCGGCATCGAGGAGAGTCAACCGGATCCCGGCCGCGGACGCGGCCTCGCGCAACGCCTCGCCCATGGCGTTCGGGTCGTCGTAGGGCTGCCCGCCCGGGCCGTGGTGCAGGTAGTGGAACTCGCCGATGCAGGTGACTCCTGCCAGCGCCGACTCGGCGA
>Ga0190275_10003569_pt1 | contig 11129 bp, 10 predicted proteins | sample Popmic550T_FD_133745 | JGI IMG/M metagenome (GOLD analysis project Ga0190275, IMG submission 133745) | Populus adjacent soil microbial communities from riparian zone of Yellowstone River, Montana, USA - 550 T | ecosystem: Environmental > Terrestrial > Soil > Riparian zone > Trees stand | place...
CCGGGTGATGACCGGGGTGCCCGACCAGGTCGAGACGATGCCCCCGGAGCTGGAAGCCGCAGACGTTCTGCGCTGGGCCGGTGACCGGCTCACCGAGCTGCTGGCCGGCTTCGCCGAGCTGCCTCTGGATCGCCTGGTCGGACTGGCCGATCGGGGAGCCACCGATTCCGATCATGATCATGGTCATCACCGGGCGCGGGCGGCGGCCGAGGTCATTCCCGGACCGGTGGGCGAACCCTTGAGCGTCCGTGGCATCCGCGGCTCGACGGCGCAGGTCCGCGTCTGGCTGCACACGGTCGGCGAGGTGGCGCCGGCCCGGTTGCACTTCGTGCTGGCCTCGTTGGTCGCGCCGGATGGCGCCGTGTGGCCGGGTCCGGACGCGATCTTCGAGCCCGCCGAGCTCACCGTGCCGGCCCCGGTCGGAGCCTCGACGCTGCTGACGCTCCGCATCCCCGCGAACACCCTCTCAGGCAGTCACCACGGGCTGGTGATCGCGCGCGGCGTCGCGGGGGCGGTCGTGCCGATCACCGTGGTGGTCACGGATGGGCCACCATGATCGAGACGCTGGAGCACTACGCGGCGTTGACCCGGGTCGCCGTTGTCGAGACGCTCGCCGGTGGCGAGCCGGCGGCCTACCTCTACGACCTGGTCCGCGACTACGCAGCACGCGAAGGCAAGGGACTGCGTCCCGGTCTTCTGCTGGCGACTGCTGACGCCTGCGGCGCCTCGACGAGGACCGCGCTGCCCGCCGCCGCCGCCCTCGAGCTGCTGCACACGGCCTTCTTGATCCACGACGACGTCGAGGACCACAGCCGCTTGCGCCGGGGACGACCCACGCTGCACGAGCTGCACGGGGTGGCGCTGGCGATCAACGCCGGCGACGCGCTGGCCAACCTGGCGATGCAGCCGCTGATGTCGAGCGCATTCCCGCGCTACCGGTCCCGCGAGGTGCTGGCTGAGCTGCGGATGGCGATCCGGCAGACCACCGAAGGGCAGGCCCTGGAGCTGGGTTGGCGCCGGCACGGGGTGGTCGACCTGACCGATGTCGACTATCTCGAGCTGGTCGGCCGGAAGACCTGCTGGTACACCACGATGGCGCCGCTGCGGATCGGCGCCCATCTCGGCCGGTGGCGACCTGATCCTGCCGCCGTGGACCGGCTCGGATTCCTGGCCGGCTGCGCCTTCCAGATCCGTGACGACCTGCTCGACCTGGCACCGGGCGGCCAGGTCGGCAAGGAGCCGCGCAGCGACATCACCGAGGGCAAGCGCACTCTGATGCTGATCCACCTGCTCGGTACGGCTCCGCCGACCGATCGAGCCTGGGTCGTGGACTACCTGACCCAGGCCGAGGACCAGCGGACTCCGTGCGACCAGGAGCGTCTGCTGCGTCTGATGATCGACGCCGGCAGCCTCGCGTACGCCGAGCAGGTGGCCGGGGTGTTGGCGGCCGCCGCGCAGCGGGCCCTGGTCGACGCCTTCGCCGACGTGCCCCGCTCGCCGGCGCTGGACTTCCTGGCTGAGCTGGTGGACTACTTGGTCTGCCGGAGCAGCTGAGGCGCAGGGACGCGCCACACTAGAGACCCGCTCGGCGACGAAGCGCGGGCGCGTCCAAGAGCTCGATCGTCTTCCCGTCCACGTTGATCAAGCCGCGGCCGACCAGACCCTGCAGCACCCGGTTGACCGCCGGCCGGGAGGCGCCGACCATCTGGGCGAGCTCGGTCTGGGTGAGGTGCAGGTCGACCGCCAGCCGCCGGCCGGGAATCTGCGACACCTGTTCGGCCCGCTGCACGAGCAGCTTCGCGATCCGGCCACCGAGGTCGAGGAAGACCAGGTCGCTGGCCTGCTCGGTCAGCCGCCGGACCAGCCCGCCCAGCATCCGGAGCAGAGCATCCAACAACGCCGGGCTGTGTTGCATGGCCGTGATCAACGCCGTGCGCGTGACCACCAGCGTCGTGGTGGGCTGGACGGCCACCACCGAGGCCGACCGCGGACCCTGGTCGATCACCGAGAGCTCGCCGAGGATCTCCCCGGCTCCCAACGTGGCCAGCACCATCTCGTCACCGCGGTCGGAGGTCACCATGATCTTGACCAGGCCGTCGACGACGACGACGAGATGATCACCGGGATCACCTTGGTACATGAGGTACTGGTCGCGACGGAAGCTGCGCGGCACGCACACCGCCGCGAGCGCGCCAAGGGACGTGGGGTCGAGCCCGCTGAACACCTGGGTCTCTCGCAACGCCGCGAGGATCTCGTCGCGTGTCATCGGCTGTCGGCATGGGTCATCGACGACACGTGATCAGGCCCGTCCGTCCTCCACACCGCGCCATCATGGCACGGGGTCATCCGCTGTGCTCGCGCATCGCGCCGGCGGCAGCTCGACCGTACGAGCTGACAGGGCGGGAGCAGTTCACTGACGAGCACTGTGCCGACCGAACGGTAGGTTGTGGCTCCCCTGCGGTTGCGGGCCGATGGAGGTCGACGATGCCGGACGTGCCAGGGCTGGACGTCTCCGGCCTGCAGGCCTGGTTGCACCGGGCACACCCTGAGCTGCAGGGCGACCAGCTCGCGGCACAGGTGATTGCCGGCGGGAAGTCCAACCTGACCTACGCGATCGACGGCGGCTCGATCCCCCTGATCCTGCGACGACCCCCGTTGGGGCATGTGCTGTCCAGCGCCCACGACATGCGCCGCGAGTTCCGGGTCATCTCCGCCGTGCACGGAACCGGTGTGCCGGTCCCGGTGGCGATCGACGTCGTCGACGACACCGACGCCCGCCAGGTCACCGGCACCACCTTCCTGCTGATGGAGCGCGCTCCGGGCCTCGCCTTGTCGACGCGTCGGCAGAATGCGGTGTACACCGCCTCGGGGCTGCGAGCCCTCAGTGTCGAGCTCATTCAGCACCTGGCCGACCTGCACGCGATCGATCCGACGGCGGTCGGGCTGGCTGACTTCGGTCGACCTCACGGCTACCTCGATCGGCAGCTCTCGACCTGGCGCCGCCAGCTCGGCGTATCTCGATCTCGCCCACTGACCGAGCTCGAGGCGCTGGAGGCGCGACTCAGCACGGCCGTCCCCCCACCGGGTCGGACCGGGATCGTGCACGGCGACTACCGCCTCGACAACGTCCTGGTCGTCGGCGAGGGTGATCGGCCGCGGATCTCCGCGATCCTGGACTGGGAGATGGCGACCCTGGGCGACCCGCTGGTCGACCTCGGCATCTTCGCCCTCTACTGGGACATCGACCGCTCCCTCGGATCGCTCGGGGGTGCGCTGAGCAGCGCGGTCGACCCGGCCGCCGGCTATCCGACGTTCGATGAGCTGCTCGTGGTCTACGCGGAGCGGGCCGGCATCCCCGTGCCCGCCCTGCGCTGGTATCGCGCCTTCGCCGCGTACAAGCTCGCGGTGATCGCCGAGGGCATCCACGTCCGCTTCCTCGCCGGGGAGACGGTGGGCGAGGGTTTCGACCGACTGGGGGACCTGGTCGAGCCGCTGGCCCGGCACGGGCTCACTCACCTGGAGGAACACTGATGGACTTCGCACCAGACGCACGTGCGGTCGAGCTGACCGAGCGCGCCCGAGCGTTCGTCGTCGAGCACGCGCAGCCGGCCGAGCGAGTGCTGGACGTCGACCTCGCGGCGAGCCCTGGCTCCTGGCGCTGCGCTCCGGTGATCGACCGGCTGCGCGAGCTCGCCCGGGAGCAGGGTCTGTGGAACCTGTTCCTTCCGGGCGAGCGTGGCGCCGGACTGACCAGCCTGCAGTACGCCCCGATCGCCGAGGTGACCGGGTGGAGCCTGCGGCTGGCGCCGGTGGCTTTCAACTGCAGCGCACCCGACACCGGAAACATGGAGCTGCTGAACGACTTCGGCACGAGGGAGCAGCAGCAACAGTGGCTGGATCCGTTGCTGGCAGCGGAGATCCGCTCGGCCTTCTGCATGACCGAACCGGACGTGGCCTCCTCCGACGCCACCAACATCGCCACGTCGATCCGGCGCGACGGCGACTCGTACGTGATCAACGGCCGCAAGTGGTGGGTCACCGGCGCCATGAACCCGGACGCGGCGATCTTCATCGTGATGGGCAAGACCGACCCCGGGGCGCCCCGACACCGCCAGCAGTCGATGATCTTGGTCCCGCGAGACGCCCCGGGGATCCGGCTCGTCCGGCCGTTGACCGTATTCGGCTACGACGACCGTGCTCACGGTGGCCACGCCGAGATCGAGTTCACCGACGTACGCGTGCCGGCGACGAACCTGATCGCCGGCGAGGGTGACGGGTTCGCGATCGCTCAAGCGCGGCTGGGACCTGGACGCATCCACCACTGCATGCGGGCAATCGGCGTCGGTGAACGCGCGCTGGCGCTGGTCAAGGAACGGGCCAACCAGAGAGTCGCCTTCGGCCGGACGCTGGCTGAGCAGGGCGTCATCCGGGAGTGGGTCGCCGAGTCGCGCATCCAGCTCGAGGCGCTACGGCTGCTGGTGCTCAAGACCGCCTGGCTGACGGACACGGTCGGGAACAAGCAGGCGATGACCGAGATCCAGTCGATCAAGATCGCGGTGCCCCGGGCCGTGCAGCAGATCCTCGATCGGGCCATCCAGGTGTTCGGCGGTGCCGGCGTGTCCGGCGACACCCCGTTGGCCGAGCTCTATGCAGGAGTCCGCACCTTGCGACTGGCCGACGGTCCCGACGAGGTGCACCTGAACAGCCTCGGTCGCGCCGAGCTGCGGGTCTGACCTGACCAACCCCCTGCGGAGGTGACCTTCGTGCTGCGCGACTCGTCCGCGGCGCGAAGGAGCCGCGGACGGCATCCGGAAGCGAGATGGTCGAGTCTCACTGGACGGTGGTTGAGCAGCTCCTTGGTCTAGCGTGCCGGTGTGGAGTTCTCCGAAGTCGAGCGCGTTCTGGACGAGCTCGACGCACGGAGGATCCGCTACTGGGTAGCAGGTGGGTGGGGTGTCGCCGCTCTGGCCGGCGCACAGACCAGGGAGCATCGAGACCTCGACCTGGCCATCGACGCCGCCGACCTCTCCGTGTGTCTGCAGTGCCTGGCGTCGCTGGGCTACAGCAGAGAGACCGATTGGCTCCCGGTACGAGTCGAATACGCCGCCCCTGGCCGCGGCTGGATCGATGTGCACCCGATCGCCTTCGACGTCGACGTCGACGCCGGTCACGGCCGGCAGGCAGGCCTGGACGGCGGCCACTTCGACTACCCACCCGACGCATTCGCCTCTGGCAGCATTCAGGGTCGCGAGATCCCCTGCCTGTCACGTTCCCAGCAGCGCGCATTCCACTCCGGATATGAACCGCGACCGCAGGACCTGCACGACCTGGACAAGCTGGCGGCCCTCGACCGGCGAGCGGCGCAACGGTGACCGAGTAGGGCGGCGGCAGGGCATCACGGGAACCAGCGCGAGGAATGGCGCGCTGCATACCCACCTGGAGAACTCACCGCTCCGCTCGACACAGGCGGGGCGCAGATCTCCTCAGACAACTTCTCGTGAGAGGACGCGCGCTGCCACCATGATCAACCCATCGAGGTGATGGATACGCCGCCGTCGATCATCAGCGTCTGTCCTGTCACCCACGCCGCGTCGTCGGAGAGAAGGAAGGTGACCGGGCCGGCGACGTCGACCGGCTCGCCCAGTCGACCCAGCGGGTAGACCGCCGCGGCCTCGGCCTCTCGTCCTTCGTAGAGGGCGCGGGCGAACGCGGTCTTGATCACGGCCGGAGCGACCGCGTTCACTCGCAGAGCAGGAGCGAGCTCAGCGGCCAGCTGAACGGTGAGGTTGATCAGCGCCGCCTTGGAGATGCCGTAGAAGGCGATGTTCGGGCTGGACGCCACGCCGGCGATCGAGGCGATGTTGACCACCGAGCGGGTCAGCCCGGCCGCCACCGCGTCCCGCGTCCACTCGAGGGCGGCGAGGACGTTGACCTCCAGGATCTTGACTGCCGCTGCGTGGTCGATGGCCAGCAGTGGTCCGTAGACCGGGTTGATGCCGGCGTTGTTGACCAGATGGTCCAGCCGTCCGTACCGCTCCATCACGTGCGCGTACGCCGCCGCGCGATGCTCGGGGTCGTCGGCTCGGCCGGCGACCCCGGTCGCGGCCTCACCGAGCTCGGCGACCGCGGCGTCGAGCCGCTCCGGCTTCCGGGCGGTCATCACCACCCGCCCGCCCTCGGCCACGATCCGCTGCGCCACCGCGAAGCCGATCCCCCGGCTGGCTCCCGTGATCAAGGCGACCCGACCCACGAACCTGTCCACCGGCGCCTCCTCGTGCAGAACACCCTGAGTCCACGACAACCTACCGGCCGGTCGGCCCACCGAACAGCACTCCCACTAGGCTCGATGAATGCTGACAAGGACACTTCCGATGACCGCGAGTGCGGTGGCGGCTTGTGCGGTCTTGGGCTCGCTGGCCAGCCGGGAGGTTAGTAGCAGTTGGTACCGTGCCCTACGCAAACCTCCCATCCAGCCGCCGAAGCAGGTCTTTCCGATTGCCTGGACCGTGCTCTACGCCGACATCGCCGCAACCTCGGCGGTCGCTCTCGACCGACTCGGGCAGCGTGACCCGGCTGCGGTTCGGGCGTACGTTCGGGCGCTCGGCATCAATCTCGTGCTCAATGCCGGCTGGAGCTGGAGCTTCTTCAAGCTCCGACGTCTCGGCGCGGCGACCGCTGTCGCCGCAGCACTGACCCTGAGCAGCGCGGATCTGGTGCGCCGTACCGGGCTGGCACAGTGGTCGACCGGCGTCGCGCTGGCTCCCTACGCGGGCTGGTGCGCGTTCGCGACGGTGCTCTCGGGCGCCATCTGGCGGCGCAACCGGTGATGGCGCACCCGGAGGGATTCGAACCCCAAGTTCTGATCCGAGGTAGCGACGAGGCGTGCGGCGCAGTCCAAGGACAGTCTCTCGGGCGTACCAGACGAGGACGGCATCGCCGCATCTGCTCGTTGGAGTCCGGAGCCGTCCGCGCTGTCTGGCTCCCAGGATGGCTCTTCCGACCTCCGGGACTGATGAAGTGTTGACATCGCGCGTCCGGCGCGAGGAGGCTCAGAGAATCCGCACGGTTCGGGCTCGGGGGAGACGCATGACGGAGCGTTCTCGGTGACAGATCTGACTCGTGAGGCGACGGGTCCCACAGTTGCTCTCATTGGAGGTGGTTCGTGTGTCTGTCGAGAACACGCAGCGGACGCTTGATCGCTACTTCGGTTTGATGGGCGCAGATGAGGATTTCGGCAAATGCTTCACGGCGGATGTCACCTGGCTTATCGCCGATACCGGAGAGGTGATCCACGGGCCAGACTCCGTGCGGGATTACATCATCGCCCTGCACTCGAGGATGGTTGATTCTCAGGGTCGTACATCCGTCGTTGGTGAGGACTTCGTCTACCTGGAGGGGGATTGTGCTGCCACGGCTCCGAACAGCGGCAGCAGAAACAACTACTGCATCGCCTACGAGATGAGAGATGACCTCATTGCCGCGATGCGTTGTTACGGCCTCGGCAGCGTGTAGCCCGATTGAGATCCGCTCGGTCGGTGCGTGTCGAGGTAACGAAGCCGTGGGTTTGGCGGCAGTGGCGTTCGCAGACTCTGCGATCGACCGGGACCGTACTGGAGAACACCGTGACGAGGCACGCCGAGACTCTTTACTGCCCGGGGATGTGGTTGCGACCATGGACGCACGTGGACCGAATGGACTCGGGCCACCGAGTGGCCGCTGATTGTCGCCGCCGTGGCAACGCTGGACGCGTTTGACCTGATTTGGTGAGGTCCTGCCATGGGCGCAGCGTGGCAAGACCTCGGCTTGAAGTTTCCGAGCGGAGTCGGTACGCCGCGTGATCCGGGTTCGACCGCGTTGGGAGCGGCCCGAGGGGTTGAAAAGCGCGTGGGCCACCTTGTCAGCTCGCGTTATTCCGAGCCCTCGAGTCAGACACCGGTAGGTGCAACATGGGAACCAACGCCAGGCTGCCGTACTCAGGAGACTTGAGGCGGGGGTCGCACCCGGGACCATCAAGTGGTGCTGTGTGGGGGAACCGGCACGTAGGGAACGCTGGTGGTCGAGCAGCGCCTGTCAGTCCGGTGGGCCGCAGCCGGTGGAAATGTGGCGGACTCTCGGGTACTCGTTTAGAGTGCTGACCCGGGGGAGGACTATGAAGCATCCAGAGATTCAGGGGATTCGCGACTGGCGTCCACTGGCTCGCGGGGGGCTTGCTGTCGTCTGGCTGGCTTGGCACGAGCAACTGGATCGTGCCGTTGCGGTCAAGGTGTATGTGCCGGAGTTCGACGAGGGCTACGGACGCTGTTTCGCCCAAGAGGCCGCGGCCGCCAACCGGCTAGCGGGCCAACGGGGCGTCGTGAGGATCCACGGTGTCGGTGTGCTGCCCGATGGGCGGCCGTACCTCATCATGGAGTTCTGTCCTGGCGGGTCGCTGACTAAATTGCTCGAGCCGCAGAACCGGCGGAGCGAGCAGGGGGTCCTCCAGTTAGGGGTCCAGATAGCCGATGCGTTGGCCGCTGTCCATGCCTGCGGCGTCCTGCACACCGACATCAAACCAGCCAACATCTTGGTCGATGGGATCGGCAGCCCTCGAATTGCCGATTTCGGACTCGCCGTGGTGGCCGGTGATGAGGCTTCGCCCGTCACGGTCTTGCGCACGACGCCGGCGTACGCGCCGCCAGAAGCGTTCTGGATGCAGCACGCGACAGAAGCCGGCGATGTTTTTTCGCTTGCCGCAACGCTGTATGCACTTTTGGCGGGTACCCCGCCTCGGGGTGTGCGAGCCAACCCGGTGACTTTCGAACAGACCCTCGAGTTCGCCTTCATACCTGTCGGCCGGATACCCGGAGTGACATGGCATGTGATGGCCCCGCTGATGGATGCCTTGAGCTACGACCCTGATGCTCGGCCTACTGCGGCGGCCTTCCGCGACGAGCTCGCTAGGGTGCCCGCGCTCCGACTTTCCACACCGCTCGTCCGTCGGGCTGCCGCGGTACCGGCGAGCTCCGGGTTCCCACACGGCGTGTCCGCGGTTCCGGTGCGTTCGGCGATCCCTGCTGATCACTGGGCTGCCGCCACGACGGTTGCCGTTGATCCTCAGCGAGCCCTCGTTGAAGTCCCGTCCGTCGATGGGCGGCGGCAGCACAGGCGCCGCAACGGCGTTCTAGCGCTGGCCGCGGCGGCTGTCATCACGACGGTTGCCGCCACGACGGCCTGGCTGGTCAGTGTGCCTGGCACCGAGACAGCGAGCCACGGTGAGCCTGCCTCAGTTGCGAGTCGGTCAAAAGCTGTGGAGCCTCGCCCGCCGGTCGCGGGTTCGGACAAGGCGGGAGGCGACAGAACCGGCTCGACTGGCTCGGGTTCGGCGGACCAGGAGGGGATTCAGCTGGTGAGCACGGCCCAAGCGGCCAGGTCCTTCCAGACCGTCGCCATCGAGGGCACGTACGTCGGTCGAGCAGAGGCCTTACTGCGAGTGCAGCAATGGAAGTCTGGCAAGTGGCGAGCCTTCCCTCTACCCGCGAAGACCGACAAATCGGGGCGTTTCACCGCCTACGTCGAGCTGGGGGCGCCTGATCGCTACCGGCTTCGGGTGCTTGATCCTGGCGCTGGCGTGAAGTCCGAGCCGTTTGTCCTCGAGATCCGAGGGTGACCGCGGACGCAATCCGGCCGGAAGTCCCGCGGTAGGGGTGGCCGGCTCGTTCGACCTGCGGCACTACCTGCAGTGGAAAGGGTCTAGTGCCCCGGCCGCCTGCTGATTGATCCAGCGCGGAATTCGTCCACCGGAGGGGCGCCGGCCCCGCACTGACCAACGGCATGGCGCGGTTGGGATGCAGGCGGTTCGTTTCCAGCCGAGATGACTGTCGGTCAGCGGCCAGCGCGTCTGCGCGAATTGAGGGCGGCGACAGCGACAGAGGTCATGAGTACACCAGCGCCTGCTAGAACAAGCGGCGCACTCATGTTGCTTGGCGGCCTACCTCCCGTTTCGGCCCCATCACGCGGGGGGTTCGCTGCCTGGGCGGCCCTGACCACGCCGCAGGCGGCCGGGTTGGTTGCCTCCTCGGGTACACCAGGCTTTCCCTGGTTCTTCGCGAATGTCGATTCACCCAGGGCGTCGAGGTCATACTTGCGGTTGTCGTTCACGTCGATGCCGTGCTGTACGACATGCAAGGAGGAGAGGTTCTCCAGTAGACCGTCTGGAAGCATCTCCGCGGAGAACGTGCGTTCGTAAGTGATGCGGCCACTCGAATCGGCGACCGGCATCCGGTCGGCGGCCAGTGCGTCCTTCGGCGTCGCGCTGCCACGGGTGGTCAACGGAAAGAAGATCAAGCCGTATTCACCCATCCCCTCTTCGTTGGTGAGGATCCCATCGCCGTCTGTGTCGTCCTTCGAGGTGGGGCACATGAAGTGTCCGCCGTGACCTGATCCGTGGATGTGCTGGGCGTGGAAGACACCGGGCACCAGGCCCTCCGTACTGATGACGACCTTGAGGCCGCCGCTGTCGGTCTCGGTGAGGGTGACGGTGCCGCTAGCGCCGCTGTTATTCACTTCCACCAGCTCAGCTGTGACAGTCGTGTCGGCCGTGGCGCTCAGTGGCAGGCATACCAGGGCTGCGGCCGCCACCAATGTGAGCGAATGTCGTAACTTGATCATGCATCCCCCGTTTAATCGAGCAGCGCAGTCCCGCGCTGGGACGCTGCCAGGTCGGCCTCCCGATCCGGTGGTCCTGGCCCCTGTCGATGCCTTGACAAGCGCTCTTACGGTGCGGGAGTTTACAACGTAGTGGTATTGAGGCTGGCCCGGAAGACCCGTCCGAGGACAGGACAGATGGCGGAGAAGCTGGCGGAGGCGGCGAGCCGGCACCGCGTCGTGCGCGGGCACCTGTGGCAGCACCGTGCACCCCCCGCGACCGTGGCCAGGGTGACACCAACCCCTTCTGGGTTTCGTGGGCGATGCCAGGTGTCTACACCGCCGCTTGGGACAACTCGCTGGAACCCCAGGTCACAGCTTCCGGAACTAACACAGATGCGTGCTGTCCGTCGGGGTGGGTAACAGGGCGGATAAGCGGCCGAGTCGCAAGGGGGACGACATGGCGGAGAAGAACCGAGATAGCGCGATCAGTCGTCGCGGCTTCC
>Ga0190275_10003570_pt1 | contig 11129 bp, 9 predicted proteins | sample Popmic550T_FD_133745 | JGI IMG/M metagenome (GOLD analysis project Ga0190275, IMG submission 133745) | Populus adjacent soil microbial communities from riparian zone of Yellowstone River, Montana, USA - 550 T | ecosystem: Environmental > Terrestrial > Soil > Riparian zone > Trees stand | place...
CTCCCTGTCCGCTTGAGGCGGGTGTACTAGTGAGCATGGCGGCGGCGCACAGCAAAAGAATGGCCGCGAGGGTTGCAAACAGTCTCTTCATTCAAACCTCCGAAAGTGTGTTGTTGGGTTGCGGTTTAGACAGAGCGCGGGATGCGTGCCCCGAAGGGCATCATGCCGCGCTCCGCCGTGTGGAAATAAGAGCCGCGAACGAATAAATCCATCACGCCTGCAAGAGAAAAAAGTATTGTCGGCTTGGCGGAGTCCGGCAGAGAGGACGGACGCACACCTTCGGAAATTTCACTCCGAACGTTGGGGCGAAGAATGAAGCGCGGGGCAAGAAACGACCTGTGAAGGGTCGGGAAAAACTGCTTTGGGGAGCAGCACTATAACAGATTCTTTGGACAGGGCAAGAAATTTTTTATGGAGAGGGGCCGACGCAGAAGGCCGGGAACCAGTAAAGTCCCCATGAACTTACTGCCCTCATTCTTATAGCGAATTTCAGTTGAGCGTATGGCAAGACCGATTCACCGCAGAGGCGCAGAGGACGCGGAGGAAGCGCAGAGGGTTGAGTGAGTTTGATTCAAGTCTCTGCGCCCCCTCTGCGTTCTCTGCGCCTGCGGCGGTGAGTTTCTATCCCTGCATTCAATCGAAAATAACCTTAGAAGCCACTGACGTTGAGGCGACCGCCCGTCGCCGTCTTGCCATTGAGCGACGCGGTCGGGACGACCGAGCCGAGTATCGCGCTCCTTATTGCTTGCGCTGTCGCGCCCGGATGCGTCGAGGCGTAGAGCGCCGCGCCGCCCGTCACGTGCGGCGTCGCCATCGAAGTGCCGCTCAGAGACCCGTACTTGTTGCGCGGCATCGTGGAATAGATGCCGTCGCCGGGCGCGCCGAGGTCAACCGTGGTCGCGCCGTAGTTAGAGAAAGACGAGATCGCGCCCGCGCTGTTGATCGAGGCGACCGAGATAACCGCGTCGTAGCCCGCGCCCGCGGTCGTGTTGTAGTTCGCGGGGAAGCTCATCGTCGCGTCGTTGTTCGAGGTGTCGTTGCCGGCGGCGGCGATGAAGAGGATGTTCTGGCGCGCGCCGCGCACCATCGCGTCGAGCAGCGCCTGCGATGCGCCGCCGCCGCCCCAGGAGTTGTTCGTCGCGACGATGTTCAGACCGTGGCGCGTCTTGAGGTTGGTGATGTAGTCAATCGCCTTGACGGCGTTCGCGGTCGTGCCGCCGCCCACGCCCAAGAATTTGGCGGAGATGATGGTCACGTTCCAGTTGACGCCCGCGACGCCGACGCCGTTGCCGCCCCGCGCGCCGATGGTGCCGGAGACGTGCGTGCCGTGCTGGTCGAAGAGTCCGAGGAACGTACCGTCGTAGACCGTGTTGTTGTTGCCGTCAAAATCCCAGCCGTGCGTGTCGTCAACGAAACCGTTGCCGTCGTTGTCCACGCCGTCAACGGGGTCGAACTGGTTCGTCCAGACGTTCGAGGCTAAGTCGGGATGGTCGAACTGCACGCCCTCGTCAATCACGCCGACATAGACCGAGCTTGAGCCGGTGTGTCCCGCGGCCCAAGCCTCGCCCGCTTGGCTGCCGTACTGGTTGGCCGGAGTGGTCGCGTCGCCGTACATGCTGTAGAGCGAGCCGTTCGTGTAGTAAGGGTCATTCGACACAGCCTCGTGCGTGTAAATCCAGTTCGGCTCGGCGAAGACAACCGACGGGTGGTCTTTGATGATGCGTGCCGCGTCCAAAACCGCAAGCCCCGATTGCAGCGTCACAAGCTCGAAGCCCGGTTGGCCCGCGTCGCGCATCGCCTCGGTCTCAATCTGCTCAAGCGTGAGCGCGCCGACGAGCGCTCTGGCCGAGGCCCTCTCGACCTCCGGCGCGTCCTTGTCGAATTGAATCAACATCTCGCCCGGAACGAACAGCGCGTCCGGCAGTGCGTTGGTGACGTGGCCCGTTGCTGTGAGAGCGCCCTGAGTGTGAGCGGGCGTAGGGAAATTTATGACCGCGCACACGACGACGGTCAGGCAGAGAGCGTAAACTTTTTTCATGCTACCTCCGAAAAGATTTTGAGTCGGGAGGAAGACCACCCGTAAGGACGACCGCTTTTTCGTCGGGAACAGAACGCGCTGTTCGTCGGGAACACGCATGCTGCTTGTCGGGACACGCATTCTGCACGAAGCCGCGCCGGGGCTTCGTTACATTTCAGCGATAAGTTCACTGCAAAATTTTTGCGACGCGGGCGCGTCCGTTGTGAATTTCGGATTGATGAAAGGCGTGCCGTCTTTGCGGTGGATTAAGGATGCCGCATAGGGCTGAAAGTCAGCGGTGCGATCTGTGGTGAGGGATGTGTCGTTTGCGCTCGCGGTGGCGACGGAGCATCTGCGGCGCGAGCAGGAGCGAACCCGTGGCGAAGCGTCACGCGAGTGAGCGGAGCAAGAGGACTGAACCTCGCGCTTACCTTTTTAAGTAGCTTGCGCTTCGAGTAACTGAAAGGTCTTCGCCTGAACTGACTCCAACACCGCATCCCGAAGGAACGCGCTCGCGTTCAGGATTTCCACTCCGATCAACTCGTTCTGGTCATTTAGCTCGACGGTGATGTTCGGGCTTAGTTCTAAGCTCCGGCTCTCCTCCCCCTCGGCGATTACCAAGTGGAGAACGTCTTCCTTCTCGAAATATCGTATGCGCGTTTTATTCATGCGTAACGCCGGGCATCAGGCGCGCCCACATCCAACATCCATGAGAGTTCGCGTTGCAGGGCGTCGGTGCATGCGGTTGGGCGGTGGGTCTAGTGAAGAAAACCACCTTCCCTTAAGGCTTCGCGTAACAGCTTCTTCCTTTTAAGGCCAACTCCAAAGAAATGGTTATCGTAATGTGCATCAAAGGCAAGTGTGCCCGAATAATCTACTGAAAGGTTCTGGATATCCTCGACTGCAAAGCGCATAGATTTCGGTAGTGACAAAGTAAAATCTTCAGGGCGCTGTTTTTCCTTTTTCTGTTCTGCTATGTGAGCATCCAGCCGAGATTGAAGCATTTGGCTTGACTCTCCTTCTTTCCATAACCCACTTTTCAACAATCTAGAGTGATTTGTAGTTGTATGTAGCTCTTTGCTTCCAGCCCCAAGTAAATCGAAAAACAAGCCGATAAAACCAAGATGGTCGGTGGGCCTAACGCCCCGATTTTTGTTTTCTTCAAAGGAGTCTGTATGTGGAAAGAAGTAAATAACTCTATGGGTAATGATTAAATCCCCTACACAGTAATAGGACTGAACATCATCAAATGAAATAGGTAGTGACATATTCTATTCTTCTCAATATATTCCGAAGGGAAGACATCTAATACCCAGCATCACCCGACTACCCTTCAGCATGTTTTTCATAACTAGGGTGACAGGTGCATATGGATGCTGGGCGCGCCGAAACTCGGAACGGATAGAGGATCAGAAAGCAATGCCCATAGCGCCAAGCAGCCCTTCCCATGAAGCCACCGCATCCCGAAGGATTTCTTGCAAATCACCAAGGTGATTCTCGTCTGCATCAACGACTGTGCCGCTTATAACAATCGCTCCTTCACCTTGTACGGTCGGCGTCCCATCTAGTGCGAAACTTATACCCACCCATGAACCAGATTTACCCTGCATGAACCGCTCAACTTTTAGAATCTTCGGGTTGAGACCGGACAGTCCGCCATTCCTGCTTGGGTATCCATGCTTGTCGCTTTCCGCCAAGTCAATAATGATTTTAAGAGGCTGAGAATTTCGGATAGTTTCTTCTACGGTTTCGGCATTAGCGCCAGACACCTTTGCCCACTTTTTAAGGTGATCGCGAAGATAGGCAACATTGTGTATCGCGGTGTATGCGAGATTGTTTATTTGCTCGTCGCTTATCCCTCCGCGAAAGTTAACTCCGACAGTTTTTAGGTCACCGATTGACCCAGTAGTTGCCTCGAGCTTGGAAAAATCTGTCTCCTCCACCTGTTGGATAGCGGCGTATATGCGCTTTATTCGGTTTATAAGTTGATCGTCCATATACTAAATGATAGCGGCTTAACTTACGGAACGCACCCGCATAACATCCTTATATGCGAAAAATGCCTTAACCGTTATTTCTTCACGCCCGACGCGCGCCCTTTGCGCTCGCGGTGGCGTCGGAGCATCTGCGGCGCGAGCAGGAGCGTTTGCAGGAGCGACCCCGTGGCGAAGCGTCGCGCGAGCGAGCGGAAGAGTGATGCAGCGCCGGGAGTGTAGTTGAACCACCATACGTCGTGGACGCGCGTCAGGCGGTTCACGTGAACGTGAACGGGCGCGACCATCTCAAGAAGGCCGAGCCTGCCGTGCGTGCGCCCCAGTCCGCTCTGTTTGACGCCGCCCCACGGCGTCTGCGCGATGCCGTGCGTGTAGAGGACTTCGTTGACCATCACCGTGCCCGCCTCGATGCGCGTGGCGACGCGGCGACCGCGCGCGAGGTTGCGCGTCCACACGCTCGCCGTCAGTCCGAATTGGCTGTCGTTGGCGAGCCGGACGGCCTCGTCCTCCGAATTAAAAATCATAAGCGGCAGCACAGGCCCGAACGTCTCTTCGCGCATGACCGCCATCTCGTGATTGACGTTCGCGAGAATTGTCGGCTCGTGGAACGCGCCGCCTTCGGGGACGCCTTTCGTCCGGCCACCGCCCGTGAGCGCGCGCGCGCCGCGCCCGATTGCATCGCGCACGTGATCCTCGACCGTGAGCAGTTGACGCTCGCTCGACATCGCGCCGAGGTCTACGCCTTCGCCGCTCCCGCCGGACTGGCTGAGCGATTTCACCTTCTCGACGACGCGCGAAGTGAAATCGTCGGCGACCCGTTCATGCACGTAGCAACGCTCGACCGAGGCGCACGCCTGACCAGAGTTCGCGAACGCGCCCCAGACCGCCGCGCTCGAAGCGGCTTCGAGGTCTGCGTCCTCGAAGACGATCATCGGGTCTTTGCCTCCAAGCTCAAGCACGACCGGAATCAGTCTGCGCGCCGCCGTTTCGGCCACGCGCCTGCCCGTTGCGACGCTCCCCGTGAACATGATCTTGTCCACGTCCGCTTCGACCAGCGCCGCGCCCGTCGAGCCGTCGCCCGTCACGACTTCGAGCGCGCCTTCGGGAAGATGCGCGCGCCGTAGCACGTCGCCGATTTTTAGCGCGACGAAGGGCGTCAGCTCGCTCGGCTTGAGGACGACGGAGTTTCCGGCCATCAGAGCCATCACGACCTCGCCGAGCGGTATCGCCCAAGGGAAGTTCCAAGGCGAGATGATGCCGACGACGCCGAGCGGGCGATATTCAATCGTCGAGCTGCGACCCATGAAGCGATAGAGGCCGATGTCAATCTTCTCGGCCTTGAGAAGGCGCTCCGACTTGCGCGCGAAGAACTGCATCAGGTCGAGCGTCGGCACGATCTCCATCGAGAGAGCTTCCGGCGCGGGCTTGCCCGACTCGCGCGAGATGAGCGCGGCGATCTCGTCAAGCTCTTCGAGAATTATCGCGCGCGCGCGCATCACGATCTCCCCGCGCTCGCGGAAAGTGCGCGCGGCCCAACCCTTCTGCGCCGCGCGCGCACGCTCGACCGCGCCCGCCACTTCCTCCGCCGAGCGGAGCGGCACGCGCCCGACCTCTTCGCCCGTGGCCGGGTCGAAGGAGACGACCTCGCGCGTCGAATCAGTTGGGAGAACGTCTGTGTGCGTCTGTGTGATTTGTGTAGCCATCGGTTTCGCCTCGCGCGGATTATCGCGCTAAAGGGAGAAGGTTGAAAGCCCCGGCAGGGGCTTAGGAAATTAGCCGGGGGTGAGTCCGAGATGCGAGCCGTAAGCGAGCATCGAAACGCAGCCCCCGGAACATATATCAAATAAACCAATCCGCCCCGGAGGGGCGGCGGAACACGAGGCGCGAAATTATTCGTGATGCGTTTCATGCCGCGCGTTCCGCCGCCCCTACCGGGGCGGGATGACTTGAGTTCTTTGTTCCGGGGGTTTACGCTTCGCCGCCGCTCGCCTTCGGCTCGCGCCGCCCGCGCTCACCCCCGGCTAATTTCCGCTGCCCCTTCGGGGCTATGCGTTTCCGCGTCGCCGCATCTCTCGGTTAGAATCAAGACGAGAGACGACAATATCGAAACACGGAGAGAGAAGATGCCAAGACCGCAGCTTGCGGAGTTCATGCGGCGCATGGAGCCGAACTCCGTCGCCATTCTGCCCGCCGCGCGCGAGGTGACGCGCTCGAACGACAGCGATTACCGCTTCCGACAGGACTCGGATTTTTACTACGTGACGGGCTTCGGTGAGCCTGACGCCATCGCCGTCGTCGCCCCGTCGCGCGAGGAGAAGTTCACGCTCTTCGTCCGACCGCGCGACCCCGAAAAAGAGGTGTGGACGGGCCGCCGCGCCGGAGTCGAAGGCGCGAAGGCGACCTTCGGCGCGAGCGCGGCCTTCCCCGTCGAAGAGTTTCAGGCGAAGCTCGCGGAGATGCTCGACGGCGCGCGCAATCTCTACTACCGGCTCGGAGGCGGCAACCCCGACCTCGACCAGCAGATCGTTCGGCAGATAGCGCACATGCGCGTGATGGGCCGCCGCGGCGTGCGTCCGCCGCAGGCGATTGTTGACCCCGGCGCGATTCTGAACGAGATGCGACTCTTCAAGTCCGAAGAAGAGATCGCGCTCATGCAGCGCTCCGCCGACATCGCGTCCGAAGCGCACCGCGAGGCGATGAAGTCAGCGCGCCCCGGCATGAAGGAGTACGAGATCGAAGCACTCATCGAGTACATCTTCCGAAAGAATGGCGCGAACGCTCCCGCCTACAATTCAATCGTCGGCGGCGGCGCGAACGCGACCATACTCCACTACGTCAACAACGACGCAGAGCTGCGAGACGGCGAGTTGCTCCTGATTGACGCGGGCGCGGAGTACGAAGGCTTCGCATCGGACATCACGCGCACCTTCCCAATTGCGGGCCGCTTCACAGACGCGCAGCGCGACATTTATCAACTCGTCCTCGACTGTCAGGAGCGTTGCATCGAGATGGTCGCGCCCGGCGTGACTTTGGAAGAGATGCACAAGCGCTCGGTCGAGATTCTGACCGAGGGGATGGTTCGTCTCGGACTCTTACAGGGCGACACGGAAAAGCTGATCGAGGAAGAGGGCTACAAGAAGTTCTACATGCACCGGCTCGGCCACTACCTCGGCATGGACGTTCACGACGTGGGCGTCTACAACGCGGACGGACAGCCGCGCCCCGTGGAGGCGGGCATCGTGATGACGGTCGAGCCGGGCCTCTACATCGCAGAGGACGCCGAGGGCATCCCGGACAAGTACCGCGGCATCGGCGTCCGCATCGAGGACGACGTGCTGGTCACAGCAAACGGCCACCGCGTCCTCACGGACAAAGCGCCGAAGCAGATCGAAGAGATAGAGGCGCTGATGGCTCGCTGATGCCTTACACGGCTTTCCCTTGAGTGTAAGGCGAAAGGCAGTTCACCGCCGCAGGCGCAGAGGACGCGCAGAGGTGTTGAGCATCACTCAAGTCTCTGCGCTTCCTCTGCGTCCTCTGCGCCTGCGGCGGTGAATCCTATTACCTACTTTCCCATCCCTCACTCGAAGCCCTTTTGCAACTCCGCGACGATCTCGCCTGCGAACTCGCGCGCCTTCTCGACTTCGTTCGTGCCGAGAGAGACCGCGCCGACGACGGCGTGGCCGCCGCCGCCGTATCGCTCGCAGATCGAGGCGATGTTGTGGCGGCGCGGGCGCGGGCTGAACGGGTTCGAGCCGACCGATATTTTCGTGCGCTGGGGGCCGCGTGTGACCGCGACCGAGTAAGTGGTCTCAGGGTGGACGTAGTACGGGATGAACTTGTTGAAGCCCGCGAGTCCTTCGTCAACGAGGTCGAAATTGACGACGCCGCGCGCGTAACTGGCCTTGCCGCGAATCGTCTCCACGGTCTCAAGGTGGCGCGCGCGGATCGGACGAAAGCGCTCCTGCACCTCGTCGCCCGTGGCGACTTCGTCGAGCGTGCGCGCGGTGAGGTCGCGTATGATTCCCTCGATGAAGTCGTCTTCGGGGACGTTCTCGATGACCTGCATCAGTTGCAGCGCAGGCTCGCGCAACTCGACGGGCTGTGCAGCCGACTCGTAGAACGCGCCGTCAATCGTGTGCGCCCAAGCGATGAGCGGCGCAAGCGTGTGGTCTTCAAAGCCGAAACGCTCGGCGGCGACGCGCGCGATGAATTCCGTGCACGACTTGCTGTCGGCGTCCCAGAATTTTTTGCCCGACTCGTCGGCGCGAAAGTGCGCCTCGTCCTCCGGCGTGAGGAACGCCGACTGGTGATGATCGAACCACCACGTCAGACGCTCGGAGGGGCTGTACTTGAAATCAACGATTGCATTCTCGTCGCCGTCGAACATCTCCTCCTGAAAGAGCGAGCCGGGCGTGTGCAGAAGCGGCGCGTAGCCGACCTCCGCGCCGGCGTTGACGCGCGCGCGATAGAAGCGCGTGAAGACGGCGGCGGAAGCCACGCCGTCGAAGCAGTGACCGTGGTAGAGCAGGCGAAGTTTCATCAATCCCCATCAGCGAACAAATTGATATAGAAGAAAGCCGGACATGATAACAGCCCCTTTGGGGAAGGCAAAAGGCGGAAGGCAGGCGGCAGGGGCAGGAGGCAGAAAGAAGAAGGCAGCCAGTAATCACGCTCTGGCTGCCTTCTTCGACGGACATGACTGTTACATCGCGCCTTGCCTTTACTGCCTCCTGCTCCTGCCTCCTGCTTACTGTTTTTTAACCTCGGCCTTCGCAGCAGGCTCGGCCTTGCAAGGCTCGGCGGCGCTCTGTTCGGCGAGGCCGAGCCTTTCGCGTATGAACTGTTCGGCGTCCTTCTCGATAAGCTCGCCGCCGACGACCCAAGCCTTTTCGGTCAGCACGTCGCCGGTCTTGTTGAGCTTGGCAGGCTCTAGGAAGACGTTGAAGGGCGAACCCCAGCGTCGCTTGTCGCCGGCTATCTGTCGGTAGCCGTAGTGAGTCGTCTGGTCGCGGTCGGTCCTCGCCTCGGACTCGACGACGACGGGGTAGGGTGCGCCGCCCTGCGAGTCGAAATACTTGCGCGTGTCGTCGGCTGTGGCGTACTCGCTGACGGCGACGACCTCGAAGCCGTCCTTCTTATACTTGTCGTAGAGACGCTGGACGACGGGCGCTTCGGCCTTCCAGTTGGCGCACCACGGGGCGAAGTAGACGACCATGACGAGCTTCTTGTCCTTCGCCAGATCACGCAAGCTTACGGGCGAGCCGTCCTTCAGGCTCTTGAAAGACCAGTCCTTGTAGTCGAGCTTATGCTCAAGAAGCGGCGCGTACTCGTGCCCGTCGCCGCTCTGCGCGCTTGCTGCGGGCGCGCTTGCGAGCACAATCGCGGCGAGCGCGAAGAGGGCTGTGAAGGCGGCGCGGTTGAGATTTTTGAACATACTACCTCTCCCTGAATTGCGGAGCGCTGCTGTCGCGAACTCACATTTAAAACCTCAACGCTAAGAGGTCTGTAGGGGCAGGGCTTGTCCCTGCCCGGTGTCGCTCTTTAAATTCAAGTCTCGTGACTTGCACAACGGGCAGGGACAAGCCCTGCCCCTACAATTCTGAAGCGCGCGGCTCACTCGTTCTTGAGTGCGGCGGTCGCGGTCGCCGTCGTCTCTTCGAGAAGCGGGCGGACGAGCGACTCGAAGCCTTCGCGCGTGCGCGGGCCGAAGAGTTTCTGGCGGACGCGCCCCTCGCGGTCAATGATGTATGTGACGGGAAGGCCCGGCCCGTTCTGGAAGCGTTCGGGTGTGTCGGATGCGCCGAGCAGCACGGTGTAATCCTGACGGAGGTCTTTCTGGAAGTCCTTCACCTGCTCGGACGAGTCGTGCGAGGTGACGCCGACGATTGTCAACCCTTGCGCGCCGTGATCGCGCTGCATCGCGTTGAACTCTGGAATCTCGCCGCGACAGGGGCCGCACCACGTCGCCCAGAAATTGAGAAGCACTACGCGTCCCTTCAGTTCGCTCAGACGATACGCCTTGCCTTCGAGCGTCTGAAACTCGACATCGGGGAGCGTCGGCAGGTCTGACTTCACGGCGCTCGTTTGAGCCGCGCCGTTCTGCGTCGGCTGCGCTGCGCCCTCGGCCTTCTTCGACCAACGCTCGACCCACGATTCGGGGTTGAAGGGGAGGCTCGCGGCGAAGCTTGAAATCTGCGTCACGGTGCCCGTGGCTACGAGCAGTCCGATGACGATGAGCATCGCGCCGGAGAAGACCTCGACCTTGTGCAGGTGGCGTCGGAAGCGCGCGTAGAAGCCGAGGAACTTATTTATCGCGAGGCCCGTCAGAAGGAACGGCACGGCGAGTCCCGCCGCGTAGAAGCCGGAGAGTAGGAGGCCGCTCTTCCATCCGCCGCTCGACGCGGCGAGGCCGATGATGCCGCCCAAGATCGGGCCGATGCACGGCGTCCAGCCCGCGGCGAACGCTATACCGAGGACGAGCGAGCCTAAGGGGCCGCGCGGCTTCTCGTCGGAGAACTTGCGCGTGTCGCGGTAGAACGCGCTGATCTTCAAGACGCCCATCAGGTGCAGGCCGAAGACGATGATGACGAGGCCGCCGATGATGCTCACCCAACGGTTCGTCGTTATCGCCGCGCCCAGCAGGCCCGCCGCCGCGCCCAAAGATAGAAAGATAAGTGAGAGGCCGACATTAAAGGCGAGCGAGTTCAGGATGACGGCTCGTCGCGCGTTCGTCCTCGTCGCGCCGTCCCCTTTAAGATGCTCGACGCTCACGCCCGAAATCAGAGAGATGTAGCCGGGCACGAGCGGCAGCACGCACGGCGAGAGAAACGAGGCCAGCCCGCCGATGAACGAGATGATAATGGTAGTTAAGTTTGCGCCTTCCATAACTCGTAGAGCTTACAACAAAAAAGCCGTGACGGGTAAACGGTGACAGGTGACAGGAAAAAGCCCGTTCTTACCTGTCACCTGTCAGCCGTCACGATTCACGGCTATTCGTCCAGAAGCTTCTGAATCATCTTCGTCAGAATCTCCGCCTCGCCATCGTCGGCGCTGATGGTCAGGAAGCGGACGCGCCCGCGCCGGTCAATGAGGACTGCGGTCGGGAGCGACGTGATGGA
>Ga0190275_10003571_pt1 | contig 11127 bp, 15 predicted proteins | sample Popmic550T_FD_133745 | JGI IMG/M metagenome (GOLD analysis project Ga0190275, IMG submission 133745) | Populus adjacent soil microbial communities from riparian zone of Yellowstone River, Montana, USA - 550 T | ecosystem: Environmental > Terrestrial > Soil > Riparian zone > Trees stand | place...
ACCTGCTGGGGATCAAGCAACCGAGCTTGTCGCGTTTGGAATCGCAGAACGACATGCAGATCAGCACGCTGCAACGGCTGGTCGAGGCTTGGGGGGCGAGCTTGAAGTTATCGCCCATATGCCGGGCGGGACAATTCGCATTCGGCAGTTTGACGACGCGGCGTGAAGGCACAACAATGGACAACTGATGGCACTGGTCGACTAAGTAGGCGGATTAAAACAAAACCTTCGACAAAATAAGTACAACAGCCAGAAATACTCGTCCTAGTCCGCCTGAGCTAGGCGGCCCAACGTCGAGAAAACTCAGCACGCTCCCGCCGTCTCGATTAGTTCCTTGATCGTGCATGCATGCGCCATGAGTCCGCTGGCCATCGCTGGCGTCGCGCCATTGAGCGCTTCATTCTTACGGCCGAAATTATACCACGCCACGAACAAGGCTTGCATACCCTTGTGGTACGGAATGGCCATTGGTAAAGCGCGTCACACGCCGAAGGCTTACGAGGGGCGACTAGCGCCAAAGTAGCCTAATTACAAAAGTGGGTATCGAACTTCGCAGAATTCGAAGTACAATTGTTGCAGGAGATAAATCATGGCAGCAAACTATACTGCGGTCGTTCGCCAAGATGGCCCTTGGTGGATTGGGTGGGTGGAAGAAGTACCCGGCGTCAATTCGCAAGGACACACGCGCGAAGAGTTGTTGGACAATCTTCGGGATGCGCTCGAAGAGGCCCTGGAGATGAATCGGGCGGAAGCCAGGGCTGCGGTCGGTGGCGCCTTCGAGGAAGTGAGTTTGACGGCGTGAAGCGGCAGAAGCTCATTTCACATCTCCGCCGCTTCGGCTGCGTTCTTGTTCGCGAGGGCCGGCGGCACTCATGGTGGGGTAATCCTGCCAACAATCGGCGTTCAGCCGTGCCGCGACATACGGAAGTTCCCGACCCGCTGGCGCGCAAAATCTGCCGTGATCTAGGGATTGAAAATCCCTGATCGCGTCGATGCCTTCTTGTCAATCGCGTGTGCCCTGGACTGCCACAGCGCGCTCCTTTGGAGCTGTGGTTAGGTCCGCGTATACAATCTCCGAACCAAACAAACTCTTCGCTGATGAAACGACCTCGCCCTCGTTCGAGATGATCACGCTGAAGCCGTAGCCGCGCCAATTTTGCGTTTTGTCAACGCTCCAGTTCGCGCCGATCACGTGATGGCCGAACGGTTTCACGCGGGCAGGCAGTTTGTGGAAGAACCATTCGGCTGGGTGTTCGGAATCGACCCAGGCGATCGGGTAGAGAAGGGCCCACAGATTTTGATCCTGGTACTTTTCCAGGATCGTGTGAATGTCGAAGCAGATGCCGAGGCCGACGCGGCCGTATTCGGTGTCGAACGTTTGCACACCGCGGTCGCCGGGGGTGGCCCAGGAGTTTTCCGGGCGCGGCCAGGGTGTGAGCTTGCGATAGTGGGCAACCAACTTGCCTTCGGGATTCGCGAGGCAAACTGTGTTGAAATAGCGAGGATTGTCCGGGCCTTCTTTGTGGTCGACTTCCAAGAGCGGAATCGTCAAGTAGATGTGGAGCTTGTCGGCCAGCGCACAGAAGTGGTCTGTGGAAGGACCGGGAACGGGTTCCGCGTACTGGGCCGGATCGAGGCCTGTGAAATCGCGATCGAGCGGCTTGCCCGCGACGTGCCAGTTCGTCGACAGGTCTTGCGACAAATATCCGGTGACGGCCGTTTCCGGTAAGACGACGATTTTCGCGCCGTTGCCGGCGGCTTCCTCAATGAGCGCGGTCAGTTTTCGCGTGTTCACGGCGACCTGGCCGAGGTCGGAGGAACATTGCACGGCGGCGACTGTGACCGGTGCCGGCGGTGCCGAAATCGCGGGGCGCGCTGCAGACACGATGAAGGCGACGCAAGCAATGGAAATGCCGAGGCGTTGGTTTGTATGCATAGCAAGGTGCCTTAAACGAGGAAACCTGAAAACACTCCCGTTGAAAAGGTTTGCCGGGGTGGCATGCTCACGCGGCGCAGCCGGGTGAGCATGTCCTGCGGGTAAGCATGCCTACCCCGCTTCGCGGTGAAGGCATGGCACCCATCATTTAATCCGTGTATCTCTAAAACTGTTTAAATCGCGGCTAAGACGATTCGCAGGCGCGTGTCTGACAGCAATTCTATCTAGCCGCCGTAGGGGCGCAGCGTAACAGGTTTGTCAAACTACAAAGCTGGCGGATTCGCTGGAAAACCGCTTCAATTGACCGGCCTGCCAGCATTCGCTATCGTTCCCGCCTCAAGGTTTTATTGCAGGCGGCGATGTCGAACATGGATCGATGGACAACTTTTGTGCGCGGAGTGACGTTAGCGATCGTGTGGGTCGGGATGCCACGCTGCGCGCCGACGCATGCGGACGATCTGCCGCTCGCGGCACCCGTCGAAACATACTCGGACTTTTTGAACCTCGATGTCGGCGCGAGTTCTGACCGTGCCGTCGGTTACGAGCAACTGCCGGCAGTCGGCGGCGCGACTGAGCCGCTCGTGGATATGGAGACGGCCCTCGCCCAGGCGGACGCGGAATCGGACAGCATAGTTTATTTGGAAGGTGGGCCGCCGCCGGCCTATTCGTTTGGTTACAACACACTGTCGAGCGCGATGACGTGGCTGCCGCGCGGCAACGATCGCTTCGGCGGATTCAGCTACGAGAATTTCGCCAATCATCGCATGCACGATTCGATCGGGCTTGTGTCCGGGTTCGGCGTTCATTTTCTCGACGGGCCGGTTCGTACGGACATGCCGCCGCGGCTGTTTGATTTTACGATCGGCGTGCAGGACCGGCGGTTGATTCGGCCGCATATCGGTTACGATTTGGCCGTGCGAGTCGGCGTGTTTAGCGACTTCGAAGGGAGCGCGGAAAACGGCGTGCGCTACCCCAGCCATGCGGTCACGTTCTTTCGCATGACGCAAAATCTGGAGTTGCTGTTGGGCGTCGATTATCTCGATCGCGACGACATCAGCCTGCTGCCGGTTGTGGGCACGATCTGGCGACCCATGGATTGGCTGCGCGTGGAGGCCGTGTTTCCACGGCCGAAAGTGGCAGCGCGAATCATGGACACGAAGCAGTGGATTTACTTGAGCGGCGAGCTGGGCGGCGGTACATGGGCGATTGAGCGCACGACGCTTGAGAATGACAACGCGACGTATCGCGATTTGCGATTGCTCCTGGGTTGGGAGGCGGTCGGTGAAGAGTTTAGCTCGTCGTTTGAGATCGGGTATGTCTTTGATCGCGAGTTGACGTATCGTTCGGGCGCTGGCGATTATGAACCGGAGGAGGGATTTTTGATCCGGCTGACGGGGCGGTATTGAGAGCGTCGCGATTGCGGCAGAAATGGACCTCTGGATTTCCAATTCTGACTTGAGTGAGGTAGAATATTAGGTGACTACTCCAGCTTGAAAGGCCCCATTCATGAGCACCATACGAATAGAGACCCACATCGACTCGGAAACTCTCTGCTTGCCGCAGCTCAAATCGATGGTTGGCAAGGACGTTGAATTCGTCGTCAAGGAGAAGTCGATACCAGTAATTTCTCCCGGCAGCAGTGCTGGGCAGGTCATTGAGTCGGACTTCCTGGAACTGGACGACTACGACTTTGACGCCTACCGTGCAGCTCGTGAATGCGAGATTCGACAGATTGACGGGAAGTCTGCATGACGCTGCTCGACGCATCAATCATCATTGACGCTTTGCGTAGTAAGGATGCGCAGCTCTTTCAAAGTATGATTTCGGCAAAAGGCGCAGTGTGTGGCGTCACGCCGGCCGAGATTCTTGGCGGCGCGCGCGGATCGACTAATCAGGCGAAGCTGGTTGCAATTCTGGACAGGTTTCAGCAGGTTGAAATACCGGCCACGATGCGGGATGAAGTGGGTGCAGTTCAGGCGGAGTTGCGCGCCAATGGAATTGCGATTCCTTTCGCTGATGCCGTATTGACGGCAGTTTCATTATCTCTCGATATCGAGATTTGGGCGCGCGACTCGCATTTTGTGCACGCTCAGCAGATTCTGCCCGCACTTAAGCTATTTTGCGAACCAGCTTAGTGCCGCTCGATGCTTCAATTCTTATTAAGACCTACTTCAGTTCATCGACTTGATTCTGCTAATGCCCACCGCTACTCGCTTACGTCCGAATGTCTTGGCCGCGCGGCAGCAATTGTCGGATGAGCGGCAACGGCTGCGCGGGCAGCATGACAAGGGGCTGGAGGGTTCGCGGGTCTGCGCGCGATTTACTTCGCTCGTCGATTTCGCCGTCGGGCAGTTATACGACGCTTTTTTGGGCGAGCTGGGCGAGTCGCAATCGAACGAGTTGCGTAAACGCGTGGCGCTCGTGGCGCATGGCGGCTACGGTCGGCGGCAGCAGGCGCCCTATTCCGACGTCGATCTGATGGTGCTCTACGAGGGCAAGCCGGACGATCTGATCAAACAGGCCGCGTCGCGGCTGACCCAAGACATTTTCGACATTAGCGTTGCGCTCGGCCATAGTCTGCGGACGCCGATCGAGGCCGTGGAGCGGGCGCGGACCGACGCCGTGATTGGCACCTCGCTTTTGGAATCGCGGCTGCTGATGGGCAGCTCCATTGTTTACAGCAAATTTCGCGAAGCGATGGACGCCATGGTCAAGAAGCGCGGCCCCGTGCTCGCCAAGGCATTTATCGCCGAGCGCCGCAAGGAACGATTGCAATACGGCGAGACGGTGTATTTGCTCGAGCCCAACGTGAAACGATCGCGGGGCGGGCTGCGAGACATTCACCTGCTGCGATGGCTGTGGACGATCAAGAGCGGTGAGGCCGACCCGGACCGGTTGCACGACATGGGCCTGCTTTCGAAATTCGATTACCGCCGGCTGCTTTCGGCGCAAAACTTCTTGCTGCGCGTGCGGAACGAGATGCATTTTCACGCCGGCGAGCCAAGCGACGGGCTGGGCCGCGCCGAGCAGCTGCGACTGGCTGCCTATTTGCAATACAGCGAGCGGCCCGGCATGCCGCCAGTCGTGCAATTCATGCGCGATTATTTTCATCACACGAATCACGTGTGGAGCCTGGCGCACCGGCTAAGCGAAATGATGCAGCCGCCTTCGCGAGTCAGCCGCGTGCTGGAACCGGTGCTCGGGCGGAAGACGGTTGATGACTATTTGGTGGGCCGACATGAAGTCAGCGCGACGCCAAGGGCGATCGCGCGGTTGTCGCAACATCGCGAAGACGTGCTGCGGCTGGTTGATTTGGCGCGGACCGAAGGAAAGCGGATCGCGCAGGATACGTGGTACTACGTTTATCGCACAGCGCCGCAATATACAAACGAGCCGCGGCCCGAAGTGAACACGACATTCCTGCGAGTCCTGGCCAATCCGCAGCGCTTGGGTGAACTGTTGCGGCGGCTGCATGAGTTGGGTGTGCTCGAAAAAATCGTCCCGGCGTTCGTGCACGCGCGGAGCTTGCTGCAATTCAATCAGTATCACAAATACACGGTCGATGAGCATTGCATTCGGGCGGTCGAAGAGGCGACGCATTTTCTCGAGCGGCAGGATGCGGTCGGCGAAGTTTATCGGCAGCTTCAGAACAAGGCGATCTTGCATTTGGTGCTGCTGTTGCACGATTTGGGCAAGGGTTTTGAGGAGGACCACAGCGAAGTCGGCCGGCGGATTGCGATTGAGGTGGCGGAACGTCTGGAGTTGTCCGCGGAAACGGCGGAGACGATGGCGTTTCTCGTGCACAAGCATTTGACGATGTCTCATTTGGCGCTCAAATATGACATTCGCGATCCGCAATTAATCGGCCGGTTTGTGGATGATGTGAAAACGCAAGAGCGGATCGACATGCTGTACTTGTTGACATGCGCGGACCTGGCAGCGGTTGGGCCGGGCGTGCTCAACAACTGGAAAGTTGAGGTGCTGTCGGACTTGTACTTTGCGGCTTCGCGGCGGTTGGGCGCCGCGGGCGGCGCTTCGCTTGAGCAGCAGCGCGACGGCCAGCGCCGCGTTGCCTGGGAGCGGCTCACGCCGGACGAGCAAAGCGACCCGTGGTTCGCCGAGCAGTTGGCGGCCTTCCCAGAAAATTATATTATGCGCTGGCCGGCCGCGACCGTTGCCGAAACGTTGCGCCGGTTGCGAAAGTTGCCTTCGCGATCGGGCGCCGCCTGGAGCAATTACATGCTCGAGACCGACACGATTGAATTCGTGGCCGGCATCGACCAGGGCGTGGGCCGGGCGATTTTTTCGAGCATGGCTGGTGCGCTGACCGGCCAGCGGATGCAGATCTTGGCCGCGGAAACGAACACGCTGGCGGGCGAGTTGCTTCTGTTGCGCTACGTAGCGCACGAGCCGGAATCGCCCGGCCCGCCGCCGCGCGACCGTTTGGACGCTATTGCCAGTGCGCTGGTGGCCTCAATCGACAGCGATAAGTCGCCGCGGTTTCCAAAAATATTGGGCCGCGAGCAGCTGGCGGCGGGCGCGGAGCTCACCGCGCAGCCGAACCGAGTGCGCGTGAACAACGAGCTGTCCGAGGAGTGCGCGGTGATCGAAGTGTTTGCGATCGATCGGCGGGGGCTATTGTATCACCTCGCCCGCACGCTGCACGACTTGGGCCTGGTGATTCGCTTCGCGAAAATTGGTACGTATGTGGACCAGGTGGTGGACGTATTTTACGTCACGGAGCGAAATGGCGAAAAACCCGTGCAGCCGGAGCGGCTGACCGAGATTTGCACCGCCCTGGAGGGCGTAATTTCGCCCAGTGCGGCGGAGTGATTTTGCTGGCACGGCAGAAATATTGGCAGACGACACGGTCGGCGGCCGATACTGATACGTGGCCCGTGGAAACGGTTGGTCGAGCTGGGCCGACCAGGCGGAATTTGACCAAGACTCTTATAGCAAGGTAAAATTGATAGGGTTGAGGCGGCCGGCTGGCGGTCTCGGCCGACCCCCGGAAACTAACGTTTGATTTTAAGCGGCGGTCGCTTTTCAAAATGGTTCGACTTGCCGCGAGGGACGACTTCCAGCGGCTGTTGTAGCAGAATGGTGCAACAACGGCCGCGGAGGAGGCGAAAAGAATGGCACCGGAACGAGGGCACGCGCTGCGTCGCTTCTTCGCGGGAGTGACGGAGTTCGCATTTGAAACACGGCTCGGCATGGCCGACCCGCCGCTGGTGGATTACATCGCGGAGCTATTGGTTCGCTTCGTGCGGTCGGACGAGCTCTATCCCGTTCGCTCGCCGCGCGGGACGCGGCTGATGCAAGTCTCTGACATGCTCGTCGAGGCGCAGCAGCGGCAGGGGCCGGCCCGGCGGCAGGTTCACCGGCACATTGGTGATTTCACCCTTTTTTGGACGGGCGTCTACCCGGAAGTGATCGACGCGATTCGCCGCGGCAGCAAGGACGCGCTGATCGATTATCAAGAGCAGGGCAAGCGCGCATACTGGATCGCCAGCACGATTCCTGTCGAAGGCGAAGTCGAGCCCGAGGCGGCGGAGCCGGAAGTGCTCGCGCGGCTGAGCGAGCAATTCGACTTGTGCGTGTACGGCCTGGGCGAAGTGCGGCGGCAATGGGAGCAGCAGGGCGGGGAAGGGGATGGGCCGCTGTTGTTGGGGTAGAAAGACATTGGGACTGGCTCGGCAATGACTGCTGGGGTAAAGTGGGTGAAGCGAAACAACAAGTGAACGCACATTCGATGTGATCAATGCCCACAGTGCTGCGAATCGGTGCTTATCGCTTTCACTTTTATTCCGATGAGCGCGGAGAACCGGCCCATGTCCACATTCGCAGCGCCGAAGGCGAATGCAAGATATGGCTCAATCCTATCATTCTTGCCAAGAATCGTGGTTTGCCGGCACACGAATTGCGGAAAATCGAACGACTTGTGTACGAACACCAGGCATACTTGAAGGAAAAGTACGATGACTACCATCGCGCCGAATCCGGCAACTGACGTTGAGCCAGTGGCAATTCGAGCCTGGGTCGAGCGGCGAACTGTTTATGTCGAACTTGTGGACGGCCGGATCGTAGGTTTTCCGGCTGATCGCTTTCGTATTCTCAGCAAAGCGACGGACGATGAGCTACAGGAAGTACAGCTCGAGTTGAATGGTCATGCGCTCCGCTGGGAGAAGCTCGACGAAGATATCACGGTGCCAGGCGTGGTGGCGGGGCACTTTCAACTTCCGTGCCCGGCGGAGAAATGAAATCTTAATTTACTGCATTCCGAGCTCGTTCGCAATTTGCGATCCGTAAATTTGCATCAGAACGATTCGAACTTTCTCCGCCAAATAGCGGGCTCCGCCGGCATTTGGATGCAGCCCGTCGTCGCTGAGGTATGGCTGTGACAGTGCGCTCCCCAGTGGCGATGATGGACTGCGCAGCACGAGCATACGGATGGCAGTGTCGGGAATCAGCTCCAGGTCAAAATTGCGAGCTAGCTCGCGCTCTAATCCGGAATACGGATCGATGATAAAGCCACGGGGAATCTCCACCAGCACAACCTCAGCGTCCAATTCACGACAAGCGACGATCAATTTTCGCAGACTTTCGCGAGTGGACTCTTTCGTGTAGCCGCGCAGAAAATCATTCCCACCGAGCTCGATCACGACTACCTGCGGACGCGCATCACGAATGGCTGGCAGATGGTTGAGCATGTCTCTAGCAGATATGCCCGGTCGTCCGATATTGACCACAGGAACCGAAAGGAGTTCCTGCAAGTACGATGGATAGGCGGCCATGTCCGATATGCCAGCCGTAACGCTATCTCCGACACAAACGACCGAGCGGTTTGGCGTGAATACAACTGAGCGTTGGGTTCGCGTTGACGCGTGTGCTTCCCAGATCGCAAGCGACCATAGCGCCCAAACCAAGACGACAGGTGCCCAGAAAAAGCGGCTCGAAACGGAGTTGGCCGGCTCGCGCCGTTTCCATGATAGCGCGGCGACGACCGTCATCGTCACGGCAATCGCAATGAGGCATGGAGACCAATCTGGCCGCTTGACCGCCAGTACGGCAACGCAAGCGACTAGCGGCAGCCAGCTAAGTTCGCTTCGCCAATAAATCCAGCTGAAATACGCAAGATACAGTGCAACCATCCATAGCATTGCGCTAGGGAAGACAAGGAGCGACGCTGCAAGTGCTATGCAAGTGGCCGACGAAAGGAGTATGCGTCGCAACAGAACACGCGTGGAGCCTCGCATTCCAATATCATTTCCGCGTTTAGGCAAGGTTATTCGTTCGCAACAATAAGAGTCACAATCAACAAGTTTACGTCACCAATCCCTTCGTCACCATCATAAACACATCCTCCGGGTCGGATCTTTTTTCGCGAAGCTAAGCAGGCGGCATTCGGCGGCCGCAAGCCTGCGCGATGCAGCTTATTCATCGTTGGTATCGCTCAACAGAATCGTAAGCTGTTGCGCAGCGCTGGTATCTTGTTGACGACTACGTCCCAGACGAGTTCATAATCGACGCCGAAGTATCCATGGATCAATCGATCGCGCATCCCGGCCATGGCGCGCCATTCAAATTCGGGATGGGCTTGCCGAAATGTTTCCGGAACGTGCTTGGTCGCTTCGCCGATGATTTCGATGCTGCGGACGAACGCCCGCTTCAAAGTCTCGTCGCTCAGAAAGTCGTCGCGCTCAATCTCGGCCGCGCCGTCGATGAGATAATCGACTTCCGCAAGAATATGCCGAAGATACTCAGTTGGCGGCGAAGACATCTTCTGCCTCCTGCAGAATGCGTGGCCCGATGTGCGGACTCAGCGCCTCGCGCGTGAGCAATTCGACGTGGCGTTGCAGCGATTCTTCCAGTAAATCGCAGACGGCCATGAATGAGTCGAAAGTCTTTCGCCCAGGGAGGAATTCCACGAGCAGATCGACGTCGCTATCGCGGCGCTGGGTATTCCGCGCGAACGAGCCGAACAGTGCCAGACGGTTCACTCCATGTGCGCGCAACTGCGGTTTCAATTGGCTGATCCGGTCGATCACTTCCTGCCTGTTTTCGATGACTGTACTCATATATGTCTAATATAGGTTGCCCTGCCTTCAATTGACAGCCAACAGCCGCACCGACAAGGGCCTAAGTCACCAGCCCCTTCGTCACCATCATAAACACGTCCTCCAGCGTCGGTTCCTTTTCGGAAAAAGCGAGCAGGCCGCACTCGGCGCTGACGAGCTGCCGAAGCAGCCGCTGGACGTCGGCGTCTTCGCCTTCCAGCTCCACGGTGCAGCTCCGCGTGTCGAGCTGCACGTTGCGGACCTTGGGGTCGCTGCGGATCAAACTGACGCCGCTTTCAATGTTGCCCGTGAAGCGGATGTCGATGATCCGGTTGCGCTGAATCTGGCGATAGACGACGTTGATCGGCCCGTGCAATAGCATCTGTCCGCGCTCGATAATGCCGATGCTCGTGCAGCAGTCGGCCAGCTCGGTAAGGATGTGGCTGGAGATGAGAATCGTCTTTCCCATTTGGCGCAGCTCTTTGAGCAGGGCTTTCACTTCCAGCCGGGCGCGGGGGTCGAGGCCGCTCGAGGGCTCGTCGAGAATCAGCACGGGCGGATCGTGGACCAGCGTTTTCGCCAGGCACAGCCGCTGCTTCATCCCGCGTGACAGGCCGTTCACAAAATCATCGCGCTTGTGGGTCAGGTCGAGCAGCTCGAGCACGTCGCCGATGATCGCTTTCCGCTTCGCGCGGGGAATCTGATAGGCGACCGAGAAAAAATCCAAGAACTCCCAGACTTTCATGCCGTCGTAAACGCCGAAATTGTCGGGCATGTAGCCGACGCTTTTGCGAACCGCGATCGGATCTTTCGTCACGCTGTGGCCGTTGACGGTGGCCTCGCCGTCGGTCGCGCGGAGCAGCGTGGCCAGGAAGCGAATCGTGGTGCTCTTACCCGCGCCATTGGGGCCGATGAAGCCGAACATCTCGCCGGCGCCGATCTTAAGGTTTAAGTTCGACACGGCCACGAAATCACCATAGACCTTCGTGAAGTTGCGAATTTCGATCATGAAGAGGGTTGAGGGTCTAGGGTTTAGTGTTGAGTGTAAGGAAGATGCAAACGTAGCCTGCGCCCCGAATGAAGCTCACAAACTACTCTTCATCGACGACGCGTAGCTTCATATCGAGTCGTGTG
>Ga0190275_10003572_pt1 | contig 11127 bp, 10 predicted proteins | sample Popmic550T_FD_133745 | JGI IMG/M metagenome (GOLD analysis project Ga0190275, IMG submission 133745) | Populus adjacent soil microbial communities from riparian zone of Yellowstone River, Montana, USA - 550 T | ecosystem: Environmental > Terrestrial > Soil > Riparian zone > Trees stand | place...
CCCAGAATCCCTGGAAACTCAGGCATGGCGTACGCGGGCAGCTGACCTCGAGCAACGTCCCGCCGATGCGCCACCGCTCTCCCAACAGCGCGTTGGTGACATCGAGTCCGTGCGTGCGCAGGTTCTCACCGAATCTCCCGGGCGGCAGCTCACGCCCGATCTCGGTGGACCACCAGTCGGCGTCCTCCTGGGCATAGGCATAGACCGCCTTGCCCTCTCTGCCGTGATGGGCTTTGTCGCACTGGGTATCGCCGGTCAGGCCGAACCGGCCCACCTCCACCGGTCCGACGACCGGGCGCTTGTCGATTGCCGTCTCGTCCTGCTTGCCACCGATGTCGGGGATGATCGCGTGGACCACGCAGACCGCAATGATCCGCCCGCCCACCTGGCGGTTGTGGCCAAAACCGCCAGGGCTCTGTGAGGTCTCGGTCAGGGCGGTCACTTCTTGCCAGCCCCTGTCGGCTCGCCTTGTGACAAGGCAGCGATGAACGCCTCCTGCGGGACTTCCACCTGCCCGACCATCTTCATCCGCTTCTTGCCCTCCTTCTGCTTCTCGAGCAGCTTGCGCTTACGGGTGATGTCACCGCCATAGCATTTCGCCAGCACGTCCTTGCGGATCGCCCGGATGGTCTCCCGCGCGATGACGCGCGCACCGATAGCCGCCTGGATCGGTACTTCGAACTGCTGTCGCGGGATGAGTTCGCGAAGCTTGCCGGTCATCATGACGCCGTAGGCATATGCCTTGTCCTTGTGCACGATCGCGCTGAACGCATCGACCGCCTCACCCTGCAACAGGATGTCCACCTTGGACAGTTCGGCCAACTGCTCGCCGGACTCCTCGTAGTCCAGGGAGGCATACCCGCGCGTACGAGATTTCAGAACATCGAAGAAATCAAAGATGATCTCCCCCATGGGCAGCGTGTAGCGCAGCTCCACCCGGGTCTCGGACAGGTAGTCCATGCCGGTGAGCTGGCCACGCCGCGACTGGCAGAGTTCCATGATCGCGCCGGTGTAGTCGGTCGGGGAGATGATCATCGCCTTCACGACGGGCTCGTACACCTCACCGGTCTTACCCGCGGGCCAGTCGCTGGGATTGGTGATCACCAACTCCTCACCGTCCTCGGTGACCATCCGGTAGACGACGTTGGGCATCGTGGAGATCAGCGACAGATCGAACTCCCGCTCCAGGCGCTCCCGGACGATCTCGAGGTGCAGCAGACCGAGAAAGCCGCAGCGGAATCCGAAGCCGAGTGCGGTCGAGGTCTCCGGCTCGTAGACCAGCGCCGCGTCATTGAGCCGCAACCGGTCCAAGGCATCGCGCAGGATCGGATAGTCCGAGCCGTCGATCGGATAGAGCCCGGAGTAGACCATCGGCCGCGGATCGCGGTAGCCGCCCAATGCCTCGGTGGCCGGCTTCGCGAGGTTGGTGATCGTGTCGCCGACCCGGGATTGGCGGACGTCCTTCACGCCGGTGATCAGGTACCCGACCTCGCCGACACCGAGCGAGGCGACTCGCTTGGGCTCGGGTGAGATGACGCCCACCTCGAGCAACTCGTGCGTCGCTCGGGTCGACATCATTCGGATCTTCTCGCGGGCCTGGATCTCGCCGTCGATCACCCGGATATAGGTGATCACTCCGCGGTAGGTGTCATAGACCGAGTCGAAGATCATCGCTCGGCTCGGGGCATCGGGGTCACCGACGGGAGCAGGGACATCTCGTACGACGGCGTCCAACAGATCCGCGACGCCCTCCCCCGTCTTCCCGCTCACCCGTAGGACGTCGTCGGGATCGCAGCCGATCACGTGTGCGATCTCGGCGGCATAGCGATCGGGCTGGGCAGCCGAGAGGTCGATCTTGTTCAGCACCGGGATGACTTGCAGGTCGTTCTCCATCGCCAGGTAGAGATTGGCCAGCGTCTGGGCCTCGATCCCCTGAGCCGCATCGACCAGCAGGACAGCCCCCTCGCAGGCGGCAAGGGAACGGGAGACCTCGTAGGTGAAGTCCACGTGTCCCGGGGTGTCGATCATGTTGAGGACGTACCCCGCGCCATCCTGGCCGGCCCAGGGAAGGCGTACCGCCTGGGACTTGATGGTGATGCCGCGCTCGCGCTCAATGTCCATCCGATCGAGGTACTGCGCGCGCATGTTCCGCGAATCGATCACCCCGGTGACCTCGAGCATCCGGTCGGCCAACGTGGACTTGCCGTGGTCGATGTGCGCGATGATGCAGAAGTTCCGGATCCGGGTCGGATCGGTCAGCGCATGAGCGGGCGTTGCGGGCTGGGTCACTCAGATCCGTCTCGTACGAGGGAGTTCGGCGCCGGTGCGAGCGGGCCGGGTGCGCGGGCATTGGGTGGGGACTGATGCAATGGTCCCACGGATGCCCGGACAAGCCCCGATGCAACGGTGCGGGGGCGCGTGGCCGGGCGAACCCATCTACCGCGTTGCCCGGGTCAGGGGCCCCGCTGGTAGTCTGATCTGTCGGTGCTGACGCCGCTGGATGCGGTGATGTCGTCCCTGGCAGTTCCGCACGAGTCCAAACCCCTGATCCCCAGAAGCGAAGGCTTTCACGCGTGGCGAACATCAAATCTCAGATCAAGCGGATCAAGACCAACGAAAAGGCGCGTCAGCGCAATGCCGGGGTCAGGTCTGCGCTCAAGACGTCGGTTCGCAAGTTCCGTTCGGCTGCTGATTCCGGCGATGCCGGCGCTGCCAACGAGCAGCTGCTCAAGGCCTCGCGCCAGTTGGACAAGGCAGCGAGCAAGGGCGTCATTCACAAGAACCAGGCGGCCAACCGCAAGTCGGCGATGGCCAAGAAGGTCGCCTCGCTCTAACCGCGACACAGCGCGACACCCGAAGCCCGCCGCAGCACGCGGCGGGCTTCGTCATGTCGCGGTCTAGGCGGATCTAGGCCGCGGTGCCCTGCTTGGCGAGCACGAGCCGACGCACCGCCTTCTCAAGTGCGTAATCAGCGTTTGCCGCAACGCCTTTCACGTCTGCATTGACTTCGGCGACGATCTGCAGGGCTTCGTGGAGCCCGGCAACTTTCCAGCCTCGCGCCTGCTGTTGGGCACGCTTCACCTTCCACGGTGGCAGCCCCAGGATCCGGGCGAGATCGTAGGGATCACCTCGCCCAACCGAGACCACACGCGCGGCGGTCCGTACACCGTCGGCCAGCGCGTCAGCGATCAACACCGCGGCCACCCCTTGGTCCAAGGCCCAGCGCAGCGCCTCCAAAGCCGCCGGCAGATCACCTACCAAGGCGCGTTCAGCGACCGAGAACCCACTGATCTCAGCCCTGCCCCGGTGGTAGCGATTGACGTCGTCGACCTCGATCGGGCCGCCAGCGTCGAAGACCAGCTGCCCGGTGGCCGCCGATAGCTCACGCAGATCATTGCCCACCGCGTCCAGCATGGCCGTGGCTGCGGCCGCACTGATCGCGCCTCCCGCACGCTCCGCCTCGCGACGAATGAATCGCAGCCGGTCCTCATGACGGGTCAATTTCGTGCAGTCGTGGACAGCCGCGCCGGCCTTTTTCACCCGCTCGACCAGGGATCTGTTCCGCGCCGCGCCACTGTGGGTCAGCACGAGCAACAGATCGTCATCCCTGGCTTCGACGGCCTGGGCAACGGCCTCGGAGAAGTCCCTGGAGGCCTCCTGGGTTCCCTCGATGAGCACCAGACGCCGCTGGGCGAATAGGGACAGGCCTAACACCTCGGACAGCTGCCCAGGATCAGATCCCGACGCGCTGATCTCCTGCACCTCGATCTCCGGGTCCGCCCTTCGCGCGGCTGCCACCAGATCGGCGGCGGTTCTGGCTCGAAGAAACTCGTCGTCGCCTAGCGCCAGCTGCGCTCCCACCCGGTGCTCGCTGACCATCTGGCCATCGTGCCAGCGTGATCTGACGCCGGACGCAGCGGGAGAGGGAGCGTGAGCGGCAATGGGAACGAAGCGGCGGTGGCTGCCGGGTGATACGTAGCTGGCCCGGAGATCGATCGCCGGTCGTCACCTCCTGGGCCGCGCCGAGGGGTGCGCTGATCGGGTCGCCGCGTCCGACGATCAGCAGGTCCGGACCCGCGGCGTCGACGACGGCGATATCGCCATCATCGTCGGTGCGATGGATGGCCGTTCCGGCGAGCAGAAGTCGGTCCATCAGTGTTTCGTCAGGGTGCCCGTAGTCGTTGCCGGCTCCCACCGAGATCAGCGCCACGGCTGCGCCGACAGCGGCGAGAAAGTCGGGATCTTGGTAAGCGCTGCCGTGGTGGGCAACCTTGAGGACATCGGCCTGGATGTCAGCCCCTCTGCGCAGCAGGTCACCCTGCGCCTCGACCTCGATATCTCCGGTCGTCAGCAAAGAGACCTGGCCCACCCGCAGGCGCGCGACGACCGAGGAGTTGTTCGGCTCGGATCGGGTGTTGGCATACCTGGCGACAGGTCCCAGCACCTCGACGGTCACGGTATCTATCACTCGAGTTTCCCCGGGGCGCAGCACCATCATCGACACGCCCGCCTGCTCGGCGACTCGCCGGATCCGCGCATAGGCCTCAACCGGTGGCGGCGCCAGGCTCGTCCCGATAGCGCCGACGTTTCGACCACGCAGGACTCCGGACAATCCGTCGACGTGATCCGCATGCAGATGCGACAGGATGAGCAGCGGAACCTGCTGTACTTCGAGCCTGCGCAAGCAACCGTCGACGAGTACGGGATCCGGGCCGGCGTCGACAACTATGGCGCGGCCGGCCCCGACCGAGACGACCAGGGCATCTCCCTGACCGACGTCGCAGGCCACCATCACCCATCCCTGGGGCGGCCAGCTCGGGGCGAGCACTCGTATCGAGATGCCGCTGACCACGATCCCGATACAGGCTGCGGCCACCAGCCACCTGGTCCTTCGCCGGCGCAGGAGCAGGAGGGTGACGACGATCAGCGCCGCGAGGGCGATCGCCCCTGCGACCCCCTGCGGCCATGGCAAAGCCGCGCCGGGCGTGCGTGCAGCACGCTCTGCGATCCAGACCATCCAACGCAGTGGCCAGTCGGTCAACCGGAGGATCACCTCCCCTGCCCACGGCCAGAGCGGGGAAACCAGCCCCGCCAGCAGGCCGAGCACCGTGACCAGCGCTACGACCGGCACTACCAGCAGGTTGGCCGGAAGCGAGATCAGGCTGACCCGCGCGACGATCAGGACGAGCAAGGGAGCGGTGAACAGGCCAGCAGCTGCACTGACCGCCGTCGCCACAGCCAGCGGCTCAGGCCAACCCCGGAGTCTGAGTTGCTCAGTCCAGAACCCGGCCACGAGGACGATGCCCGCCGTGGCCGCGACGGACAGGGCAAATCCCAGGTCGCGGGCAAGCGCTGGATCAAGGGCCAAGAGGATCAGAACCGTCGCCGCCAACGCCGGGATGGCTTGCCGTGCCCGCCCGGTAGCCAGAGCCAGCAAGCTGATAGCGCCCATCGCGGCCGCTCGGAGAACACTCGGCTGCGGGCCGACCAGAATGACGAAGCCCGCCAGCGCGAGGGCGGCGATCAGCGCTCTACTGACGGCGCTGCACCGAACGCGGCGCAACGGCCACAGGACAGCAGCCATGACGATGGCGCAGTTCGTACCGGAGACGGCAGTGAGATGCGACAGTCCGCTGATCCGGAAATCCTCGACGAGTATCGGGTCCATTCCGGCGGTCTCACCCAGGACGATTCCCCGCACGAGCCCGGCCTCATCGTGGCCCAAAGTCCGGTCCGCCCCTTGGCGCAGCCCGGCACGAATGCTGGCTGCGGCCGAGTCGAGCAAGGTATCTGGAGGTGCGAACCCCTCGGGAGGGCCACGAGCGAAGGCTATGGCGACGAGGAGATCCTCTGGTGCCGGGGCCGCGATGCTGACCCGCGCGGACACTGTGGCTCCGGGCGCGAGCTCGGACCACCCCTGCGCTGGTGCGAAGACGAGAATGTTTCCGCGAAGCGCCCAGGATCGAACCGACTGTTGGCCGCACGGTCGGTCGCAGGTGATGCCGAGAGCCTGGGCAGGCACCAGTACCTGAGGTCCACCGGTTCCCCCGCCGAGGACGCGGATCGACTCGGTCACCCGCAGGCGTAGGGCGACCTCGTCCGCCTGTGCGCCCAGGTGCAACAGCGGGGAGTCATCCCGAGCGGAAACGTGAGCAGCCGCCGTACCGGCGACCAGGGCCAGGCCCGCGAGGGTGAGGGACGCGGCGGCGCCAGAGGACTTACGGCGGCCTGAGGTGCTCGCTGGGTGGGACGGTCGCAGGGCCAGTATCGCCACCGCGGCCAGCGACGCAGCCGCTGCGACGGTGAGCAAGTGCCCTCGCGAGAGCAGAGGCGCCGTCCATGCGGTCAACCAACCCAGAGCCGCAGCAGGGACCAGCCGTAGATCCCAATGTCGCTCACTCTGACTGGGCATGGCCAGACGCTAAGTACGTTTGCCGGCTGTGAGATCCGGATGGCCCAGCTTGTGGACAGCCGGGGCGATGTCGCTTAGTTGTGGACGAACCCAGGACGCCTGTGAGGTGGGCCGGCATCAGGTAGACGCTGGCGGCATCTATCGGGCACGCACCGGTCATACCGTGACGAGGTCGACGATCTCGTCGAACACCGCTGGGCCGATGCCACTGACCTCTCTTAGCTGCTCCACAGCGGTGAACCCGGCATTGGCCTCCCGGAAGTCCATGATCCGCTGCGCCAGAACCGGTCCGATCCCTGGCAGGTCCTCAAGGGCGGCCTGATCGGCGGTGTTGAGATTCAGCAGGCCACTCCCGGAAGGCGATTGTTGATCGCCGGGGATCGATGACCCGGGGATCCCGACCGCGATCTGCTCACCGTCCAGGACCAGCCGGGCGAGGTTGACCGTGCTCAGGTCTGCCTCGGGCAGGGCTCCCCCGGCTGCGGTGATGGCATCGGCCACCCGGGCCCCGTTGGCAAGGCGAACCAGGCCCGGCTGGCGGACCTGACCGATCACCGAAACGATGAGTTGGTCCTGCGTGCTTGCGGGATTGCTGGCAGGGTCACCCGACTCGGAGGAGCTGCCCCGCCCACTGACGTCATCAAGCCCCCCTCCTTGCCCCGACGCCGGGTCGGTCGCCGCAGCGACGGGCTCCAGTCCGGTCGGGTCGACGCTGCTGGGTTGCGGCCGCGCCCACCACGTCACCCCGGCTGCCACAAGCGCGGCAAGGAGGGCGACAACGCATAACGCCATCGCCCCCGGACGTCCCGGATCCCAGCGCACGCGAACGTCGGGCTCGGCTGACTGGCGATGCCGACCGAATGGCTCGAGTGGCTTGTCCGGCTTGTCCTGTTCGTCCGGCTCGTCCTGTTCGTCCGGCTCGTCCGGCAGGAGTGGCGCGTGCGGGTCGGGCTTGCTCGGCCCGGATGGCACGACCAGTCGGTCCGGTATCCAGCCGCCACGCGGTGCTGCCGCCGCCAGGATGGATCGCAGCCGCTCCGCCACCACTGCCTCGGCCTCGTCTGCTCCACGCCCGCGCATCCGTCAAACGCTAGGGTGCGTCGGACACCCGGTGGTCACTGCCGGCGCCCCTGTGGATGCCCGCTCAGCCGCTGTGGAGAGCTGTTGTGCACGTGCCTCGAGCTCTACAGCCCTGATTGGCCGACGTGCCTTCGCGGACCGCTCTACCGCGTAGCAGCGCCCTCAGGGCAAGAGCACCGGAGCGACAACGACAGCGATCAGACCCGGACCGACGTGGGCACCCACGACTGCGCCGACCTCGCTGGTGTAGAGCCGGCGCAAGCGCGGGATTCGCTCTCGCAGAACCGTGGCGACTCCTTCGGCTCGCTCCGGCGCGGCAAGGTGCTGGACAGCGATGTCGACCAGTCGGCCACTTGCCCGTTCAACGGCGACCTCGGCCAACCGGGCGATCGCCTTGCTCGCGGTGCGCACCTTCTCCAGGGCGACGATGCGGCCATCCACCACATGCAGGAGTGGCTTGACCGCAAGCGCGGTGCCAAGGACGGCGGCCGCAGCCCCGATCCGGCCGCCGCGGCGAAGGAATTCCAACGTATCGACGTAGAAGAGGGTGACCGTCGCTGCCGCGGTATCCACCCCCGCCCGGACGACCTCATCCAGCCGGGCACCAGCCCTGGCCCGCTCAGCTGCCGCGAGTACGGCGAACCCGAGTCCCATTCCGGCCGAGCGTGAGTCGATGACCTTGACCCGCGCGGGGTCGACGTCTTCGGCCGCCAGCCGTGCCGCATCCCAGGTGCCAGACAGCTCACGGGACAAGTGAATCGACACCACGCCCGCAGCACCGGAGTCAAGGCACCGACGATAGGTCTGGGCGAAAGCGCTGGGCGTCGGCCTCGATGTGGACACGTGCTGACGGCTCTCCCGAAGGACGGTTGCCAGCTGACCGGGCGTGACCTCGACGCCCTCCTCACCGGAGGCATCACCCATGATCACAAACAGCGGTACGACACTGACACCGAGCTCCTCGGCCAGCCCGTCCGGGAGATAGGCGGTCGAGTCGGTCACCACCGAGATCGCACCCGCATCGCCCACGGCAGCAAATCTAGTGCGCTGAGGGGGGAGCGGTGCCGGTGTGGGCCTGGCGCGGCTGCGGGCGAACCCGAGCGTCTCGGACTCAGACGGGCTGGTCGTCCTCCGACCGTGGCCAGCCGCGGCAGGTGCTCAATACACGGGCGAGCTCCAGTCCGACATCACGGTGGGACTCCCAACCGAAATGCAGGCCGTCGGCGTTGGCCCGCCCGGCATCCAGGTGCGGCTGGACCACCCTCGCCAGATCGGCCATGGGGACGTGGTGCAGCTGACCCCAAGCCCGGGCAGCGCGCCAGGCCGACTCATGCCCGCGGAGTTCGAACGCGAACGCGGCTGCGCGATGGCGTGGCGGCAGGATCCCGATGATCGGCAGCCCCGGCCGTACCGTACGTAGCGCAGCGACGCACTTGGCCAGATAGGCGTCGGTCAGCCTCTGCGGCATGGCCCGGATCCTGCCGCGGGTCCAGCGGGCGGCGCGCGGCTGAGCCGCCACGTACACCTGGCGTACCGCCCGGCGCACTGGTGGCGGCCGCAGGAACGCGATCCCCTCACGCAGATGCGTGGGCAGCGCAGTTGGTAGATAGTCCATGCCGCCAACGGCGAGCACGACCGCATCGGCAGCAGGCACGAGCAGTGAGTAGACCCTCGGGTCCCGGGTCAGCGCACGCCAGGCATGTCTGGCCGTCCAACCCACTTGAGCCACGACGTCGGCCTGAGCATCGAGCGCATCGGCCAACACGTTCGGGAACAGTCGGGGCTCGGTCAGCAGTTCCGGCCGGTCCGGGCCGTGGTAGGCCAGCGAGTCGGCCAGGAGCAGGATCCGCCGACCAGATTGTGCTCTCCCCTCAGGTACGGACACCGGCTGCGTCATCCTGCGCGCCGCTGCCGCCGGAGTCGTCGACCGCGTCGGCATCGCTGTGCTGCTCGGTCCCCGGGGCAGCATCACCGAGCACCGCAGGAGTGCCAGCAGCCAGGTTGTGGGCCCGCAGCTGCCAACCACCGGGGAGGCGCTGAAGGTGGCTCCAGTGGCAGTTTCCCAGCACCGCGAGCCACCGCCCTGCGTGCGGCAAGCCGAGCAGGGTCTCGATGATCGAGCGCGACGTGCCGCCATGGGTTACGAGCAAGGCGTATGGGACCTCGATGTCGCGCAGCGCGGCACCTACCCGGTCGTCCAGGGCAGCCCTGGTCTCTCCACCCCGATCGGGCGGTTGGCCGTCGAGCCACTCGGCGAACTGGTCCGGGTACCTCGCGGCCACTTCGCCGCGAGTCAGGCCCTGCCAGGTGCCGAGGTCGATCTCGCGGAGACGGGGCTCGAGTCGGACCGGGACGTCCACGAGACCGGCCAAGGCCCGTGCCGTGTCCGCGGCACGGATCAGATCACTGGTGAGAATGAGATCCGGTGGCTCAGCGGCCAGAAAGTGGGCCGACACCCGACTCTGTTCGGCTCCGACGGCATCCAGGGGCGGATCTTCCTGCCCCTGGAATCGGCCAGCGGCATTCCATGTCGTCTGCCCATGTCGCCAGACGACGATTCGCTCGACCCTGAAGTCCGTAGGCCCGCCGGTCACTTCGCTTGTGGAGTGGCGGTGTCGGTGAACGGGATGACCGGGCAATCGGTCCATAACCGTTCGAGGGCGTAGTAGACCCGCTCCTCGGCATGCTGAACGTGCACGACGACATCGGCGTAGTCCAGGAGGACCCAGCGACCTTCCCGGGTTCCTTCCCGGCGCACCGGCTTCACCCCCGCCTCGGTACGCAGCCGCTCCTCGATCTCGTCGACGATCGCTTGAACCTGGCGCTCGTTGCTGGCCGAGGCGATGACGAAGACATCGGTGATGACCAATCGCTCACTTACATCCACCACAACCAGATCCTGTGCCTGTTTGTCGGCCGCCGCCTGGGCGGCCAGCAGAGCAACGGTGCGTGCCGCGTCCGAGGCGGTCATCCAGTGGTTCTCCTGTCGTTGCGATAGAGGTGCCGCTTTTCGATGTACTGCACCACGCCGTCGGGCACCAGGTACCAGACCGGCATCCCCCGCTGGACCCGGTCACGGCAATCGCTCGAGGAGATCGCCATGGCCGGCACGTCGATGAGCGTGACGCTTCCCTCCGGGAGATGGGCATCCTCGAGCCGGTAACCCGGCCTGGTGACGCCCACGAGATGCGCGAGGGTGAACAGCTCCTCGGCGTGGCGCCAGTCGAGAATCTTTTCCAATGCATCGGCACCGGTGATGAAGAACAATTCGGTGTCCAGGTAGAGCCGGCGCAGATCACGCAAGGTGTCAACAGTGTAGGTGGGGCCGCTCCGGCCCACATCGACCCGGCTGACCGAGAACCTCGGATTGGACGCGGTCGCAATGACCGTCATGAGGTAGCGGTCTTCGGCCGGGCTGACCTCGTGTTCAGGCTTCTGCCACGGTTTTCCGGTCGGCACGAACAGGACTTCATCCAGGCTGAACAGGACGGCGACCTCGCTTGCGGCGACCAGGTGGCCGTGGTGAATCGGGTCGAACGTGCCACCCATCACGCCTAGCCGTCGGCCTGCACCCATATCGCGGCTCAGCTTAACGACCGATCGTGGAAATCGTTCATGTGTGCGTACCGGCGCCG
>Ga0190275_10003573_pt1 | contig 11123 bp, 14 predicted proteins | sample Popmic550T_FD_133745 | JGI IMG/M metagenome (GOLD analysis project Ga0190275, IMG submission 133745) | Populus adjacent soil microbial communities from riparian zone of Yellowstone River, Montana, USA - 550 T | ecosystem: Environmental > Terrestrial > Soil > Riparian zone > Trees stand | place...
ATAACCGCAGCCAGGGTCGCCACCATCAGCCTGTGCGCCCAGGTGCTCTCCAGACCAAACAGGTAGGTGAAGCCCACCGCCGCGGTTCCCCCGAATATCAGGACCGTCCACAGGACTCCTGGGACGCCCTCCTCGGCTGCGACCAGGCGCATCCTCCTGGCGTCGGAGAGAGCGTCGACCTGGTCTAGCCCTTCGGCGTAGAGCTGTTCCTCGGAGTTTGTGCGCGCCTCGAATCCCTGTATATTGTGCCTGATGTCGTCGATGAGGCTCCACCCGGCCGGTGTCCCTTCTTCCTCCGTCATCAAGGGTGTTTTCCCCTGCTCCATGAGGGGCCACTCCCTGTGGACCACCTCCTCGGCGTAGGTTCGGACGAGCTCCTGGAGGTGGGTGCCCCTCTCCTCCGGAAGTTGGTCGGCCAGCCAGTAGATGTCGGCTGCCGCGTTGGCCTCCCGCTCGACCGTCTCGCTGGCAGCCCCGTACTCCTCCCACACGGCGATGACCACGAGCGCGATAAGCACAGCGTAGATCACGCCCAACGCTGCGTAGATGAAGCCTGCTACGTCGTTGTGTCGTTGGCGCGCGGAGGCGGGCACCAGGCGGTGCACTAACTCGAACCCTGCGAGCGCAAGGAGGCAAACTCCACCGACTATCAGGATGCCGTAAACTACCGTGTGTAGCACGTTGGAGATCCCCCCTTCGTTTATCCGACTAGAGTCGGTATTCTAGCCGCGACCTCGGGTGTTGTACGAGCCCCCTTAATAAGGCCCTCAAAGTGACCTTCCGAGAACGCCGTCGAAGCGAAGTTCGGTCCGCCTACACTCTAGCTTAACAGGACCCTAAGCGCGATCACGCGAATTCTCGGATCGCGCCTAGAGTCGAGCAACATTTCCCTGATTGGCGCTCCGCGCTCATGCGCCGTAGGCGTCGTTGTAGTCCCACCATCCGTAGGGTGCCGTCTGCGGGTAGTCCTCGGGCGAGTCCTCCCAGTCCTCTTGGCGGCCGAGCGGGGCCATGTCCAGGTAGCTCCAGGTGGTGCCCATGGCCTCGTCGCCGCGGCTGTCGATGAAATAAGTGCGGTAGATCTGGTCGCCCTCGCGGATGAAAGCGTTGTGCCCGTGCCACTCGTCGACGCCGAAGTCCTTGTCCCAGTCGTCGGTGATCGTGTACCAGGGGAGGTGCTCCCACCCGTGGCGCTCCTTCAACTTCTGGAGATCGGCCTGCGGTGCGCGAGAGGCGAACGCGAGGGTCACATCCCGCGCGTTCAGGTGGGCGGGGTGGGCGACCTGGTCCGCGACGAAGGAGCAGCCCGCGCACGCCCGCTCGGGGTACGCGTCGCCACGATCCGGATTCGCGTAGGTGGTGACCTCCGGCCCGTAGAAGGCGCGGTAGACGATCAACTGACGGCGGCCCTCGAACAGTTCGGCAAGCGTAGCCGGCCCGTTCGGACCCTCGAAGCTGTACTCCTTCTCGACCGCCATCCACGGCATCCGGCGGCGCTCGGCCGCGAGTGCGTCACGGGCCCTGGTGTGCTCCTTCTCTTTGACGAGCAGTTCCTCGCGGGCGATCTTCCACTCCTCAGGGGAGACGACGGGGGGTGTGTTCACTTTGCTCCGTCCTCCTTCAGATACTCGGCCACGACGTCCATGAAGCGGCCCCAGACGGCCCGCTGGCGATCCGTTAGCTCTACCACCTCGCGGTGCACGTCGAGCTCGAGCGACAGGAGTGGCCTCCTGAATTCAGGACACGTTACTGGCCCGGGACCGTTCCGCAATTGTGGGGTTACGGCCAAACCTGGACGCTCCTATCCCTGTCTAGATGTCTGTTTTGTGAGGTTCACGCCCACAACTCCTTGACCAAGATTTCTCATATCAAACGTACTCTACCTATGACCGAAACACTACTGCCAATTTGAAGGCCAGCTACTTCTTCTACGCCCAAAACAGCCCTAGCGTCACTCATAGCAGTCAACAAAATGGCATCTCCTGGAAGGTAGGATCGCTGAGCAAGGCATGCCCTCGAGAAACACGGTGGTTCTCCCCTACTCACCCAGCCTCGTGGAAAGGCTCATTCTCCGAAATTCGCGGTCACACCTTACTCTCGGACTATGGTGACCGGGCAGTGGGCGTGCCGGACAACCGCATCCGAGACACTGCCCAACAAAGTCCTCCTTAGCCTGCCATGGCCCCTGCTACCCATCACTATCAATCCGGCGCCTATCTTCTCGGCCAGTTCGACTATCTCCTCGTCGGCTCTGCCTTCACGCACGTGGGTCTCTTTAACGGTCCCCCCCGACTCCTCTATCCTCTTGGCCTGCTGCGCGAGCACCTCCTTGGCCCTGCGTCGGTTTTCCCGTACCACATCTTCGAATTCGGCGGGGTGCTCGGGCAACTCGTAGAGTGGGAAGTCCGGTCCCACGGTGAGCACATGCAGCTCTGAGTTAGTCTTCTCAGCAAGGTCAGCTGCGGTAGTGGAAGCCAACTGGGCCTCCTCAGAACCGTCGGTAGCCAGAAGGATCGTCGTAGGAAATATGCTCATTGGGTCCCCCCTTGCTCTAGGCCAATATCCCTCTCTTGTATCATGCCAGCCTACGACCCCAGGCGCATCGGGAAAAGAGCTATTCAGCGGAGTGCTTGGAAAAGGGATTCTCTCAGAAGTTACGACGCGGGATTCTGCATAGAAGGCCCTCGTGAAGCCGCGAATATGGCGCCCGGGGACTCTTGAGCCACGCGGGCGGGGTCTACATGTCGTGGTGGCGCATAAACATTCGGGGACACGAATAACCGCGGCCGGGCTCTCCCAGAGGTGACCGGAGCTTCGCGCGATTGTGCAGGTCACCTACTCAATCCGGTTCTGGCAGATACGGACAGCGAAAGTTGTACTTACGCTAGACCCCAGTTGTTACTTTTCTTTCGTGATCCATTGCAGTAAAATTGCACCTAGAATTGTAACGAAATACACAATTCGATGTAGAGGTGTCACATTCGCGATGTGAGGCTACTTGGCTCTTCAGACCGCATCTCGCGGTTCTCCTAGAAGGCCTGTCTTGGTCCAAGCGAAGCTGTGCACACCACCCTTGCGTGAAGGCATGATTCCTCGATCTCATCTCGTCAAACTTCTGAACGCGGGCGCGGACTGCAAGCTCAACCTGCTCAGTGCCCCGACCGGCTTCGGCAAGACGAGGTTGCTCGCTCAGTGGCGCGCCGCTGAAAGCGATAACAGGCCATTACGAGAGGTTGTGTGCGAGTGGCGAGGCGTTCGTATATGCTGCCATGATTCGCCTCATGACGAGGCGTCTCGCCCGTGATTGAGGGGTTTCATACAGCCTCGGAGTCGGCGTTCTACGAAGTTAGGCCGCGTCGTAGCCGTCCATTCTAGGGGCTTCTGAGCCCTTGAGTCCAGCGCGTCGGCGTTGTGGCACCGGACCACGTCGGCGACGTACTCAGAGATCCTGGCGGTCAGCCCCTGGGTTGGTCCCGTAGGGGATCAAAATCCTCGTCATGATCGCTCAACCTCCTCTGGGACGGCTCCGTTCTGTGCCTGGCAACCTGCCTTCCCGGTATGCCGCCAGTTTGCGTTCGTCGTGAGAGAAACTGCTACCCCTACTCTCCAGCCGCCCGCCTCCGGGCCGCCCCTCGCGAGAGGTGTCCTCCTTGCGCCAAGGCGATCGCCGCGACGATGACCCACAGCGCGGCAGCGTACGCGAAACCCACGATACAGTATGGCACCCCTCCCAGCGGGGGCGTGAGGACGAACGTGGAGGCCGCGAGGCTCACGTGCATGAGAATCGCCTCGAGCAGGCTCCCGGTACACTCGTAGGCCCACACCATGAGCACCCTGTAGGCCACCAGCGAGCCCACCAGGATACTGGAGAGCCAGGCGGACGCGAAGACGGACAGCGAAAGCTCTCCCGCGGTAACGCCGCTTGCCCAATAGTTTATGGGCAGGTGCCACGCCTCCCACAGCACCCCACCACGAGCCCCGTACCGAGCACGCCGTAGCGCAGCCCGAACAGCGTGGGCACGGCGAACCCCGTCCAGCCAAGCTCCTCGAAGACGCCCGCCGTGACCCCTACTACGATACCCATTAGCAGAAGGCTGGCCCTGGCGCCGGCGATGAACGCGCGGGGGAGGTACTCGGGGGAGACCAGCGAGAGCGCGAGGAGCACCACCATCATCGAAAGCGGGGCGGCAAGGAGCGCCACCGCGTACCAACGAGCGCCCACCCGCCACTTTAGCAACCTGGACCGAAACTCGCGCAGGCCGGCTCTCCCGTAGAGCAAGCCGGTCATGAGGATGCCCGCCACGCTGGGGCCCAGGATCATCGCGGGGACGGCGTAGGGAACGTCCATCTGGAACTGCTTTGGGGTGGCAGAGAACCCGCCGGGACCGCGCCCGACCGCGACGAGGATGACGCCCCACGAGATGGCGAACGCCAGGGCATAGTAGCTCAGCAACGGGTGCCTCTCGATGAAGGCCTTGATAGCCTTCATGGGATGTCTCACCTCCCTTATGCGGCTAGATAGGCCCTTCAGTATCAGTGTGCCACGAGGGCCCAGGTCCGCCATGACACATATTGCGCACGCTGCTGACCAGGATAGATCAAGTCCTTGCGACAGACTGGTTCAACAGGCCTATCCACTCGAGTGCGCGGAAGTGACTTGTCCGAATTTCACCTCCTTACGCGACCCTCCGGCTGCCCCGAAGCCCCGGGCGTTGGAGGCTGTTATAGTGGGCCAATATGGGGCGACCGTCGCAGATGACAGGCGGTGGCGGCCGGCGGGAGAGGCTGGTCGTGGGCTGGTTCTCCTTCACCTGCTGCGAGGACAGCACCATATTGCTCACCGAGCTATTGAACGACCACCTCGAAGAGTGGGTAAGGGTGGTCGAGTTCAGGCACATGAGGACGCTCAAGACGAACAACTCCATCGAGGGACTCGACGTGGCCTTCGTGGAGGGCGCGATCTCCTCCGAGTCGCAGGCCGCGGAGGTACGGGAGATAAGGGAGAAAGCCGAGCACGTCGTCGCCATAGGGGCATGCGCGTGCACGGGTAAACCCTCCACGAGCCGCAATCTGTTCGTCGACGAACAGATCGACGAGAGGATCCGGTGGTACCTGGACCACTTCGACTACGGGGCGAACGTGGTGCCCTTAGGCGAGGTCGTGCGGGTTGACGACATGGTGCGCGGGTGCCCGATGAACGCGCGGTCCTTCACGCAGACGCTCCAGAAATACCTGGAGCTCTACGAGGTCGCCTGAGATGGCCGGCAGGAACATAGTCATAGAGACCATCTCGAAGATCGAGGGCAATGCAGGCCTCGAGGTGGTGGTCGAGGACGGCGCCGTGAAGGATCTACGGTTCAAGATCACGGACTATCGCCGATTCCTCACGGTGGCCGCCAGGGGCAAGCGGATGGCCGCCGTTCCGTCCTTCTTGTCCCGGATCTGCGGCACCTGCTCAGTGGCCCACCTCTTCGCCTCCCTGATGGCCATAGAGAACTCGCAGGGGATAGAGGTCTCCGAACAGACGAAAGCGCTCCGAAGGCTGGCCTACGACGGGCTCATGATCCGGGACCACGCCCTGCACCTCTACTTCTTCGTGCTCCCGGACGTGCTTAATGTTGATTCGATCTTCGACATCCCGGACGACACGGACGACCCCGGCCACACGCTCCTGCGCGACTCCTTCGACGTCAAGCGGCTCGGCTCGGACATCACCGACGCCACCATCGGGGCAACGATCCACGCCCCGTCGCCGACCGTCGGTGGGTTCCTGAAGCCGGCGGACCACACGAGGTTCCCGGATCTGCTCGCAAGGCTGGAGGCGGTACGCCCGCAGGTCCTCAGGGGGATAGAGACGTTCCTGGGGTGGGACGCAAGCCTTGTGCGGAACTCGGACTACCTCTGCCTGAGGAACGAAGAGCGGTTCGCCTTTCTGGATGGCGACGTAACGAACTCGGACGGCGAGCGAATCTCCGATAAGCGATTCAAGGACTACCTTCAATACGTGCGGATACCGCACTCTCACGCGGAGGGGTACAGGTTCTCCGGAACGCAGGAGGATTACCTGGTGGGTGCTCTGGCGCGGCTGAACCTCAACTACGACTTGCTCCACCCCAGAACGAGGGCCGATGCGGCCGATGCCATCTCCGTGTTCCCTTCCGACAACGTCTACCACAACAACCTCGCCCAGGCGATCGAGATCCTTCAGTGTGTGGACGACTCGTTAGACATCCTGAACGAACTGCGGGTCTCGGAGGAGAAGCGCGTGCGCCCCGACCCGCGGGCCGGAACAGGCGCGTCCCTTATCGAGGCGCCCCGGGGCCTCCTGTACCATTCGGCAACGGTCAACGCCGAGGGGATCGTCGAGGACTACGACGTCGTGGTGCCTACGGCCCAGAACCAGATCAACATCGAGAACGACCTCAGGTACCACTTCGAGCGGAACCTCGACAAGGACGACGACGGCCTGCGCCTGGATGCCGAGGGCATCATAAGGGCCTACGACCCCTGCATGTCCTGCGCGACCAACTTCCTCAAGATGGACATGACCCGCAGGTAGTCCACCCGCCCCTCCTGCGGGATACCAACGACGTAGACCTCGCCCAACCGGCCGATCTTCTTCAAGTACTTCAGCTGGAAGGCGAGGTCAAAGTCGTGCACGGTCCCCCGAGGGGGCGGGGCGAAACGATCGATGTCGTCGCCCGAGATCAGCGCGACCTCGCCTATCCCGTGAACCACGTCCAGGATAACTACTCGTTCTTCGCCCAGGAAGGGTACGTCCTCATTCGATTCGACGAAGACGAATGAGACGCCCTCCACCGCGCCTTCCAGTCCCTCCGCGACCTCGATCGCCCCTTCGTCTCCGGGTACATCCTTGCCGCCGAAGACGTAGACCTTCAACCGCTCCTCGCCATGTTTTTCTAGTCTTCCACCCGCACGATGAGCGCGGCACCCGAGTCTCCGGCGGCGCAACCCATAAACAAGCCCGTGCCGCCGCCTCGGAGCCTCAACTCCTCGACCATCTCCGCGATGAGCCTGGCCCCGGTCGGTCCCTGCGGGTGGCCGAAGATCAGGCTCGAGCCGTAGTCGTTCATGTCCTTGACCTGCACCCCCATTCGCCGGGCGAAGTAGGCGTCGTTGACGGCGAACGGGTTATGGGTCTTTATCACGTCTACCTCGGTGATGGAGACTCCGGCGTCGGCGAGGGCCATCTCGGCCGCGGGAACTGGGGCCTTCGGCATGCGGGCCTTGGATACGCGTGCGAACCCCGTGGCGAGAAGCTTCACCACGCCTCCCCGTCGCCGAGCTCGCGCGCCTTCTGCTCGCCGGTGACGACCATGCCCGCCGTCCCGTCCGCGGGGTGGGTCTGGCTGCCGAAGGTGACGCCGCCTTCGGCCATGGGCTTGAGCTTTGCCAGCCCCTCCCTGGTCGTGGGGAAGATGCCCGAGTCATCCTCCACGACGATGGGGTCCTTGCGCCTCTGTGGGATGGTGACGGGGATCATGTAACGCCGCTGGAACTCGCGGCCGTTTTCGAGGGACCGCTCGTACTGCTCGTAGCGCAGGGCGGTGATGTCGTCGAGCTCCTCGCGGCCTATGCCCTCCTCTGAGGAGACGAGCTCACCCGTGGTGAACATCGCCTCCCCTGCCCAGGGGTCCTTGGCGAAGGAGTCCTGTACCCAGTTCTCGGCCTGCGGCGAGCCGCCCGGGGCGGAGGGTTCGGGGTAGATCAGCTGCGGGCCGTTAGAGGTCCTGTCGGTGGTCACTACGAGGGTTACCTCGGAGTCGTCTCCCTCGGTCGTGGCTGCCGCGGCGTGTACGCAGGCCACGGATGTTGCGCAGGCCTGCGAGACCATCGGCCCCGTCACGCCCGGAGCCCCGAGGCGGGCGGCCACCGACGGCGCGCCGTAGAAGTTCTCCTTCTGCGGCACGGTCCACCCGAGCACGAGCCCGGTGAGCTCCTCGGCGGAGAAGCCGCGCTGCTCGAAGGCCGCCCGATCCGAGACGTCGCAGACGGTGCCGGTTATCGAGGGCTCGGATTCGGTTACGGTGCGCACGGAATCCTCGTCGATGTCGCAGATGTGCACCTTGGCACCCTCCGCGGCGAAGGCGCGGGCGATCTCCAACCCGATCCCACCCCCGGCCGCCGTGACCACGACGCGTCTTACGGATTGCATGGCAAATCTCCTCCCTTCCTTTCACTCCACAGCCGGGCCAATCTACCCGGCAGCGGCAAGCTTACACCACGCGGCTCTTCATGCGGGAGCGGTATTTCGTACGCGTGTGCCCGCTTTGCAGGCTACTCTCGAGCGGTGAGGGCCGGATCCCCGTCCACCTGGTCCTAGCCTGATGCCTACAGTTGGGTTTGCGAGATCGCACCCTATACCACGGACGCCGAGAGCGCCGGAGAGGCACCCGGGTACGGGGCTGTACGACACGGGCGCCGTCTGACGTCTCGGACAAGATCCCGTTATCGATCAGCGTTGGGCGCAGGCGGAGCCAGGGCAGCGTTCGGTCGCCACCGCAAGTGGGTAGCCGGCTACTCATCTGGCTTGTCACTCTCGCTCGGGGCGGTCGGCAGGCCGAGATCGTAGCGCATCCCGGCCGTGCGGACGAGGAAGCACACTGCGGCGGCGGTGATCGCCATCGCCGGGCTCTGGCGGCCAAGCATGGAAGCGACGACTATGATGGCCGCTCCCACCAGGGCGGGGACGGCGTACAGCTCCCTGCGCAGCACCGTCGGGATATCACGCATCAGGATGTCGCGCAGCATCCCGCCGCCGACTGCGGTGATCGCGCCCAATAGCACTGCCTGTACGGCCCCCACGTCGAAAGCGAGGGCCTTCGTCGCCCCGGTAACGCAGAACAGGGAGAGTCCCGCAGCGTCGAACAAGCCCACCGGACGGGAGAATCGATCCAGCGTGGGGCGGGCGAAGAACGCGACGAGGCCGGCGGCAGCGCTCCCAGGAGGATGTCGCGCGTGATCCCGCCGACGAGCCCGACGTCCCCGGCGAGGACGATGATCCCGAAGAGGTCAAGCTTGGCGCGGACCCCCACGAGGCCCCCGCTGAGGCCGAAGGCGAAGGTCCCGGCCAGATCCAACACCAGCAATACCGTGGACCCTTGAGGGATGGGCATGGCGGTATGGTAACGCAAGCGCCAGGGTAAAGCGGTCGTGTCTCTATCGGAGAGAAAGGCAGAGCCATGGCCGCATCCGAGCGAACAGCACCAGCCTCTCGATCATGGCCAACTCCTTCCTGACGAAACGCCGGGCAGGCGCGGCCGTTCGGACCGCTCATCCGGCGAACTCGCGCACCGGCAGACCGGCCACTCCGACGACCGACCGGAACAGCGAGCCAGCCAGCGGATCTTCGCCCGGCTTGAGGTCTTCTCGCGACGGCGGTGGCACTGCGGCCACTCGAAGGTCCATCCTCGCGCCTGATCCGCAGACATCGCACACCCCGTTTTTCAACAGGCTGGCCTCTTCTTGGGGGAATAGGGGCAAGATTACGAGCGTTTCGCAGACAGGGTGGTTGACCGGTGTCCCGGGGAGTGGCTAAGATGCTTCGTCATGGGAGAGGAAGGTTCCTACGACGCGCCGACGCTCGAAGAGTTCGAGGGTGCCAAACAGCGCGAGTTGGCACGCCTCAACGTCCGCGTATCCTCCGTAACCGGCGAGACGCTCCACACGCCCGAAGACCTGAAGCTGCTGGAAGGCGACACGCCGCACCAGCGGTCGTTGGACATGGACGTGGTGCGCAGGTGGACCGCCAATTCGGAGAGGTACGGCGGGGGCAGGAAATTAGCCTGAGTGCGCTCCCGAGCTCCGTCTCGAGCCGAAAAAGCACCAACTGCCAAGGGCGCCGTACACACGAAGTTCCACGCACTCTGGTGAATGAGCAGAGAGAAGGACGGGGTTTTTCAAAGTTCCCTTCCCCAAGCACACGAGCCGGTTGTTGCCAGCGTTACCCTAGAGTCGTTCGGTGCGCTGCGCGTTGCTCTCGATCGCTGCAACCTCTTCGCGTCCCACGTTCTCCTCTGGATCCCGACTCACTTCCGGATCCCGGCCCTTGCGAAGCTCCTGGCCGCCCTCCTCTTCGGAGACGAGATCCTCCTTGAAATCCTCCACCGAGCGGCGGGCTTCGTTCACGAACCGGCCGAGGTCTCGGGCCATGGCGGGGAGCTTGCTGGGACCGAAGATGACCAAGAAGAGGAGTCCTACGATCACCATCTCCTGCATGCCGATGCCGAACACGGAGCTTAGAGACCTTTCTGGTCAGAACGCGCGCCGGCCGGCTTGCCCATCGACCAGGTGCCGGTTTCGCTACGAGCCTCCTCGCTTTCTAGTGCCTCCGCTTCGGCCTCAGCGCCGGTGGAGATCCCTTCGCGCAGTTCCTTGATGCCCGTTCCCAAGCCCTTGGCCAACTCCGGTATACGCTTGGCTCCGAAGAGCAGCAAGATGAGCGCGAGCACGATGATCAGGTGGGTAGGCGATGCGAGTCCTGCGAACATGAACGTTGATCCTTTGCTTCGCTTGTGTGTCTCCGGTTCTTAGTGTGGTGCCGGTTATTAGGCTTACGATCTTGGGGGATAGGTTGGATCAGCACCTTCCGGGCAAGAGGGAGAGCTTGTTCTGCCAGCTTCCCCTCCTCTAGGCTTCATGACCGGGCCATGCAGGATCTCGTCGACCAACTTCCGAAAACGCCGTTAACGAGAGGAGGCGATTTCGGCCCCTCGTGAAGGCATGGGTGACTTTTGGCGTGTCGGGCGCCTGCACCGCGGGGCGAAAAGTCCCATGGGCATCCAAGGAAGGCGAGGAGATGCGCATTGCCGTGCAGCCCAAGGGCTAAAGTCGAGCTCTACGCACCCCGGTGGATAAGGGCAAGAAGAGTAAGGACCGGAGCCTATCACGCCCCGGTCCTTTGTGCTCTAGAGTGTTGCCCTTGCTCCGGGGGGTGGGCTAGCGCTTAGCGGCCGTCTTCTTGCACGAAGGCCTCCGCCTGCTGTTCTTGGTCGGTGGTCGTCCCAGTAGCAGTCGCCACGGTGGTCTCCTCAGTGACGTCCTCGCAGTTGGCGCGCACAATGTCCATGGGGCGTACCCGCGCCGTGTCGTAGCCGCTCCCG
>Ga0190275_10003574_pt1 | contig 11121 bp, 8 predicted proteins | sample Popmic550T_FD_133745 | JGI IMG/M metagenome (GOLD analysis project Ga0190275, IMG submission 133745) | Populus adjacent soil microbial communities from riparian zone of Yellowstone River, Montana, USA - 550 T | ecosystem: Environmental > Terrestrial > Soil > Riparian zone > Trees stand | place...
CTGGACCTCACGTTTGATCTTGAAGTTGTAACCGAGGTCTTCGTAAACCTGTATGCGTCGCTGCGCCGTCGATCTGGTCACTGCGGCGTTGAGCCAGAAGAACGCCGCACTCTTCGCTGCCTCAGGGTACTTCTGCTTGATGTATTTGGCCGGGCCGATGATGTAGTAGTCGGGACCGTTGGGATACGCGGCGAAGATGTTGCTCGCTCGCGCACGGTTGGGGTTCGTCGGGATCGCGGTGAGGTCCGGGATCCCACACTTCTCCCCCTCCTCGACACCGCCGTCGTCGAAGGCCGACATGTTCCCAACCATCGCGAACGCCTTCTCGCAGGCCTCGATCACCCCAGCACGATTGCCGCCCGAGGTGGTCTGGGCGTCGATCAGGTCGACCTTGAGGCTGCGCCCGTAGATCCCGCCCTCGCTGTTGACGTAGGCGGCCAGAGCCTGCATCGCCTGGTGCGCCGACTTGAAGAGGCCCGGCTGAGGTCCTGTGATGTCGGCGAGCGTCGCGATCGTGATCTGGTCACCCGTTACGCCGACGTCGGTGGCTCCGCCGTTGCCCCCTTCGGGGACGCCCGCACCGGCACCGCCGCCGCCATCGCTGCCACCGACCGCTCCGCCACCGCCACCCACCGCGATGTCGGGCCCGGAACCGCCATTAGAGCCTCCGCCGGTGCCTCCGATGCCACCCCCGTCGAGCCCGGCCACTCCTCCATCCGTAGTTACTCCCGAGCCGGTGCCGCCGCCGGAAACGATCCCCGTTTGTCGCTGTTCCTCAGATAGCCGGGCTCCGCACGCCGCGGTCATCGTAAGAACGAGCGCCAGCCCGATCGCTTCTGCACTCCGCAAACTCATCTTCAAGACTTCCCCCCGAACCGCTGTTACGCCTTTAGGTTCGTCCTACTCCTTTAGTACGTCCTACTCGTCTTCTAGTGACAGCGCCATTTTGGGACAGCGCTTGACCGCTTCTTCGACCTGGGCACGCAGCTCCTCACCCGGGCGTTCCTGCAATAGCCGGAGACGGTCGTCTTCCTCGGCGACTTGAAACACCTGGGGCAGGATCTCCTCGCACTTGCCGTTGCTCTCGCACTGGTCGTAATCGACGACGACCCTCATGTGGAGACCCGATTCCGACTCGTCTCGTTCCACGGCTTACCTGTGTCGGGGTCGGGGTCGCGCGGCAAGCCCAAGATGCGTTCGGCGATGACATTGCGCAGGATCTCCGAAGTGCCTCCGCCGACGGTTAGGGCCGGAGCGAAGAGGAAGCCGTTGTCCCACCAATCCGGGCTCGTGCCGAGGGGGCCGCGGTCTGCGAGCATGCCGGCCGCACCGGCAAGGTCCTTCGCTAGCCAGAAGACTCGTTGCCCATGCGGATCATTGAGCGCCTTGCGTACGGATGCTTCGGGTGCATCCTGGCCGGCGATCCTCGCCGCCACCATCCGCAGTGCGTGGACGCGCAGGATCTCGCTCTCGGCGTAAACCTGTGCGAGGCGGTCGCGCAGCAGCGGATCGCCAACCCCACCTTGTTCGCGTACGAGGTCGGTGAGATCGCGCGCCGTCGGCCCCCATCCCCACTGGACCCCTTCGCGCGAGAGCGTCACGCGCTCGTTCGTCAATGTTTCTTTCGCAAGTTGCCACCCTTTGTTCTCCTCGCCGATCAGGTTCTCGGCGGGGATCCTCACGTCGGTGAAGAAGACCTCGTTGAAACTGTGTGCTCCGGTGATGTCGATGATCGGGGTGACTTCGATCCCCGGCAGGTCCATCGGGATGATGAAGTAGGAGAGCCCCTCATGCTTGGGAGCGTTGGGATCGGTGCGGGCAAGAAGGATCCCGAGCTGCGAGTAATGGGCCAGCGATGTCCAAATCTTGTGGCCGTTGATGATGTAGTGATCGCCGTCGCGCTCGGCGCGGGTAGCGGTGTTGGCGAGGTCGGACCCGGCCCCCGGTTCGCTGAAGAGCTGGCACCAGATCTCCTCGCACGACATCATCGGAGGGATGTAACGCTGCCTCTGCTCCTCCGTACCGTGCACGAGGAGGATCGGACCGCAGTGACCGATCCCGATCGGGTTGATCGGCCGTGACACTTGGGCGCGCTTCAGCTCGTCTTCGATGATCAGTTGGTGCAGCGGCTCCGCATCGAGGCCCCACGGTTTCGGCCAGTGGGGAACGACGTAACCGGCGGAAGCGAGATCGGACGGAGTTGGGTCAGGGTGCTCTTCGAGCCATGCTCTTACTTCCAACCGCCGAGGATCGTCTGCCGGCGGGAGCTCCAACTCCATCTGTCTGTGCCCTCCTCCTCCGTCGGGGCACTATAGGAGTGCGACCAAAAAATTGCAACAGGTTCTAGTTTCCGCTAAGTTTGCCACCTAGTGACCGTCCTCGAAAAGAAGCTCACCCCCCGACAAGCGCAGCGCCGCGAAGCCGTGATCAATGCTGCGATGGAGCTCGCGCTGGAAGGCGGATACGAAGCCGTCCAGATGCGCGAGGTGTCGACCCGGGCCGAAGTCGCCCTCGGCACCGTCTACCGCTACTTCTCGTCCAAGGACCAGTTGCTCGTCGGCGTCTTGAACGAATGGGTTCTCGAGCTGCAGCGACGGGTCGACGTCCGGCCCCTGCGCGGCGACACGCCGGCGGAGCGTGTGCACGACGTCCTCAGGCGGGCACTGATCGCTCTCGACCGCTCCCCGATGCTGACCGAGGCGCTCGTTACGGCCCTCACGTCGGTGTCGGCAGCCGACCCGGATGCGATCGCGGAGACGCAGGTGGTCTACGAGAACATGCAACGCCTCGTCGCCGCCGCCATGGGTGACGAGGGGCCACCGGAGCGCGAGGCGATCATCCGGATCATCGGGTCGGTCTGGATGGCGGCCCTCATCGCTCGGACCAGGGGTTGGGCCCAGCCCACCGAGATGCGCAACGACCTCGAAGCAGCCCTTCAACTATTGCTGCCCCACAAGAACAACAACCGGAGGTCTAAGTGATGAGCAAGAGCGTCATCGTTGAAGCCGTACGAACGCCGATCGGGAAGCGGAACGGCGCCCTTTCCACGCTCCACGCAGCCGAGTTGTTGGGCGCAGTGATGGTGGAGGTCGTCAAGCGGACCGGGATCGAGCCGCGTTCGGTCGAACAAGTGGTGGGCGGCTGCGTCACGCAGGCCGGGGAACAGGGACTGAACCTGACACGCACCGCATGGTTGGCGGCCGGGCTCCCCTACGAGGTCGCGGCCACGACGATCGACACCCAATGCGGATCGTCTCAGCAGGCGAACCATCTCGTTTCGGCTCTCGCCGGGACGGGCGCGATCGATGTTGGGATCGCGTGCGGGGTCGAAGCCATGAGCCGCGTGCAGTTGGGCTCCAACGTCATGAACGGACCCGGATCCTTCATCCCACCGACGTGGACGATCGATTCGCCCGACCAGTTCGTCGGTGCCGAGCGCATCGCGGAGAAGCGGGGCCTGAAGCGCGCCGACACCGATTCCTTCGGCGTTGCATCCCAGCAGAAGGCCGCACGGGCGTGGGACGAAGGCCGCTTCAAGCGCGAGGTAGTCGCTGTCGAGGCACCGGTCAAGAACGAGGATGGTTCACCCGGCGACGAACGTCGCGTCCTTGACCGCGACGAGGGACTACGCGACACGACGATCGATGCACTGGCCGGGCTCAAACCGGTTATCGAAGACGGCATCCACACCGCCGGTACCGCTTCACAGATCTCGGACGGTGCGGCAGCGGTGCTGTGGATGTCTGAGGACCGGGCCAGATCGGCCGGCCTCACGCCCCGCGCGCGCATCGTTGCGCAAACGGTCGTCGGTTCCGATCCCTATTTCCTGCTCGACGGACCGATCGACTCCACGAGATCTGTGCTCGACAAGGCAGGGATGAGTATGTCGGACATCGACATCTTCGAGGTGAATGAGGCGTTCGCTTCGGTGGTCCTGTCGTGGGCCTCGCAGATGGAGCCGGATATGGACAAAGTGAACGTCAACGGAGGAGCGATCGCGTTGGGGCATCCGGTGGGAGCAACCGGCGCTCGCTTGATCACCACCGCCCTCCACGAACTCGAGCGCACGGACAAGTCGATCGCGCTCATCACGATGTGCTGCGGCGGAGCACTGTCGACCGCGACGATCCTCGAACGGATCTCCTGATGGCCGAACGGCTGGACGGAAAGGTCGCGATCGTCACCGGAGCCGGTCGCGGTCTGGGCCGAGCCGAAGCGATCGAGCTCGCGTCTTTGGGGGCCAGCGTCGTGGTGAACGATCTGGAGGTCGGTCTCGACGGTGGCGAGACTGCCGGCGGGGCCGCTGAAGAGGTCGTCGAGGTCATCCGCTCGGCCGGCGGGCAAGCCGTGGCCCACGGTGGAGATGTGGCCGACTTCGCCGTCGCCGAAGAGTTGATCAAGTTCGCCGTCGATCAGTTCGGAGACCTGAACATCCTCGTCAACAACGCCGGCATCCTGCGCGACCGCATGATCTTCAACATGGACGAATCCGATTGGGATGCCGTCATCCGCGTGCACTTAAAGGGACACTTCTGCATGTCCCGTTGGGCCACCACCTACTGGCGAGCAAAGTCAAAGGAGAAGGGCGGGCCTGTGTACGCCCGCATCGTCAACACCTCGTCGGAAGCGTTCCTGTTCGGCTCCGCAGGACAACCGAACTATGCGTCGGCAAAGGCCGGGATCGTCGGACTCACGCTCTCGACGGCGCAGGCATGCGGTCGATACGGCGTGTTGGCGAACGCGATCGCCCCGCGCGCACTCACCCGGATGACGGAAGGGGTCGGCTTCGATCCCGAGACGTACGCACCCGAGAATGTGTCGCCACTGGTGGCATGGCTTGCCTCCCCTGCTGCTGAGCGCGTGTCGGGGCAGGTGTTCGTGGCATACGGCAGCACGGTCTCCGTAGTTGCCGGTCTTTCGTTCGACCAGCGCTTCGAGACGGACGGCAAATGGACGGTCGACTCACTCGACTCAGCGCTTGCTTCGTACTTCGACAAGAGGGAGCCGGTGACCGACGGCTTCGCGATGCCGGTCCAATAAACCAGCGGGAGGGATCATGGGAGAAGCATTGAGCGGGGCCGAGCCTCGCATGTTGATCGACGGAAAGCTCGTCGAGGCCGCGAACGGCAAGACCTTCACGAACATCAATCCGGCGACGGAAGAGGTCATCGGCGAGGTCGCCGATGCGTCTCCCGAGGACGCGGTCCGTGCGATCGCCGCGGCTCGCAAGGCCTTCGACACCACCGACTGGTCGACGGACCACAAGTTCCGCCGACAATGTCTGGAGCAACTTCAGCGCGCGCTCGTTGAGAGCAAGGAAGAGTTCCGCCTCGCGTTGATAGCCGAGACCGGTTCCCCGATGTTGCTGACCTATTTGGTGCAGATCGATTCACCGATCGACTGGTTCTCGTTCTGGCCCGAGCTCGCCGATTCGTACGACTACGACGGTTCACTGCCCGATATCGATTTCATGGGCACACAGCACCGAGGGATGATCCTGCGCGAGCCGGTCGGCGTCGTCGGTGCGATCACGCCGTTCAACTTCCCGCTGTATCTGAATCTCGCGAAGCTCGGCCCGGCACTGGCCGCCGGATGCACGATGGTGTTGAAGCCATCGCCCGAGACCCCGTGGTCGGCGACCCTGCTGGGCCGGTTGGTCGCCGAGCAGACCGACATCCCGCCGGGTGTCTTTAACGTGGTTACGTCTTCATCACCGGATGTCGGTGTGACTCTTACGACTGACCCCGGAGTCGACATGGTGAGCTTCACCGGCTCGACCGCGACCGGCAAGAAGATCATGGCCGCCTGCGCGGAGACGGTGAAGAAGTGTCACCTCGAACTCGGCGGAAAGTCGGCCAACATCCTGTTGGACGACGCCGATTTCTCACTTGCAGCGGGATCTGCCCCGGCGTTCGTGTGTGCGCACTCGGGCCAGGGCTGTGCGTTGTACACGCGCCTGCTGCTCCCCCGCTCTCGCTACGACGAAGGTTTGGCGTTAGTGAAAGCCGGGTTCGAGAGCATGACGTACGGGGATCCGATGGATCCTTCGATGATGCAAGGACCGCAGATCAACGCGGCGCAGCGGGACCGAGTTCTCGGCTACATCGAGACCGCCGTCAAAGAAGGAGCGAAGGTTCTGATCGGTGGAGGCACCCCCGAACACCTCGAGAAGGGCTATTTCGTCGAGCCGACGATCCTCGTCGATGTGGATCCTGACTCGGCCGTTGCTCAAGAAGAGATCTTCGGGCCGGTGCTCGTGGTCATCCCGTTCGATGACGAAGACGATGCGGTCAGCATCGCTAACAATTCCCTCTATGGGCTATCGGGCTCGGTGTGGAGTGCATCTGAGGAACGGGCACTCGCGGTCGCGCGCCGGATCCGGAGCGGCACGGTCGCGGTCAACGGTGGACAGTGGTTGCACGTAAGCCGTCCGTTCGGTGGATATCGCGAGAGTGGGCTCGGCCGCGAGAACGGCGTCGAGGGCTTCGAGCAATATCTCGAGACGAAAGTCGTAGCGCTGGCCGGTTAGCCGGATGGCAGACAACATGAAGGTGGGCCTCACGCTCGGCTACTGGGGTGCCCAGCGCGACGATCCCATCGACCTCGTGCTCGAAGCCGAACGTCTGGGCTTTGACTCCGTATGGACAGCCGAGGCCTACGGCTCAGACGTTTTTTCGCCGCTGTGCTGGATCGGCGCGCGAACCTCTCGAATCAAGCTCGGCACTGGGATCACGCAGATCTCGGCGCGCACGCCCGCATCGGTCGCGATGACGGCTGCAACGATCGACCATCTGTCGGAGGGCCGGTTCATCCTCGGGCTCGGAGTGTCGGGGCCGCAAGTGGTCGAAGGCTGGTACGGACAACCTTTCGCCAAGCCTCTGGAGCGGACGCGCGAGTACATCGATGTCATCCGAACGATCCTGAAACGCGAGGGTCCCGCTTCCTACGACGGTCGCCACCATCCACTTCCCATCAAGGACGGGACCGGCCTCGGAAAACCACTCAAGATCACCGTTCATCCCTTGCGCGCCGACCTGCCCATCTATCTAGGGGCCGAGGGTCCGAAGAACGTGAAGCTCGCGACCGAGATCGCCGACGGGTGGCTTCCCATCTTCTTCTCGCCCTATCGCAAGGACATCTATGCAGACTCTTTGGCAGGTATGCGAGACGACTTCGAGATCGCCTGTCCTGTGACGGTCATCCTCAATGACGACGTTGCCGACGGACTGATGATGGTGAAGTGGTACCTGGCCTTCTATATCGGAGGCATGGGCGCGCCGGAGCAGAACTTCCACTTGAACATCATCGGTCGCATGGGTTTCGAGGACGACGCGATGCACGTCCAGAAGCTGTTCATGGAGGGCCGGCGGGAAGAAGCTGCGGCCGCGGTGCCCGATGACCTCGCCGACGAGATCTCGCTCGTCGGACCGGCCGAACGCATACGGGAACGTTTGCAGCCGTGGAAGGAATCGCCGGTCACACAATTGCTTGCGGGCACGCGCGACCCGGCAGCGCTACGTTTACTTGCAGACGAACTCCTCTAACTCTTAATCCGTAGGTTCAGGGTTCGATTCCCTGGCGACCCACGCTTTCAGCGTGGGGTTCGCCCACGCCGGACCCGATGCCGATCTCACCCTGAACGCGGCTTCGCCGCCCCTGTTCAGGGTTCGATTCCCTGGCGACCCATCGGGCCTAGGACGCTTCGGAAGAAACTTCGGTGACCGGATACTTCTGACGCCATGCATCGAATCCGCCGGCAAGGGCGCGGGCATCCCATCCTGTCTTGATCAGTGTCAGCGCCGCCCGGGCGCTGCTGCCCTCACTCGGTCAGGTGCAGTACAGAACGGCCAGCTTCTTCTCACGTTGGACCGCCGCCCACTCGGCGATGTCGTCGAGCATCACCCTGATGCTGCCGGGGATGGCCCCTGCGTCACGCTGGTATTGCGATCGACTCCTAACATCCAGCACAAGAGGAGGAGAGTCTCCATCCAGCGATGCACGCAGTTCGTCGACGCTGATCCGCTCGACGTCATCGACATGCGAGATAAAGAGGCCCGAAGCGTTGTCTTCGCGCTCCTCAGCAAGAGTCTCCGCCGCCACCCTACGGGCGTACCAACCCGTGACGGGTGTCGCGGTGATGCCGTGGGCGAGAACGGAAGCGAGGACAACCGCACCGGTGGCCGCGAACAGCAGCTCACTGCCTGGAACCCCACTCACAACGACAAGAAGAGCGAACAGCAACGAATTAAGACCACGCGGACCGAACCATGCGATGAACGCTCGTGCCGGTGCACTCAGCGCAACACCGCGCAAGCTGAGCAGTAGACCGAGTGCGAGAGGTCGGGCGATGACGATGGTGAGAACGGCCAGCGTCACCGTCTGCCATACGGGTAACAGAGTGAGCGAAGCAGACACAGCGACACCGAACATCACGAACGCGAGCAGCATCGCTATCTCGGCTGTGGCCTCTCCGAACTCGAGGAAGCAATCGCAGAGCTCTCGATCGAGGATCGTCACGGCGAATCCGGCCGCGAAAGCGGCAAGGAACCCATCGCCGCCCACGGCGACTCCGGATGCGTAAGCGCCGAGCACCAAACCCACTCCGTAGAGAGCTTGATACTCGCGGCGGATACCGAAGCGGGCGTCCGCACGCGACATGAGCGACGAGCCGATCGCGCCTACCGCGAACCCCACCGCCGGTCCCAACACCAGCAGCTGGAGCGCAAACAGCACCCAGTCGCCGGTCCCCCCGACCTCCCCACGTGCGACGGCGGCAAGCACGATCACCAACGGCAGAACGACAACGTCGTTGGTCCCCGCCTCGACCTTGAGTGCTTGTCGCACCGAGGCCGGAAGGCGTCGGTCCCTAACGATGTCCCGCAGCACGACGGGGTCCGTCGAAGAAAGCACCGCGCCCAACAGAAAAGCCATCACAGGGGGCATATCCAGAAGCCAGATACCCGCACCCGCCACGATCGCAACGATCACGAGTGTGCCCGGTCCCAGCGAAAGAGCCGGAACCATCCATTCCTTGCGTTCCCGTGCGAATTCCAGATTCACCGCATCTAGAAACAAGACGAGCGCCAGCGTTAGCGTCGCTACGGTCTCCAGCGCGGGAGAGTGGACATCGATATCCATAACCTCAAGGCCGCGCGGCCCCAACAGGAACCCCAGACCGAGAAAGATCATCGGAAAAGAGATCGGTGCGCGTTCCACCACGCCCGCGGCAAGGGCCGAGACCGTCAGGACGACGGCAACTAGAGCGAAGATCCCCGCTAGTTCCATCGCCGCACGCTACCGAAAAGATCCTAAGCAAGGCGGGGGGCCTGACGATGGCGCCTGTTACCGATCTTTTACCTGTCCGTCGCCGGGTCGTGATCGTCTCCGGACAACCAAGGAGGAGAAGGAGGCAATCATGAGCAATGGATGTTGGAACTGTGGCGCAGCGAAGGTCGAAGGACGTCTCAACTGCTTCCGCTGTGGACGTGTTTATCGAGACGCCCCCGATCGATACTTCGAGCGCAACCCCGCCAAACACCGCTTCGAGGGGGGCACGGGAGGCAAGAGATAGTCACGGATCGCGGCCCATTGTCGTTACGTGCCGGAGGGATATCTGTGACACACCTGACATCTTCCGTGGACAACCTATGTAGATGTTCAACTCTCATGGTTCGGACGGTCGTACCCTCGCCGCGCGATTGATACTTCTTGCATTGATCGTGACGCCCATCGCGCTCACTGCATCAGGTTCGGCCCGTGCTCAGAACGAGCCATATAGCGGCAACACGCCCGCCGGGACGTTGACCTCGATCCCGGCAACCTCCCCGCCCTCGAATCCGCCCTCCAGCGGACCTGGAAGCCTGCCCCCCACCCCCTCGGTTCTCAACCGGCCCCCGAGCCGTCCCGGTCTGCTTCCCTTCACCGGTGCCGATCTCGCTCTCCTCGCGCTCACCGGGGCGTCGATCACGATTACGGGAGCCCTGATCTTGATGAAGGCGCGATCTCGGGCGAGGCGCAGCGACCCCACGTAAGACTTTGGGCGCGGTGTGACTGCATCTGTGCCCGCAACCCCTGACAGAGTCGAGCAGTCCCCTATTCCCCCGTCGGGGGTACGAAACTGCGTCGATCCACAGTGAAGTTCGTGCCCAGATCGGTGAGGCTCACGTAATCGGCGGCGACTAAACGTCCTCCCTCGAAGTAAAGGATCTGAGCCTCATAGTCTCTTTTGGCTTCGACAGTGAAGGACTTCAAACCCGTAGCCCCGGTCGAACCGACCGTAAGCACGGTGGTGTCATCAAGCGATCGTGCGTCCCTTTCGTGTGTGTGGCCCGCTAGGACTAAGGGGACATCTTCGAGCGAACTCTCGGCTAAAGCCACGTCGTGCACCGCGAGGATGTCTGGACGTTGGGCCAGGACCCGAGCTTCCACCTCGGGAGCCATCGCTAGACGCTGATCGGCCTTTCTCTCCTCGGGTATCGGAGTTGTCGAGAACGTCGGATCGGCCCATCCCAAGATCTCGATCCCCGCAACGTCGAACGTGTCGCCATCGAGAACATGAACGTTGTCCTCTCTCGACAGGCGGCTTCTAAGTTGGGGCGAATCGTGATTGCCGGGAACGAACAGATAAGGCACCGGCACGCGAGCCACGCTGCGTGCAAGTGCATCGTCGAGCGGCCCGGTGAAGCTCGAAATCTCGCCCGTATCGAGTTCGGCCGACGAGATATCGCCGGTATCGATCACCGCATCAACATCGAACTCCGCCGCGAGCTCCTGGGTGACCTCCAACCCGATCGGATTGGCGTGGATATCACTGACATGGAGGATCGACGTCGAGTCCGCGGAAGCATCGGGTTCGGCTCGAGACATCAGGACGAACAGATCGGAAAGCTTCCGGGTTGCGATCTCATAACGCGACCTGGCGGCGTCTAATACTTCGATCCGCTCGTTCAAAGTCTCGAGCACCACACGGGCTCTCGTCAGACTTCCTGAGTAGCGAGGTGACTCGAAGGCGGCCACGTCATATCTGATGCCGATGGCGGAACCGGACACCAGAACCAACAACAGCCCTCCAGCGGCTGCCGAACCGACGTACGTCCAGTGCCTGTGGAACAGCACCACCCC
>Ga0190275_10003575_pt1 | contig 11116 bp, 7 predicted proteins | sample Popmic550T_FD_133745 | JGI IMG/M metagenome (GOLD analysis project Ga0190275, IMG submission 133745) | Populus adjacent soil microbial communities from riparian zone of Yellowstone River, Montana, USA - 550 T | ecosystem: Environmental > Terrestrial > Soil > Riparian zone > Trees stand | place...
CGCACCTGCATGGACCTTTATCATACGACGTTTGGTGCAGAAATGAAATAGCGCCTCGGCTGCGACGTTCTCCCGACGAACACCATACCGGGACACCCTACCGTTCTCTGGCGGAACTCACCGCCTCAGCGAACGTCCGTGCATTCTCGACGACCTCGTCGCGTGCCCTTCCGGAGAGCGACGCCGGCGCCAGCGCTCCGCCCGCACCAACCGCGAGGGCTCCTGCGACGAACCAGTCGCGGGTGTTATCGACGGAGATCCCGCCCGTAGGCACGAAAGACGTGTCGGGGAAGGGCCCGAGGAGCGCCTTCAGGTAAGAGGGACCGCCCGAGGAGCCGGGAAAGAGCTTGACGGCAGGAGCGCCAAGCCGAAGGGCGAGCATGACCTCTGAGGGGGTGAGTACTCCCGGCAGTACCAGTAGCCCCGTCTGCAGCATGGCGGGCACCAGCTCCGGGTCGCAACCCGGGCTGACCAGGAAGGTGGCCCCGCTTCCCACAGCCTCTTCCACCTGCTCGCGCGTAGTCACCGTTCCGGCGCCGAGCAGGATGCGCCCGCCATACTTCTCGTCCAGGTCCCGCATCACGCGCGCGGCATCGGGAGTGGTGTAGGTGATCTCGATGCCCAGAACACCGCCCTCGACGAGGGCGTCGACGACCTCAAGGGCAGCCCGGTGCGACTCCCCCCTCACCACGGCCAGAAGGCCCAGGTCTTCCACCCGTTTCAAGGTAAGGTCTGGCTCCATCTCGCACACTCCCATCTCTATCTTTCGGCGTCCTGGGCCCCGAGGCCGCGGCGCAACGCGAGGACCTCCTCTTCCGTGGGAAGCCCTTTCAGGTCACCCGGCACTGTGACCGCGCACGCGCCGCAGGCGTTGGCCATGTCCAGGCACTCCTCCATACTCCATCCCCGCAACCGCCCCGACAGAAAACCGGCGACGAACGCGTCGCCCGCCCCGACCGTGTCCACCACGTCCACGGAGTACCCGGCCATCTCGGTGACGCCATCCTGGAGTGCGTAGGCCCCGTCTGCCCGGTGGACGACCACCGTCTCCGCCCGTATATCCCGCTTGGCCGTCCTGACGCGCTCCGGATCGCTACCGCCGAACATGAGCTTCGCCTCATCGTCGGAGAGGAAAAGCAGGTCGGCACGGGCGGCGAGAGGCCCCAGTACCTCCCGCGGGTCCCTCTCCATCAGCAGTTGCCGTCTCACGTTCACGTCGAAGGAGACGGGAACGCCGCGCTTGTTGGCCTCGGAGATGAGGTGCTCGACCAGGTCGCGGCATCCATCGGAGAGGGCGGCGGTTATGCCGGTGAGGTGCAGTATCTCGCCGGAGAGCAGGTAATCCACGTCCACATCGTCCAGACGCATCCGGCTCGCAGCCGAGCCGGCCCTGTAGTAGTGGACGCGGAGCTGGCCCAGGGCCCTCCACTCTTTGAAGTAGAGACCCGTGGGGGCGTCAGGGTCCCTGATCACATGGGACACGTCCACCCTCTCGGCCCGCGCGAGGGCCAGGATCTCCTCTCCAAACTCGTCGTTACCGAGCGCGCCCACCCAGCCGGCCCTGTGTCCTAGACGGGAGAGGCCTACCGCCACGTTGTACTCGGCCCCGCCAACGTGCTTCTGGAATGTACCGACGAACCTCAGCGGTCCCTTCGTGAGCGGGTCCATTACCACCAGGGCTTCGCCCAGGGTCGTCAGTTGCGGAGGGTCGCCCATCTCACCACCGATCCGACCGGCGCAGGATCGCCTGTGCGGAGGCGCCGTCGCCGCCTTCCACCTTGATGGGCAGGCAGATCATCTCGTGCTCGCCGGGGTCCACGGCAGAGAGGTCGAGGCCCTCGATGATCCAGACGCCCGCCCCGAGCCTGTCACACTCACCGATGTCCTCCTCTCTACCATAACGTCAATGAAGTCCAGGCCGTAGATACTGGTGAAGATGGTCGGGACCGTGAGGGCGGCCGTGCCACCGACGCGGCCACGATCGTACATCGTCTCCATCAGCCGGGTCAGCCTGACTCGGTCCCCGTTGCCGGGGACAGCACCACCTCGTCCGGGCCATCCGAGCCGGCGGGATACTCGCGGAGCGGGACCCGTCCACTCCGCCAGGCGTCCAGAATGGGCTCCGACACCCGCCAGGCCTCCTCGGCCTCGTCGCCCCTCACGAAGAGCGTAGTGTTCCCCTCCAAAAGATCCTGGAAGACGTGCGCGTAGGCCGTAAAAAATTCCCTGGGGGCAAAACCCGCGGTCAGCTCTATCTGGTCCAGATCGAAGGGGTCGTAGGGTCCGTTGACGTTCAGATTCAAAGAGACCTTATCGGGCGCCAACTGGAGGCGCAGAACGTTCGGATAAGGCTCGCCAGCCCGCTGGAATGCCAGGTGGGGCACCGGCTTGAAGTGGATGGCGATCTCCCCCCGAAAGCGGTTCAGGGCCTTGCCACAGCGCAGCACGAACGGCACCCCCGCCCAGCGCAAGTTGTCGATCATGAACGTGATCTGGGCGAAGGTCTCGGTCTCCCGCGCGGGGTCCACACCTTCTTCGTCGGCATAGGCCGGGATGAGCCTCTTCTCGATCGTGCCGGCGCCATAGCGGGCACGGATGGTTCGTTGCTCGGCCTCCTCGGGCGTAAGGGACCGTATGGACCTGAGCAGATCCACCTTGCGGTCGCGCAGGTTGCGCCGGTGAAGCTCGGTGGGGGCCTCCATCGCCGTGAGACACAAGAGCTGGAGGAGGTGGTTCTGGATCAGATCCTTGTAGGCACCAGCGTGGTCGAAGTACCCGGCCCTGCCCTCCAGGGCTAGCGTCTCCTCCCAATGGATCTCGACGCGCTCGATGTAGTTGCGGTCCCACAGGGGTTCGAAGATGCCGTTAGCAAAGCGCAGGCCCATGATGGTGGGGAACGGTTGCCAGGCGAGGAAGTGGTCCACGCGGAAGATGTCCTTCTCCGGCAGGAATCCGTGCAGCAGCCGGTTGAGCATCTGGGCCGACTCGAGGTTCTCCCCGAAAGGCTTCTCGATGGCGACCCGGCTTCCATCCGGCAGCTTGGCAGCCTTCAGGGCCTCGATCGTCGGGGAGAAGACCACCGGAGGCAGAGCCAGATAGGCGAGGATGGGCCTGTCAAGGGGCTGCAGGGCGGAGATCACGCTCTCCGCGTCCGTGACGTCGGCGGTACGGTACTGGATGACGTCGTCGGCCATACGCTTGCGCGTGTCGGCGGAGATGTTGGGCGCATGGCTCCTCAGGCTGTCCACGACGAACGCGCGGAAGCCTCCCCCGTTGTCTTTCCATTCCTTCCTGTCCACAGCGGTGATCTTGATGTTGGGCGGCAGCTTGCCCTCGTCGTAGAGCTTGGTCAGGGCCGGGATCAGATACCGGGCTGTCAGGTCCCCCGTCGCCCCGAATATCACTATGCGTTCCACTACCAACCTCCTCCGTCGGGGTTTGCGAGCCGTCGGCCAGGGGCGTCAGAACCTCAGATCTCGAAGGTATAGCGTTCGCCGGCTTCTATCGTACGTGCCTCCCCGCCGACGCGGACCTCGACGGGCGGTCCGAAGCCTTCGCCGCGCGAGGCGACAGCCAGGGTATCGCCCTCCAGGGAGACCTGCAGCGGCGTCCCCCGAAACCGCATGGGAAACAACAGGCCATCCAGGTTACCCACTGGTTTGGGATCGAGGTGTAGTACGCCGTCGCGGATATCGGTCCCGAGGTAGGCGCGCTGGATCAGGTCCAGCGTCCCTGCCATGACGCCCATGTGGATGCCCTCCTGGGTGGTGCCACCCTGGACGTCGCCGATGTCGCTCTCGAGCGCGACCATATACCTCTCCCAAGAGCTCTCGGGGTCGATCTCCGCCAGGATGCCGGCGTGGGCGATAAAGCTCAGGGTGGAGCCGTGGGAGGTCCTGTGGTCGTAGTACTCGGTGTTCTTCCTGACCATCTCCGGCGTGTACTCGTAACCGAGCCGCTCGAAGAGACCGCGGATTTCGTCCTCCGAGAAGAGGAAGAAGAGGAGCACGGCGTCGGCCTGCTTGGTTAGCTTGTACTTGTCCGGGTCGTCCCCCTCGGCACGCAGGATGCGGTCCAGGCGTTGGATGTTCCCGTGCTCCTGGCGGTAGTGGTCCCAGTCGAGTTCCTCCAGGTCCTCGTAGCCCTCGAACTGGCTAACGATCCCGTCGCCATGGAATGGCACGAACATCTTGTGGCTCATCTCGCCCCACTTCTCGATCTCGTCGTCGGCCAGCCCTATCCTGGCGCGCAGCGCCTCCAGGCGGCTCTCGGGAAGCAGCTCGAGCACCTTCAGGGCGACGCCGCACAGCCAGGCGACCATGACGTTGGTGTAGGCGTTGTTCCTCAGGCCCTCTTCCTCCGAACCAGGGTACTTCTCGTGGAACTCGTCGGGTCCCATGACGCCGTGGATCTCGTAGCGGTCCCGCTCGGGGTTGTAGTGGGCGATGGAGGCCCAGAATCGCGCAATGTCGAGCATCATCTCCGCGCCGTAGTCCATCAAGAACTCCTGATCCCCGGTAGCCTCGTGGTAGCGCCAGATGTTGTAGAAGATGTCAGCGCTGACGTGGCGCTGGTTGTGGCTGAGGTCGGGCTCCCACTTGCCTGACTTGGGATTGATGTGTACCTGCTGGGTCTCTTCCTGGCCGTCGGAGCCGCTCTGCCAGGGGAACATCGCCCCCTCATAGCCGGCCTCGCGGGCCGCGGCCCTGGCCTCGTCCATACGTCGGTAGCGGTACATCAGCAGCCCGCGCGTCACCTCCGGCAGCCTGAAGTTGAGGAACGGGTAAATGAAGAGCTCGTCCCAGAAGATGTGGCCGCGGTAGGCCTCGCCGTTGAGGCCCCTGGCGGGGACGCCAGCGTCGAGGTCGGCGGTGTGCGGGGAGCAGACCTGCAGGATGTGGGAGATGTGCAGCCTGAGCAGAAGCTGGACCCGCTCGTCGTTGGGCACTTCGACGTCGCAGAGTTTCCACAACTCGTCCCAGGCCCGCGCGTGCCGCTCGAAGGCCTTGTGGTAGGTCGCGTAGCGTCCGACCGCCTTGCCGGCGTTGACCAGCGGTTCGTTTATGGCGGTGTCGCGCGAGGTGTAGAAGGCAAGCATCTTCTCCACGTGTACGGGCTCCCGCTCTTCCACCTCGAAGGAGAGAACCTGGTGGATGTAGTCTTGCATCTGGTAGAGGCCGCGGTCCACTGCAGGGTCAGGACCCCCGCGGTAGACGCGGGTGCGGGCGGCCTGGGCCACATAGATGTGCGACTGGCGGGTTCTGACCTCCAGGGCGAGGATCTCGGGCCCGAAGGTCCGCGGGGAGACGGGGTCGAGGTGCCTCCCCTCGAGCTGGCGGTAGCGGGCTACCCCTTTATTGGTAACCCGGCCGTCGAGCGCCGAGATCACCTGCACCCTGCCCGACCAGTTCTCGGGCGTGATGGTCCACAGCATGGCCGCCTGGTGCATGTCTGCCATGCTGACGAAGCGCTCGGTCTTGAGCGTCGTCTCCCTGCCCGCCCGGTCGCGGAACCTGGTGTGACGCCTGACCACGGCGTAGCGGGCGTCGTACTCGTGACGGTAGGAGATCAACTCGACGTTGTCCATGCTGACGGCTTCTTCGCCCTCGATCCGCAACTCCAGAAGCAGCCAGTTGGGGAGGTTGACCAGATCCTCGTTTAGTACGGGCACGCCGGCCATGATGGTGGTCTCCCGGTTGAAGCCGCCGTGGGTGTAGGTACCGGGGTAACTTACCCCGTCGGCTTCCACCCACGTAAGGGCACCCCGCGTGCAGAAGTACCCGTTGCCGGTGGAGGTCAACGCCTCGCGCAGGCCCTCCCCCTCGGGATCGAAGCCGTCGTAAGCGAGCGTCCAATTCGTCATGTTGATCCTCCCTTATACGTATGCCGGCGCCCGCGAGGGTAGCAGGGTAATGTGCTAGCTCCCCGGAGATGTGAAGCGGTAATCCGCGCCGGTGGCCCGCCTGGCCACCTCATCGTCCCATCGGCCGCCGTCATCGAGCGCGCGCAGCGGTCCTTTGATCTGACTGTACACCTCCCGCTCCTGCCTCACGTGACTTGACTCGACGGTCCCAGAACGTACTCGCCGTCCTCGCGCCGGGCCAATGCGGCCGCACCGAGCACGCCGGATTCCGGGCCGAGCGTAGCCTTCTCTATCCTGACCAGGTCGCGTGAAGGGGATCGGGCCCTGAGGTGCACCTCCTCGCGGGCTGGCCCCAGGACGAACTCCCCCGCCCTAGCGGCGCCGCCACCGATGGGGATCACCTCAGGGTTGAACATGTTGACGAACGCCGCCAGGCCGATGCCCAGCCATCGCCCCGTCTCTTCCAGAACCGCGATGGACGCCTCGTCTCCCTCCGAGGCTAGCCTGCTCACGTCTTCGCCGAGCAACTCCCGATCGACGGCGAGCCGTCCCAGGGCGGAACCCGGTCTTTCGTTGGCGACCTCGCGCGCCCTGCGCCGGATGGCCGTACCGGAGGCCAGCGCCTCCAGGCAACCGTGGTTGCCGCAACCGCAGCGCGGTCCCGTGGGGTCCAGCGTCACGTGCCCTAGCTCCCCGCCAGCGCCCTGGGCGCCGCGCAAGAGAATACCGTGCGTGATTACGCCGCCGCCGACCCCGGTGCCTAAAGTGATGAAGACCTGGTGGTCCACGTCTTTGCCTGCTCCGTAACAAAACTCGCCCCACGCCGCCGCGTTGGCGTCGTTCTCCACCGTGACCTTCAGGCCCGTGGCGGCGCCTATCACCTCGTCGAGTCGTATGTTCTCTATCCCGTGCAGGTTGGGCGCGAAGATCACCTTGTTTTCGGCGGCCAGGATCAAACCCGGAACGGCCACGCAAACGCCGCCCACCTCGTAGCCGTCTCTCACCTCGTCGATGGCCCGCGAGATGGTGTCCACCAACCGGTCTGGCGGAACCGCCAGGGTCGGGTACCTAACCTCATTCAGTAATCTTCCCTTCGGAGAGACCACCGCCGCGGCGATCTTGGTCCCCCCGACGTCCACCCCTATGGCGTTCATCACTTACCTCCTCGTGCCTGGGATGCTTTCAGCGTCCCGAACTCTCCAGGCGGCCCGCGGCGAGGGCTTCGAGGGAGACATCGTCGAGGCTGGTGACGACGAGGTCGGCGTTGGCCTCGGCCAGCAACTGCTCGTCGTCGGCCCGCGCGAGGCCAAGTGCGGCCATGTTGCCGGCCTTGGCCGCCTGCACGCCGTTGGTCGCGTCCTCCACCACGAAGGCCTCTTCTGGCGAGACCCCCGCTTCCTCGGCGGCGGTGAGGAAGATCTCCGGATGCGGCTTGCCCTGCGCGAAATCCCTCCCGCTGACGTTGGCGTCCAGGGTGTCGAGCAGGGTGTAGCCCGGGCGAACGAAATCGTAGCTCAAGCCCTCGCTTTCGACGAACTCGTCCAGCCTGATGCGCTCCAAGAACGCGTTGGCGTTCTTGGAGGATGAGGCGGCGGCTATCCGCAACCCCGCGTCCTTCACGGCGAGCACGAAGCGCAGGGCGTCGGGGTAGGCGTGGAACTGGCTGGCTTCGATCAACTCGACGATCATCACCTGCTTCCGGTCGCCGTACTCCCTGGCGCGCTCCTCGGCGTCGGGTACCCCGAAGTACTCTAGAGCGGCCTGCGCGCCCGCGTAGCGCGGCTTGCCGGACATCACCGTCTGGTAGACCTCCGGGGTGAATCGGTCGGGAGCGTACGAGGTCTCCCCCCTGATATCTGCCCAGTCGTTCTCCATCAGTTGCTCGAGACCCTCTCGCCAGGCCTGCTCGTGGGGTGAATCGACCAGCACCCCATCCACGTCGAAGATAGCACCTCGAAAGCTCACCGGACCTCCTTTCAAGCCGCTACTGTACGCGGCTGGTGCTGACGGTCGTTCCGCGGAAGCTGGCCTCTATCTCCTCCAGCGTCCGGTTCTTGGTCTCGGGCACCTGGAAGTAGATAAAGATCCACGCCGCGATGCCAATCGCCGCGAACACCCAGAACAGGGTCGCGCCGCCGAGCGCCGCCAGCAGGACCGGGAACAGCAGGGCGACGACAAAGTTCGAGCCCCAATTGGCGATGGAGGCTACGCTCATGGCGGTGCCCCTGATCCTCAAGGGGTAGATCTCCGAGATCATCAGCCAGAACACGGGCCCGAGGCTGATCGCGAAAGAGGCTATGTAGAGCCCGAGGCATACGGTGGCCAGGATGCCCAGGCCGGCTCCCACGTTCGTGCCACCCATGGTAAAGACGATCGCCAGCAGGGCGAGGCTGATGGTCATGCCGACGAGCCCGATAAGCAAGAGCGGCCTGCGTCCGACCCGGTCGATGATGCGGACGGCGAGGATCGTGAAACCGACGTTCACCAGGCCAACGCCGAGTGCGTTTGCGACTAGCGCACCTTGCTCCGAGAAGCCGGCGTTCTGCAGGATCGTGGGCGCGTAGTAGATGACGGTGTTGATGCCGGTTACTTGCTGGAAGATGGCGAGCCCGACTCCGATAATCAGGGCCGGCCTGACGAAAGGCGCGAGGAGCTCGGCGAAGGAGACGCGCTCCTGCTGGCTCTCTTGCCGCTTGATCTCCTCCATCTCCCGCAGCTCCCGATCTATCTCCTCGGGGCTGACAGACCGGCTGAGCACCTGGCGGGCTCTGTCTATCTGGCCCTTATTGAAGAGCCAGCGTGGGCTCTCGGGCAACCCGAACATGCCGATAAAGAGGATGAGGGCCGGGATCAGCGCGACCGCGAACATCCAGCGCCAGCCCTCGATGGGAGCAAAAATGACGCCGACGATGTAGGAGAGCAGGATGCCTATGGTGATCATGAGCTGGTTGAGCGAGACGAGCCCGCCGCGCCTGTCTGGCGGGGATATCTCGGCGATGTAGAGCGGCACGATCATCGACGCGAGCCCGACGCCCAGGCCCAACACGAAGCGTCCGAGGACCAGGATCGGCACGACTGGAGCGAAGGCCACGATCAACGCCCCCGCCCCGAAGATGACGGCGGCGATCAAAGTGGTGGATCTCCGCCCGATCCGGTCCGAGAGCGGCCCGCCGGAGAACGCCCCGACCATAGCCCCGACGAGTATAAAGCTGACGATGATGCCCTCGGTGAAGGTCGAGATGTCGAAGTCCTGCCGGATAAACAGCAGGGCGCCCGAGATCACACCCGTATCATAGCCGAAGAGCAGACCACCCGTGGCAGCGATGCCTGCCGCAAAGTTGACGAACCTTCTCCTCTCGGCGCTTCCCGCACTTGCAGCAGACATACCCCTTCCTTTCACCAAAGCCTGGCCGACGCTTATGGGCTTCAGGCTTCTCCCCAGCCATGCCCTAACCCGCCTCCGAAGGCGTGGCCCCTCTGACTTACCCTGCCTCCTGCGGGAAGTATGCCCGAGTCGGGTATCCCGCGCACCCTCCACCTGGCGTTTGGCCCCTACAGACTACCCACCGAACGTGCTTGCGAACGTGCTTGCGAACGCACTAGCCACACGCCCGCCGTGGCACGGATCGCCTAACCTCCGCGCCGACCAGGAGTTCGGAGGCGTGGGCCAGGGAGGCCTCGTCGATGCGGCCGGAGAGCATGCGTGCGAGCTCCCTGCGGCGCTCCTCACCCTCGATGCGCCCAATGCGCGTGATGGTACGTCCGCCCGATTCCACTTTGGCCACGACCACGTGCGTGCCCGCTTCTGACGCTATTTGCGGCAGGTGGGTGATGGTCAGGACCTGGTTGCGGTTGCCCAGCTCCCTGAGCTTCGCGCCTACCGCTGTTGCGGTCTCGCCGCCTATCCCTGCGTCGACCTCGTCGAAGATGTACGTCGCGCCTGGCTCGATCGTCTCCTGGGAGAGCCTGATGGCGAGCATGATCCTGGACAACTCGCCGCCGGAGGCGTAGCGCCTGACGGGCAGTTCCGGCTCGCCCGGGTTCGGTTGGATCACGAACTCCACCCTCTCCACGCCGGACGGACCGGGCTCGACGGGCACTAGCTCCGCCCTGAAGATGGTCTTCCCGAGGTTGAGGTCCCCGAGGTTCTCCTGCACCTTCCCGGATAGCCTTCCCGCGGCGGCCTCCCTGCCCGCCGTCACCTTAGCCGCGAGTTCCCCGAGGCGCCGCTCTCCCTCGGCGAGCCGCCCCTCTAGCCCGGCGGTCTCCTCGTCTAGATTCTCCAGGCGCGAGAGGCGTGTCCTCGACTCTTCGAGATATCCCTCGACGTCACCGTACTTCCTCTCCAGGGCCCGCATGGCGGCCAGCCTGTCCTCGACCGTCTGCAGACGGTTCGGGTCAGCTTCCAGCTCGTCCACGTACGATCTCAGCTCGTAGAGTACGTCCTCGAGCTCCGCCGAGAGCCCGCCCACACGCTCCAGAACGGCCCTGAGACTGTCGTCGAAGGCCGCGGCCGCCTCAAGCTCGGAGGCGGCGCTGCCGAGCGAGTCTATGGCCCCCGTGCCTTCTTCCGCAGAGAGGGCAGACGTAGCGGCCGTGGTGGCCTGGAGGAGGTCTGTTACGTTCCTGAGACGGTCGCGTTCACGGGCGAGCTCGTCGAGCTCCTGGGGGTCGTAGCCGGCGGCGTCGAGCTCGGCGACCTGGTAGCGCAGAAAGTCTATCTCCCTGAGCCGCGCCTCAGCAGTGGACCTGATCTCCTCGAGCTCCCTGCGATCGCTCTCCACCGCGCGCCAGAGGGCTACGTGATCCCCCTTTGCCCGCGAAGCGGTCTCGTCCATGAAATCGTCGAGGATGGCGAGTTGCTCGGATGGTTCGGTGAGTCGGGTCTGTTCGCGCTGGCCGTGGTAGGAGACAAGTCGCTCGCCCAGGGAGGCGAGAGCCTTCACGGGTACGGAGACACCGCCCACGAAGCAGCGCGAGCGGCCCTCTCCCGTCAACGTCCTTCTGAGGATCAGGTCGTCTTCCGTCTCCACCTCTTCGGCGAGATCGCCTAGGGCTTCGGCCAGTATCTGCGGTCCGGTATCTTCCGGGAGGACGAAGGTGCCTTCCACGGTCGCCCTCGGTGCGCCGGCGCGGACCGTCTCCGAGCGGGAGCGGGCGCCGAGAAGGAGTTGCAGGGCCGTCGCCAGGAGCGTCTTGCCCGCGCCGGTCTCGCCCGTGATCGCGTTCAGGCCACCGGAGAGCTCCAGGGTC
>Ga0190275_10003576_pt1 | contig 11116 bp, 9 predicted proteins | sample Popmic550T_FD_133745 | JGI IMG/M metagenome (GOLD analysis project Ga0190275, IMG submission 133745) | Populus adjacent soil microbial communities from riparian zone of Yellowstone River, Montana, USA - 550 T | ecosystem: Environmental > Terrestrial > Soil > Riparian zone > Trees stand | place...
ACGGCGTCGGCGGCCGGACCAGCTACGAGGCCTATTTCGATCCGGCCGCGTGGCAGGGTCAGGTGGACGAAGCGCTGCGTCAGGCGCTGGTCAACCTCGACAGCGTCGCGGCCCCCGCCGGCGAGATGACCGTCGTGCTCGGCAACGGCTGGCCCGGCATCCTGCTGCATGAGGCCATCGGCCACGGGCTGGAAGGCGACTTCAACCGCAAGAAGACATCAGCCTTCGCCGGACTGCTCGGCCAGCGCATCGCGTCGCCCGGTGTCACCGTGGTTGACGACGGCACGATCGAAGGCCGGCGCGGTTCGCTGACGGTGGACGACGAGGGCACGCCCAGCCAGTCCACGACGCTGATCGAGGACGGTATCCTGGTCGGATTCATGCAGGACCGCATGAACGCACGCCTGATGGGGGTCAAGCCGACCGGCAACGGCCGGCGCCAGAGCTTCGGCCATCATCCGATGCCGCGCATGACCAACACGGTGATGCGCTCCGGTGACAAGACGCCGGAGGAGATCATCCGCTCCGTCAAGAAGGGCCTCTACGCCGTCAACTTCGGCGGCGGTCAGGTCGATATCACGTCAGGCAAGTTCGTCTTCTCCGCCTCGGAAGCCTACCTGATCGAGGACGGCAAGGTCGGACCCGCCGTCAAGGGCGCCACCCTGATCGGCAACGGGGCCGACGCGCTGACCAAGGTCAGCATGATCGGCAACGACATGGCGCTGGACCCCGGCATCGGCACCTGCGGCAAGGAAGGCCAGGGCGTGCCCGTAGGCGTCGGCCAGCCTACCCTGCGGATCGACGGTTTGACCGTCGGCGGCACGGCGGCGTAAGGCAACGGCATCAGGTTGAAGGCGGGCACTACAGCGGTAGTGCCCGCCTTCAACCGTGTCCGTACATACCCAGGTATTCCGTCCGCCACTTGAGCCAATCGTCCACCTCGGCCTCGGTCAGCACGCGGCGGAAGAACGACAGCAGGTACTCGAGCTGGAAGTCTTCCGGATCGCCGTGCATACAGTCCAGTTCTCCATCCAGCCAGAACTGGTTCAGCACGTCGTTGTAGACGTGCGCCGGGATCTTGAATGTCACCCCTGGACCGCCGCCATCATCCCGCGCGGTCGAGGACTGATACTGCCGAAACGCCGATCTTTCCGCACTGGCCGAATTGAGCAAAGGAACGCCGCGAAGCGCGGCCGTCGTGTAGAGTTGCGTGGCATTGTCCAATATGCGGTCTTCCGCCCACCAGTCCGAAACGTTCCAGTGGGCATGGGTCCAGTATTCCTTATGATAGATCCCGCACAGGATCGGGAAGATGCTGTATTTCCTAGGCCGGGTCAGGTTCTGGATGCGATGCTGAACAACCGCCTGACCGTCCGGCAATGGGAAGCTGCGCGTGATGTCGATCCCATCCCGAGGCACTCCCTGGAAGGATAGCACCGCCAGATCGTCAAGCACGCCGGCTTCCACCAACGCCCCGAGGTCGATATTCTCGGTTATGGCGATATCCTCTTCCAAGATGAAGACATGCGCGCCCGGTTCCTGGCGCAGTTCTCGGGTCCAGAAACGGGCCGGATCGAACTTCTCCGGCGGCAGCACCCGCGAATCGCGTCCCGTCCCGAAGAAAGGATGGTTGCTGAAAGGTGCCGCGATGACTCCGTACTCCACCTTGGGAGAGTTGCGGACGTCGATGTCCGGGTGCGCGGTTGTTAGCCGCCCGATCAGTTCCGGCCCCATGCCGTCGTTAAGCACGACGATCGAGCCGTACCCCTTGACATGCCGCTTGATCGTCCGGATGCAGCGGTCGAGGTAATAGGGCCGGCTGTGCGCCTTGATATAGAGGTTGATCGGCAGTCCCCGCCCCTTGCCTTCGCGAACACGGCTAAGGCTGGCATCCACGGCGGCCTGCTCGATCCTGACCACGTCGAGCATCTGCGACGCCTCGAAATGGACAGGCTGATGGGTGTCCGACTGCTGCGCCAGGGCGAAGCGGAAGGCGAACACGGCTTCATCGATCCGTCCCAGGCGCCGCAGCGCGTATCCGAGATTGACGTACATTTCGGGCGTCCCTCCGGACAGCGAAATCGCCTTCTGGAACAGCGGGACCGCGGCATGGTCCTCGTCGATCTGAGAATGCAGGAAGCCGAGGAAGTAAAGCCCGTCCACCCGGTTCGGATCCACCGTCAGGACGTCCTGGTAGATCTGCCGCGCCTCGTCGGATCGGCCGGCGCGGTGATGGTCGAGCGCCGCCGCCAGAAGGTTCTCGGTCATGAAAGCGGTTCCCGGTCAGCCCAAAGCGGCCACATCCTGGGTCCGCGCGGACCGCAGCCTACCGGAACTCCGTTAAGTCCGGGTTGATGCGCCGCCTGCGCCGTATCCCCTATCCGCTGGCTCATAATTTTTGCACCGAACTGCAATCCGGTGCTGGACAGGGGCGTGAAAGTTCCCTACAAGCACGGCCCGGCGGCACTGCTTCTTCTCGTACCGCCGAAGATGCCCAGGTAGCTCAGTTGGTAGAGCAGGGGACTGAAAATCCCCGTGTCGGCGGTTCAAATCCGTCCCTGGGCACCATTTTCCGGAAATTGCCGGCCTCCTAAAATCACCATTCGGCTAGATCGGTCCTGGCAAAATGCCGCGCGCCTACGCGCTCGCCCGGAAAGGTCGCGCGTACCGTCGTCCCGACTCCGGGTTGGCTGTCGATACTAAGCCAGCCGCCATGGCGGTCCATCAGACGCGTCGCGAGCCGCAGACCGATGCCCATCCCGCCGGAACCATGCGCCTTGACGGGGTCCAGCAGAGTGAACCGCTCCAGTATCGTCGCCAGCCGCTCGGCGGCGATGCCGACGCCTGAGTCGCGAACGACGACCGAGAGACTGGACGAAGGCTCGTCCGATGCCTCGACGGTCACCAATATCTCGCCGTGCCGGGTAAACTTGACCGCGTTGGACAGCAGCACCCGAACGACCCTTCTCACCGCCCACTCGTCGGCCCATAGGCTAGGGGTGTCCGGAGGGATCTCGACCTTCAGCGAAGTGCCTCGCTTCGCCGCCGCCGGAGCCGCCGTCCTCCAAGTGTCCCGCAGGATGTAGTCGAGGTCCACGGACTGCTCGTCGAGTGCCGCCGACGCGTCTTCCTCCAGTCGGGCGAGATCGATCAACTCCTCGACCAGCGAGAGGACCTGATGACCGGATTCGTTGATCGCCGTAACGGCGTCGGTAACGCCGCCCGGCCCGACAGGCCCCATGATGCCGCCGATCAGCATATCGGAATAACCGATCACCGCGTTGAGCGGAGTCCGCAGCACGTGACTGGCGTGGGCAAGCAACGTGGATCGTTCATGGTCGGCGGTCTCCGCAGCATCGCGGGCGGCCCGCAGCGAGGCTTCGAGCATCCTCTGTTCGGTGATGTCGCGGACGATGCCAAGGAGGCCGCCATCGTTGGAGGGGACCGGCGCCAGGGTCATGCTCCAAATCCTGAGCCCATCTCCCAGTTCCAGGATTTCCTCGTGGGTGACTGCCACGCCGAGATCGAGGCACTCGCTATAGAGCCGCTGGAGGCTGGCGGCGATCCGCTCGGGAACGGCCTCGGCGGAGGCTCCGCCGGAACCGGCATCGATGGGCAGGCCGCTGAGTTCTGCATAAGCGGCATTCCGGGCTTGATAGACCAGTTTGCCATCCGTCCTGAGGTTGACGACGAACAGGGCTTCGGGTGAATGCTCGAAATAGGTCCGGAACCGCTCCCGCTCCGCACAATCGCTCTCAGGGCAATCCCTGCCCTGCCCCGTATCTCCTGCAATCTCCGCCGTGCCGAACACGGTGCTAACATTGCCGCCCGGACCTGTTTCGACCTCACCTTTGAGAACGATCAGGGCCAAGGCCCCATCGGGACGAAGGATGCGGATAGACTCTTCGAAGGACGGAGAAACTTCTGGCGGAAGGCAGTCGGCAAGGGTTTCGACGCTACCCCCATCGTCCTCATGCACCATCTCCAGAAATGTCCGGAACGGCAGGGAAGCAGTCCGGTCAATGCCGAGCATTTCGGCAAAACCGGGAGATAACCTCATCAGCATCGTACCGGCGTCGAGCAGCCAATGACCTGGAAGAGCGGGACCGGTGGAAACCTGCGGCAACCCGCCGCAAACCGATCCTGGCGCTAAGATCAACCTCCGCATGGCAGGCACGCTCCCGATTTCGACTGACTGGTGCCCAAGGACCAAGCGGCGTGACGAGGAAGCACATTCATCTCCATACTCACGCGTTTCCCAGCATTTTATCAATTAGATTAAAACCCATACCTATTTATGATTTCGTTACCAACTCTTCAAAAACGGTATCCAGAATCATCTTTCCGCTGATAGTCGCTCAGGAAGCCGAAGACCTTTTCGATGGTATCGGATGTCATGTATTTCCGGTCGTTCTCCGTTGGGTTGACATCGTCGGCTGCCAGGGTTGCATAAACCGGCCTCAGAGCGTCGATACGATCCAGCAGGCGCCGAAGGCGGTCGTCGATTTCAGCCATACCGGCACGAAGTTCCTCCGGATGCCGCTCGATCACAGCCGCCAGATCGAAAACGTCCCGCACCTTGAAGGTCGAAGGCCGATAAAACATCTTCTTGACGGCCGTTTCCCAGGGCGTGTCGATCGGCACGGCGCGACCCTCGAAATTCCAGGTTTCCACCGGCCGGTCGGTGCGGGCATTGCTTACGATGAAATCGATCTCGCCGCTGTCCAGGACCAGTTTCAGGGAGTTTCCGGGTTAATCGTATTTCCGGCCATCCAACAAGGCTTTGGTCGCCGCGTTACGGTTAGGCGACAACGCTCTGATCACATCCCCGCTGCCGACGAAGGCATCTATATCGTAACTGTAACGGTGATCGTAGTGGACCATCAGGGACGTACCGCCACCGAAACTCCATTCAAGGGGTGTGGGCAGCGTATCGAGCAGATCAAGAGTCGAAGCAAGCAGGTCGCGCCAAGCGGAAGTCGGCCATTTCCTTGATCCAGGGTAGGTTACGCCCATTCATCACTCTCCAGGTCCTGGCTGCGCGGTAGAGGTCCTCGAAACTGACCAGACCGGCCAGTACGAGGTCATGGATCGCTTCGACGGAGACTTCATCGAACAGCGCCTCCATATGAGGAAACCATTCGTGATCGGGAATGGGCGTCAAAAGGCAATGAACCAGTCCCTTGGCGTCGAGGTGCCTCGGGCGGGGTGCGTTGATGGTGCCGAGGGCGAACTCGATCTCGCGCGCGGCCCGACCGATGCCGGCGTAACGATCCCGCATCGTTCTGGCGATGGCCTTCAAGTCGTCCACAGCCCGCACCGGGACCTGAAGGTCCACGCGAACGATCTCGCGTTCGTTCCTTTGGAGCGCCCGGTACTGCCGGACACGTTGCACCGCCGTACGGTCGGTCATCCCTGTCGCACTCCTGAAGTCCTGGTGATTGCTGCGTAACCGGATTACGCCGGCAAGGCTTTTCAGCAACTTCAGCGCTGGACAGCGGTGCCGATCTTTCCTATAAGCACGTCCTTGCCTCGCAGCGTCGCGCCTTTGGCCCCTGCGATATCCCGGCAGCGCCCAGGTAGCTCAGTTGGTAGAGCAGGGGACTGAAAATCCCCGTGTCGGCGGTTCAAATCCGTCCCTGGGCACCACTCCCCCTCCCCGCACCTACTCCGACCCAATCCCGTCGTAGAACTGCGGTCGCTCGACGGCTATTACCCGATCGTTGCTTCCCCCTTCCCCGACGATGGTATTCAGGGTTTCGAAAGGGATAAGAATAAGAAATGCAAGCAACGTACAAGCGCATTCGTTCTGTACTCATTCGAAATCTTAGTGAAAATTATCAGAGTATGTTATTAAACTGGCTCATTGTTGCGCGTGAAACGTCAAAATCTTTCAGTTTCCGCCACGAAGAGGCTAGCAATCCATTGGAGAGTGTGTATGCTTCTGGAGTTATAGTCTGAAAGACATGGGAGCACGTCACAATGGTGAACGAGAATCACATTCAGGCTCTACGCGACCGCCATGCTTTCCTCGACAGGCAGATCGAGGCCCTCCAAAAGCAGCCCGGCTCTGAAGATACGGACATCAAGAAACTCAAATTCGACAAGCTGCGCGTAAAGGACGAGCTGACCAGGCTCGCACAGCACTAACAAAGGGCGACCAGCCTTTTGAAAGCCCTGCGGCCGCCCGGCGGACGCTTGGAGCCGGTCCGCCGCAGGGCGCACTACGTCTCACCAAATCCCCCAAACTCGCACTTCGATGATCGTCCAGGCGAAAAGACGCGAACTGTTGAAACACGCGATTACTTAGAGAACTTGGCCTGCGGAAGACTCGGGGCTGATTTTCTCCAAAGTCTCGTCTTTCAACGATCCAGCAGTCTTGCGAAAGCGGCCATCGATCCGACGGCAACCGCCAGGAGTCCGAGTGCTCCCGGCAAGCCGATCCATTCGGCGGCGAACCCAACCATGGGAGGTCCTGCGAGGAAACCGCTGTAGCCGGCCGTCGTCACGGCGGCGATTGCGGCTCCCGGCGCCATGTCGGGTGTGCGTCCGGCGGCGCTGAACAGGATCGGTACGATATTGGCAAGGCCCAGTCCGACCAGGCCGAAGCCCAGGATCGCTGCCAGCGGGTCGTGCAGGAGCAGCGCGCCCCCAAGGCCCGTTGCCGCCACCAGCGCGCCCCATCCCACCATCGCCACCGGGCCGAAGACAGCGACCAGACGGTCACCGGTCAGCCTGCCGACCGACATGGTGGCGGAAAAAACGGCGAATCCCGCCGCCGCAAACCCCGCGTCGGCGCCAAGGTCGAGGCGCAGATAGATGGCGGTCCAGTCCCCCATGGCGCCTTCGGTCATCAGGATGAAGAATCCCATGGCGCCAAGCACCAGCAGGCGACCGCGCGGCAGCGCGAAATGAGCCCCCTCCCCTCCGCTATCCACCGCATGGGGTAGCAGGAACCGCACCGTCGCGAGCATCACCGCGAAACCAAGCAGAGCGGTAACGCCGACATGGGCGATGGGCGTGACGCCGAGTGGCAGGAGCACCACGGCGCTCCCCGCCCCCAATATCCCGCCGATGCTGAACATGGCGTGGAGCGACGACATGATCGGCCGGCCGAGCAGCCGCTCGACCGCGACGCCATGGGCATTCATCGAAACATCCATGGCGCCGTTGAACATGCCGAACAGCATCAGCGCCACCACCAGGACCGGCAAGGACGGCGCTAGCAGCGGCAGAGGAATGACGGCGCAATAGAGCGAACCCGCCACCAGCGCCACGATACGGCTGCCATGCCGCGCCACCATCCAGCCGGCGATCGGCATGGACATCAGAGACCCGATGGCGATCGCCAGCAGGGCCAGCCCAAGCACGCCGGGGCTGAGGGCCAGCTTCTGCTGGACCGTCGGGATATGCGGAACCCAACTGGCGAAGGCGGTGCCGTTGACGAGAAAAATGGCCGCGACCGCGATCCTGGCCTGGGCCGGACGCATCGTCCCGGTTCCGCTTACGGCGTCCACGGCGGCCTCCGCATTGTTGCGGTCAAGGATTCTGCGGATAAAGCACCGTTCTCACGATAGTGCGGCATGCGCATCTTTGGAAATTTCCCCAGGGTGCCCGGATCGGCATCCTGTCGTGAACGAACGAAGCGACCATAGGTCGGCAAAGTTAACCCGATATGCCAATTATGTCACAACGGAGGTAATCCGGATCGTGGCAGATAAGCGCGAAGGAAGGCCTCAACGGCATCTTTCACAACCTTATCTACCTCCTCCTTCGTGAAGCCTTCTGTCACCCCGAACAGAACGTGCAGATGCACTGGAGTTTGAAACATCCCGATCAGGTGCTCCGCCGCCCGCATGGGTTCGCCGATGTCGAGCCGTCCACGCGCCGCCGCCTTGGCCAGAAAGGCGCTCAGCGTCGTCCGCATCCGGTTGGGACCGGATTCGAAGAAGATCCGGCCGAGGTCGGGGAAGCGCGTCGTCTCCCCGACGACGACGCGGAAGATCGCGACGGCCGGGGGCGACAGGATGAGCGACAGGAAGTTGCGGCCGATCTCCGACAACGCCTCGGTCAGTTCCAGGTCGTCGGCGCCTGACGTGGACAGCATACGCGACTGCGCCTGGCAGGAGTGGCTGACCATCGCGGCGAACAGCTCCTCCTTGCCGCTGAAATGGGCGTAGAGGGTGGCTTTGGAGACATTGGCGGTCCGCGCGATGGCATCCATGCTGGTGGCGCCGAAGCCCTGGCTGGTGAACAGGTCCTTGGCTGCCAGCATGATCTGCGCCGGCTTCGAACCGTGTTTGAATTCGGCGCCGCAGCCGATGCCGAAGCCTGCGCCGCTGTCAGCGGCAGTTGGTCCAGCCGGCGTCTCCCGCGTGGCCGTCGTGGTCATTCCATGGCTCCGGCAGAGGTTTTCCATCCCCTAAACTAAACGGTTCAGTTTAGTCTTGACAAGCCTGTAATTTGGTTTAGTTTTTCGAGCAACTGAACTGAACCGTTCAGTTCGATCGCGCTGTATCAGATCGCCTGTGGGATGATCCGGTGCTTTTTTCGTAAGGTGGCTTGATGCGCAAGTCGGTTCTGGTGGTGGTGGCGCTTGCGGCCGTGGCCGGCGGCGCTTATGGCGGTTGGGAATGGTGGACGGTCGGACGCTTCTTCGAGTCCACAGACAACGCCTATGTTCACAGCGACATCACGATCGTAAGCCCGAAGATCGCCGGCTACGTATCCGAGATCCGGGTGGCCGAAAACCAGGAAGTCGCGGCCGGCGATGTGCTGGTCGTGCTGGACGACGCGGAATACCGTGCCCAGGCCGGACAGGCCGAAGCCGCGGCGGAAGCTGCCCAGGCCGCCATCGGCAGCATCGACAGCCGCATCGTTCTCGAACACTCCATAATCGCCCAGAGCGTCGCGCAGGTCGCCAGTGCCGAAGCGGACCTGCACCGCGCGCGGCAGGATTACGAACGCGTCAAGAGTCTGGTCACCGGCGACAACGTCAGCAAGCAGCGCTACGACACGGCGGAAGCCGATCTCCGCAAGGCGGAGGCCGCCGTCAACAAGGCGGTGGCGGCCCAGGCAGCCGAAAGCGACCAGATCGGCGTGCTCCAGGCGTCGCGCAAGGAAGCGGAAGCGAAGCTCCGTCAGGCCATCGCCAGCCGCGATCTGGCTCAGGATAATCTGCGTCATACCGTGATCCGCGCGCCGGTCGACGGCGTGATCGGCAACAAGGGTGTGCAGTTGGGTCAGTATGTCAAGGCGGGGACGGCGATGGTGGCGGTGGTGCCGCTGCCGGACGTCTATATTGTCGCCAACTTCAAGGAAACCCAGCTTGCCGGGATGAGACGCGGCCAGCCGGTCGAGCTTTCGGTGGACGCCTTCCCCAATCACACCCTGCACGGCACCGTGGACAGCTTTGCCCCGGCCAGCGGCGCCCAGTTCAGCCTGCTGCCGCCGGAAAACGCCACCGGCAACTTCACCAAGGTGGTCCAGCGCATCCCCGTCCGCATCGCGGTGGCGACGGACAACCCGCTGTCCGGTCTGCTGCGGCCGGGCCTGTCGGTCGAGGCGTCGGTGGATACCCGCGCCGAGGGTATCGGGCCTCTGGCGGCCGGCGGCATCTTCGGCACGGCCGCCGCCGCCGAGCCGGCTACCAGATAATGTCCGCGGCACCCGCTCCGCGCCAAGTCACCGCGCGGGACTGGATCGGCTTCTTCGCGATGGTCGTCGGCATGTTCATGGCGATCCTGGACATCCAGATCGTGTCGAGCAGCCTTGCCGAGATCCAGGCCGGCGTGTCGGCCAGCGCCGACGAGATAAGCTGGGTCCAGACGTCCTACCTGATCGCCGAAGTCATCATGATCCCGCTGTCGGGCATCCTGGCGCGGGTCATGTCGACGCGCTGGGTCTTCGTCGTGTCGGCGACCGGCTTCACCTGCATGAGTCTGGCCTGTGCCCTGGCCTGGAACATCGAGTCCCTGATCGTCTTCCGGGCGCTTCAGGGCTTCCTGGGCGGGGCGATGATCCCGACCGTGTTCGCCACCAGCTTCTCGCTGTTCCCGGCGGAGAAACGGGCCGGCGTGTCCGTCATGATCGGTCTGGTCGCCACCATGGCCCCGACCCTGGGGCCGACCCTGGGCGGATACCTGACGCAGAGCCTGTCGTGGCACTGGCTGTTCCTGATCAACGTAGTACCGGGACTGCTGGTCACGGGGGTGGTCTGGGCCTTCGTCAATGTCGATAAGGCCGACCTGTCCGTGCTGAAGGGCTTCGATCTGGCGGGATTGCTGTTCATGGCGCTGTTCCTCGGCACGCTGGAGTTCGTGGTCGAGGAAGGGCCGCGCAACGACTGGTTCGAAGACCACGCCATCGCATTGGGCGCCGTCGTCTGCGCGGTCAGCGGCGTGCTGTTCTTCTGGCGCGTCCTGACCTATCACAACCCCATTGTCGGGCTGCGCGCCTTCAAGGACCGCAATTTCGCGATCGGCTGCCTGTTCAGCTTCGTGATCGGGATCGGGCTGTATGGGTCCGTCTATATAATGCCGCTGTTCCTGGGACAGATCCGGGGGCTGAACAGCCTTCAGATCGGGATGGTGATGTTCGTCACCGGCATGTTCCAGTTCATGTCGGCGCCGGTCGCCGGATTGATGTCGAAGAAGCTGGATTTGCGCCTGATGCTGGCGCTGGGACTGGGGATGTTCGGCACCGGCATCTACCTGAATTCCATCCTGACGGCTGAGTCGGACTTCTGGGAACTGTTCCTGCCGCAGGCGGTGCGCGGTTTCTCGCTGATGATGTGCTTCATCCCGGTCAATACGCTGGCGCTCGGCACGCTGCCGCCGGCTCAGCTCAAGAACGCCAGCGGGCTGTATAACCTGATGCGGAACCTGGGCGGAGCCATCGGTCTGGCCGCCATCAACACGGTGCTGATCGACCGCTTCGCGCTCCACATGTCGCGGCTTTCGGACAATGTGACGACATCCAGGCCGGGCGTTCAGGACATGCTGGACGGCCTTGCCGGACGCATGGGCAACGTCATGTCGGGCGACGCCGATCTGGCCGCCCTGAAAGTGGTCCAGAACATCGTCCACCGCGAGGCGATGGTGCTGACCTTCACCGA
>Ga0190275_10003577_pt1 | contig 11115 bp, 7 predicted proteins | sample Popmic550T_FD_133745 | JGI IMG/M metagenome (GOLD analysis project Ga0190275, IMG submission 133745) | Populus adjacent soil microbial communities from riparian zone of Yellowstone River, Montana, USA - 550 T | ecosystem: Environmental > Terrestrial > Soil > Riparian zone > Trees stand | place...
CAGAACATCGAGTCATGGCAGCGGCACTTGGAGCGCCCCACTCTCAAAGCCGGATAACATGAACTTCAAACGATTCGGTGCTCTAGAGGGTACACGCCTGCTCAAGCCGCCCCCCCATGAGGAGGCGGCAGGCGATGGACCATTGCTGCTGGGGACTCAAACCCACGAGTTCTGGGGTGGCCCCCGCGCCGGGGCCAGCCTCCCAGGCTGCGAGGGCAGTCCCAGGTGCTCATGGCGCGCACCCCACCGGGAGCCGTCAGATACGCCAGCACCCTCAGCCTGCCTCCACACCTGCCGCACGCGAACACGTCTAGCGCGAAGCTCCAGAGCCCTCGTTCACCCCTGCCGGTAGGGCACGCGCGGCAGCACCCGCTCCACCAGGTGCACCGCCGTTACATGCGCCCGCTTCGCGTTACAGCAGGGGCATGCCCCTCGTCCCTTGCACGAGAAGGCGACGAGAGGCTCGTCCTCGCAACTCTCGCAGCGCACCCGCACGAACCCGTGCGCCAGCACGCTGCACTCCAAGTACCGGGCGAAGTCCCGCTCCACATACCGGGGCAGGCCGCGCCCCACCTCGCTCGCCTCTGCCAACAGCGTGGCAAGGTGGTCCGAAAGAACACCCGCTTCGGCATGGACGCCTCCTCACGCGGAAGTTCCCTTCTATGCGATGCGGCAAGTGACCACTCCTGACTGACAGCGGGGTTCGATCGGGTTGAGCCAGTTCCTACAGGTGACGGAGGTGGCTCAACCCAAGTGGGCCTCGCTATGAGCAGGCGTGTACCCAAGGGGGCTGCGCCGCCTGTCCACCGGCCGGCAGCATCACTCGGGCGGCCCCGTCACCGGCCCTCCTCGGCCCCTCTGCACCCTCCCTCCCCCTCCACTGGGCCCCCATCCCTTCTATGCGCGGCGCTTATTCGGCATCTCGGTTATAGGGGCTTCCTCCCTTGCCTCATTTTCGGAGAGCGCAATGCGTCGAACACTTCCTTGCTTAGCCACCATGACCCTTGCGAGCTGCGTGGCTGTCGCGCCCCTCACTGCGGCCGATACGAGCAAGCCCGCCACCGAATGGCTGGCTCATCCGTCCGATGCAGCCCGGGTGGCACGCGTCGAAGCGGGCCTCGAGCCGGTCACGCTCCCGGGTGAGGAGCCCGTTCGCATGTCACTCCAGCGCTGGATGGAGCTGTACAAGATTCCCGGGCTGAGCGTCGCCGTGTTCGAAAACAACGCCATCGTTTGGGCCAAGACCTACGGCGTGAAGGAGGCTGGTGGTTCGGAGCCCGTCGCCCTCGACACGCTGTTCCAGGCCGCCTCCATCAGCAAGCCGGTGACGGCCCTGGCGGTGCTTCACTACGCCGAGCAGGGCGAGTGGTCGCTCGACGCGAACATCAACGAGAAGCTGATCTCGTGGCAGGTCCCGGACAACGAGTTCACGAAGGAGCAGAACGTGACGCTCCGCCGGCTGCTCAGCCACAGTGCGGGCCTGACGGTGCACGGCTTCCCAGGCTACGCCGTCAACGAACCGCTGCCCACTGTCCAGCAGATCCTCGACGGCGAGAAGCCCGCCAACACAGGTCCGGTGCGAGTCGACATCGTCCCCGGGACGCAGACGCGGTACAGCGGCGGCGGCACGACGGTGGTCCAGCTGATGATGGTCGATCAGCTGAAGAAGCCGTTTCCGCAGATCATGCGGGAGACGGTGCTGGCACCGCTCGGTCTGACGAACAGCACGTATGAGCAGGCTCTGCCCCCGGCTCTCGCCGCCATGGCTGCCACGGGCACGTACGCGAGCGGTAAGAGCATCGAAGGGCGCTGGCATGTCTACCCGGAGATGGCGCCCGCCGGCTTGTGGACGACGCCATCTGATCTCGCGCGCATCGCCATCGAGGTGTCGAAGGCCAAGGCAGGCACCTCCACGCGCGTGCTATCGCAGGCGATGGCGAAGCAGATGCTCACGAAACAGTCGACGAGCTTCGGGCTCGGCTTCTACTTAGAGGACGGCACCGACGAGTTCGGCCACGGCGGCTCGAACGAGGGCTTCCAATCCTTTCTGACTGCGTTCGCCGACTCGGGCAGTGGCGTGGCGATGATGGCCAACTCGGACAACGGGTTCCTGCTCTTCGAGCGGCTCCTCCCCAGTGTGGCCGCCGAGTACGGCTGGAAGGCCTCTACCCAGCGCCTGGAGTCCCCGATGATAGTGGCGGACCTGCTCTCGCGACTCAAGGGAGCGGAGGCCGCCCTCGCCTGGTACAAGGCGAGACACCGCGACGGCCCGGCCGAAGGGATGTCGCCGAGCGTCCTGAACTTCATCGGCTATCGGATGCTCCTCGAAGGCAAGCTCGACGACGCGCTGAAGGTGCTCGAGGCGAACGTCGAGCTCTATCCTGAGGACGCCAATGCGTATGACAGCCTCGGTGAGGGCTACCTCAAGGCGGGCAGGAACGAGGAGTCCATCGTCAACTACAGGAAGTCGCTCAAGCTCGACCCAAAGAACACCAACGCCGTGAAGATGCTCGAGAAGCTCGGCGTGCGCCCCTGAGGCACGTTCGGTGAGGAGCAGCGTGGGGCGATATGCTCCTCCTCATCAGGAGAGGACGCGGCTCGGATAGGAGCGTCCCACCGGTTCCCCCAAGCAGATGCGGAGGAGGCAAGCGCGGGGATAGAGGCAGCGGCCAGGAAGGAGCGGATGAAGGAGAGGACGCCGCCAGTGGACTGGGCAGAGTTGCTGAGGAGGACGTTCGACTTTGACGTGTTCGCCTGTTTGAGGTGTGGAGGTAGGCGGCGGGTTTTGGCGTACGTGGAGGGCATCGGCCCCTCTCATCGGGTCATATCTGCCCAGGCTGCGGCTCGGGAAGGGGCTCCTCAGCCATCGCTTCTTGAGTGTGGACAGAGGGAGCATCCTCTCGAGCGGTGATGGCTGCGGCCTCTCCCAGTCCCGTGGTGCCTGCATCAGGGTCCACACTGCCAGCACCAAGCTCGCCGCTGCCGCCACGAGCGAGAGCCAGAGAAGTGCTCGAGGACGGAATGGCTTGCTGTGCATGCGCGCCGTGGCCTGCTCCAATTCCTCTGCCAGTTCTGCGGCGGTGCCCCGCTGCCCGGGGCGTACGGAGAGCAGGCGCAGGACCACGGCACGGAGCTGCGGCTCCACGCGAGAGTCGTTCAGCAAGGCAGCAGGAAGAAGCACGTTCTCCAGATGCCAGCTTCCGTGCTCATCCGAGCACGGTGCCTGGGGGAAGCCGTGCCGGGTGTCGCGCGGGAGTGGACGTCCTGTCCATGAAGAGCCTCGTGAGAGAGAGGGAACCACTCCCTTCTCCTGTCCGCAGCCTACCCCCCGCGTAGGGTCACGTCAGCGCGTGCCGGAGGGCCCGATGGACACAACAACCCCGCCCACTCCACTGGCGGCGCCCTCTCCTTCTGCGGCTCCTTGCTGGCCGCTGCCTTGAGCGCCACGCTCGCCTCCTCCTCTCCTGCGAGGTTCGGCGGACGATACGTGCGCCAGGCTTGTAAGCTGGTGAGCACGATGGAACGTCCCCGCCCGCCGCGCTCGACTGCAGAGTCATCCTCCGAGACAGGGGATTCCCAGCAAGGAAGCCTGCCCCAGCGACGCATCCCCGTGGTGGCGTGACGAGTCCAAGTCATCCGCTCCAGATGAAGCTCACGGACCAAGGCCACAGGGGTGAGTCCCACGGCAGGGGCACGCATCGCGCATAAGGTGGACGGCCCGTGCACCACCTCTCGTCCCGCCGGTCATTGAATGGAGGCCCTGTTGCATCAGCGACGGGGCCTCCGTGTGACAGTGTAGGTGGTGTGCAGAGCAGCGCGGCCCGTATAGTTCGCGAGGCGGGTTGATCCGGCGTAAAGGCGGCTTCATGGCTCACGGGCTCACGGGCTCCTCACAAGTGGATGTCGCGATCCTCACCGTCATCCCGGCGGAGCTGATCGCGGTCCGCAAAGCGCTGGGGATCCCCGAGGACGCCCGCTTCGAGGATGAGAAGGGGACCATCGGCTATCGCGGCCGGCTTCACTCCGCGCTCGCACGGCGGGACTACGAAGTCGTCCTCACGTGCATGGGCCGAGCGGGAAATGATGCCTCGGCCACCATGGCGCAAACCGTCATCTCCCGGTATCACCCCCAGGCCGTGCTGTTGGTGGGGATCGCTGCTGGGGTGAGGGGCAAGCTGCGGATCGGAGATGTGGTGCTCTCCGAGCGGGTCGTCGCCTACGAAAGCGCGGCGTTCGTGAGCACGCGCGAGGGCGGCTCTCGCGAGGAACCCCGGCCGGAGATCCGGCCCATCCCTCACCGCATGAGCCAGGCTGTCGCGAACTACCAACCGGACGAGGAGCGGCTGCGAAAGCGCTTCGAACAGGGGGGAGCGATCCCGCCGCCGCCGCCGCCCGGGAGCAAGAGGCTCTATCAGGAGCATGTCGCGGCGTGGCCCCAGGTGAGGCCGGCGACGATCGCGAGCGGCGACAAGCTCTTCCGCGACTCCGCCAGGATGGCTGAACTCCGCTCGCTCCATGGGAAGATCGAAGCGGTGGAGATGGAAGCCGCGGGGCTCATGGTGTCCTGTGAGGAGAACGGGATCCCCTGGTTGGTGATCCGGGGGATCTCCGACTTCGGGGATGAGCTCAAGAACGACGGCTTCCACGCGTTCGCGTCGAGGGCCGCGGCGGCGGTCCTGGCGGACTTCCTCCAGCATGGGCTGAAGCTGAAGGGGCGGCGGCGGCGCCGGTGGATGGGGCTGGCGGCGGGAGTCCTCCTGCTGGCAGCCGTTGGAGGACTTGCGAGCATGGTCCCCCACGGAAGCGAGCTCCCCGCGTGGATATGCGGGAGCGAGCTGACGCTCAAGCTCTTCAAGTCGTCTGTCTTCAAACAGCCAGACGCGACCCGCTTCCTGGTGGCGCGCTTCGAGGGCGACACCTCGTCTGAAGCGGACGTCTCGGAGAGGGTCTCCACCCACGTGGCGCATGCGCTGAGGGTCTACAAGGAGGAGACGCTCAGGGATCCTCGAGAGATGGACATCGAAGTCCCTGAAGACTCTCTGGAGATCAAGAAAGTCGCTTGTGTCATCGGGAGCCATAAGCAGGCGGAGACCCTTGCGCGGATCCTGGATGCGAACGTCGTGATCTGGGGACGGACGTCCTCCAATCCAGGCGAGAACCATTACACCGTGCATCCCAGCGCCACGCTGTATGAAACAGGGCGCAGCATCCACCGCGGCGGCGAGGACCGCATGGAACTGGCGAACCTGGGGCGTCTCGACCTGCCGGCCTTTCGCTTGACGGAGCCATTCCTGTTGGTCCAGTTCGCGCTGGGACTCCATTTCTACGAACAAGGAAAGCATTGGCTTGCCGCGAGGTTCTTTCAGAAGTCAGCGGACCTGGTACTGCCAAAAGAGCGCGGCATGGCCGAGCTCCACCTCGTGCTGGGGAGGGCGTATCATCATCTGCCAGACCTGACCCGCTCGCTTCGGCACAGCCGGCTGGCGTTGGAGGCCGTGAGGGGGAGCGGGAGTGAACTGGAAGGCACCCTGATCGGTGATATTGGCGCGACGCTCCATCTCAAGGGGGACTACACGGAGGCGCTGGAGCACCTGCAGCGTGCGTTGGCGATGAGCGAGAAGAGATTGGGACCGGACCACCCGGAGGTGGCCCTCCGCCTGAACAACGTTGGCTTTGCGCTCGCTTTTCAGGGGGACTATGCGAAGGCACTGGCGCATTGCCGGCGCGCTCTGGTGATCGCAGAGAGAGTCCTGGGGCCGGAGCACCTGCTGGTGGCCAGTATCCTGGGCAGCATGGGCACTGCGCTCGCGGCCCAGGGGGACTACGCGGAGGCCCTGAAGCACTTTCAGCGGGAGCTGGAGATGGAAGAGAGAATCCTGGGGCCGGAGCACCCGATCGTCGCCATCAGCCGGAGCGATATGGGCACTGTGCTCTTCTGTCAGGGGGACTACGCGGGGGCCCTGCATTATTTCCACAGTGCGCTGGCGATCACAGAGAAGGTGCTGGGACTGGAGCACCCGCTGGTTGCCAAGAGCCTGACCGGAATGGGCGCTGTGCTCCAGGCCCAGGGGGACGGGGCGGAGGCCCTGCGGAGCTTCCGGCGTGCGCTGGAGGTGAGAGAGAAGAGTCTGGGACCGGAGCACGTGGCCGTGGCCGAAAGCCTGGACGGAATTGGCACGGTGCTCAATGACCGGGGGGATTACGCGGAAGCCCTGAAGTATTTCCAGCGTGAGCGGGTGATCGCCGAGAAGGCGGTGGGCCCGGAGCACCCCATCATGGCCAGAAGCCTGAGCAACATGGGCTTTGTGCTCCATTCTCAGGGGAACTACGTGGGGGCCCTGGAGCTCTTGCGGCGTGCGCTGGAGGTGAGAGAGAAAGTGTGGGGTCCGGAGCACCCGGACGTGGCCGATTCGCTGGACGACATCTGCATGGTGCTCAATGCCCTGGGAGACTCCGAGGGGGCCCTGGCGCAGTGCCGGCGTGCGCGGGCGATCACCGAGAAGGCGTTGGGGCCGAAGCACCCAAGGCTGGCGAGCATCCTGAGCAACATGGGCCGTGCGTTCCAAGCCCAACGCGACTACATGAGGGCCCTGGAGCACTTGCTGCCTGCGCTGGCGATCGCCGAGACGGCGTGGGGGCCTGAGCACCCGAAGGTGTTCATCACGCTGAACAGCGTTGGCATTGCGCTCAAGGGCCAGGGGGACTACGCAGGGGCGCTCAAGCATTATCGGCGTGCGCAGGCGATCACCGAGAAGGCGTTCGGGCCTGAGCACCCGGATGTGGCCGTTGCGCTGAACAACATAGGCATGGTGCTCGCCGTCCAAGGGGACCCTGCGCGGGCGCTGGATCACTACTGGCGTGCGCTGGCGATCACCGAGAAGGCGTTGGGCTCGGAGCATCCGGATGTGGCCACCGTGCTGACCAACATCGGCGGTGCGCTCGCCGATCAAGGAGAGCATGCGCGTGCGCTGGCACTCTATCAGCGTGCGCTGGCGATGACCGAGAAGGCGTTGGGCCCGGAGCACCCGCAGGTGGCCACCACGCTGGCCAACATGGGCACTGTGCTCGAAGCCCAAGGAGAGCGTGCGCGGGCGCTGGCTCTCTACCAGCGCGCGCTGGCGAGCATGGAGACGGTGCTTGGGAAGGAACATCCTGTGACTCAAGCCCTGCGCTCCCGTCTCGGATCGATGCTACCTCGCCAGGAAGCACCGCCACGCCCCCCTCAGGGACTTTCGGGCCCACCTTCGACTTCCAGCAGTCCGTGAGCACGATGGTGACGTAGTCGAGGGTGCCTTGCCCCAGCTCCAGCTCGGCATCCAGGAACGCGGGCATCCCCGAGGGCTCCGGAGCGCAGGGGCCGAGGAGGGCCGCTGACAGGTGGCTCCACACCCTTCCGTGCATACCGCAACGTGGCGAGACCCTCTCACCTCGAAGCGAGCCCGCGATGGCTGTGGCCAAGACTCTCCTATAACGGTACAGGGCCCTCATGAAGATCAACATCCAGAAAGCCCCAACCCGCCTCGGCAGTGGCTATCCAGCGCCGTTCGACAAGCCCTGCTTGGACCGGAAGCGTGTGCGACTGGGCGCGGCGGCGGGGCTGACACAGTTCGGTGTGAACCTGCTCCACCTGCAGCCGGGCACCTGGTCCAGCCAGCGTCACTGGCACATGCGCGAGGACGAGTTCATCTACGTCGTCTCTGGCGAGGTGGTTCTGGTGACGGACGAGGGCGAGGAAGTGCTTCGCGCGGGCGACTGCGCCGGCTTTCCCCACGGCGCTCCGAATGGACACCACCTGCAGAACCGCTCCACCCGTGAGGCGATCATCCTGGAGGCCGGCACCGACGATCCGCAGGACAAGGCCGAGTATCCGGACATTGACTTGCGCGCGACGCCCGACGGCTACGAGCACAAAGACGGCACGCCCTACCCGAAGGCCGGACAGACGTGATCGCAGCGGGTCCGCGCGTTGGAAGACGACCCGAACCCGGAACTGACACGTCGGTTCCGGCTCGCTGACACGTCAGCGCCCATCCGGTTTCTCACCTCCTGGAGCGCTCGCCGAGAGAGGGGGTGCACCATGCCTGCGGTACAGGGATTGCAGGGGAGAAGGACTGATGCGAAGTTAAACTCCCCACCCGGAGGTAGGCATGTCTGTCACCAGAGACCCCTCGCAGCAGGTTCTCTCCATCCCATCCGACTCGCTGACGGCTGTCCATCACCCCACGAGTGAGCAGGAGATCATTCAGCTCGTTCAGCGAGCTGCCTCGAACCACCTGCCAGTCCGGGTCATCGGCTCAGGCCATTCCGTGGCGGAGTCCATCCTGTCCCCGGTGCCGGATGCCATCAACATCTCGCTGGATCAGTACAGGGAGGTCACCTTCAACGAGGACGGGACGGTCACGGTCCAGGCCGGATGCTACCTGGGGCTGAAGGCGCCCGAGAAGTGGGAGAACACGTTCTTCTACCAGCTGGATCAGAAGGGGCTGGCCGCGCCGGACATGGGAGGGATTACCCACCAGGCCGTGGGGGGATTTACCACCATGGGGTGCTCGGGTGGCTCGCTGAAGTACGCCTATACCGATAGCATCGTCCGTCTCTCTCTCGTTGATGGCCAAGGGGTGGTGCGCTCGTACAGCCGAGGGAAGGACCCGGAATTCGAGGCCGTGGTCGTCTCCATGGGGCTCATGGGCGTCATCTCCACGGTGACCTTCAACCCCGACAAGGGCTTCAACATCATCGGCGACGAGACGTGCTACTCCCTGGCTGACGTCAACTGCCCCATCGACTTCCTCGGGCCTGGCGCGCCCGGCAAGCCCTCGCTGGAGCAGTTCCTGCGCCAGACGGAGTACACCCGTCTGCTGTGGTGGCCGCAGAGGGGGGCCAATCGCATGGTCGTCTGGAAGGCCCGGCGCATGGAGGCGGCGGACTACAACGAGACGACGGGATCCCCTGAGGACTTCAAACCCAAGCCCTACCGTGAGTTCCCGATCATCCTCGGGTCTCAGATTCCGGCACAGGTTGCCGCGTCCTTGTTCTACCAGCTGTCCGCTGGCTGGCCCACGCTGCTCAAGGCGTGCGTCTCGGACGAGAATCTGCGCAACCTGCTCACGGCGATCATCACGGATGTCTACGAGGAGTGCATCCTGCCCTTCGTGATCAACCTCTTCGCTCCCCTCTACCAAGGGGACTCGACTCCACCGGCCCCCTCCCTCTCGGAGGTTCCAGCGGGCGTGTTCTCGGACGAGGTTCGCGTCGTCGAGCTTGCGCGGAATACGGGTAACAAGCCCATGCAGGGAGCCGCTTCGCTGGGTTCCTCGGGACGGCGCGCGGCCGGAGGTCCGATCCTCCGACTGCGAAGCCCGGATGCCGAGACCTCGGCGGACATGACCCGCGTCACGTCGGTCCCGATCGATCTCTGGAAGGATGTGCTGGCCAGGATGCCGGGGGTGAGCTCCCACCTTCCCAGGCTGCAGTCCCTGCTGAGCAATCATGGGCTGAAGCTGCCTCGCTACTACCACCTCCACGTCCCGAGCGAAGTCCTGCAGAGCCTTCAGGCGGCGGCGGATGGGACCCCGCCCCAGGATCCGACAGGCAAGCAGACGTTCTGGGACTCCTGGTACAGCAGTCTGCCGATGGACAACGATGTCTCTGATTTCTTGATGCCCACCGAGTTCACCGAGCTGTGGATCCCCATCGAAAAGACGCAGGCGGTGATGAACACACTGCATGACTTCTATCGCAAGGGCGGGCTCGGAGCCACGGGCTCCTTCTCCTGCGAGATCTACGCGGCCAAGGCCAATGACCTCTGGCTGAGCCCTGCCTACAAGCAGGACGTGCTCCGCGTGGACGTGTTCTGGTTCCACGACCTCTTCCGGGACGAGAATGCCCTCAAGGCGTTCTATCAGCAGTACTGGGATCTGCTGGCGAACTACAGCTTCCGCCCGCACTGGGCCAAGTACCTGCCGGGGGATAACTACCTGGATCCTGGATTCCTGCCGACGCTGTACCCCATGTACAAGCCATTCCTGGCGCTGCGCGAACAAATGGATCCCAAGCAGATCTTCGTCACCGACTACTGGCGCCAGGCCCTCGGCATCCCCGCGCTGAAGCCGTAGCAGCAGTTGCTCAGAGGCACAGGCCTCCTGCCGCGCCCTCAGGGGAGGGCGGCCTGGGCAGGAGGCTGGAGTGCGTCCGGCGGCGGGTTCGATTCCCGCCGCATCCAAGCAGCAAAGGGCCTCGTGGCGCCACTCAGGTGCCACGGGGTTTTCTTTTTCGCCCGACGTCGCCCCGAGCCCAAGAGGAGCCGACCGCTCCATAGACGCGCCGAGCAGCCGCTGGAGGAGCGCCGCCTTCATTGACTGCTTCAGAGTCGGCCATGAACGCCCGAGCATCGCGGCAGTGGTGTCGATGCCAGCCTGTCCCATGCGCCCCGGCTGCTCTCCAAGCGGGAGGGGGCTGCGGTGTCACACCCGAACACTCCCGCCCTCTGCCCGCTGCGGGGTGCGCTCCGGCCACCCCTCGTGAAATGCGAGGCCCGTGCCCACACTCACCGGCAAGGGCTGCTGGGTGAGCTCCTGGGCGGCGAGCCAGGGAAGGGAGACAGGCGATGGGAGCCAAGAAGAAGCAACACGGAGGGCAGAAGGGACGGCCGGCGCGCAGCACGCCCTCGGGCCGCAGGGGCGGGCCGCCGTCCGTTGCCCCCTTGGCCTTCGATCCGTTCACCCCGGGCAGCGAGCACCCGGAGTGGGTGAGGAAGAACTTTCCCGAGTATGTCGAGCATCGGCACGAGAGCCTCGTGCGCAGCGTCCGCACGATCGAGAGCCGAGGGAGCCTCATCACCATCACCACGGCGTACGAGGTGAGGGTGGATGGGCGTCTCGTCACGCTGCACATGATGGTGGACGAGCAGGGGCTGCTCTGGTCGCACCTGTGTCCCTATCTGTCCTTCGCGTCGGCGACGGAGCTCGTGCGCCACCTGCTCGAGCGCCTGCCGCACCTGTTCGAGTCAGGCCACGCTGGCCATGACCACCCGCATCCCGCTCCCGGACCTGGAGGTGTTCGATGATCCGCCGGAACATCCTCGCCGATGAGGGCCTCAGGCAGCAGTTCATCGAA
>Ga0190275_10003578_pt1 | contig 11114 bp, 11 predicted proteins | sample Popmic550T_FD_133745 | JGI IMG/M metagenome (GOLD analysis project Ga0190275, IMG submission 133745) | Populus adjacent soil microbial communities from riparian zone of Yellowstone River, Montana, USA - 550 T | ecosystem: Environmental > Terrestrial > Soil > Riparian zone > Trees stand | place...
CATCGGGCCCGGCCAGATCGAGATCCGGCCGGAGGTTTGCCAGCCGTTCGACGAAGAGCGCGACCGCTCCGTCCCTGGACTCGGTGCCCGCGATCGGTGCGTCGGAATCCGGAACCGGCAACGGAGCAACGGGCCACGTCGACTCGCCCGCGATCTCCAGCGGCTCCCGGCTGGTGGCCAGCAGGGTGACCTGTGGGCAGTCATCGAGGAGGTGGTCCGCCAATGCCCTGGCCCCACTCAGCACATGCTCGCAGTTGTCCAGCACGAGCAGCATCCGCCTGGACGCGAGGTGGCCGAGCAGCACCTGCTCGGTGCTGGCGTCGGGCTGGGGCCCGAGCCCCAGCGTGTTCGCCACCAGCGAGACCACGGGGTACTGGTCGACAGCTACGTTTTGGTCGACACCTTCGTTTTTGTCGACACCGCGGTTCTGATCGATACCGCGGTTCTGGTCGATACCGCCGTCCTGGGCGGCGATCTGGGTGAGATCGATGAACCAGACGCCGTCGGCGAACTTCGTCCTTGCGGTGAACGCGGCCTCGACCGCCAATCGGGTCTTGCCCGTTCCGCCCGGCCCGGTCAGGGTCACCAGTCCCGGACTTCCGAGCAGGGCGACGACCGCGGCCAGGTCGTCCTCGCGGCCGATGATCGTCGAACGCCTGCTTGGCAGAAGCACCCTGGCGGCCGGCGAAGCCGCATCCTGCCGCGCAGGCTCCAGACTCGGCTCCTGATCCAGCAACCGCTGCTGGAGTTGGCGCAGCTCAGGGCCGGGTTCCACCCCCAATTCGTCGCCCAGTACCCGCCGCACCTGACTGAACGTCGCCAGCGCGGCGGCCTGCCGCCCCGAGCGGTACAACCCGAGCATCCGCTGCGCCCAGAGCCGCTCCCGAAACGGATGCGCCGCCAACAGCGGTACCAGTTCGTTCACTGCTCGCTCGGGTTGCCCGGTGTCCAGCAGGGCCTGCCCCCGGTACTCGTTGAGGTCGGCATGCAGGGCAACCAGCCGCTCGCGGACAGGGCCGATCCACTCCGCCTCCGGCACTCCCGCATACGGCTCGCCGCGCCATAGTTCCAGCGCTGTCGACGTCAGCTCCAGCGCCTGCCCGGGCTCGTGTCTGGCCAACAGGCCCGGCAGTCGCTCGACGGCCGCAACGAATATTCGCGATTCGACGTTCTCGGCGGGCACCGCGAGCAGATAGCCGAGCTCCTCCGTGCGGAGGACGGATGGCGCCTGCCGAGCCGATCGCTGCGGCTCGAGCAGCTTGCGCAGCCGCCACACCAGGGACTCGAGGGATTGGCTCGCACGTGCGGGGGCCGCGTCGGCCCAGACCGCGTCGATCAACGCGGCGGGCGTGACGACCTCGCCCACCCTGGCCACCAGCAATGCCAATACCGACGCCAATCGCCGGCCGTTGACCGGGTTCTGCAGGCCGTCGACCTCCACGGCCAACGGACCAAGATCGGCGAAGATCATCCGGCAACTTTAGAGCTGCCCGGCGAGAGCGGCGAGGGGACTGTTAGCCGTCCTCGCCAATCGCCAGGCCGATGTGCTCCGAGCGAAAGGCGACGTGCCCGGGGATGGAATCATCTGCCGGACAGTGCGTCTCGTAGCTCGGGACGTCGTCGACCAGCTCAAACGATGTCGACCGACCCGGCGTCAGGGGTAACGTTCCGGCCCCGGAAAGGAGGCAACTGATGAAATCGGCGGATCAGCAACAGATTCGCGCCGCATGGCGAACAGCTCTCGGGGTGAGGCGAGCAGAATGCTGGTCCCGGCGGGCCTGGGCGCGCTTGCCTGGCCGGACCTGGAATATCTGGGATGGCGCGACCCCAAGGCTCCGCAGCGTGGGTACCTGGTCAGCTGGCACGGCGAACGACTGGTCGGCATCGCCCTGCGAGCCCCGGACGGCGCCTCCCAGAAATCGGTGATGTGCACCCTGTGCCGGTCAACGCACTCGAGCGGCGGCGTCGCACTGTTCGCCGCGCCCCGCGCCGGATCTGCCGGCCGCAACGGCAACACGGTCGGCACCTACATCTGCGCGGACCTGGCCTGTTCTAGATACATCCGAATGCCCAAACCGACGATGGCGGTCACACCGGAGTCGGGGTTGGACGTCGAGCAACGCATCGCCGGGCTACTGGCCCGAACCGCTGCGTTCGTCGATCGGGTGCTCGGCTGACAGGCGTTCCGCGCCTGGGGGTGACTTCGGACCGACAATGGTCGCCATGCGGCTGCTGATCATGTCCGACACCCACGTGCCGACCCGCGCGGCCGACTTGCCGGCTCTGTTGTGGGAGGAGGTCGAGGCGGCGGACGTGGTGATCCACGCCGGCGATTGGATGACCGCTCGCCTGGTGGACGAACTGGCCGAACGGTCCGCCCGGCTCGTCGGGGTCTACGGAAACAACGACGGGCCGGAGGTGCGTGAGCGATTGCCCGAGGTCGCGCGGGTCATCCTGGAGGGCCTGCGGATTGCCGTCGTGCACGAGACGGGGGGCAAGGCGGGTCGCGAAGCTCGGGCCGATCAGGCCTACCCGGACACCGACCTGCTGATCTTCGGGCACAGTCACATTCCTTGGGACACAATGAGTCCGGGCGGGATGCGGCTGCTCAATCCGGGGTCCCCCACCGACCGCCGACGGCAGCCGGCGTGCACGTATCTGACCGCCGAGGTCGCCGACGGTCGGCTGACGGATGTGCGGCTGCACGCGCTCCCGCCCCGCCCCTCCCCCGCCCCCGGTCCGCGCGGATCAACTACCACCGCGCGGATCATCCCCCATCCCTAGCGGGCTGGGAGGTGCCCCCATCCCACGGTTTGTGACCGATGAGCAGCGAGTGAAGCAGGTCAGCCGCGCGGGCGTAGTTGATCCGCGCGAACCAAGGGCGCGGCGCGGGGCGCGGGGTAGTGATCCGCGCGGAACAGGGGGCCCGCACGGCGCGCGGGGTTAGCGGCGGAGCACTGGGCGCAGTGCGTCCAGCACGGACGCGTCATCGATCGTGGACGGCACCGGTTCGTCGACACCGTCGGCAATTCCACGCATCGTTTTCCGCAGGATCTTGCCGGACCGCGTCTTCGGCAACGCCGGGACGATCGCCACGTCCTTGAGTGCGGCCACCGCGCCGATCTGCTGTCGGATCAGCGCCACCAGTTCGGCCTGCAATTCACCCTCGTCCCGGTGCACGCCCGCCTTGAGCACCACCAACCCGCGCGGCACCTGGCCCTTGATCGGGTCTGCCACCCCGATGACGGCGCACTCGGCCACGTCGGGATGCCCGGCCAGCACCTCTTCCATGCTGCCGGTGGACAGCCGGTGACCGGCGACGTTGATGACGTCATCGGTGCGGCCCATCACGAACATGTACCCGTCCTGGTCGAGGTGGCCGCCGTCGCCGGTCAGGTAGTAGCCGTCGTAGACCGACAGGTACGACTCGACGAACCGCTGGTCGTCCTTCCACAGCGTCGGCAGTGATCCGGGCGGCATGGGCAGCTTGACCACGATCGCACCGTCGGTGCCCGCCGCAACGGGCTCACCGCGCGGATCCAGCACCCGGACATCCCAGCCGGGCATCGGACGGGTCGGCGAGCCGGGCTTGAGCTCCAGCAGTTCGATGCCGGCGGGATTCGCGACGATGGCCCAGCCGGATTCGGTCTGCCACCAATGATCGATCACCGGGATGTCGAGCAATTCGGTGGCCCAGTGGTATGTCTCCGGGTCGAGGCGCTCGCCGGCCAGGAAGAGGTACTTCAAGGCCGAGATATCATATCCGGCAAGCAATTCGCCTCGCGGGTCCTCTTTCTTGATGGCCCGGAAGGCGGTCGGCGCGGTGAACAGGCTCTTGACCCCGTGTTCGGCCGCCACCCGCCAGAACTGCCCCGCATCGGGCGTGCCAACCGGTTTGCCTTCATAGAGCACGGTGGTGGCCCCGGCGAGCAGCGGACCATAAACGATGTAGGAGTGCCCGACCACCCACCCGACGTCGGAGGCCGTGAACATGACTTCACCCGGGCCGATGTCGTAGATGTTCGACATCGTCCAGGCGAGGGCGACCGCGTAGCCGCCGGAGTCCCGGACCACGCCCTTCGGTTTTCCGGTGGTGCCCGAGGTATACAGGATGTAGAGCGGGTCGGTCGCGTTGACCGGAACCGGATCGGCCGGCACCGCCGTCGCCATCGCGGTCGCCCAGTCGATATCGCGCGGGCCGATCGCCGCAACGGCCTGCGGGCGCTGCAGGATGACGCACCTTTCCGGCTGATGTCCGGCCAGCTCGATGGCCTTGTCCAGCAACGGTTTGTACTCGATCACCCGCTTGCCCTCGATGCCGCAGGACGCCGACACGATGACCTTCGGGGAGGCGTCGTCGATCCGCACGGCCAGCTCCCGCGGTGCGAACCCGCCGAAAACGACGGAGTGCACCGCGCCGATCCGGGCCGACGCGAGCATCGCGATGACGGCCTCGGGGACCATCGGCAGATAGATGACGACGCGGTCGCCTTTGCCGACGCCGAGGCCGGTGAGCACGCCGGCGAACCGAGCGACTTCGTCCCGAAGCTCGGCGTAACTGTAGGTGCGGCCCGTTCCGGTGACCGGGCTGTCGTAGATCAGCGCGGCCTGGTCGCCGCGCCCGGCGTCGACGTGCCGGTCAAGGGCGTTGAAGGACACATTGAGCTCCCCGTCGGGGAACCAGCGGTAAAAGGGTGGGTTCGAGGAGTCGAGCGCACGAGTTGGTCTGGCGTACCAATCAATGGTTTCCGCAGCGTCGAGCCAGAACGCCTCCGGGTCGTCAACGCTCGTCCGGAAAACCTTCTCGTAGTCGCCCACCTGTGTACGCCTGCTGGCATCGTTGCCGTTCATCCCCGGATTGTCCCGCACCCGGGCCGCATTCAGACAGAGCACAAAGTCCCGAACCGGTCCGCCGGGTGCGGGAGATCCGGCGGTGCCGAAGGATGTCGCCATGCCGCACAGCCCGGTCGGGTGACAGGCTAAATGGTCAGAAAACCGATGCAGGAGGAACAAGATGCAATATCAGACCCTCGGTCGGACCGGCATGTCGGTATCCAAGGTGTCGTTCGGCACGGCGCCCCTGGGGGACATGTTCGGGGCCGCGGACGAGGGATCCGGCATCGCGGCGGTGCACCGCGCCATGGACGCGGGGATCAATTTCTTCGATTCTTCGCCGTTCTACGGAAACGGGCTCGCCGAGGAACGTCTCGGCCGGGCGATTGCCGGACACCGGGACGAGATCTTCATCGGGACGAAGGCCGGCCGCTATGGAATGGCGGATTTCGACTTCTCCCCGGCCCGCATCCGGGCAAGTCTGGAGCAGAGCCTGCGATTGTTGGGCACCGACCACGTCGACGTGTTCCAGTTGCACGACGTCGAGTTCGTGCCACTACCCGGAGTACTCAGCGATTCCTACGCCGAACTGACCGCGCTGCGCGATGCCGGGAAATGCCGATTCATCGGCATGAGCGGCTACCCGGTGGCAACGCTGCGCCGGGCCATCCAGGAGACCGAACTGGACGTGGTCCTCAGCTACGCACATGCCACCCTGCTCGACCAGTGCATCCAGGACCGGCTGCTGCCACTGGCCGCCGACAGCGGGGTGGGCGTCATCAACGCCGCGGCGGTGGCGCTCGGTCTGTTGACACCCGGACCGATGCGGATCCCGCAGCATCCCGCCGGCTCGGCGATCGCGGAGGCGGCGGATCGGGTTCGGGAGCTCTGCAAGGCACGCGGCGCGGACGTGAGCTTCTTGGCGAACCAATTCTCGATTCAACGGTCCGGCTGTGCAACCACGCTGATCGGCACCGTTCGGCCAGCGCACCTGGATTCCGCGGTGGCCGCGGTGGACGCCCCGATCGAGGAGGAATTGCTGGCCGATGTGCTGGCCGCGGCCGAGCCCGTGCGGCGGCATTGCTGGCGCAGCGGCTTGCCCGAGAACAATTGAACCTGCCGCTCAGAGCGGCCGGACCGGCGGTAGCCGCCCGCCATGGATTGCCCTGAGCACCGTGCTGAGGTCGGTTCGCAACGCGTCCACCCTGTCCCGGTCCAGAATTCCGACCCACTCCTGCTCCAACTCTGCGTAGATGTCTTCGACGGCCGCGAGCAGTTCCTCGCCGCGGGTCGTCAGGGTCACCAGCTTTGCGCGTTGATCGTCGGCGTGCGGCGCACGGCGCAGATAACCGGCTTGTTCCATGGCCTCCACCAGTTTGGACGCGGCCTGTTTCGAAACCCCCATCAGCGCTGCGATTTCCGAGGCTTGGATCCCCGCACCCCGGGCGGCGAGCAGGACAAAGCCGTAATTGGGTCGGACATTGCGCCAGCCGCGGGCCGCCAGCCGCCCGTGCAGCCCGTCGATCAACGATCGGTAACCGATCGCGAACAGTCTCGCCAGCGGCGTCCCGTCCGTCGTGGCCGATCCGAGGGACGCAGGTACCTCCACTCCTCTCATTGGGCCCACGGCGGTGTGAACGGCTCCCCGTCGGCGAACCGGGCCTGTCCGCCGACCGGCAGGCAGCACAGAGCGCGCAGCGGCTCGGTGCCGCCGGCGGCGATCTCGAAGTCGACCGCCGCCGGCACCACCACCACGTCGCCGGGCCCCGCGTTCGCCGGTTCGCCGTCGATCCGCACGAGCGCGGAACCGGTGAGGATCACGAAGACCTCCTCCACGGTCAGCCGGTGGGGTGTCGCCGGCGTTCCCGGTTGGATCTCGACCTGCCACACGCTGGTGACCTTCGACCCTCGGCTCGGGGTTGCCAATGAGGTGAAACTGGTTCCACCGATTTGGTGGGTGGGTGCTGCCGGGGCAGGGATGACGGCCATGGTTCCTCCCATGAAATAAGTCAATCAGGTTGACTGCTCGATGGTGAGGCATCGAAGAATGAAAGTCAATCGGATTGACTACATCGGCTCGGGTATCAGCAGGCGGCCGGGTGCTCCGCGCTGACCACGGTGACCGGTAGGCCGGTGACCCGCTCGGCGCGGTGCGGCAGATCCTGGTGGAGCCAGCTCGAAAACCCATGGGGCAGAGTGGAAACGATGATCTCGTCAAACGTCCGATCGACCAGCAGATCCCGGATCGCGCGCACCGGGTCGTGTTCCCCGACGTAGCCGTCGGTCGACGCGCCCAACTCCCGCATCCACTCCAGACCGGCTTCAACCCGACTCTTCGCCGCCACGTCATCGTCGACTGCCGGCGTGGGAGGCCGCATGCCGCCCTGGACCGCGAACGCCTCTGCCAACGCAACAACCACGTCGGTCCGGCGCGTCGCGGGCACCAACAGCGCGAACCGCGTCGGCCCACCGGCAATTCGCTGCTTGATCGTCTCGGCGAGATGATCGCCGCCGAGGGTCTGATTCGCGACAATCAGTATGCGACGCACGGCCCGCACCCCTCTCGTTGGTCCGAGGATGATGCTTCCACGCCGCCGACGCCGGCGCTGCCGAGCCCATTGGACAGCGCACCCCGCGGCGGAGGAATTGCCCGCCGTCGACGAGCCGCGCGGTCCGTCAGGCCCGTCATCTACGGTTGGGCCATGGAATTTCGCTACCTCGGCCGCTCCGGCCTGAAGATCTCGTCCATCACCTACGGCAATTGGCTCACACACGGCTCACAGGTGGAAAACGACGTGGCCGCGCAATGTGTGCGCGCCGCCCTCGACGCCGGCATCAGCAGCTTCGACACAGCCGACGTCTATGCGAACGGTGCCGCCGAGTCAGTGCTCGGCGAGACGCTCAAGGGCGAGCGCCGGGAATCATTGGAGATCTTCACCAAGGTCTACTGGCCGACCGGCCCCAAGGGGCACAACGACGTCGGGCTCTCCCGCAAGCACATCGCGGAGTCGATCGACCTGTCTCTCGCCCGACTGCAGACCGATTACGTCGACCTCTACCAGGCCCACCGATTCGACACGGAGACCCCACTGGAAGAGACCATGCAGGCCTTCGCCCAGGTGGTCCGGCAGGGCAAGGCGCTGTACATCGGGGTCAGCGAATGGACCGCCGAGCAACTCCGCGCCGGCCATGCGCTCGCCGAAGACCTTGGCATTCAACTGATCTCGAGCCAGCCGCAGTACTCCATGCTGTGGCGGGTGATCGAGCGGGACGTGGTGCCGACCTCGCGTGAGCTCGGCATCTCGCAGATCGTCTGGTCGCCGGTCGCGCAGGGCGTACTTACTGGCAAATACCAGCCAGGCGCCGCCCCGCCGCCCGGATCGCGGGCCACCGACCAGAAGGGCGGCGCGGACATGATCAAGCGGCTGATGACCGACGACGTCCTCACCAAGGTGCAGGCGCTGCGGCCGATCGCCGGCGAACTTGATCTGACCATGGCACAGCTGGCGGTCGCCTGGGTGCTGAGCAACGACAACGTCGCTGCCGCGCTGGTCGGCGCGTCCCGCCCCGAGCAGGTGCATGAGAACGTCAAGGCAGCGGGAGTCGACCTTCCTGCCGACGTCAAGCAGCGGATCGACGACGCACTGGGCGACGCCGTGGTCACAGACCCCGATATGACGGTCAAGAACGCGCCGCAGCGCCGACCCGCCTGATTCTCCCGGGCCGGGCCGCTCGTCGGGTCGGCCCGGCCCAGCCGTGCCAGGGTAGGCAGATGGCGATCACACCCCTTGGTTATTCCCACATCCGGCTCACCGTTCGGGACATCGCTGCGTCCCGAAGGTTTTACGATGCGGTGTTCGGGCTGCCGGTCGCGGTCGAACTGCCTCCGGATGCCGACGAGGCCGCCCGGGCGAACCTGGCGTTCTTGTTCGGCGGGGTGATCTACCGGCTTGGCCGCGGCCTGTTCGGGCTGCGCCCGGTGGCCGATCCCGACGACCGGTTCGACGAGGACCGGATCGGACTGGATCACCTGGCCTTCACGGTCGGCAGCCGATCCGACCTCGATGACGCGATCGTCACCCTCGACGCGCTCGCGGTCGAGCACGGCGAGATCAAGGACATCGGCGCCGGGTACATCCTGGAATTCCGCGACCCGGATGGAATCGCACTGGAATTGTTCGCCCCGTCATGAGTGGCGACACCTTGGCCGCGATCACTCGGCCTTGGCGAAGTTCTCCAAGAGCGCCGAAAGAAATTCATCGGGACGCTCGAGAAAGGGCGAATGCCCGGCATTGGCCACCACGACCTCCCGGTACCGGCCACCGGCCGAGGCGAATCCATCCAGCACATGCCGCATCTGGCTGACCATTGGTTGCGGCGGCCATGCCTGTGCCCCGGGCCAGCCGGGGATCACGCCGAGCGATCCCAGGTAGGCGAAGTCGTACAGCGAGGTGTCGGAGATGATGATGTCGTCGGCCCCCCTGATCCACAAAATCGGCGGCCTGGGATTGACGCCAGATAGATTATCAATGCGGAAGTGGTTGGGCGCCATGGTGTTGAGCACTCCCCGGGTGCCGGGGGCGATGCCCGGCCAGGCCGGCACGGTGGTGGAATCCCCGGGATAGTGAGCCTCACCGATACGGGTGGACAGCATCGATTCGACAAGGATGTCCAGATGCTCCGGCACGAACGGCGGCTTCACATAGTGCGCCAGAAGCACCTGCCTCGGCGACAACGGGGAATCGGCGCCGCGGTCACCCGCAGCCAATTGCGCGACGAACGCCGGGTTCGCGCACGCCCCGCCGGAGCCAATTCCGGGCGGGTCGGGCAGCAGTCCCTCGTTGCCGTGCGAACCACCGAAACCGAACGGGGACATCGGATCCACCAGGGTCAGAGATGCCAGCCGCGCCGGGTCGTCAACCAGACACTGCAACACGACTCCCCCACCCATACTCCAACCCACCAAGTGGATGGGGGGCAGCTGCAGCGCCTCGATCAACCCCAGGACGTCGTCCGAGTAGTCGCGCACACCCCGGGTGGCATCAACCGGTGCCGGGTCGGTGTCACCGAAACCCCGCAGGTCCACGGCGATCGGCCGGTAGCGATCCGGCAGGGCGAGCATCACCGGCTGCCAGAACAGGCTCGACGACACATTTCCGTGCACGAACAACACCGGAATGCCAGTTCGGCCGGCTATTTCGAGCACGTTGACGGTCAACCGGGGGGTCTGGACCCGGCGCGCGGTGATCCCGTCCAAGAGTGTCTGCATGCACTCATCATGGGTGCACGACTCCGGGTCGCGTGCATTGCCCCGGGAACCCTGCGGAGGCGCCTACCCGACCGCCATCGGAGCGGCGGCTCGCACTTGTTCGGGAAGGGATTGGTACCGGGCGGCGCCGGTCAGTTCCCTGGAGAGGCTGCGGGAGGCGATGGCCAGCGGGCCAAGCACCGGCTGCAGGTCCCGACCGAGGTCCCTGACGGACAGCTCGATGGCGGCCAGCGCGTCGCCGCCGGGTCCGAAGATGGGCATCGCCACCCCGCAGACTCCTGCCTCGAGCTCCCACCGGGTGACCGCGACCCGGGCCAGCCGGACCACCGCCAGGGCGCGCCGGAAGCGGTCGGGTGCGGTCAGGGTATGCGCAGTGAACGGGCGAAGGCCTTGCAGGATCGTCATTTCCACGGTGCGCGCCGGGGAGAAGGCCAGCAGCACCCGGCCGAGCGCGGTCGCGTGGGCAGGCAGGGTGGCGGCCGCGCTGAAAGAGGTTGCCGGCCGCTGGCCCGGTTCCTTCTGGATGTAGGCGACCTCGAGATCGCGCAGCACTCCCAGCCGGGCGCGGCACTTGGTGGCCGCGGACAGGTCTTCCAGCACGCACGGTGCGCGCTCGGCGATGCTGGGCGAGCAGGCGTCGATGGTGCCGATCATCCGGAGCGGCAGGCCGGCCCGGTACTGGCCGTCCTCGGTGCGTTCGAGCAGTCGCCAAGACGCCAATTCCGAGGTCAAGCGGTGCGCGGTCGAGATCGGCAGGCCGGCCAAGCGAGCAATTTCGGTCAGTGAGTGCTCGCTGCCCTCGGTGAAGGTGAGCAGGATCGAGGTGATCTTGCTGGTGACGGATCGTCCTGCCTCGGTGGAATTCCCGGCCACGTGCACACTCCTGGAGATAGCGCAGGCGGCGACTGGCGCAACGCTGCGGTGGTCTGGTGGGGCGACGACGCCATCGGGCCGGCGTCATCGGGACAACGAATCGTTGACCCGAGCCCCAGCTGGGGCCGCACGGTAGTCG
>Ga0190275_10003579_pt1 | contig 11114 bp, 9 predicted proteins | sample Popmic550T_FD_133745 | JGI IMG/M metagenome (GOLD analysis project Ga0190275, IMG submission 133745) | Populus adjacent soil microbial communities from riparian zone of Yellowstone River, Montana, USA - 550 T | ecosystem: Environmental > Terrestrial > Soil > Riparian zone > Trees stand | place...
GGTCCGAGGTCATCCACACCGGGAGCGTCGACACCGGGGTCCGGTACCTGCTCGAGGATGTCGTCGAGCAGATCCTGGATCTCCTCGTCGGGGTCCCTCAGCAACTTCCCTAGGTTCTTGCACTCTTTCTTGAGCCTTCGTAGTTGCTTCTTCATCGGGTCGACAACCTCATTCAGTACGTCGTCGGGCAGTTCGATAGTCCCGACCCGGCGCAGCTGTTGCTTGACCTTGCGAACTCCTTTGTCGCAATCGAGCTCAACTTCTTCTTCTTCGGGCGTCTGCGTGAGGGTCGGACCTTCCGCTCCCGGCGGCTCGCCGCACGCTTCACCGAGGGCCTCGTCGAGGATGTCCTGGACCTCCTGAGGCAGATCGTCGAGCGCTTCGCAACGAGCCGAAATGGCGTTGTCCCTCACGTCGGAACCGAACACCGGCGCGCCGTGATGCGCGTTGCGCAGGCCTTCACCCACGACGGGGAGCCATCGCAGGGACTCTTCGACCGAAGCCCGGTTGTCGAGCACGGTGGAGGTGATCTTGGCGGCGCGGGTGAGGTCCGAACCCAATCGGTCGCCGTGCTCTCGCACGAGGTCGCCGACCTCCACGGTCAGATCACCGAGGTTCTTCAGGGTGCCTCGAAGATCGCCGTCACTTTCAAGCAGGGTGGTCATCACCACGGCGAAGTTCCGGTTGAGTGTCCCGAGCGAGCCGGCCCGCGTCGCCAGCTGGTTGAAAAGATCGTCCAAGTTGGTGAGTAGACCCGCTAGATCTGTCTTCGAGTCGGCGAGTGACTCGGTCAGTGCTGCCGCGTTGATCAACGTCCCCTTGAGATCCTGTTCGCTGCCCTTCAGCGTTTCGTTGAGCTGCACGATCAGGTCCCCCAGCGCACCGGGCTCCCCTTCTTTGCCGGGCTCGATCGCTTCGAGGAGCTTCTTCAGTTGCTTGAAAACGTCGTCGAGCTCGGCCGGGATCTGAGTTCGATCGACGTCGAGCACCGCGCCGTCTTTCAGGTACTCGCCCCCGGTGTAGGGAGGGTGAAGCTGCACATAGCGGTCGGCGATGATCGAGATGGGGACGATCTGAGCGAATGCTTCTTTCGGCACCTTGTATTTAGTCGGGAGCTCCATGACGACCCGGACCTTCTCTCCCATCGGAGTGATGTTCGTGACCTTGCCCACTGGAACGCCGATGATGTCGACATCGGAGTTCTCGAAGAGTCCGATCGCCTTCGTGAAGTAAGCCGTGATCGTGTAGGTCTCTTCCTCCTCGCGGCTGAGCAACAGTCCGCCTCCGCCGAGCACGAGAAGCGCAACGACGATCACCGACAGTGGTTTCAGGAAGCGCGTCATCCGCCACAACTCCCCGCCAGGAGGATGGCGCAGGGATAGATGTCGCCCCAGCGACCCTGCTGCCAGATGCTCCCGAAGTAGCGCGACGAGGGGCCTGCGTATTCGAGCGCCATGTCGATGTGCTTGACGTTCTTGTCGAGTACGACGAGCGCTCTGTGCAGATCGGTCAGGATCGAATCGAGGTTCCCTCTGTTGTCGCGGATCAGATCCGTCAGGTCCGCCGCCATCTGGTTCGTCACCGCTAAGAGCGATTTGACCTCTTCGCGCTTGCGGGCCACCGTCCCTAAGACTTCGTTCGAAGCGTCGATCAGCTGAACGATCTCGGGCCCTTCATCGGCCAGCAGTCCAGTCAGGTTCTCGGCTCCGGCGAGCAGAGACCGCAGCTCCTCGTCCTTGGTGTTGAGCCCCTCTCCCAGATCGTTCAGCCCCGCGAGGGCCTCGCCGACCTCTTCCTTCGCAACCTTCGTGACCTTCGTGAGCTCGACGAGCATCGCGTTGAGCGCCGGACCGTCGAGGTCTTCGAGGAGGCTCGTGCCCTGGTTGCTGGCTTGGTAGATCTCGTAGGGAACGGAGGTGCGATCGATCGGTATCCGGGCGCCCTCTTCCAGGTACGGCCCTCCGCCTTTTGCCTCGATGTCGACGAACTTCGTCCCCAACAGGGTGGCGAGCTTTATCTCTGCGTCGGCGTCCTCGGGTATCTCCGTTCCGTTGTCGATCTCCATCGTGACGACGACTTGGTCTCCGTCCAGGAGGACCTCTTTCACGATGCCGACCTTGATGCCGGCAACACGGACCTGGTTCTCGACGTTGAGCCCGGCGCCGTCCTTGAAGGCGGCCGAGATCTCGTACGCCCGGTTGATGGCCGGGATCCGGTCGATGAAGAACGATCCTGTCGTTGCCAAAGTGATCCCGATGATCGAGATGATCCCGACGATGACCGGCGAACGCTCGCGGAAGTTCTTGACGCCCATCAGCGCTCACAATCCAGTTGTGCCGGCAGCGCTGAAGTGGTCTCTGGACAGAGGTTGACGATGTAGAGGTTCCACCACTTGCCGTAGCTTTGGGTCCGCGCCGTAGCGAGAAGGACTTCTTTGAGTTGCTTCGCGATACGGTCGAGGGGGCCGAGGTTCTCTTCGACCACACTCAACAGGGTCGCGAGGTCGGTCAGTTCTTGATCGAGGTCCGTCCGGTTGCGGCGCACGATGTTCCCGAATTTGTCCGAGGTCGTATCCAATCGGTCGACCGTTCGCTCGAGCTCCGGAGTTACTTCTGCGAGCGCGCTGATGAACTCGGAGAACTGCTCGAGGCCCTTTCGCACTGAGGAGGACTCGTTGTTAAGGATCGTGGTTACGTCGTCGAGGTTCTCGACGAGTTTCGCCAAACGTTGGTCTCCGTCGGCCAGTTCGGTCGTGAGCTCTCCGACGTTGCCGAGAACCCCTTCGAGATCTCCCTCGTTCCCTTTGAAGATCGCCAGGACGGCGCGCGACACGGTGTTGATGTCTTCGGGATTGGTGGATTGGATCAGCGGTCGCAGGTTGTTGAACACGACAGAAAGGTCGAGGGCTGGATGTGTGTTCTGTACGGGGATCTGTCCATCCTCTCCGAGCTCTTCCGACGAAGGCGACCCGGGCTCTGTGAGATTGACCACGCGCTGACCCAGCAGGTTTCGGAACTTGATCTCGGCACCGACGTTCTTCGGGAGCACGACATCCTTCTTGAGTTCCATCGTCACGATCGCCTCGCCACCCACGACCTCGTATGACGACACCTTGCCGACCTCGACCCCGGCGATCTTGACGGGGTCGCCGTTCAACACCCCGGTCGCATCGGTGAAGACGGCTTCGATCTCGTAGGAGTCCGAGAACGGCGACAGCTTCCCGATGATCGATGCCAGCAGGAAGGTGACGATGATCGTGAAGATCGTGAACACCGACAGCTTTACGGCCACAGATCTCATCGCTTCACCGCCCCGGTGTCCGTCGGCGATAGAAGCAGACTCTCTACGTCCGCGGGGGTGTCGAACACTTGGTCACCCGAGTTGTTGGGCTCGGGCCCTTCTCCCGGTGGATAGGCACCGCGGCTCTCGGTCACGAGGTTGTGGACCCGCCAGCAACGTCCCGGCACCGTGTCTCCTGTCGCTTTACCCGGCTCGTCCGTTTGTTGCCGGAAGCGACAGACGTGGTTGAGGTTTCGGATCCATGCCGAGTTGAACTGCGGTAACGCGTTCAGAAGGCGATCGAGGTCCTCGGTGCGCGACGACACGATGCCCAGGACCGTCGCTCCAGCATTGGCGACCTTTACGAGATCGCCGAACCGCGTCTGGAACAGGGTCGAGAGCTCGTTCAGGAGGACGGGCGCACGGTTCAGGCTCTCATCGATGAGATCGGCGTTGTCGATCGTGAAGCGGTTCAGCTTGTCGAGGTTCGCTAAGGCACGAAGAAGGTCATCGTCGACATCGGTCAGGACGTCGCCCGATTCGGCGAGCTGGTCGATCCCTTCCTTGAACAGCGCTTCGTTGTCCAGTGGTACCCGCAAGGCCTCGATGCCTTGTTCGAGACCCCGGATGGCTGCGTCCTCATGGCCGACGAACCCACCGGCGAGAGCTTCGAGTGTCCCTGCCAGGTTGTCGGGATCGATCGCGTCGAGGATCGGAAGGGCAGTGTTCAGGATCGTTTCGACCTCGAGCGGATCGATGGTGCGGTCTTCCGGGATCACGTCACCGTCGGCGATGACCTGGTCGCTCGGGTCCTCGGGTGTTTGGATCTCTACCCATTTCTCTCCGAAGATCGTCTTCGCCCGGATCTGCGCTCCGCTGTTTACCGGGATCCACTTCACTTGCTCGGGGTGCAGGTCGAGGGTCACCCGGCAGACGTTGCGCGCCTTGTCGAGATTGATCCCACCGATCGTTCCCACCAGGACTCCGCGGAGTTTTACGTCCCCACCGATGCGCAGACCCTGGCCACAGTGGGTGAAGTCGGCGGCTGCCTCGACGACCCGCGAGCGGACCTTTCCCGTGAGGAAGAGTCCGGTGAGCACGACGCATCCGGCCGCAAGGGAAAGGGCCAGTAGTCCGATAAACGCCTGCCGCAACCTTCTGATCGTGTACTCCTTGCCGAGGGGTTAGCCCGCGATGCGGACTGTGTCTGTCACGCCCCACATGAATGACGAAAGCATCAGGTTCAAGAGGTTCACAACGACGATCGAAGCCCGGATCGCCTTACCGACGGCAACGCCGACGCCGGCCGGGCCCCCGGTTGCGTGGAACCCGTAATAGCAGTGGATCAATGCAACTGCCGTGGCGAACGTCATCGCTTTGATCAGCGAATAGAAGACGTCCTGCGCCGGTAAGAACAGCGTGAAGTAGTGGGCATAGGTCCCCCCCGAAAGACCCAGGAGCTTCGTGACCACCAGCTCCGTGGCGAGGTAGGAGGAGAACAGGGAGATCAGATACAGCGGGGTGATCGCGACGAGCGCCGCGATGATCCTGGTCGAGATCAGGTAGGGGATCGGTCGCACTGCCATGACCTCGAGGGCATCGATCTCTTCGTTCACGCGCATGGCTCCCAGCTCGGCAGTGAAACCTGCGCCGACCTGGGCAGCCAACGTCACGCCCGCGATGAGGGGCGTGATCTCACGCGTGTTGGCGAACGCGCTCACGAAACCGGTGAAGGCCTCCGCTCCGATCAACTGCAGCCCTTTGAAGCCTTCCAACCCGACCTGGGTGCCTGTGAAGAACGCCATGAAGAAGATGACGCCGGCGGTCCCGGCTCCCACGATCAATGCGCCGGATCCCATGGTGATCTCGGAGATCAGCCGGGCGATCTCGCCGCCATGTCTGAGGGCAAGCACCGTTTCACCGAGAGATTTGGCCAAGAACGACATCTGATCGCCGATGTTGACGAGCTTGTCGATCCCCGTGTTGATCATGCGTCCGGGAGCTCCGAACGTGCGCTGGACGCGACCTGCGACTGCCATCGTCTACCCGAACTTCTGGGGGACGATGGCGAAGTACAGCGCGGTCAGGATGAAGTTCACGAAGAAGATCAACATGAACGTGACGACGACGGCACGGTTGACCGCATCGCCCACCCCTTTTGGGCCACCCTTCGCATAGAACCCGAAGTAGCAGGCCACCATCGCAGCGAGCAACCCGAATATGCCGGCTTTGAGGATCGCGACGACCAGGTCGGCCGTCTGCGCCAGGAGTCCGAAGCTCGCGAGGTACGCGCCCGGCGTCCCGCCCTGGATGATCACATTGAAGAAGTAGCCACCTCCGATGCCCGCAACGGAGACGAACCCGTCGAGGAGCATCGCCACGAAAACAGCGGCCCAGATGCGAGGAACCACGAGTGTCTTGATCGGGTTGACCGCCAGGACCTCCATCGCCGAGATCTCGTCTCGGATCTTGCGCGAGCCGATGTCGGCACACATCGCCGAGCCTCCGGCTCCCGAGATCAACAGTGCGGCGACGATGGGAGCGGCCTCGCGCACGACGGCGAGGACCATCGCGGCCCCCGTTTGCGACTCGGCCCCCAGCTGGCGGGACACGTTTCCGACCTGGAGGGCGATCGTTGCGCCGAACGCGATCGAAACGAGGACGGCGGGCAGCATCGAGACGCTTGCGATGAACCACGACTGGCGGATGAAGTCGCGCCACGGATAGGGGCGCTTGGGCATCAACCGGAATGCCTCGAGCGTGATGGCGAACATGTTGCCCGTTTCAGTTACTAACGTTCGAGCAGGGTTCGCCAACTATCCCCCTTCCTTCTCGCTGCCTACAGTGTTTTCTTACGTGGAGTGGCTTTTTCGGTATCGCCGTCGGTGGCGCCCGCAGCCCGTTCCATCTCTTCTGTTTCCTCGGCGGTGAGGCCACGTGAGGACTTGGGCTTGACCTTCTTCCCCGACTCCTCGGCCTCTCCGGCCTCGTCTTCCTTCTGGTCCGGTGATTTCTCGGGTTCAGTCGTGGCCGACAGATCGCCCTTGACGGAGTCTTTCTCTTCCGACATCCCGATCGGGCCCTCGGTGTCACCGGCGAGGAACTGCCTGACGACCGGGATGCCCGACTCGAACATCTCTCGGGCGGGGCCGAACTTCACGAGGTTCCTGCGGTAGAGCATCCCGATGAAGTCGGCGACCTGCTTGGCGGTTGCGATGTCGTGCGTGACGACAATGAACGTGGCCTCGAGTTGCTTGTTGAGGTCCATCGTCAGCTCGTTGAGGAATGCAGTGCGGACGGGGTCGAGACCCGAGTCGGGCTCATCGAAGAGAACGATCTCGGGATCGAGGACGAGAGCCCGCGCAAGGCCGGCCCGCTTCTTCATGCCACCGGAGATCTCACCCGGGAGCTTCTTCTCGGCTCCCGTGAGGCCCACCATCTGCAGTTTCTCTTCGACAACGGACTTCACCTCCGACTCCTTCTTCTTCGTGTGCTGCCGGAGAGGGAAGGCCACGTTGTCGTAGATGTTCATCGAGCCGAACAGCGCACCGTCCTGGAAGAGGACTCCAAACTTGCGGCGCACCTCGTAGAGCTCTTTCTCGTTGAGGGAGGGGACGTTCTTGTTGTCGATCCAGATCTCGCCCTTGTCGGGTTTCAGGAGGCCGACGAGGTGTTTCAGGAACACGCTTTTTCCCGTTCCCGACGGGCCGAGCATCAGAGTGATCTTGCCTTTGGGGATGTCGAGGGTGATGTCTTCGAGAACGGTTTGGGGGCCGAACGACTTAGTCAGCTCTTTGATGCTGATCTCGATATCGGGCATGCCCATCCCCTTAAGCAGCCGGCCCTCCCCAGGGCCCTCTTCCAGACTTTGACTCCCCGTGCAGAGGGGAAAGATACTCGCTTACCCGGCAAAGCGTGCAGGGGAGGGCTTTTCCCGCGGCGGCCTAATATGCCGGGCTGAAGGATTCTCAAGGAGGCGGCATGGATTTCCGCGACACCCCAGAAGAAGCATCGTTCAGGGCGGAACTAAGACAGTGGTTCGAGCAGAACCTGCCCGAGGGGTGGCGCGAACGCGGCCCCCAGGTCGGGCGCACGGAGGAAGCGACCTCCAAGGAATGGTCCAAGAAGCTCTACGACGCCGGGTACGCGGGCCTAACGTGGCCCAAGGAGTTCGGCGGGGCCGGCGCTCCGTATACGCACCAGGCGATCTTCCTGGAGGAATCCGCCCGGGCCGAGACTCCGGAGCACATCGGCGTCATCGGTTTGGGGATGGCGGGCCCGACGATCATCGCCCACGGAACCGACGAGCAGAAGGCTCACCTCAGCCCGATCCTCTCCGGAGAAGAGGTGTGGTGCCAGGGCTTCTCCGAGCCGGGCTCTGGTTCGGACCTCGCTTCCCTGAGGACGAAAGCCGAGGACAAGGGCGACCACTTCCTCGTCAACGGTCAGAAGGTGTGGTCGTCGTTCGCTCACATCGCCGACTTCTGCATCCTGCTCGTTCGCACCGATCCCCAAGCGCCTAAGCACAAGGGGATCACTTACCTGCTCGTCGACATGCACTCCGAAGGGGTCGACGTCCGGCCACTCCGTCAGATCACCGGAGACCCGGAGTTCAACGAGATCTTCTTCAACGACGTGAAGGTGCCGAAGGAGAACGTGCTCGGCGAGTTCAACAACGGCTGGGCCGTCGCGATGACCACGCTCCTACACGAGCGCGGTACCTTGGGGTTCGCTCTGACCGCCCGTCTCGAGGTTGCATTGCGCAAAGTGATCGCGCTGGCTAAGGAACAACGAACCAATGGGCATCGTGCGGCGGACGATCCGTTCATCCGGGATCGCATCGCGCGGCATTGGGTCGAGCTGCAGGCTTTGAAATTCACCAACTACCGAGCGTTGACTTCTCTCGTGAAGACCGGCGTCCCGGGGCCGGAGGGCTCCGTTGCAAAGCTGCACTGGTCGGAGACGAACCAGCGATTGACGAAGTTGGCTCTCGAGATCCTCGGCCCCCAAGCTCAGCTGGACGGTGAGGACGGTGTGTGGAACGGCTACTGGCAGTACCAACAGTTGAGGAGCCGCGGGAACACGATCGAAGCAGGCACGTCGGAGGTGTTGCGCAACATCATCTCTGAACGCGTCCTCGGACTACCAAGGAGCCGATAGATGGATTTCGCATTCTCTGAAGAACAGCAGATGTTGGGGGAACAGGCTCGCGCGTTCATTGCGAACAGGTTTCCGCCCGAGCGCGTCGCTGAACTCGCCGAGTCCGGCAAACCGTTCGACGAGCCGGCGTGGAAAGAGATCGCCGAGCTGGGATGGATCGGACTGTCCGTTCCCGAGGACAAAGGTGGCGCCGGCTTCGGTTTCATCGAGGAAGCGGTGTTGTTCGAGGAGCTTGGTCGCGGACTCTTTCCCGGTCCCTACTTCTCGACGGTTGCGCTCGCTCTTCCCGCTCTGGCTGAGAACCCCGATTCGTTGCAGAAGGTCATCGCCGGCGAGGCGGCGGCCACGTTCGCGTGGGCCGAGCCTTCAGGTCCCTCTCGCCTCGACGATCTAGACCAACTCAATACGAAGGCCGAGCAAACCAATGGCTCGTGGACCGTCACGGGCGAGAAGTACCTCGTTCCCGATGCCGGAAGCGCTACAGAGGTCGTCGTTCTGGCCACTACGTCCGAGGGGAACGCGCTGTTCCTCGTTTCCGGTGCAGACGTGAGTGTGTCCTCGACAATGGATTCGACCCGGCCGTTGGGTTCGGTGCGATTCCAGGGGGCCAGTGCGACGTTGTTGGTCGAGCCCGGGCGAACGGCCGAGGTTGTTCGGGAGATCCGTCGGCGGGCCGATGCTGCGCTCGCCCTCGAGGCGGTCGGGATAGCCGAGCAAGTCACGGAGTTAGCGAAGGATTACGTGAGCGAGCGGAAGCAGTTCGAAAAGCCGATCGGGACATATCAGGCCGTTTCGCATCAAGTCGCCAATGCGTACGTGGACACCGAGTTGTCGCGTTCGCTCGCTTACTGGGCGGCGTGGTGTGTGGCCGAAAAGGACGAACGGGTCGACGTTGCAGTCGCGGCGGCCCGGTCGCATGCTGCGGAGGCCGCAGTGCTGGCCTGCGAGCGATCGATACAAGTGCACGGCGGTATCGGGTTCACGTGGGAGCACATCCTGCATCGCTTCTACAAGCGCGCTCAGTGGATCCACGCTTTCGACGCGCCGGGCACTGCCCAGCGGGCCGTCATCGCCACAAGTTTGTTGGACGAATAGTGGTTGCGTAACGCGCAGTTCGGCATATATTCGAAATTGATGTCGGTTGCGAATGTGCTCGACTCAATCGAAACGCTGGCGGAGCGCTTCCTTCCCCCGCTCGAGCCTCTGAAGGCTCGTTTCCGTCTAAACGTGGCGAACGTGACACGCGATGTCGTAGTTAATGGTGATCGTTGTCGCGTCGAGGAGCCGCGCGGTGATGCAGACGTCGAGATCAGCACGGACGCGATGACGTGGCGAGAGATCGAGCTTGGTCGCTTGTCGGGGATCGAGGCGTTCGGTTCGAAGCGCCTGTCTATCCGCGGCAGCATCGAGAAGTCGCTGCACTTCGAACCCCTTTTCAGACGTCCTCCGGGCGGATTCAAGTACTCGCTCGAGCTAGTCGAGACGCGTGGCGGCCGGATCTCGGCGTTGTTCGCCGGCGACGAGAAGGCCGAGCCCCTCGTTCTTATCCACGGGCTCGGCGCCACGAAAGCGTCATGGTTGACGGTAGTTCCTCAACTCGCGAAGCGGTTCCGCGTCATCGCGATCGATCTCCCCGGGTTCGGTGCTTCCGACAAGCCGATGGGGCGTTACGACGCTCCTTGGTTCGCACACAGGGTGACCGGGCTTCTCGATGTGCTCGGTATCGACAGTGCTTACATCGCCGGCAACTCGATGGGCGGGCGTGTCGCGATGGAGCTCGGGATGAGACACCCCGATCGCGTCAAGGCGATCGCGTGCCTCTGTCCGGCCGCCGCCTTCACGAAGCGCCCGGCACTGCGTTTGGTCCGTGTGTTGCGACCCGAGTTGGGGATCGTCGCCTCGCGGTTGCCGCGTTCACGCATCCTTCCGTCGATGCGTCAGTTATTTGCCGATCCGGCCTGTGTCGAGGAGTCCTGGTACGACGCAGCGATCGACGACTTCCTGAGTGTGTGGCGGAGCCCCCGTGCTCGGATGGCATTCTTCGCCTCGCTCAGGAACATCTATCTCGATCCACCCGCTGGTGACCAGGGTTTCTGGACGCGTCTGAAGGCGATGAAGACCCCGGCTCTCTACATCTACGGCAAGCACGACGTGCTCATCAGCCATCACTTCGCCAAGAAGGTTCGCCGGCATCTACCGTCGGCCGATATCGCGGTGTGGAGCGATTGCGGCCACGTTCCCCAGATCGAATTCCCGGACAGAACCGCCGAGGCGCTGACCGGTTTCTACGATCGAGCGGCAAGCAAACAAGTCCCGGCTTAAAGGCCCAGTTGCTTCGAGATCACTCGCTGATGGATCTCTTGCGTTCCTTCGACGATCGCGAAATAGCGCGCGTCTCTTAGGTAACGCTCGATCGGGTACTCGCGCATGTAGCCGTAGCCCCCGAACACCCGGGCGCACTTGTCGGTGATGAAGATGCCGGCGTCACCTGCGAGGAGCTTCGCGGTCGATGTCTCGATCACCGGGTTCTCGCCCTGGTCCCACAGCGTGGCCGCTTTGTAGGTCGCGAGACGTGCTGCTTCGAGCGTTGCGTGACACTGGGCCAGGGGGAACGACACTCCTTGATAGTCGCCGATCGGTTTCCCGAACGCGTTGCGGTCCTTCGCGTATTGCAC
>Ga0190275_10003580_pt1 | contig 11113 bp, 9 predicted proteins | sample Popmic550T_FD_133745 | JGI IMG/M metagenome (GOLD analysis project Ga0190275, IMG submission 133745) | Populus adjacent soil microbial communities from riparian zone of Yellowstone River, Montana, USA - 550 T | ecosystem: Environmental > Terrestrial > Soil > Riparian zone > Trees stand | place...
ACGATCTTCAGGCGCAGAGTCTTTTTTCGCGGCGGGTCGCCGAATTACTGGGTGGCAGAATGGCTTGGCGGTCGCCGGGGACTACATGAGCGCAGCGTCCTTTCTCGGGATTGCCGGCTTGATTGCCTTCAACGGCTACGACGGATTCATGTATTCAGTCGGCTGGTTGGTCGCATACCTCACCGTTTTGCTGATCGTTGCTGAACCGCTTCGGAACGCAGGCAAATACACGATGGCCGACATCCTGGCCTACCGTATGAGTCCACGGCCGGTGCGCGCGATGGCGGCTCTGAGCACTCTCACGGTCAGCACGTTCTACATGATTGCGCAGATGGTCGGAGCCGGCGCGCTGGTAAGTCTGCTGCTGAAAGACTCCGGCATCGGCTATTCGACGGCCGTCATCGGCGTGGGTTTGCTGATGATCACCTATGTTGTCTTCGGCGGCATGCTGGCGACAACGTGGGTGCAGATCGTCAAGGCCATTCTTTTGATGGGTGGCACCCTGCTATTGAGTGTCCTGGTACTGGCTCACTTCGGATTCAGCTTCGCCGACTTTTTTAACGCGGTTAGCCATGTCACCTATCGCGAGAATGGTGTGGAAGTCACGCGCAACTTTCTGGAACCAGGGCTACGCTACAAGCCACCCTATGGGCCCCTCGATCTGATCTCGTTAGGGATGGCACTGATCTTGGGAACAGCCGGGCTCCCGCACATTTTGATCCGCTTTTATACTGTTCCAGACGCTCGCACCGCGCGCGTGAGCGTTGTCTGGGCCATGGCGATCATCGGAGCGTTCTACATCATGACGACGTTCCTGGGTTTCGGCGCGGCGACCATCGTCGGACGCGACGCCATAGCGGTGAACGGTGGTGTCAACATGAGCGCGCCGCTACTCGCCAAGGCTCTTGGAGGTGAGACGTTCTTTGCATTCATTTCGGCAGTCGCTTTCGCGACAATCCTCGCCGTGGTGGCGGGACTTACGATTAGCGCTTCCACATCGTTCGCGCATGATTTCTGGACAAGCGTCGTTCATCGAGGTGAAGAGCGATCTCCCAATGAGGAAGTCCGTGTCGCGCGTGTGACTGCGTTCGTCGTTGGTTTGGTCGCAATCGCTGCAGCCATCCTGTTAGGACCCGGAGCGAACGTTGCCTTCCTTGTCGGCTTGGCTTTCGCAGTCGCCGCATCGGCGAATTTGCCCGCAGTCGTCTTATCTCTGTTCTGGAGGCGTTTCAATACGGCAGGAGCTGTGTCAGGACTCGCCGCAGGGCTGATTGTATCGATAGCCCTGATTCTTATAGGTCCCGCCGTGCGAGGAGCCGACGCTTTATTCCCGCTCGAAAATCCAGGGATCCTCAGTATTCCAGCGGGCTTCTTCGCAGCTTGGATCGGGACTCTGCTGAGTAGTGACCGATCTTCAGAGGCGAAGTATGCCGAGCTGATCGTACGCGCCAACACGGGCTTGGGCGCCGAGAAGGCTTCGTTACATTAGCTAGTCGCTGCGAAGGTCGAGAGTAAGGACGACAGGCGCAACACCATCGCTAAAATCCATCTCCTGGTGCTCAGGCGTCCAACGATCACGCGCATAGAGAAGCAATCGCCACGCTGCGAACATCAGCGCGAGTGTGAGCGCAAAGACGAAGGGTCTCTGGAGAAGTCCTACCTCGATATACGTAGTCCCGTAAGCATAGACCGCGAACAGCGTGGACCACAGCAGTAGGGAGATGCCGAGATTCGTTCGTTCGGAATTGAAATCGGTCGTGAAGGGAGCCTTGCGATAGCCAATCAGAAGCGCGTCGAGAGCGATGAGACTCGCCAGCAGGCAGAACAGGGAATGAGCGACGCCCAGGGCGATTCCTAAAAGAACAATATTCACTGGAACAATGAACACGAGCCAAGCTAAAATTCCCAGCTCGAACATGACTCGACGCACTCCGCGTAGAATCGAACCCGACGCGATGTCGGTAATTGCCAGTCGGAAGATCCACGACGCTTGACGTTCCGTCGGAATCTCAAGTAGAAGGCGCAACCCGACCAGTAGGAAAAAACTAATAACCAAGGGCGCCGCAAATACGAGCAATCCCACATCAGTTACTTCTTCAGGCCTTAGAATGACGAATCGCGAAGCGAGACCATGCAGAATTACAGCGCATCCGGCCGCCAGGAATGTCCGAAGCAGCATACGGTGAAGACCGCTCCGGCTGATCGTCTGCTTCACGAAATCGACAATCGCCGCTTCATGAGGGTCCTTCGGGATTGGGAGGAGCCGTAACAAGCGTCCGGGCGCAACTGCTGCATCGCTGGTTTCAGCCGTTCACCGAAAGTGCCTGACATACCCCAGTACATAGAAAACCAGGGATGCTATCGCGCAGATTATCAAGGCCACACGAGCATAACTTGCCCATAGTGAAAGATCGGCTACCGATTTTCCCAGCAGTTGCTCATACAAGCCCAGAAACCAAAGCGGCGGAAAAAGCAGGATTCGCCATCCATTGTCGAGTTGTAAAAGCGCAAGTGTTTCGGCGACTTGCGCTGCGAGCAACAGCTGCGTTAGGAAGAACACGAGCAAGACGAACTGAACCCAGCTTGAAACACGCCGCATCGTCGAGACAGGCAAGACGTTCATCCAGAATCCGGCCGTCACGATGACAAAAAGGGCGCCTCCCAGGGACGCACAGAATGTGGCTACGAAGTGGGACAGCACGTATCGAACAAGCAGTGAGAACGTTCCAGTGTTGCCGAGTACAACGGGTGGGAACAGCAGACACCCGATAAGGTTCACAGCGATCGCAAACAGCGATACGAAAATCGCCAGACCTGACAGCTTCGCCAGAAATACGGTGGCTGGCCGAATTGGAAGTGGCGCAAGAATCATATAATCGCGGCGGTCGGGAAACAATTGGTTCCACTTCATCACCGTAACAACTCCACAGACGACGAATGCAATCGAAAGGAATATGTACTTGTCGTGCAAAGTCGTGAGATCACGATCGAGAGTGAGGATGCCGCGAAACCAGCCGACGAGCGTCGAATACTTCTCGAACAAGAACGAGCACAAAATAAATCCCGGCGCCGCAGCCAGCCCGAGCAACGCAGGAATCCCCGTGCGCAGTTCGCCCGATTGAGCTTCTTCCGTTTCGAAGTACCGACCGAGAAAGTGATTCGTGAGAATGGCCAGCGGTTCACCGCCAAATCTCTCTTTGAGGTTCACGAGCGGATTACCTCGAGCACGCTGGTGGCGCGCTCGTCTATATCCTCCTGGCCAACTAGCTGCGCGAAGATCTGTTCCAGATCCGGCAACGTCATCAGTTCTCTCAAACGCGCCACTGAATCATGAGCGACAACCCGTGACTTGTCGAGAATGACAACATGATCACAGACACGTTCCACTACCTCGAGCACATGCGAACTGTAGAAAAGTATTTTGCCTGCGTTTGCGAGCACTTTTAAGAGCTTTTTGAGCACTTGCGCCGAAGTCACATCTAGACCGGAGAACGGCTCATCGAGAACAAGAATTTCCGGATCGTGAAGCAACGCCGCGCTCAGCAGGATCTTCTGCCGCATCCCCTTCGAGTACGAGGCCAGCGCCATATGCCGTGAAGAAGTGAGATCGAAGACATCCAGCAAACCCTCAATGCGGCGGTCAAGAGTGGCTGCCGGCAACTGTCGGAGCCGTCCGATTAGTTGTAAATATTCACGTCCCGAAAGATGGGTGTAGAGGTGGGGTTCTTCCGGCACGTAACCCAGACGCCTCTTGTAGCCATTGATGTCGTCTCGGATATCATTGCCGTCGAAGAGGACGCGCCCGTGGGTAGGCTCGATGAGTCCGGTCAGGATCTTAACGGTCGTGCTCTTACCTGAGCCATTAGGTCCCAGATAGCCAAGAATTTGGCCGCGTGGGATCTCGAATGACACATCCTGTATTGCGGGGATGCCCGAGTAAAGCTTGCTGAGTCTCTCGACTTTAAGCAGAGTGCACCGCCTATCATCGCTTGGAAACCGTCAGGCGTGCTTTTGTTCCCGGCTACCCGAACAACCACTGAGCAATCTTCGGCCACTGCTGCCTCAATCCGATGATCGATATCCCCGCGTAAAAAACAGCCCCGGCAACAAGCCCTATTCGTAGGATCCAGCCGGGGCGCAAAGGCTTCGGCAGCAGCGTCATGTTGACCCAAAGCGCATGCAGCGCGGAGAACGCAAATGCAAAATTCACCATTACGCCCGTAGCGATCGCGAGCACGAGCGGGCTCGGTGTAATCTTCAATGCCAGTAGACCCCAAACGCCATAAGCAGCCAGGAGTGCATAGTACACATTCTTGGCCTGATTTCCCTCGAGATGCTGAACTCTGGCATTTCCGATCCAAATGACGTCCGTCCAGCGCCGCGCAATACCATCGAGTTGGCTTACCTGTGTGGGCAGCATGATCAAAAAGCCACACAGAAGCGTTAGATACCAAAACGCCTGACCGTGCTTCGATGCGATTGCGTCCGCCGCCATCGCCGCCGCTGCGTGGTCGCTGGCCGTGGTGCCGCGGATGAATTCGTAAGACATCATCGCCGGAAGGACCATTCCGAGAATGCAGCCGGGGGCCCATAGCATCAGTTGATCTCTGCGGATATGCCGGAGCCACCCGAGCCAGCGCGACCGATTCTCGGGCGAGGATTCATCGAAAACCTTGCCCGAGTGAGAGAGCTTGATAGTCCGCCCGCCGACGGCGCTCGGGATAGCCCCTACTTGCGCGCCCATTCCCCAGCCTTTATCGCGCACATAGCCTGAGATCGTCGTGTTGAACAAGCCTCCGGATCCTGCCACCGCCGCAAAACCCGCGATCAACGCCCAATTGACTTCTCCCTGCGGCAGCGCTCCGAAACGAACCAGACCGGACCATATTTCTCGCCAGGTATGCCAGCTCACCCAGAACAGCGCGATGAATCCCAGGTATCCCAGGACAAGAAACAGCTTGGCAACGAGGATCCGTTCCAGCATGTTGTAGATCTTGCCGCCGAAGATCAGCGGTATGAAGGCCACAAGAAACAGCGCGTATCCAAGTGTCTTCACAAAATTCGCGTCTTCCGCCGCAGGCAGATGTCCGAGGATCACAGCCGCTAATGGAACCGCGGCATTGGAGGCGAGATAAGGCCAGGCTCCGGCAAGATCCAACGTCATATAGAAGATTGTCCAGAAGCGAGGTCCAGGTTTGGTCCGAAAGAAGCCAACGAAAATGTTCTCGCCGCAATACAGCGTGTAGCGCATGATCGCAAGGTTGTAGGCGACTTGCAGCATGATGGCGGTGAAAGCGATCCAGAGGATCGTCCCGCCGTAGCGGGCCGTCACCACGGGTCCAAACAACCATTCGCCGCCACCAATATTAGCCCCGGCCATTACGAGCCCCGGTCCGATCAATAAAGTCAGTTGGCGAAATCGAAAAATTGGCGCGGCAGGCAACTCGCCCTTGGTCCACGGGGTGAAAACGGCGGGCTTGTTGATCGCCGTCGGCGTCGTTGACATGCGAGTGCATAATATCATCGGATTCAGCATGAGACATTGTTTGGTCCCGACATGTTTGGCCCCGAGATGTTTTGTCCTGTTCGCGCCGGTCGTCCTGTCCATCGCCGTAGCGGTCGAACCATTCCGGGATCCTTCGCCGCCTGTCGCACAGAAGCTGCCGGCGATGGACGCTCCTGCCGCGAAGCCTGATCCAAACGTCCGGTTCCACGCAAAACCGAAGCCAATTGCTGCGAACGCGGTAACCCACGATTGGAAATCCTTCTTGGGACCAAATCACAACGGGACGTCTACAGAGACCAGGTTGCTTCGGCCATGGCCCGCCAGCGGACCCACCTTGATCTGGGAAATGAAGAAGGGCACGGGGTACAGCTCACCGGCAATCAGTGGCGACCGGCTAGTCTATCTGCATCGCATGGGCGATCAGGAGCGCGTTGAGTGTCTCCATCCCGAAACGGGCGCGAAGTACTGGGAGTTCACCTATCCGACTAAGTTCGAGGATCGATACGGTTACAACAACGGGCCTCGGGCAAGCCCGGTGATCGACGGAGATCGCGTTTATACCTACGGGGCCGAAGGAAAACTTCATTGCCTGCGATTGCAGACAGGACAAGTGCATTGGAAGCGCGACATCGCCGCTGAGTTCAAAGTTCCACAGGACTTTTTCGGCACTGCAACGACGCCTTTGGTACACGGTGAAAACTTGATCATCAACATCGGCGCTCCCAGTGGTCCGACCGTCGCGGCCTTCAACAAGGTGACAGGGCGAATGGTGTGGGGAGCGGGTACGGAATGGGGGCCAAGCTATGCGTCTCCAGTGCCCGCTACCGTTCATGGCAAGCAGCGCATCTTTGTGTTCGCAGGGGGAGAGAGTCAACCACCCAAAGGCGGGTTACTTTCCATTGACCCCGCAAACGGAGCGATTGATTTTACGTTTCCATGGCGCAGCCGCAGTTACGAATCGGTGAACGCAGCGTCTCCAGTGATTGTCAGGAATCAAGTGTTCATCTCCGCCAGCTATCGGACGGGGGGAGCACTGCTGAACATCTTGCCGGATGGAAAGCACGAGGTTGCGTGGACGTCGAATGAGATCGGCACGCACTGGAACACAGCAGTCCACAAGGACGGTTACCTATACGCCTTCGATGGCCGCAACGAACCCGACGCCTCTCTTGTGTGCATCGAGCTCAAGACCGGCAAAGTGATGTGGCGGGCCAATCCGGAATGGGAAGAGTCGATCGATGTGAATGGTACGCAGCAGAAACACCACCTGGGAACATTCCGTGGAACATTGCTCGCCGTAGACGGAAAGTTTCTGGCGCTCGGCGAAATGGGACATTTGTTGTGGCTCGATCTCACGCCTCAAGGCTATAAAGAGTTGGCGCGCACGTGGCTCTTTGGCGCTCGTGAGACGTGGTCGCTTCCTGTGTTGAGTCGTGGTTTGCTGTATATCAGTCAGCACTCCCGAGACATGCTCAAAGGAACGCAGCCTCGTCTGCTTTGTTACGATCTACGCGGGAAGTAGGTAACTATGAGACTGCTTCTCCTAGCAATCGCAGCAATCTGTTCGGCAGCCGACTGGCCGCAGTTCCTTGGCCCGCATCGCGACGGTACAGATCCTTCATTTTCCGGCAAGCCATCGCTTACCGATGCGCGCCAACTTTGGAAGAAAGATGTCGGCGCCGGTTTTAGCGCTCCCGTAGTGTCGGGCGCCAGGCTCATCCTGTTCCACCGGATCGTCGACAAGGAGGTAGTGGAATGCCTGAACGCAGCAAGCGGTCAATCGCAGTGGAAATTTGAATACCCGACGTCGTATCGAGACGATTTCGGATTCGATGAAGGTCCTCGCGGCACTCCTGCGATTGCGAACAATCGTGTCTACACGTTCGGCGCGGAAGGCATGCTTCACGCTCTCGATCTCACAACCGGCAAAAAAATATGGAGCGTCGACACACACGCTAAGTTTGGCGTCAGGAAGGCATTCTTCGGAGCAGCCGCATCTCCACTCGTCGAAGGCGCTGCGGTGTATGTGAACGTTGGCGGTCCGAATGGCGGAGGACTCGTAGCCTTCAGCGCCACCGATGGAAAGGTACTGTGGTCCTCCACCAATGACGAAGCAGGCTATTCGTCCCCTATCGCTGCAACCATAAATGGCGTTCGGAGCATCGTGTGTTTCACCCGAGCCGGACTGGTTGCTGTAGATCCTTCGACTGGAAAGGTCCGCTTCCAGTTCCCTTGGCGTTCGCGATCAAACGCTTCTGTAAACTCAGCCGTCCCTGTCATTGCCGGCAATCTTATCTTTCTCTCAGCGAGTTACAACACTGGCTCCGTTCTTCTCCAAGTGACCGGCGACAAGCTGACCACTGTCTGGTCTTCCGACGAAGCTCTGTCTAGCCACTACGCGAGCATTGTTCATAAAAATGGTTACCTCTACGGCTTTCATGGTCGTCAGGAGTTCGGTCAAAGTCTTCGCTGTATTGAGTTGAAGACCGGCAAGGTGAAATGGAACGTAGATAGCTTTGGCGCCGGCACGGTGTCATTGCTTGGAAATTCTCTGCTCATCCTGCGCGAAAGCGGCGAAGCAGTGATAGCAACTGCAAATCCTGCGGCGTACAAAGTCGAAAGCAAAGCGCAACTGCTCCCGGCTGTTGTGCGCAGCTATCCCGCGATTGCAGCCGGTCGCGTGTTCATACGCAACGAAAAGACTTTGGCTGCTTACACGATTACAGGAGCGAAATGAACCGCATCACGACGTTATGCCTCGCTGCGATTGCGAGTGCCGCCGAGGATCCGCAAACGCTGTTTGACCGCGGCGTCCGCTCGTTTCACGCCGGGCGAATTGCTGAGTCTGTCGCGGATTTCGACAAACTCGCGGAACTCCTCCCCGGACAGGCGCCGCAACTCTGGCAGCGCGGCATTGCGCTTTACTACGCCGGACGTTACCAGGACTGCCGGAAGCAGTTCGAATCGCACCGTACCGTCAATCCGAACGACGTCGAGAACGCCGCATGGCACTTTCTATGCGTCGCCCGTGCGGAGACGCCAGCAAAGGCCAAGGCGGCATTGCTCCCAGTCGGCCCCGACTCGCGCGTTCCGATGACTGAGATTTACGAGATGTTCCGCGGAAAGACTACGCCCGCATCGGTGCTAGCTGCGGGTTCCGGCACAGAGGGGCAGTTCTATGCGCGCCTGTACGTCGGCTTGTACTATGAAGCGCTCGACGATAAGGTTAAGGCGCTTGAAAACATACGTGTCGCGGCGGAGGACCGGTTTGCCGCAGGTGGATATATGCATTCCGTGGCTCGTGTACATCGGAATCTTCTGCAAACCAGCGCTGCCGTTCCCGCGCCATCAGAAGTCTGGACATTCGACCGGCTTGACCGGCTGGGCGCGCATAAGACGACGATCCTCGGAGCGCCTCGCGTTATCGAAACACCTCAAGGCAAAGCGATTGAATTCGATGGCGTCGATGACGCACTCTTCGTCGATGTTCATCCTCTTGCGGGAGCGGAGACCTTCACCTGGGAAGTCATCTTCAGGCCGGACGGAGATGGCGCTCGCGAACAGCGCTTCTTTCACATGCAGGAAACCGACACACAAACACGCCTGCTTTTTGAAACGCGCGTCGCAGATAAGCATTGGTATCTCGACAGCTTTGCGAATTCCCCGACCGGCTCAAAGGCTCTCATGGATCCGACCAAGCTTCATCCCACCGACATCTGGTATCACGCGGCGATGGTCTACGATGGCAAGCAATTCCGCAATTACGTGAACGGCCAATTGCAGGTGTCTGCCGATGTGGCGCTGAAACCACAGGGCGCGGGCCGTACTTCGGCGGGTGTAAGGATCAACAAGCGCGATTACTTCAAGGGAGCGATTCGACTCTCGCGCATGACGCGCCGCGCTTTGTCGCCGGAGGAGTTCTTAAAAGCGTTTTAGTTCGTCGATCAGCGCTTCGAGTCCGCGCTTGCGGTACAAGGCCGTTAATCGCTGCTCCTCGGGAGAAGGCGTCGGCAATTTACCATTGCGATCCGGAACCCACATGGAACCGTCCGTAAACTCGACGCTGCTGAGGAACGCCTTCATGTCCGCGATACCGATCGGGTCCCCATTCGGTTGCGAGAACTTGTACGTTACGTCCTGCACCAGCGTAGTCCGTTGACGCGGCGCCAGCGGAACGTCGACAGGAATTGACCCTGCCACGAATTCTTTGCCACGCTCATCCTTGACGAGCCAACCCATTTCGATTGCCCGAACTGGACGCGACGTCGTATTACGGACGAACAATCTTGGAGATCGAGCCTCGTTATCGGAAATTCGAACCATTCCGTCCGAAGCGGCAACGGGGGACGATGGAGCCTCGAGGAAGGCGACCTGAATCTGACGTTCGTTCCGGCTTGTGGTGGATTTGCCGGACTGCGCCACTCGAGCATCCATACCGGATCGATCGGACTGATGTTCTAGGCTCGCGAGCATTTCGCCCTTCAATGCTTCCCTGCCCCGAGATTCCAGAACCTGCTTGAAATACTGGCGGTCACGGCGCGCTTCCATTTCCCAGACCGTCATCGATCTGCGGGAGTTCAGTTTATTAGGTCCATAGAAGGACAGGTCATCGAACAAAACCCCGTCCAAGTCGATTTCGACAAGCGGACCGTTACCGGACTGCAACGGTCGAAGTAAACGCAGGTCTATACGAATCGGAAAATTCTCGCCCGGACCCGCGTTTAAACTCGCAACGGAAACAGATGCTTTGCCGCCGGGGGTCACATCTTGCGCGCTGACGAACAACGTAATCCCGCGAATCCGACGGGAGCCCGAATTTCGGAGTGATAGCGACGTGTGCAGATCGAGCAGCATTGCGCCACCGCGCGCGGATGCATTCGATTCGCCCCAGTCGGCGGATACCACGGTCACGGGCGAGTCCTCTGGGAAGGTGATGTGCATCGCGCTGCGAGGATCGATGCGCTGCGATTGCGCCCACGCAGTCGCGCCAAGCAGCAAGAAAACGAAACTAGTCCGAATAGACATTGTTGATCGTGACCTGACCCGTGTCTTGATCGACGAACCGGGCGCGCAGCGAACCCGGAGTGCTAACAAAAATTGGCGACTGCTGTCCACGCGTGTGCAACAGGGTTAAGGCCGAACCATTTTCCTTTACTTCGATGCCGCCAGGAGCTGTGCGGATCTCAATCGGGGATCGCTGCAAGGCGATCTCGCGACCGCGCGGAGGGTTCAGCAACCATGCGCAGAACAGGACCACCGTCATCGCAGCCATGACCATCGCCGCACGCCAGCCGATCCGTTCCGGTTTTCGGACGCGGACGGGTCCCACACACTCGCCTGCTTCGAGACCGAGATGGATGTTTGCGGTCATCTCGGCTGCTAATCGGTCCCACTGCACCCCAGCCGGCAGGTGATCCGATTGCGATCGCAGCGCCGCGACCAGTGAGTTCATCGAGTTTACTTCGTTGTCGCAGCGGGCGCACGACCGTACATGCCACCGTACCCAAATTCGATCCAGAACACCGAGATCGCCGCTGCTATAAAGCGTGAGATCGCTTTCGGACGGATGATTTCCTCGAAACATCAGGCTTTCCTCCGTTCCAGATA
>Ga0190275_10003581_pt1 | contig 11113 bp, 9 predicted proteins | sample Popmic550T_FD_133745 | JGI IMG/M metagenome (GOLD analysis project Ga0190275, IMG submission 133745) | Populus adjacent soil microbial communities from riparian zone of Yellowstone River, Montana, USA - 550 T | ecosystem: Environmental > Terrestrial > Soil > Riparian zone > Trees stand | place...
ACGCACCAGCGCTACCTCGAGCTCAAGTACGACAACGACGACGAGAAGAAGTGACGGCGCAGAGCTCGCCCCACACTTCAGAAGTCAGGCTCGGGAACGTACGGCTGCGTCCATAGCGTCATCTGGAGCAGGCAGCTCTTGAGCCAGGCCGAGTGCATCGCCATGACCTCCTCGGGTCTGTGGCCACCGTTGGCCAGGAACGGCTTCAGCGTCTCGATGACAGGCGCGATGACCGGGAAGAGATGGCGAAACGGCACGATGGGCGCAGCGTCGGCGCCATCCGTCAGGTTCTTCTTCAGGCGATGGTGACGCAGTCCGATTTCGTGTTGATAGTCGAGCCAACGTTGGTCGTACTCGGCGCGAGCAGTATCGAGAATCCACTGGCCAAAGCGCTTCCGCACTGCGCCAAGGTACGGCGCCGACGGGCCGCTCGCATTGGCGAAGGAGGCCACGAGGTGCGGCGTTCCGCCGATGAAACCGTACCAGACGTCCAGAATGGCTTCGACCTGAGGCCGAACCACCGACTCGGACGCTCGCAGGTAGCGTACGTCTTCGTCACCGAATAGCGCGCTCTGCTTCATCTGTTCGAACTCGGACAGCGATACCGGTGAGCGCTTGATCGATGCACTGCCGAATGTGTAGCCAGGGATGTCCATGCGTGTCTCCGTTCCTCGAAGTTTCGGCGAACAACAAGAGCACGTCGTGTGCCGCTAGCATCCGTGGACTGAACTGCTGCGATTTATCCGGTGGTCCCACTCGAGGAATGCCCACGCTGTCAGAGAGCCGACGCGAGCTGACGGCATGTCAGCAAGGGGCGCAAGCAAGCACGACCCTCCAACGCCATCGAGAGAATCTCTGCGCGGCACGCACGCTGCGATGGACCTTCACGCAGAAGGTTCGAGAGTGATCTTCGATGCACTACCTCCCCTTGCGCGAGGGACATGCATGCTCCCTCAGGCCGATTCGAGCAGGGCGGCGGTGCTCATCCCGCCCGCGGTGCAGACGCCTATCACCGCGCGCTTGCCCTTGCGGCGTGCGAGCTCCATCAGCGTGCTGCCTACGTACCGGATGCCCGACATGCCGTACGGATGACCGAGTGCAATCGCGCCGCCGTTCACATTCGTGACGTCCCAGGGCGTGTCGAGCTCGCGCTGGTTATACAGCGTCGTGAGCGCGTAGGCCTCGTGCAGCTCCCATAGATCCACGTCGGCGTGCTTGACGTCGTGGCGCGCCATCAGACGTTGAATGGCCGGCGCGATTGCGATCGACATCTCTTCGGGCGCCACCGCCGCGAGCTGCATGCCTCGGAAGAGGCCGAGAATCGGCAGGCCGCGCCGCGCGGCGAGATCGGCGTCCATCAGGACCAGTGCCCCGGCACCGTCCGACAACTGTGAGGCGTTGCCCGCAGTGATGAATCCGCCCGGTGCCACCGGCTTGAGCTTCGCCAAACCGTCCGATGTACTGTCTGGGCGCGGTCCTTCGTCGCGCCTGAGCGTGACCTCCATCAGCGAGCTGCGATTGGTAGCCTTGTCGGTCACCTTCATCTGCGTCGTGAAAGGCACGATCTCCTCCGCGTAGACACCGCGATCGAGCGCTGCAGCAACGCGCTGCTGGCTGCGTAGTGCGTACTCATCCTGCGCTTCTCGTGAGATGCCGTACTTGCGTGCAACGAAGTCGGCGGTCTGGTTCATCGTCCACCAGACCTCAGGCATGCGTTGCTGCAGCGGTTCGTAGTAGAAGAAGTTCAGGTTGAGGTGGCTTTGCGTCAGGCTGATGCTCTCGACGCCCGCCGCGATCAACACGTCGGCTTCGCCGGCGGCGATGCGATTGGCTGCAATCGAAGCCGCGTTCACGCCCGACCCGCAGTATCGATTTACCGTGATGCCTGGTACCCCTTTGGGGAAACCAGCAAAGAGCGTCGACGTCCGGGCGATGTTGTGCCCCGTCACGCCTTCTGGAAGGCCACATCCTACGATCACGTCTTCGACTTCGGCCTTCTCGATGCGCGCGCGCTCGACCACGTGCTGCAACACGTGCGAGAGCATCGCGACCCCGTGTGTCTGGTTGAGGGCTCCGCGTACCGCTCTGGCGATAGCAGTACGGCAGTAGGCAACAACGGCGACATCTCGTCTCATTTCATCCCTCCACAGCGATGGCTGTTCGGCTTGTCGCGCCTGCGCGCGCTCCGGTCGCCCACGTGGTGCAAGCGATGGGCCGACGAGCAGCCAATGGTCGTAGCGCGCAAACGCTCGTGGTTTGGCTTTCGCCTGCCCACGTCACGGGCATCGCTCGTCGCCATGGAGAAGCTTCGGACGCTCAGGTCTTCATGTTCTCGCGCGCGATGCCAAGCTTCTTCATACGGAAGTGGAGAGTAGATCGCTTCACACCAAGCCTCGCTGCGGCGCCCTGCGGCCCGGAGACAACCCAGCCAGTCGCTTGCAACACGGACAAGATGTGCGAGCGGTTGATAGCTGCCAGGTCGTCCGCTCGCGGGGTGCTCTCGGGAGCTGTCTCCGCGCCTTCGTTGCTGAGCGGCCCCAAGTGGATCATCGCGCCGCGGGCGAGGATCACCGCCCGCTCGATCACGTTCTCGAGCTCGCGGATGTTGCCTGGCCAGTTGTAACTCTCGAGGTGCTCGAGCGATCGCAGCGAAAGCTCGTGCCCCGACTTGCCCAAGCGCTTGGAGGCACTCTCCACGAAGTGTCGTGCGAGCGCGGGGATGTCCTCGCGGCGCGCGCGTAGCGCCGGTAGTGCGAGCGGAAACACGTACAGGCGATAGTAGAGATCCTCCCGGAAGGTGCGCTTTTTGACCATTGCCATCAGGTCGCGGTGAGTGGCGGCGACCACTCGCGCGTTCGAGCGGACGGTTCGCGTGCCTCCGACGCGCTCGAACTCGCGCTCTTGCAGCAGGCGTAGCAGCTTGGGCTGCAGCTCGAGGGGTAGCTCTCCGATCTCATCGAGGAACAGCGTACCGTTCTGGGCCAGTTCGAAGCGACCGATGCGCTGTGCCACGGCACCGGTGAAGGCGCCTCGCTCGTGGCCCATCAACTCACTCTCCAGCAAGCCTGCGGGAATCGCGCCGCAGTTGACCTTCACGAAGGGCCCCGCTGCGCGTCCACTCGCGGCGTGGAGCGCGCGTGCAATCACCTCCTTGCCGGTGCCAGTCTCACCTTGAATCAGTACCGTCGCGTCCGTTGCGGCGACGACTTCGACCTGAGACAGGATGCTCAGCCACGCCGGACTCGTGCCCACCACTCCTGCGACCATGCGGCGGGGCCCGCGCTCGGCGTCCCGCTGGACGGCTGCTCGCTGTGTAGCGCACTCGATCGTGTCGAATCGTCGGTCGCCGTCGCTGAGCATGGCGGACATCTTCACCGCGCCCGCCTCGATCGCGTGCACGGCCGTTGGGATGTCATCGCTGCAGCAGCCCGGATATGGCTCGCGCAGGCCCAGGTCATCGTTGGCGATCCCCACATTCGGGTCGGTTTCCATCAGCAGGTTCCTCCTCCTTGGGCACCACCGAGAGGGCTTTGCACGCCTCATGCCTTGGCCGTCTTCAGGACAGCTATCCATCAAATCGGCGACTTATCCGGGTGATCTGGACGGTGTCGGCGCGTCCTGCCTCTGCTCCTTCGGGAGTGTGGACTCGAAAATAGACCGCGTTGGAACCCATGTTACCCAACCTCTACGCGCCGTATGCGGAGGGCAGCAAGAGCTTCCGTTCTCAGGGGCCACGCGAAGGGCAAGCGCTCGGGGCTCGTGCGGCTAGAGCGTGTCGCTCTCGTCCGCATCCAGCGCGGCTGAGGTATGCAGACCAAGCGCGCGCAGCTTGCCGCGCATCGTCTGCCGCGCGATGCCGAGAAGCCGTGCTGCGTGACGATGGTTGCCGCCGGTGTACTCGAGCACGCTGCTGAGCAGTACACGGTCTAGTTCGCGATGTGCGAGTGCGTAAAGATCGTTTGCATCCGGCGTAAGCTGGCTGTGGATGAAGGGACCTATCTCGAGCGCGTCGACCGGACCTTGTCCGCTGGGCAGTCGCGCCGTCGCGGGAGTAGGCGAGAGATCCGGCAAGAAGGAGGAGAGCAGAATCGAGCCGCTGGCCTGCAGCACAGCCTGCTTCAACACACTTTGCAGCTCGCGGATGTTTCCGGGCCAGCTGTGATTGCGCAGGCGCTCCTGCGCGTCGGGTGCCACCTCATGCACCTGTCGGCCCAACTCGCGACTGCTGCGACGCACGAAGTACTGCACCAAAGTCGAAAGGTCGTCGCCACGTTCACGCAGCGGTGGCAGATGAATCGAGAACACACTGAGCCGGTAGTAGAGGTCTGGTCGAAACATGTCGTCGGCCACGCGCGCCAGCAGGTCGCGGTGCGTCGAAGCGATGATCCGCACGTCCGTGCGAATGGTCTCGTTTCCGCCGACCCGCTCGAACGTCTGCTCTTGCAGGACGCGTAGGATCTTCGCCTGCAGTGCCAGAGGCATGTCGCCGACTTCGTCGAGTAGAAGCGTGCCGCCGTGGCACTGCTCGAACTTGCCGATGCGGCGCCGCTCGGCGCCCGTAAACGCCCCGCGCTCATGGCCGAACAGCTCGCTTTCGAGCAGGTGTTCCGGGATGGCCGCGCAGTTGAGCGCCAAGAAGGGGGCCTTGGCGCGCGCACTGTGTTGGTAGATGGCGCGTGCCACGAGCTCCTTGCCCGTGCCGCTCTCGCCCGTAATCAATACCGTGACGTCCTGCGCGGCAACGCGTCCGATTGCCTTGTACGTCTCCAACATCGCATCGCAGCTGCCGAAGATAGCCCCGTGGATGTCCGGCGGGTCGACGCTCTCGACGAGCGCCACGGGAGTTCGCATACGGCGAGTCACTTCGACAGCGTCTGCGACAACTCGACGTAGCCGACCGAGCTCGAGCGGTTTGAACAGGTAATCGAAGGCGCCGTGCTTCATCGCTTCGATTGCGTAGTCGGCCGTCTTGGCCATGGTCACGAAGATCACCGGTATGCGCGCGTCGATCGCGCGCAGCTGCTCGTACACCTCGAGCCCCGATTGGTCGGGTAGGCGCAGATCGAGGAGGATCACATCGGGGGGATCGGCTCGAACTTGTGCGATGCCCGCTGCACCGTGATCGCAAACCGTGACGCGCGCGGCCGACGCCGGAAATGCCTCGCGCACCTGACCGGGTGTGATGCTGGCATCGTCGTCGATCAAGAGCAGATGGGGCGCTTGAGAAGTCATCGCTCCGGTCTTTGCTCCGTGGTCGGGATGTACTCGAAGTGGGAACCTCGATCCACTCCTCTGTTCGCGGCTGCACCACGCAGCCGTGGCAGCTTTTTTACCCGATGGACGACAACTTACCCACGCTGCGCAGGAGATGTCTCTCGCATGCCCGACTGCACGACACGCGTGCGTGCGTGCGTGCGTGCGCGCCTTGCGCAGCTACGCCTTGTGCTGAACATCCTGGAGCGCATCATGATGCGAGTCGGGATACTGCACCGTATAGCCGCTTCATGTCGGAGCCAGTCCGGAAGAGGCCATACGCCGAGGCGCGTTTCGGAGCCTCAGCAGCCGCGCGACGTAGCGCGCGTTCACGAGCTCCTGCCCGCCCAACGGCAGCACGGTCTCGAAGCAGACCGACTTCGTGCTGCTTCGCAGGCCCGCGTATGTTTCAACTGAGTGACTGCTGATGCGCAGGGTCAGGGCAAGTGCACTTCTTCCGCAGCGCGAATGCGTCGACTCGCTGGGGCTGATGCCGTCGGCACCTCCCTACACGCTCCCGCGCAACCAGCTTTGCCGCCTTGCGTCGTCTGCGAGTGAGGCGCCTGCGCATGTTTCGGAGCGCATGGAGGGGAGCCCACGATGAGGCGCGCGCGCATTCTGATCGTCGAGGACGAATACGTCGTCGCCCGCGACATCGAATACCAACTGCTGCGAATCGGGCACGAGGTCGTCGGCTTCACGGCGCTCGCGGAAGAGGCGGCGGACCTGGCTCGGAGCAGCGGCGCCGAGCTGGTCTTGATGGACATCCGACTCGACGGGGCGCGCGACGGCGTCGACGCCGCGAGAGAGGTGCGCGAGCGCCACGACTTACCCGTGATCTTTCTGACGGCCTATGCGGACGACGAGACGTTGGAGCGCGCCGCAGGCAGTGCGCCGGTGGGCTACCTCATCAAGCCGTTCGACGATCTCGAGCTGCGTACGGCGATCACCCTGGCTTTGATAAAAAATGACGCGGAGCGTGAGCTTCGCGCGAGCGAGCGGCGGTACGCCGTAACCTTGGCAAGCCTCGGTGACGCCGTGATCGCGACCGACGCGCGCGCGTGCGTCACGCTCATGAACCCGGTCGCCGAAGCGCTCACCGGCGTCACGGCAGCGCGCGCGCGGGGCCGACCTCTACGCGAGATCTTCCGCATCTTCGACGAGCACACTTGCCTCGCCTTGGAAGAGCCAGCCAGCCGCGTGTTGCGCGGCCAGGTCGCAAGTGACCTCGGCGCTGTCATCCTGCAGACGGGGTCGGGCCGTGAAACGCCGATCGACGGCTCTGCCGCGCTCATCTTGGATGGCGGCAAGACCACCGGCGTGGTGCTTGTCTTTCGCGATGCCTCGCCGGCGCGCCTGGCACTCGAGGCGTCCTCGCATCGGGTGGCCAAAGAGCGCATGGAGCTCGCGCTACGCGGCTCGAAGATCAGCGTGTTCGACTTCGACATGCTCGATGGCGACCTGCGCAATGCCACCCTCCATTCGATCAATCTTTGGGAGCCGATCGGCCACGATCCCGAGCGCCCGAAGGCAAGCTTCGAGCGGCACCGCGAGCTGTGGCACCCCGAAGACCGCGAGCGCGCCGAGCGCAGTATCCAGGCGTGCATCGCCGGAGAGGCGTCGGAGTGGGAAATCGAGTGCCGGGTGCGCCACAGCGATGGCAGCTATCGCTGGCGGGTGAGCCGCGCGGCCGTGGTGCGCGACGAGCGCGGCAAGGCGGTGCGCCTGGTAGGGAGCAGCTCCGACATCACCGAACGCAAGCAGCTGGAGCTCGAGCTACGTCAGGCCAAAGAGGCTGCGGAGGCAGCGAACCGCGCCAAGGACGAGTTCCTGGCCAATGTCAGCCACGAAATTCGCACGCCCATGAACGCAATCTTGGGCATGACTTGTCTGGTGCTGGAGACGGGACTGACCGCTGAACAGCGCAATTCTCTGAGCACCGTACGTCACGCCGCGGGCAGCCTGCTGGGCATCATCAACGACCTCCTCGACTTCGCCAAGATCGAAGCAGGCAAGGTGGAGCTGGAGCGCGCGGAGATCGCGCTGCGCGAACTCCTGGACGAGATCTGGCGCGCGCTATCGTTGCGAGCACACCGCAAGGGCCAGCGATTCGTCTTGGAAGTCGACCCGGCGGTGCCCAAGATCGTCGTCGGCGACGCGGCCCGACTGAAACAGGTGCTCGTGAACTTGGTCGACAACGCCATCAAGTTCACGGAGCGTGGGGAGATCACGATCACCGTGAAGCGGGTCGACGCCGCCAGCGAGAGGCACGTCAGGCTCTCTTTTTCGGTACGAGACACCGGAATCGGGATCGCGGCCGCGAACCTGAATCGAATCTTCGGCGCCTTCGAGCAGGAGGACGCGTCTGCAACGCGACGCTTCGGCGGCACGGGCCTCGGGCTCACGATCGCAGCGCGCGCGGTCGCGCTGATGGGAGGCACCATCGCCGTGACCAGCCAGCCTGGGATGGGCAGCCGCTTCCACTTCGAGGCGCTCTTCGAGCAGCCCACGGGGAGCCGCGCTCCCGCTTCCCTCGCCGTGCGTGTGCTCGTGTTCGAGCCGAACGCCGTCAGCAGAGGCGTGCTGCACGACTGGTTGGTTGGCTGGGGCATGACGGTGTGCGTGGTCGACGATCAAGCCGCGCTCTTCGATGCGCTTTGGCACGGCGTCGCTTCGGGCGAGCGCTTCGATGCACTGCTGCTCAGCACGCGCGCGGCCGGACTCGACTTGCCTTCGCTCGTCCAGCGCATTCGCAGCCGGAGGGAGCTGACTGGTACCCGGCTGATCGCGCTCGGTACCCCTCTTGATGGCGAGCCGGCTCGCTGATGGATGCGCACCTGCAGATGCCTGTGCTGCGTGAAGAGCTACGTGAGGCCCTGCGTCGCTTCGACCTCGAGCCCAGCGAGGACGTGCGGGCAGCGCCGGTGCCGCGCGATGAGAGTTCGTTGCGCGTGCTCGTCGCGGAGGACAACCAGCTCAACGCGCAGTTCTTGCGCCAACTGTTGACGCGACGCGGCCACCGGCTCGAGATCGCAGAGGACGGCGAGCAGGTCTTGCAGCATCTCGCCAGCAACGATTTCGACCTCCTTCTGCTCGACCTGCACATGCCGCGGATGAGCGGCTTTCAGGTGATAGCGCAAGTGCGTGAGCTGGAGCGCGCGACGGGGCGGCGGCGGCTTCCGGTTGCACGGAGCTACGACGCCACTTGCAGCATCACGTCGAAAACACCCAGCGTGCGCTGCGCGAGGGCGACGGGCCACGACTCCGCGAAGACGCCCACAAGCTGTTCAACGTGGTGGCTGCGTTTTCTGGCCGGCTGGGCGAGCTGGCATCGAAGCTGGAAGACTACGCCGCACGCGGAGACTTGGCGGCTGCTTCGACGCTCGTCGCGGCGCTGCCAGCACTCTCCACCTCGCTGCTGCACGAGACCGAAGAGCTGACCGTGCAACGGCTGCAGGCGATGGTCTGAACGAAGCAGTCGCGTTCGTCGAGCTCGAACGTCACGCGCATCCACTCAGCGCAAGCCGATAGGCGGCGCGTTGCACTCTAATGAGCCTTCGTTCCTTCAGATGCGCTGTACATGCTCTTGGCATAGACCACGCCCTGGCCGTACGTGCCGCCGTACGCCTTGACCACGTCGAGCACCTTGTCGTAGGTGGCCGCGCGTCCCCAGTCGCGCTGCAGCTCGAGCAGATACTGCAGAGAGGTCATCGGCGCGGCCCCAGCCTGAACCATCCGCTGCACCGCACGCTCGTGCGCCTCGACACTGGTGTCCCCACAGGCGTCGGTCAGCACCGAGACCTGAAAGCCCTGCTCGAGCGCGGAAAGCACCGGGCCGACGATGCACACGGAGGTCCACAATCCGCCCATGACGACGCGCGCCTTGCCAAGCGCGTTGATGCGGGCGACCACCTTCTCGTCTTCCCAGCAGTTCATGGTGGTGCGATCGATGAGCTCGACCTCGGGCAGCGCCGCGGGCAAGTCCGCAAAGATCGGACCTGAAAACGAGGTCGCCGACACGGTCGTGAGAATCGTTGCGACCTTGAAGACACGCGCGCTGTGCGCAGCCATGGCCGCATTGTTGCGCAGCAGCGTGACATCGATATTGGCGACGCCAAACGCCATCTGCGGCTGATGATCGATGAGCAGTAAGGTGTGGTCGGTCGGGGTCAACAACGTGCGTGCGGGAGTCACGGTGGCGCGTGTCATGGTGACTTATCTCCAGGAAAGGGCGCGGCTCGTTTGCAACGCCTCGACCTCCACCTTTTGCAGCTTGCGTGCCGCGCTCCACTGCCACGTCTTCGCAGCGAAAAGTCGCGAGCTCGGCGCGTGTACTGGCCAGACGTCGACAGCACTGTCTACTATCCGGCAGCGCGCTCGAACACCGGGCGGCCGTCCTCCGGGAGGCGATTGCGCGCGTCGCCTCGCGCGATCACCGTCCGCTGCGGCATCCTCGAGTTGGTGGGTTTCAAGCCGCTAGCCTGCTCGCCGCGCTGACGAACCCTTGCAGCGCACCCTCAGCCGGACCTGAAGCCAACGCGCGCGTGGCTGCCGTCGCAGAACGGCTTCTTGCCACTTGCTCCGCAGCGACATAGGCGTGTTGCCATGAGTCGTGAGACGACACGACCCGTCCCACTTACGACCTCCAGGTTGCCCCGTACCTGCAGGGGACCATCTAGCTGAGTCGAGATCTCGAGCGGACCGTCGCGCGCGTCGAGTGTCGCGAGATCGGCTGTCGCGGGCTCACCACTCGCTGCAAACTTCACCTCGTGATGAGATCCATCGCAGAAGGGCTCGCGCTTCGAGGCGCCGCAGCGACACAGCGTCGCACGCGCGGGCATTGGTTCTCCGTCGATGCGCAAGTCGCTGCGCAGGGCGTAAGGACCTGCTTCACGAATCATCAGCAGATTGACCGGCGGCGGAGTCTCGTCGGGACCACCGTCCTTGCGTTGGTAGCGGATCGCGCCCGAAGGACACCCATGGGCAATCTCGACTAGCCGCTCGGTGCTCATGGCATCGGGGTGGATCCAGGGCCCCTCCACGTTGGCGAGGAACACCTTGGGGGCGTGCGTGACGCAGATGCGCGCGTGGATGCAGCGCCGCCCGGCGAAGATCAAGGTAAGCCCCTTACCCTGCACGTACTCCACACCGTCGTGCGTCGTGGTGACTCCCTCGCCATCGTGCTCCAGCACCTCCCTGACGACGACGGCCTCTACGCTGGCCGAGCTCGCGCGAGTGTCCGTAGGATGGGCGGGCGCCCACTGCGGGAGCGAGCGCGTCGCAGCTTCAGCGACGAAGCCTTTGGCTGCGCGCGTCGCCAGCTCGCGAAGCTGCCGACTCGCGTAGCTCACTCGACGATCTCGCTGATCGGCGAGCCGCTCACTGGCGCTGGCCAGCTCTTGCAGCCGCTCGACGAAGAATCGCCTGGCGGCCTTGCCCGCAGGAAAGGGCGAAGCATCGCGCAGTGCCGTGAACGACATGCCGGCGTTGCAGCCGGGATGGGAAGGCCCGGCAGACATAGGCGCCGCGCGCTCCGCAAGCGCTGTCACGGCTCGCACCAGTCCGAGCGCGAGCTGCCAAGAGCCGTCAGCCCATCGGCACACGTGCCAGCCGACGGGCATCGCGTGCGTGCCCGTTGCGATTCAACCGAGGCGAGCCTCGATCCATCCGCCGATGTCGTCGATGACGCGCTCCTTGCCGACGTCGGCGAGCAGATCGTGGAAGTGGTCCTTGTAGAGCTTCAACGTCTTGTCGGTCGAGCCAACCGTGTCGTAGAAGAACTGGCTGCCATCCGGTTTCGTCACGATATCGCTGGTGCCATGCATGATGAGCACCGGCAGCTTGATGAGCGGAAACTCCT
>Ga0190275_10003582_pt1 | contig 11108 bp, 6 predicted proteins | sample Popmic550T_FD_133745 | JGI IMG/M metagenome (GOLD analysis project Ga0190275, IMG submission 133745) | Populus adjacent soil microbial communities from riparian zone of Yellowstone River, Montana, USA - 550 T | ecosystem: Environmental > Terrestrial > Soil > Riparian zone > Trees stand | place...
ACCGTGTGCGCCTCGACGAACACGTAGTCCCAGTCCGCCTCGGTGTTGTACGAGGTGAAGAAGGACAGGTTGCCCGTGCTCTCCCCGGTCAGGTCGATCGTCCGGGTGAGGCGCTTGTAGCCCTGGTTGGTGTCCTGGGAGTACATGTACCACTCGCCCGTGCGCGGGTCGAACGGCTTGTCGCCCGGGATCGCCCAGTCCGCGACCTCCCAGCTCGTGAACTGCGGGAACTGCTCCGGCGGGAGGATCGACGACGTGACGAGGTGGGTCCCCGTCTCGACGAAGAGGCCCGAGCCGCCCTGGTTCTGGGCGCTGTCGGGGCCGTTGAGCGTCGCGGACCAGCCGCCGAACGGGTCGGCCAGGCCGAGCAGCGGGTAGGCGCTGCCGTCGTCGGCCAGGCCACCGCCGTCCGAGCGCACGTACGACCCCAGGTAGTACTGGAGGAAGTCGTTGCTCAGCGGCTTGCACGGCTCCTCGAAGTTCTGGTTCACCGTGCCGTCGCAGTCCGACGCCGGGTTGCCGAACCCGGGGTACTCCGCGACGCCGTACTGCCGGCCGGCGTTCACGCCGGTGTACAGCAGCCTGCCGCCCTCGTTGACGAAGTCGCGGACCGCCATCTGCGTGTAGTGCTGCTCCGGGTCGGCCACGCCGGGCGTCGCCGCCGGCCGGGTGACGTTGTCGTTGCCCGTCTCCCAGACGACCGCGTCGTAGTGCGACAGCACACCCAGCGGATGCGGCGCCTCGCGGCCCTCCGCGTCCACGTCGTAGACGTCGGAGCCGAGGCCGTTCGCGGCGAGCGCGTCCTCGTAGTAGTCGACGTAGAACGGGCCGTCCTCGCTCGGATACGCGGGGAAGTCCGAGTTGCCCTTGTAGTCCTCGTTGGCGAGGATGAGCACGCGGTCACCCGAGTCCGAGCGCTGGTCGTACGTGAACGGCTCCGTGCTGGCGTTGCGCTTCTTCGCCTCGAACCAGACCGTCACCTGGTCCCCGGGTTCGGCGTCGGTGATCTGCGCGCGCAGCCGGTGGTACCAGTAGTCGCCCTTGTCGCCGTAGCGCTCGCCGCCGTCCCACTCCTCGGTGGCCAGCGTGCGCGTCGCGCCGCCGTTGATCCTGTACTTCGCGACCACGGCGCCCAGGTCGCGGCGCGCGTTGACCTCGATGGTCTGCGGCGAGCCGAAGGAGACCGGGAACTCGTTGGCCTCCAGACCCGGCAGCGGGTTGTCCTGCCACGAGGTCGGCCGCGTGCGGTCGCCGGCGGAGCGCGCCATGTCGAGCGCGAACTGCACGTGGCGCTCGAACTCGGCCTGCACGTCGGCCTCGACGTCCTGGAAGATGAAGCCGGAGCCCGTGCCGGAGCCCGGCGTGCCCTCGGGGGTCATCGAGATCGTCTTGTAGGTCCCGTAGAGGTGGTCGTTCATGTCGCCGTTCGTCGTGTAGAGATCGGCGCCGACCTTCGGGTGGAACGTCGGGATGGCCGGGTCGCCCTCCACGCCGGCGATGCGGCGGAAGATCGGCTCGTCGGCGGCGTGCGTGTCCACCTGCCAGCCGAAGGGATAGAGCAGCAGCCGGCCCCAGGTGTGGTCGTTCTTGTTGAACGCGAAGTCCACGCGGTCGGACAGGTTGTTGATGGCCTGCGTCTCCGGCTCGGAGCCGGCCGACGGGCCGCGGTAGGTCTCGCTCGAGGGGTCGTCGCTCGAGCCCTCGTTGTCGTAGCCCCAGTTCGTGTTCAGATTGCGGTTCGGGTCGACGCCGTCGCCCGCGTCGCCGATCACGCCGTTGCCGTTGTTGTCGCGCAGGTTCTTGCGCCAGAGGCGGTTCTCCGGCGTGAACGTGTGGTCGTAGCCGTCCGGGTTGACGACGAGGACGAACCACAGCTCGCGCGTGTTGACGAGCTTGGTCAGCTCCTCGGCGGAGACGCCCTCGACGGGCTGGCCATCCGTACCGATCGCGGTGCCCTTGCGGCCGTAGTTGTCGAGGAACAGCCGCAGCTGGCGCCGGTTGGTCTCGCCCGCGAGCCACTCGCGCGCGTGCTGCACGCTCGTGTAGAGCACCGCGGGGCGCGAGCCGTCCTTGTGCTGCTTCGGGTTCTTGGTCACTCGCATCGCGTAGATCGGCTGCTGCTGATGGGTCGTGCCGATCTGCTGCAGGTCGGCGAGCTTGGGGTACTTCTGCTCGAGCTTCTGCATCTGCGTGACGAGGTTGTCCTTCGGGTTGCCCGCGTCGCCGCTCAGCGCGACGTCGGTGCGCAGGTACGGCCGCCAGACCTGCCAGCCCGGCTCCGCGGCCATGTGCGCGCGCAGCGCGGTCCGGCCGCCCTCGGCGCGGGTCAGCCGCGCGCGCACGCCCTGCTCGCGCAGCTTGCGCGCCTGCGTGGCCGTGGCGACGATCTCGATCGAGCGGCCCTTGCCGCCCTCCGTGACGTCGAAGCCCTGCCGGGCGAGCGTCTCGACGGTGTCGCTCGCCTTCTTGAGCTTGACCTTGTACGAGTTGAGGCGCTCGGCCTGTGCGCCCGCCGGCACGGCGAGCGCGATCGCGGCAGCCGCCGCAAGCGTGACGCTCCCTAGGCGTCCTTTCATGATCCCCTCCAGCAATGTCGTCGGGCGGCGCTCCCGTGGCCCGCCCGGATTGCGCGGCAATGTATCGCCTGCCGCAGGAGAAGTGGCACGGCGGACCGGGGGCGGCGGGCGCGGGCGCCGCCTCGCACCTCGCGCGCGGCGTGTCATAGGCTCCCGCCCGCTGATGCCGTACGCCACGCTCCGCTACGCCGTCGACGATCGGGTCGCCACCATCGCGCTCGACCAGCCCGAGACGCGCAACGCCCTCTCCGACGAGCTGCTGGGCGAGCTGCTCGCGGCGTTCGAGGAGGCCAAGGCCGATGACGCGGTCCGCTGCGTCGTCCTGACCTCGACCCACGAGAAGGTCTTCTCGGCCGGAGGCAACCTCGCGGGCTTCGCGGCCGAGGTCCCGCTGGTGACCAAGCACCTCGAGACCGGGTCGCGGTTCCCCGCGCTGTTCACCGCGATCGGGCAGCTCGGCAAGCCGACGCTCTGCGCCGCCAACGGGCACGTGCTGGCCGGGGCCCTCGGCGTCGCGCTGGCCTGCGACCTGATCGTCGCCCGCGAGGGCGTCCGCTTCGGCACGCCCGAGATCGACGTCGGGGTCTTCCCCTTCATGATCATGGCGCTCATCTACCGCAACGTCGGCCGCAAGAAGACCAACGAGCTGCTGCTGCTCGGCGAGCAGATCTCCGCGGAGGAGGCCGAGCGGATCGGGATCGTCAACCGGGTCGTGCCGGCGGGCGAGTTCGACGCGATGGTGGCCGACTGGGCGGCGCGGCTCGCGTCCAAGTCGCCCGTGCTCATGCGCCTGGGCAAGGACGCGATGTTCCGCCAGCAGGACATGGCGCTCGCCGACGCGCTCGCCTTCCTCCAGGCGCAGCTGACCATCGCGTTCTCGACGGAGGACATCCAGGAGGGCGTGAAGGCCTTCTTCGAGAAGCGCGATCCCGTGTGGACCGGCCGGTGACGATCACCGTCCTGCGCGGCCGCACCTCGGACCGCAGCCCGTACGGCACCGCCGGCGCCGAGCTGCTCGGGCCGTTGCTCGGCGACGACGTGCGGATGGTCGGGGAACCGTCGCCGCCCGTCGTCCAGAACTGGGCCGAGGACCTGCGGGCGGCGCAGCCGGTGCTCGAGGCAGCCGCCGCGGCGATGGCGGAGCCGGCGCCGGTGCTCGTGGCCGCGCAATGCTCGATCGCGATCGCCACGCTGCCCGTCCTCGCGGCGCGCGATCCCGGGGCCGTCGTCGTCTGGCTCGACGCCCACGGCGACTTCAACACGCCGGCCACGAGCGCCTCCGGCTACCTCGGCGGCATGCCGCTCGCCGCGGCCTGCGGGGTGTGGGAGAGCGGCCACGGCGCGGGCGTCGACCCGGCGCGCGTCGTGCTCAGCGACGCACGCGACCTCGACCCGGAGGAGCGTCAGGCGCTCGACGACGCGGGCGTGCGGCGCGTCGCTCCGCGGGAGGTCGCCGCCGCAGTGGCCGGGGAGCGCGTCTTCCTGCACCTCGATGTCGACATCCTCGACCCGGGCGTCATGGCGGCCGCGGTCCCGGCGCCCGGCGGCCTGCGCCTCGACGAGCTCGCCGAGGTGCTGCGCGACCTGGGCGGCGCGGCCGAGATCGTCGGCCTCGAGGTGACCGCCTTCGACGACCCCGCGCCCGAGCGGCTCGCCGGTCCGCTCGCCCAGGCGATCGCGCCGGTCCTCCCGCCTGGCCTGGCGCCCGGGCCCCGCGTGATGTAGCGTCGCCGCCGGACGCCATGGCTGGCATCGTCACGGGCACGGATGGCTCCGCCTCGGCGAGCGCGGCGGTACGACAGGCGGCAGAGCTCGCCGCCTCGTCCGACGTCCCCCTGCACCTGGTGACCGGCTTCCCGGCGGGCGGTGCGCCGGGCGAGGCCGTGGCCCGGACGCTGGAGGGGGCCCGCGCGGCGCTCTCCGACCTCGACGTCGCGGTCGAGCTGCACGCGGAGCCCGGCGGCCCCGCCGAGTCCTTGTGCGCCGTCGCCGCGCGGGTCGGCGCCGAGCTGATCGTCGTCGGCAACAAGGGCATCGACGCGCGCCTCGGCCGCTTCCGGCCGGCCATCGCCGAGCAGGTGCGCCGGCTCGCGCCCTGCCCGGTGCTCGTGATCGACACGGAGCCCTACTGGCACGCGGTCGAGGAGGCGGACGCGACCGCGCCCGGCCGGCGCCGCGGCCGGATCCCGCGCGAGTGGCAGGTGCTGCTCGTCACCACGGTCGCGGTCTTCATGGCGTTCCTCGACGTGACGATCGTCAACGTCGCGTTCCCGTCGATGGCGGCCGACTTCCCCGAGGCCTCGCTGAGCGAGCTCTCGTGGGTCCTCAACGCGTACAACATCGTCTTCGCCGCGGCGCTGGTGCCCGCCGGCCGGATCGCGGACCGGCTGGGCCAGCGGCGGATCTTCTTCGGCGGCCTGTGGCTGTTCCTCGCCGGCTCGGTCCTCTGCGGCCTCGCGCCCGACTCCGGGTTCCTGATCGGGGCGCGCGTCGTGCAGGCGCTCGGCGCCGCGGCGCTGATCCCGACCTCGCTCGCGCTGGTCCTGCCCGAGTTCCCGCCCGAGCGGCGCGCCGTGGCCACGAGCGTCTGGGCGGCGGCCGGCGCGGTGGCGGCGGCCACCGGACCGTCGCTCGGCGGCGTGCTCATCGACGCGGGCGGCTGGCGCTGGGCCTTCTTCGTCAACCTGATCGTCGCCCTGGGCGTGCTGCCCGCGCGGCGGCTCCTGGTCGACCGCGCCGACCGGGCGAACGCCGAGCCCCCCGACGTGCTCGGCGCCATCCTGCTGGCCGGCGCCGTCGGGGCGGTGGCGCTGGGCATCACCAAGGCGCCCGACTGGGGCTGGACCGACGAGCGGGTGCTGATCTGCTGGCTCGGCGGCGGCTTCGCGCTGGCCGCGCTCGGCGAGCGGGCGCGGCGCCATCCGGCGCCCATCCTCGAGCCGGCACTGCTGCGGATCCGCTCGTTCACGGTGGCCAACGCGGCGATGTTGCTCCTCTCGGTCGGCTTCTACGCGCTGCTGCTGGCGAACGTCCTGTTCCTCACGCAGGTGTGGGGATACTCCGTGCTGGAGGCGGGCTTCGGCGTCACGCCCGGTCCGCTGGCCGCGGCGGTCGCGGCGGTCATCGGCGGCCGGATCACCGAGCGGCGCGGGCCACGGGTCGTGCTGCTCCCCGCGACGATCGCGGCGGCGGTCGGCTGCCTCGTCTACCGCGCCCTGCCGGGGCTCGAGCCGCAGTACGTCACGCACTGGCTGCCCGCCCAGCTGCTCTCGGGCGCGGCCTTCGGCCTCGCGTTCGCGGCGCTGGCCACGGCCACGGTGATGGAGCTCCCGCCGAACCGCCTGGCGACGGGCACCGCGCTCTCCTCCTGCGCCCGCCAGATCGGCGCCGTGCTCGGGATCGCGATCCTCGTCGCGGTGCTGGGGACGCCCGACCCGGCCGAGCCGGGCGCGGCGTTCGACGAGGCGTGGCTGCTGATGGCGGTCGCCCTCTTCGGCTCGGCCATCGTCGCCATGCGCCTGCCGCGGGGCACGGCCACCGAGATCGGCGAGGGCGCTCCGCTGCGGCACCGGATGGCCGCGGTCGAGATCCCGGGGCTCGAGCGGCGCGAGCTCGAGCTCTACGGCCACCGGGTCGTCTACCACACGGCAGGGGAGGGCCCGGCGATCCTCCTCGTGCACGGACTGCTGGACTCGTCGCTGACGTGGCGCAAGCTCGCTCCCGTGCTCGCCCTCGGTCACACGGTCATCGCCCCCGACCTCCTCGGTCACGGGGAGTCCGACGGCCCGGAGCAGGTCGACTACTCGCTCGGCGGGCACGCCGGGATGCTGCGCGACCTGCTCGACGAGCTCGGCCACGAACGGGTGACGGTCGTCGGGCACTCGCTCGGCGGGGGAATCGCCATGAGCTTCTCCTACCACTACCCCGAGCGTGTGGAGCGGCTGGCGCTGATCTCCAGCGGCGGGCTCGGGCGCGACGTCAACGGCGTCCTGCGCGCGACGACCCTCCCCGGCGCGGGCGCGGTGATGCGCACGCTCGGCGCGCGGCTGCCGGTGGCCGCGGGCCGCGGGCTGGCGGCGATCCTGGCGGCGCTGAAGCTCCGCCGCCCGTCGCGGGCGATGCTCGACGTGGTGCGCACCCTCGAGCGGCTCGGCGACTCCGGGCGGCGCGGCGCGTACCTCAAGACGGTGCGCGCGGTGATCGACGGGCGCGGGCAGAAGGTCCTCGCGCTGGACCGGCTCGATCTCCTCGGCCGCATGCCGGTCCTGGTCGTGTGGGGTACGGCCGACCGGGTGATCCCGGTATCGCACTGCGACGCGCTGCGCGCCGCGGTGCCCGAGGCGAGCATCGTCCTGATGGACGGGATCGGGCACGCGCCGCACCTCTCGCAGCCCGCGTTCGTGGCCGGTCAGCTCGCCGGATGGATGCGGCGGACCGGCAAGGCCGATGGGGTAGGGTCGGCGACGTTGCCGCGGCCGACCGTCCCTTCCTGAGTGCGCGCCGAGGAGCAGCCGGCGCAGTCCCGGCTCCGCACGCTCGCGGAGGACCTGCACGAGCGGCGCGCCCGCGCGCGGCTCGGCGGTGGCGAGGAGAAGATCGCGCGCCAGCACGACGCGGGCAAGCTCACCGCGCGCGAGCGGCTCGCGCTCCTCATCGACGAGGGGACCTTCACCGAGCTCGGGATCCACGCCCGGCCGCACTTCTCCCAGCGTGCGATGGACGGCCGTGAGGCGCCCGCCGACGGCGTCGTGACCGGGTACGGCCGCGTCGACGGCCGGATGGTCGCCGTCTGCGCCTACGACTTCACCGTGATGGCGGGCTCGATGGGGATGACGGGCGAGCTCAAGGTCACCCGGCTGCGCGAGCTCGCGCTCACCCACCGGATCCCGTTCGTCTGGCTGCTCGACTCGGCGGGAGCGCGGGTCCAGGAGGCCGTCGGCTCGCTGTTCGCGGGCTCGGGCCATCTGTTCCGCGAGGAGGTCGTCATGAGCGGGGTCGTCCCGCAGGTCGCGGCGCTCATGGGCCCGTGCGCCGCGGGGACGGCCTACATCCCGGGGCTGGCCGACTTCGTGCCGATGGTCAAGGGCCGCGGCTCCATGGCGCTGGCCGGCCCGCACCTCGTGCGCGCCGCGATCGGCGAGGACGTCACCCAGGAGGAGCTCGGAGGCTCCCGCGTGCACTGCCGGAAGTCGGGGGTCGGCGACATCGAGGTCGCCGACGACGAGGAGTGCATCGCCGTCATCAAGCGCTACCTCTCCTTCTTCCCGTCGCACTGCGAGGAGCGCCCGCCGGTGCGGCCGGTCTCCGACCCGGTCGACCGCGGCGAGGACGCCCTGCTCGACGTGCTCCCCGAGACCAACCGCAAGCCGTACGACATGTACGAGGTGATCCGGGCGATCGCCGACGACGGCGAGCTGCTCGACGTCAAGGGCGCCTGGGCGCGCACGATGATCACCTGCCTCGCGCGGATGGGCGGGCGGCCGGTCGGGATCGTGGCCAACCAGCCCAAGCACCTCGGCGGGATCCTCGACAACGACTCGGCGGACAAGGCCGCGCGCTTCGTGAACCTGTGCGACGCGTTCGGGATCCCGCTCGTCTTCCTGCAGGACGTGCCCGGGTTCATGGTCGGGACGAAGGTCGAGCAGGCGGGCATCATCCGCCACGGCGCCAAGATGCTCCACGCCGTCGCCGCGGCGACCGTGCCGAAGATCACCGTCGTGCTGCGCAAGGCCTACGGCGCGGGCTACTACGTGATGTGCGGGCGCGCGTACGAGCCGGACCTGATCGTCGCCTGGCCGACGGCCGAGATCTCCGTGATGGGCGCCGAGGGCGCGGTCGAGATCGTCTTCCGCAAGCAGATCGAGGAGGCCGAGGACCCGGCGGCCGAGAAGGCGCAGCTGATCGAGTCCTACCGGCAGCTGATCGACGTGTACGTCGCCGCGGGCAACGACATGGTCGACGACGTGATCGACCCGCGGGAGACCCGGCCGGTGATCATCCGCGCGCTGGAGATGGCGGCGGAGAAGCGCGTCGAGCGCCCGTGGAAGCGCCACGGCGTCGTCCCGGTATGACCGCGCGATCCGCCGCGTCCGCCCGGCTCACCGCCACGCGGCGCGAGAAGGAGCAGGTCACGCCGCTCGAGCTGTTCTTCGACCTCGTCTTCGTCCTCGCGCTCACGCAGTGCACGGCGCTGATGGCGGACGTGCCCTCGTGGCAGGGGATCGCGCAGGCGATGCTGATCCTCGGCGTGCTCTGGTGGTCGTGGGTGGGGTACGCGTGGCTGACCAGCGTCGTGGACCCGGAGGAGGGCGTGGTCCGGGTGACGATGTTCGTCGCGATGGCGGCCCTGCTCGTCGCGGCGTTGTGCGTGCCGGAGGCGTTCGGCGACCTCGGGCTCCTGTTCGCGTGCGTCTACGCGGTGGTCCGGGTCGCGCACATCGCGCTGTTCGTGGTGGCAAGCCGCGACGATCCGTCGCTGCGCCGCTCCGTCCGCGGTCTGGCGATCTCGACCGCGCTGGGCACGGGGATCCTCGTCGGCGCCTCGTTCGCCGACGACGGCCTGCAGGCCGCGCTGTGGGTCCTCGCGCTGGCGCTCGACATGGGCGGGCCGGCGTTCTTCGGCGCCGAGGGCTGGAGGATCAAGCCCGAGCACTTCGCCGAGCGTCACGGGCTGATCGTCATCATCGCCCTCGGCGAGTCGATCGTGGCCATCGGGATCGGGGCGGAGCACGGGGTGGACGCCTGGGTGGTGATCGCGGCGACGCTCGGCGTGGCGGTCGCCGCGGCGCAGTGGTGGCTCTACTTCGACGTCGTGGCGCTGGTGGCGGCCCGCCGGCTCGAGCAGGCCGCGCCGGGGCGCGAGCAGAACGAGATCGCGCGCGACTCGTTCTCGTTCCTGCACTTCCCGATGGTCGCGGGGATCGTGCTCGTCGCGCTCGGGCTCAAGAAGACGCTGGGCGACACCGGGGAGCCGCTCAAGGTGGAGGTGGCGACCGCGCTGCTGGGCGGCGCCGCGCTGTACCTGCTGGCGCACGTCGCCTTCCGGTGGCGCAACGTGCACCGCTTCAGCCGCGAGCGGCTCGCGGCGGCGGTCGTCGCCGTGGCGCTGATCCCCGTCGCGACGGAGGTCGACGCGCTGGCCACGGTCGCCGTGCTCGTCGCGCTGCTCGTCGTGCTGATCGCCTACGAGCGGGCGCGCTTCGCGGAGCTGCGCGAGCGGTTGCGGCACGGCGCGGCGGAGCCGGAAGCTCCGTCGGCACCGGCCGGGTAGCCGCCGTCGTTGCCCGGGGGAGCGCCCCGCGGCGCGGATTCCACCTGTGCGGGGAGAACGCGCCCCGGGGCGCGGATTCCACCTGTGCGGCGGAACGCGCGCCCCGGGGGCCGGGTCCACGGGCTGGAGGGTGCGGCTGCCTAGAGGGTGCGGGTGCCGGTGGTCGGGCGCGTGCCGCCGCCCGTCCGGCCGGAGATCGCGCGCCAGATCAGCAGCACGATCATCGTGCCGATGATGGCCCCGATGATGCCGCCGAGGTCGAACTTGTCCGTGTCGCCGATGCCGATGGCCGCGAACAGGAAGTAGCCGACGAGCGCGCCGATGATGCCTGCGATGACGGTGCCGACGAAGCCCATCGGGTCCTTGCCCGGGAGCAGGAGACGACCGAGGTAGCCGGCCACGATGCCGATCAGGATCGCAGCGATGATGTTGCCGAGCATGAGGGTGATTCCTTCCGGTTTGGGTGCTTCCTGAGGCGCTGATACCCACCGTCCCGGCTCCTCCACGCCTCCGAGGCGCTTGCGGTGCGGTCACCCGTGCGACAGAGTGAGGAGTGGCACGTCCCACTTCCGAGGAGCCCATGGCCGACGACGACCCCGTCCTGCTGACCTGCGCGATCTCCGGCGCGGTCGCCGATCGCGACCAGTGCCCGGCGATCCCGTACACGCCGGCAGAGTACGCGGCCGAGGCGCGGCGGGCGGTGGACGAGGGGGCGGCGATGATCCACATCCACGCGCGCACGCCGGACGGCGCGCCCTCGTACGAGGTCGCCGACTTCCGGGCGATCACGGAGGCCATCACCGCGGAGGTCGACGTGGTGGTCAACTACTCCACGGGCGCGATCGGGGTCCCGGTCTCCAAGCGCGTCGCCTACCTGCGCGCGCTGCGGCCGGAGGTCGCGGCGCTGAACATGGGCTCGATGAACTACGCGAAGTACTCCCGCTCGCGGCGGGAGTTCGTGTTCTCGTTCGTCTTCGCCAACCCGTTCGACGAGATCATCGCCCTGCTGGAGGCCATGAACGAGCTGGGGATCAAGCCCGAGCACGAGTGCTTCGACCTCGGCCACGTCGGCTCGCTCGAGCCGCTGGTGCACAAGGGCGTGCTGCGCGAGCCGCTGCACGTCTCGTGCGTCATGGGGGTGCTGGGCGGCGTGCCGCCCACCGCGCGCAACCTCGCCGCGATGGTGGACAACATCCCGGCCGGCTCGCACTGGGGCCTGATCGGGATCGGCCGCGGGCAGTGGGGGCTGGTCTCGGCCGCGC
>Ga0190275_10003583_pt1 | contig 11106 bp, 9 predicted proteins | sample Popmic550T_FD_133745 | JGI IMG/M metagenome (GOLD analysis project Ga0190275, IMG submission 133745) | Populus adjacent soil microbial communities from riparian zone of Yellowstone River, Montana, USA - 550 T | ecosystem: Environmental > Terrestrial > Soil > Riparian zone > Trees stand | place...
AGCCGGCTCCTCGACCGCGGCGAGGTCGACGAAAGACACGTCCATTCCACGGCTGTCGGCGATCTCGGGCGCCACGTCGAGAGCAAGCCGGGTCTTGCCCACCCCACCGGCCCCGGTCAGGGTGACGATGCGGTGCTCGCCGAGCAGTCGCCGAACCTCCTCCCGATCCCGATCACGACCCACCAGCGGGCCGGTTGGCCTGGCCAGCTTGGACCCGCGTGGGGGCGTCGAAACCGGGGCCAGCCGCCCCGACGCCACCTGCTGCTCGAGAGCAGCGAGCGCCGGGCCGGCATCCAGTCCGGTCTCGTCGGCGAGTCGGCTGCGAAACGCCGCGGCCGCCTGCATCGCCTCTGCTTGACGCCCGTCACGTGCGAGCGCGCGCACCAGCAGCAGCGCGGTGCGCTCCCGCAGGGGTTCTTCAGCGGCTGCAGCCTTGGCCTCAGCCACGGCGGTGCGGTCACCGACGTCGAGGAGCGCCTCGGTGAGCTCGTTCCACAGCCGGGCCCGCAGCTCGTCCAGCGAAATCGCCTGCGCCGCGAGGTCCGGATGAGCCCTGAACTCCTCAAGCGCCGGACCGCGCCACAGTTGAAGCGCCCGGCGCGCGACGGCCAGCGCTTCGTGGGCGGGGCGTCCCACCAGCTGATCGGCGTAACTTCGGACCTGCTGGACGTCCAACTCGTCGACGCGAAGACTGAGCGCATAGCCCGCCTGGTGCGTGGACAACCGACCGCCGGCGGATCCGAGCTGTTTTCGCAGCCGCGATACGTGGTTGTACAGCGCACGGACGGCGTCCTCGGGAGGGTCGTCCGGCCAGATCAGGTCGACCAGTCGCTCCGTTGCGATCACCCGCCCCTGAGCCAGGGCCAGTGCCGCAAGCACCGTGCGGCGACGATCGCCCGGCACTTCGACCGGCTGCCCGTCGACGTGCACGCTCAGTACGCCGAGGAGCGCGATGCGAAGTGTGCTCGTCGCACCCTCTCCCATGCGTCCTCCCGATGCTCTGCGGGCCGTCAGCCGGCTCAACTGTGCCCCACGGGCCATCGACTCGCAACGAGCCCGGATCAGGCCGAATGCCGGTGCGACTCAGGTTCCGCGAAGGACTCGATTGCCACCCACGCCGCGAATCTCTCGAGTCCCACCGCGCCGATCAGCCCCTCGGTCTGGGACGGCTGCCGCACCAGGGCCTCGACCTTGCGCCGGAGCAGATGCGGGCCGAGCTCGAGCCGGAGGGCGAGTTGCTCCGGCGGGCACACTCTCGGCCGGCCCTCAGCAAAGACGCCGAAGTCGTCGTTGAGACTGGGATCTATCGCCAGTTGATCCGCGGTCACCGCGACCTGAAGGACCCGCGGGTTGGCCACGCTGCGGCGAACCGCCTGATCGACCCATCGGCTCACCGTGCGGTGATCGGAGTGGCCGGTATGCCCCTCGGGGCCGAAGGTGACCACCGTGTCCGGCCTGACCTCGTCCAGCACCCCGACGACCTGTGCGACCCCGATCTCCGGGGGAACCGCCGCCAGCCCGCCGTCGGGGTGGTTCAGCCACACATGTTCGGCCACGCCGAGCAGCTCGAGGGCGTGTTCGAGCTCACCGGTGCGCACCTGGGCGAGCCGCATCGCCGCGGCCGGGTCGGACGCCGGGCCGCCGGCCTCGCCCCGCGTCGCGGTCACACAGACCAGGCGCACACCACGGTCGCGCAGGGCGGCGCTGAGACCACCGCTGAGATAGGTCTCGTCGTCGGGGTGGGCCCAGACCGTCACCACCGTCGAGCCCAGCCGGGAGAGGTCATGCAGAGCATGGTCGGTCATCGATGTGTTCGTCATGCCCCGATGCTCCCCGGATGACCTGTCACGGAGGTGTCACCGGACGAACTGCCGCGCACGCTTCGTGACAGCTCCGCGCGACCGGGGGCCGGCACCGTCGTGTCTCGACGGCGGACCACCCGGGTCCACTCACCGACGAAAGGAACCATCGATGTCCATCCAGACACTCATCAACCCCGACGCCACGACGCCGGCGGAAACCCCGACCGGCGACATCGAAGCCCCGGCGCTCGACCTGGCTGAGGTGGAGCAGTTCGTGCTCAAGGTCGCAACCGACCTGGGTGCGGCGCACAACAGCGTCCTCGCCTACCTGGGCGATCGGCTCGGCCTGTGGTCCGCGCTGGCAACCCACCCGGCCAGCACCAGCTTCCAGCTGGCCGAACACACGGGCCTGACGGAGCGCTACCTCCGGGAGTGGCTGGCGGCGGAAGCGGCCGCCGGGTATGTCAGCTACGACCCGGCGTCCGGCACCTTCAGCCTGCCGGCCGCTCACGCCGCCGTCCTTGCCGATCCGGACAGCCCGGTATTCATGGCCTCCGGGTTCGAGGTCGTTGCCGCCGTCTGGGCGAGCGTCGACCAACTCGCCCATGGGTACGCGACGGGTGAGGGCGTGGGCTGGCATGAGCACGACTCCCGGCTCTTCACCGGGTTCGAGCGCTTCTTCCGCCCGGTGTACCGCACCGCCCTGGTTTCGGAGTGGCTGACCGCGGTTCCCGGCCTCGTGGACAGGCTGCGGTCCGGCGCCCGCGTCCTGGACGTGGGCTGCGGGCTCGGCACGGCGACGATCATCATGGCCGAGGCCTTCCCGGAGTCCACCTTCGTGGGCGTGGACTACCACGAGGAGTCGGTGCGGCGAGCAACCGTCGCGGCACTGGGCGCCGGCTTTGCCGATCGGACCTCCTTCGCGGTCAAGGGAGCCACCTCCTATGACGGGGAGTTCGACGTGATCTGCATGTTCGACACCCTCCACGATCTTGGTGATCCGGCCGGAGCGCTGGCGCACGCCAGGCAGCACCTCAGCGAGGACGGCTTCCTCGTCGCGGTGGAGCCGAACGCGGGAGACCGACTCGAGGACAACCTGCACCCGCTCGGGTTGACCTGGTACGCGTCCGGCCACTCGCTGTGTGTGGCGAACTCCCTGGCCCAGGGCGGTGAGGCGCTCGGCGCCCAGGCCGGCCCGGCACGGACGCTTCAGGTCTTCGCCGACGGCGGCTTCCCCGAGGCGCAGGTCTACACCCAGACCATGCTCAACATGGTGCTCGGAAGCCGGAAGTGACCTGAGCATCTGCAACTGCCGGCGTCGGCCGGGTGTCGCGACACCCGGCCGACGCCGGTCACCCGGATTGAACATCTCAGATCCCCCTAAGGTGACGGTGACCACCCGTTTCTGCTGAGGAGGGCCAGTGACCAGCACCAGTACCCCGGCACGGATCGCAATCGTCACCGGTGCCTCAGGCGGTATCGGCCGCGCGGTGGCTGAACGGCTGGCGGCCGACGGCATGTCCGTCGTCGCTCACTACAGCGGCAACGTGGGCAGGGCGGACGAGGTGGTTTCGGCGATTGCCGCGAACGGCGGCCAGGCCATCACCGCCGGCGGGGACGTCGCAGACGAGAGCGCGATGGCGGCGCTGTTCGACGCCGCAAGCGAGCGATTCGGAGGCGTCGATGTGGTGGTCAACACCGCCGGCATCATGCCGCTCGCCCCGATCGCCGAGATGGATCTCGAGACGTTCGACCGCATCCAGCGGGTGAACGTCCGCGGCACCTTCGTGGTCGACCAACTCGCCGCCCGTCAGCTCCGCAGCGGCGGCGCCCTCGTCAACTTCTCGACCTCGGTCACCCGGCTGCAGATGCCCACCTATGGCGCGTACGCTGCATCGAAGGGCGCAGTTGAGGCCATGACGCTGATCCTGGCCCGGGAACTGCAGGGCCGCGACATCACGGTGAACACGATCGCTCCGGGTCCCACCGCGACCCCACTGTTCTTCGAGGGCAAGTCGCAGCAGGTGGTCGACCAAATCGCATCGCGCAATCCGATGGAGCGGCTCGGCACCCCGGAGGATATCGCCGAGGTCGCCGCGTTCCTGGCGGGCCCCGGCCGCTGGGTCAACGGCCAGACCATCTACGTCAACGGGGGTGCGGCCTGACCGGCCGGCGATCGCATCCGGATCGGCATTGCTGGGTATGACCTCAACGACGGGCGGACTGCCTGAAGGGAAGTGTTGCCGTGGAGTACACACGTCTAGGACGGACCGGGCTGAGGGTCAGCCGGGTCGGGCTCGGCTGCATGAGCTACGGGGTCGCAGCCTCGGGCATGCATCAGTGGACGTTGGACGAGGAGGCATCGGCGCCGTTCTTCCGGCAGGCCGTCGAACTCGGGGTGACGTTCTGGGACACCGCGAACGCCTACCAGGGCGGAAGCTCTGAGGAGTACGTGGGCCGGGCGATCACGCGATTCTCGCGCCGGGAGGAGATCGTTCTCGCCACCAAGGTGTGGGGCAGGATGCACGACGGTCCCGGTGGCAGTGGGCTCTCCCGCGCAGCGATTCTCGAACAGGTCGACGCCTCCCTTTCCAGGCTGGGCACCGACTACATCGACGTCTACTACCTGCACCGGTTCGACGACGAGGTTCCGGTCGAGGAGACCATGGAGGCGTTGCACGACATCGTCAAGGCCGGCAAGGTCCGGTACCTCGGCGCCTCGTCCATGTGGACCTGGCAGTTCGCAAAACTCCAGCACGCAGCCGACCTGAACGGTTGGACCACATTCGCCGCGATGGAGGACCAGTACAACGTCCTGAGGCGCGAGGAGGAACGCGACATGATCCCGTTCTGCCTCGACCAGGGAATCGGCCTGACCCCCTATTCGCCACTCGCCAAGGGCCGCGCCGCCCGCCCGTGGGGCGAGCAGACCGCACGGTCGTCCGCGGACAGCGTGGCGAAAGCATTCGACCGCGACGTCGACAAGCCCGTCATCGACGCGATCCAAGCGATCGCAGACAATCGCGGCGTGTCCATGGCTCAAGTTGCCCTCGCCTGGTTGTTGTCGAAGGGCGTCGTGTCCTGCCCAATAGTGGGTGCGACAAAACCGAGACACCTGCAGGAGGCAGTCTCGGCCCTGGATGTGCAACTCAGTTCGGACGAGGTCGCCGCGCTGGAACAGCCCTACACGGCGCAGGACAACTACTGGTGGTGAGCACCACGTGCTGGTCGGCGTGACGACCGCGGTCGAGTTGGCGGACTAGCTCGGCTCGAACGATGCCTTGAGGGCATCGATCGTGACGGTGCGTTCCCGCAGCGCCAGTCGCTTGAACACCGGTGCAGCCAGGCGAAATATGCCGTGGACAGCCAGCTTGGCGTGATGGCGGACGACTGTCGCATCCGGCCCGGACGCCTGCAGCGAGTATCCGGGCCAGCCCTCGAATCGACGTTCGCCGGACTTCGAGTTGGCCCACCAGTGGAAGACGACCGTATGTGGCGCTTCGAACTCGACGATCTCGCCCTGCATCGCGCCCTGGCTGGTCTCGTCGACGTATGTCGTACCGACGGTCGGCTCACCCGGTGAGGTCTGGCGGGTGCGCTTCAACATGCTGCCCCGGTCAGCCATCCAATCGTTGTGTCCATCGAAGTCGACCAGGCGTGCGAACACCTGGTCGATCGGTGCCTGGATGGTGCGCTCGAGTTCGAACTCGATGGTCTTCATGTGGGTCAGGATGCTTCTCAGACGGTGCGGTATCAAGCGCCCACTAGCGTGGGGGAGTGCGTCCTCGGGGTCTGACCAGGCAGATTCTCGGTCTCGCCGTTCCGGCCTTCTTCGCGCTCGTCGCCGAACCGCTGTTCCTGCTGGTCGATTCGGCGATCGTCGGCCACCTCGGTACACCGCAGCTGGCCGGTCTCGGGGTCGCCGGCTCCGTGCTGGCCACTGCGGTTGGCGTGTTCGTCTTCCTGGCCTACGGCACAACGGCCACCGTCGCCCGCGCACTGGGGGCGGGCGCCGGAGATCGCGTCGTCGCGGCGGGCGTGGACGGTACCGTCCTGGCCGTCGTGCTCGGGGTGCTGGTCGGCGCCGGAATCGCCGTGGGAGCCGAACCGATGTGCGCCGGTCTCGGCGCCGAGGGTGACGTGCTTGACCATGCGACCACCTACCTGCGGGTCTCGGCCGTCGGCGTGCCGGCCATGCTGGTGATGATGGCGATCACCGGCGCACTGCGCGGCGTGCAGGACACCCGCACTCCACTGGTGGTTTCGGTCGTCGGCTTCACGCTGAACGCGGTGCTGAACCTGGCCCTTGTCTACGGCCTGGGCTGGGGGATGGCCGGCTCCGCCTTGGGCACCGTGATCGCCCAGGTGGCTATGGCCGTGGCCCTGGTCAGCGTGTGGTTCTTCACGGTGCGAGCGTCCAGAACCAGGCTGCGACTGCGCCCTTCAGGCGTCCTTGGGGCAGCGGTCAACGGCGTCCCGTTGGTCGTCCGGACGCTCGCGCTGCGCGCAATCCTGCTGCTCACCACCTGGCTGGCCGCCGCCTTGGGCGAGGTGACGTTGGCCGCCCATCAAGTGGCCTTCACGGTGTGGACGTTGCTCGCCTTCGCCCTGGACGCCCTCGCTATCGCGGGCCAGGCCCTGACCGGAAAGGGCCTTGGCGCCGCCGACGTGGCCGGGGTGCGGGACGCGACCGCGGTGATGATCCGTTGGGGGGTGTTGGGCGGAGCGGTACTGGGGCTGCTTGTCGCGCTGTCCGGGCCATTCATCGCGCCGCTGTTCACCCCCGATACGCAGGTGCAGGCAGCGGTGATAGCGGCGTTGGTTGTGGTGGGCGTCGGGCAACCGGTGTCGGGCTACGTGTTCGTGCTGGACGGGGTGTTGATCGGCGCGGGTGATGGCCGGTGGCTCGCGCTCGGGATGACCCTGGTGCTGCTCAGCTACCTGCCGATCGTGGCGGCCCTGCGGTACAACACCGATGCCCTGGCGGCGCTCGGTCCGGTGATCGCCACTGCGGCGCTCTGGGGCGGGTTCACGGCGTTCATGATCATCCGGTCTGGGCTGCTCCGGTGGCGGATCCGTGGTGATGCCTGGCTGGTCACCGGACTGCGTTGAACCGCAGCCGCAGTAGGCCTAGAAAACGAGGAACACGGCGAGCACGATGACGAACGCCATCACTGACTCGAGTGCCTGCTGCACCGTCCATGTCTTCAGCGTGGTCGCGACGTCCATGCCCATCAGTCGTCCGACCAGCCAGAAGCCGGAGTCGTTGACGTGGCTGGCGAACACCGAGCCGGCCGCGGTGGCCAGCGTGATGCAGACGATGTCGATCGGTGAGTAGCCGCCGCTGGCGACCGCGGGCGCCATCAGCCCCGCAGTGGTGACCAGGGCGACCGTCGCCGACCCCTGCGCGAGCCGTAGCACCACCGCAACCAGGTACGCCGCAACAATCACCGGCAGGCCCAGGTCGGCCATTGAGTTCTTCAACGCGTCTCCGATGCCCGACGCGCGCAGGACGCCGCCGAACATGCCACCGGCGCCCGTGATCAGCACCACGGAACAAATCGGCCCGAGTGCGCTGTCGATGATCTTTTCCAGCACCGTGCCCTTTTCACCACGCCGGATGCCAAGGACGAACGAGGCGACCAGCACCGAGATCAGCAACGCGATCGGCGCGGTGCCGACCATGGTCAGCGCCTGGAACCACGTCTCGCCGCGGTCAACGACGCCCATCGCCCTGATGAAGTCCAGGCCGGTGTTCATGAAGATGAGGGCCAGCGGAATAAGCAGGATTCCGATCACTGTGCCGACCGACGGCGGATGCTTCATCTCCTCGGGGTCGGCGTCGCCGAACAACCCCTCGGTGATCCTGAACGGGAATCTCCTTGCGACGTTCTTGCCCCACAGGTAGCCGGTCACGTACCAGGTCGGCAGCGCGACGAAGAAGGCGATCAGCAGCACCAGGCCGAGGTTGGCACCGTAGAGTTCGGTGGCCGAAACCGGGCCCGGATGCGGCGGCAGGAACACGTGCATCACCGAGAACGCGGCCGCGGCCGGAATGCCGTAGAGCAGAACCGGCCCGTTCAGCCGCTTCGCGATGGCGAAGATGATCGGCAGCATGACCACCAGGCCGGCGTCGAAGAACATCGGGAAACCCATGATGAGTGAAGCCAGGCCGAGCGCGAGCGGAGCCCGTTTCTCGCCGAACATGGTGACCAGGCGTTCGGCCATCACCTGGGCACCGCCGGAGAATTCGACCAGTTTGCCGAGCATGGCCCCCAATCCGACCAGCAGTGCCACCGATCCGAGCGTGTTACCGAACGAGGTGACCAGGGTGGGCACGATCTGGTTGGTCGGGATCCCGGTGGCGATCGCGGTCAGCAGGCTGACCACGATCAGGGCCAGGAACGCGTGCATCTTCAGGACGATGACGAGGACCAGCAGGACCGCGACGGCCACGGCGGCTATGACCAGCAACGGCCCGGCGCCGAGAGTCTGTACCCAATCGTCCATGTCCGCGCTCCTGGGGTGAGATTTGCCCTGTTTTCTATCACGTCCGGCACATGGACGGCGACACCACACTCGAGTTCATTCCGGCGCACGCCGAGATCCGATCACGCCCCGAGGACGCGGAAGCGGAGGGCAGCTATGGATCTCCGGCCTGAGCGGAGCTACAATCGAACAAACGTTCGATCAGGGGGCAGGGATGGCGTCATTGGCGGATCGTCGGAAGGCGATGGCACAGCGCGAGGAAACCACCATCTATGTGCCGCCCGGCTGGCCGGAGCGGGTGCGTCCGCCCGGTGCGCCGGACTGGGAGTTGACCGCGGTCGAATTCCTGCTGGACTGCTGCCCGGCCGACTACCGCCGCTTCCAGTTGCTGCGCCGGCATCCGGTGGTGCTGGCCAGGTTCGCGGCCGTGTTCGTCGAGGCGCAGGTGCAGGCGGGGCAGGACGGACTGGGCGGCGTCCGGGTCGGCCTGGCCGACTTCGTCACCCCAGAGGTGGTCGCCGAGGCCGTCGAGGTCTGGTCGCAGCAGCAGGCGACGCTGGTGCGGGTGCGTCGCGAGGTGTCCATGGTCGAGGAGGCGCTGCGTGGCAAGACCTACGTCCGCAAGCTGTGAGGGTCATCGCCGGTTCGGTCACCCGTCTCAAGGGCCGCCCGTAGACTCCACGGCATGCCGCTGCTCGAACGGATCACCAGCCCCCGCGACTTACGCGAGCTGACCCCGGCGCAACTGGTCACCCTGGCAGCCGAGATCCGGGCTTTCCTGATTTCGAGCGTCTCCCGCACCGGTGGCCACCTCGGCCCCAACCTGGGAGCGGTGGAACTGACGATCGCGCTGCACCGAATCTTCGACTCGCCACTCGATCCGCTGATCTTCGACACCGGCCACCAGAGCTATGTGCACAAGATCCTCACCGGCCGGCAGCACCGGTTCGCCACCCTGCGCCAGCCGGGAGGATTATCGGGCTATCCGAGCCGCGCAGAGTCCGAGCACGACTGGGTGGAGAGTTCGCACGCGTCGTCCGCGTTGTCCTGGGCGGAGGGCCTCGCCAAGGGTTACGCGCTGCAGGGTCTTGACCGCACCGTGGTCGCCATCGTCGGCGACGGCTCGCTGACTGGCGGGATGACCTGGGAGGCGTTGAACAACATCGCCGTGCAGCCCGACCTTCGGCTGGTGATCGTGGTGAACGACAACGGGCGCTCCTACAACCCCACCATCGGCGGCATAGCCACCAGGTTGCGTGGCTTGGGTCAGCAGCTGTCGGCGATCCGCACCGACCGGCGTTACGAGCGCGTCCTGGCCTCAATCAAGCGATGGGTCAGCCGCGCTCCGGTTGTGGGCGAACCGACCTACGACCTGATGCACGGCTTCAAGGCCGGGGTGAAGGACGTTCTGGCGCCGCAGGGGATGTACTCCGATCTGGGCATCAAGTACCTCGGACCGATCGACGGCCACGACACCGAAGCTCTCGAACTGGTCCTTGAGCAGGCGAAACAGTTCGACGGCGGCCCGGTCATCGTGCATTGCATCACCGAGAAGGGACGCGGCTTCGCCGCCGCGGAACAGCATGAGCAGGACCGATTCCACGCGGTCGGACCGATCGACGAGATCACCGGCGCGCCCCTTTCGGCTTCGGCCGCCCGAACCTGGACTGACGCGTTCGGCGAGCACCTGGCCCGGATCGGCGCCACGAATGACTCCGTTGTCGCCATCACAGCCGCAATGCTGCACCCGACCGGGCTCACCAGGTTCGCGCGGCACTTCCCCGAGCGCACCTTCGACGTGGGCATCGCCGAGCAGCATGCAGTCACCTCGGCCGCCGGCCTGGCTCGCGCGGGGCTGCATCCGGTGGTCGCGATCTACGCCACCTTCCTCAACCGCGCCTTCGACCAATTGCTGATGGACGTCGCACTGCACCGCGAGGGTGTGACATTCGTGCTCGACCGGGCCGGCATCACCGGCGCCGACGGACCGAGCCATCACGGCATGTGGGACCTCTCGCTGCTCGGGCTGGTGCCGGGGCTGCACCTCGCCGTGCCTCGTGACGAACAACGGCTGCGCGAAGCCCTGGACACAGCGATCGGCATCGCTGACGCTCCGAGCGTGCTCCGGTTCTCCAAGGACCCGCTGCCCGCGCCATTGCCCACCATTCGCACCGAGGGCGACGTCGACGTGCTGTTCGAGCAGGGTGACCCGACGGTTCTGGTTGTGGGCTGGGGGCCGTTCGCTGCGACGGCCGTCGAGGTGGGGACGCGGCTGGCCCAGCAGGGCATCGGGGTCAGGGTGGTGGATCCGGTCTGGGCCCTGCCGGTCAGCAGCCACCTGATCGCTGTAGCGGGCAGCCACGATCTCGTGATCACCGTGGAGGACGGCGGGCTTGCGGGCGGCCTCGGCTCCAGGCTCGCGCAGGAGTGCCGGCTCGCCGGCGTGCCGGCCACCATCCGCGAGTTCGGACTTCCACAGCAGTTCATCGACCAGGGCACCAGAGCCGGGATTCTGGAGGGCCTTGGGTTGACCGCACAACAGCTGGCCCGCTTCGCCACGGAGATGGTGCTGGCCGGGCAGGACGTCCCGACCGCGGCGGTCGATCAGCGCGGCTGAGGTTCGTCCGCAACCGGTCTGGACGGCATGTCCCGCCGACCGCTCGCCGCCGGGACCAGCGCGATCGCAATCGCGAGGCAGCCCAGGGCCGCGGTCAGAAACAGCGGCGTGCCCAACAGGCTGTCCCCGGCTTCGGTGTAGGCGGTGATGTCCAGGCTCCCCGAACCGCTTCCCCGGGTGAGGGCGACGAACGCCGTC
>Ga0190275_10003584_pt1 | contig 11105 bp, 12 predicted proteins | sample Popmic550T_FD_133745 | JGI IMG/M metagenome (GOLD analysis project Ga0190275, IMG submission 133745) | Populus adjacent soil microbial communities from riparian zone of Yellowstone River, Montana, USA - 550 T | ecosystem: Environmental > Terrestrial > Soil > Riparian zone > Trees stand | place...
GCCGAAAGTTCCACCCGTTGCCGCGAAAGGACGTGTGGACCGTTTTCGGGGATCCGATCGACCTCACAGAGTTGCGTTCCCGTCCCGTCGATGCGCGATCGATTCGGGATGCCTCACTGCTGATCATGACGGTGGTGCGGGACATGGTTGCCGAGATCCGCCAGGAGACTCCGCCAACGGAGTTCTACGATCCCAAGAAGGCGCAACGGCTCGCCAAGCGCGCAGCCGAGGAGTCGCTCCCGCAGGCCGGTGCCGGTCCGCTGGAGAACGAGCCGCCGCGGGTGGCCGGGCCGGACAGTTGAGCACACCGGGCGGGCCGATCCAGCGGGTGGCGGTGCTCGGCGCCGGCTCCTGGGGGACGACGTACGCCAAGGTGCTGGCTGACGCCGGCCGGTCGGTCATGCTGTGGGCGCGGCGCGAGTCGGTCGCCGCCAGCGTCCGGAACGAGCACCGCAATCACGACTACCTACCGGGCGTGCCGCTGCCGGCCAGGATTGACGCCACGTCGGATTTCGACGAAGCCATGGAAGGCGTGGACGCGGTGGTACTCGGTGTACCGAGCCAGGCGCTGCGAGAAAACCTGCGAGTGTTCCGTGATTCGCTGCCGCCGACGGTGCCCATCGTTTCGCTGGCCAAGGGCGTTGAGATCGGCACCGGACTGCGCATGAGCGAGGTGATCGAGCGGGTCGGTCAGGTCGATCCAGACCGGATCGTGGTGCTCACCGGGCCCAATCTGGCAGTGGAGATCGCCCTGGGTCGGCCGACAGCTGCCGTCCTGGCCTGCCACGATCACGAGCGGGCGATGGCTGTCCAGGTGGCCAGTGCGACCCCGTACTTCCGGCCGTACACGATCACCGACGTCATCGGCGCCGAGATCGCCGGCACCGGAAAGAACATCGTGGCGTTGGCCTGCGGGATCGCGGACGGCCTTGGGCTCGGGCTGAACACCTCGGCGTCGCTGATCACCCGTGGACTGAACGAGGTGTCCCGGCTGGGCGTGGAGCTGGGCGCGTCACCGGCGACCTTCGCCGGACTGGCGGGCCTGGGTGACCTGGTCGCTACCTGCTCATCGCCGCTGTCCCGGAATCGCACCCTTGGTGGCCGGTTGGCCGCCGGCATCGGGTTGGAGGCGGCCCTGGAGGCCACTGGCGGGCAAGTGGCCGAAGGGGTGGTGAGCTGCCGGTCGGTACGGGACCTCGCGCTCCGCCACAAGATCGACATGCCGATCACCGAGTCGGTCTACCAGGTCTGCTACCGACATCTGCCGCCCACGCAGATGATCACCTACCTGATGGATCGGCCGCATAGTCCGGAGTAGCGCGCGCGGGTCGTGCCCTTGCCGGCCCCGGTTCCGCTGCTCTTGTTGTGTGCACCGATCGCTTGCTGCAGCGTGAGCACGGTGGGGGCGCCGTGAGCTACTCACGCTCCAGCGCGAGTGCCGGCCCGCCCCGCCGCCCGCCGCCCAACCCCCACCGCGCCGCTGCCCGCCGGGCCGGCTCAGCGCGTCGCGGGTGGTCCGGGCCGTTGCCCGAGCTGCTCGGTTTAGGGTGGTCAGTCATGACACCCCAGCGGATCCGGGTGGCCGTAGTCTTCGGTGGCCGAAGCGGCGAGCATCCCGTCTCCTGCATCTCAGCCGCCGGAGTGTTGGCCAATATCGACACCACATTGTTCGACGTGACGGCCATCGGTATCACCCCCGAAGGTCGCTGGCTGCGAATGGATCCAGCTGCCATCCCGTTAGCAGACGGCAGGAACCTGCCTGCCGTCAGCGCCGGATCGGCGGTTGCCATGCCGGCGGATCCAACGTCTTCGGCCATGGTGTCCATCGACCCGACGAGAGCCGGAACCGAAAGCCTGGATGTCGATGTGGTGTTCCCGGTGCTGCACGGACCGTTCGGCGAAGACGGCACCATTCAGGGCCTGCTGGAGCTGACCGGGGTGCCCTACGTTGGGGCCGGGGTATTAACGTCTGCGGCCGCAATGGACAAGGAGTTCACCAAGAAGTTGCTGGCTGCCGAGGATCTCCCGGTGGGGGACTGGGCGGTGCTCCGGCCGGGGGTGCAAACACTGCGCGAGAAGGACCGGCAGCGGCTTGGCCTGCCAGTGTTCGTCAAACCGGCCAGGGCCGGCTCTTCCCTAGGGGTGAGCCGGGTGGACTCCTGGGCCGATCTGGACGATGCCATCGCCTATGCCAGGCAGACCGATCCGAAGGTGCTGGTCGAAGCCGCCGTGATCGGCCGGGAGATCGAGTGCGGGGTGCTCGAATTCCCCGACGGACAGATCGAAGCGTCACCAACGGCCGAGATCCACGTCGGCGGCGCGCATGAGTTCTACGACTTCGATGCCAAGTACCTGGACGAGGTGGCCACCTTCGATATCCCGGCCGAACTGCCCGATGACGTGACCTCCAGGGTCCAGGACCTCTCCCGGCGGGCATTCGCCGCGCTGGATGCGCAGGGGCTGGCCAGGGTGGATTTCTTCATCCGGCCCAACGGCGATGTGGTGATCAACGAGGTGAATACGCTGCCCGGCTTCACACCGATCTCGATGTATCCGGCGATGTGGGCGAAGGGCGGGGTGAGCTATCCGGAGCTGATTACGGTGCTGATCCGGACCGCGCTGGCCAGGGGAACCGGACTGCGCTGAGCGCACCTGGCCCGGCTGTCAGCCGGTTGGGGTCAGCCACCGTCGGGTGGCACCGGTTCGCCGTTCGCGCAGATGTCTCTGGCTGGCATTGTCGAGCTGATCACGTTCGACGCTTCCTGCCACGGACCGGTGCTGGTGATGCTGTCCGGCACAGTCAGGGCCACCCGCACTGCCCGGTCGACAGCCAAGTAGGTGGTTGCGCCGTCACCGTCGAGCGGTAGCCAGCTGACGCCGTTCACCACCTGAACCGGCGCCGAACAGGTCAGTTCGGCGGGAGTCGGGACTCCGCAGCGCAGCACCACAGCCGGTTCGCCCCAGCCTGCGACCCCGGCTAACAGCGGGTCGTCACCCTGGACCAGCTGGCGCCGAGGGAGTTGCCCGAGCGGATCGGGCAGGACGGCCATCAGCGAGATGCAGGATGCGGTCGCAGCGCCTGGCGCATCGACCGAAGACACGGGCAGCGGATCGGTGACATCGGACACGGGCCGGGAATTCACCACACCCGCCAGCACCACCACGGCGACAATGGCGACCACCGGAAGCGCGATGGCCAACACCAACCGCCAGGTGGCCAGTCCGCCAGTGGCTCGCGGTCCAACGCCCGACGCGCCCGGGGCAACCGACGATTCAGCCATCCCCATCACCGGCCCGCTGTCTGCGCACCGTCATCGCCAACGGCACGAGGGCATTGCCGACGGGGCGCGGTAGAGCAACGGCGCGCAATCGAAGGGGAGGGCGACAGCTCAGAGGTGCACAACCGGGCAGGTCAGCGTCCGGGTGATGCCGGCGACGCCCTGCACTCTGGCGACTACGAGTTTGCCCAGCTCATCAACGGTTTTCGCCTCGGCGCGGACGATCACGTCATACGGTCCGGTGACGTCCTCGGCGCTGGTGACCCCCGGCAGTTCGGCGATCGCCTGGGCGACAGCGGCGGCCTGGCCGACCTCGGTCTGGATGAGGATGAACGCCTGCACCACGATGTGCCCCTTTCACTGACTCGCGACGAGTTCGCCGCCCGAGCCTACTGGCCCTGCGGGCCGGACAACGATCACCCCTGCCGCCCTGTAGACCAACGAGCCGCTTCGGGTGAATCAACCCGAACGGGCCGCACAGGGGTTCGTCCGCTACCGGTGGTCGATGGCAGACGGCGCATCGGGCACGATGATCGGAACCAACCCCATTCCTGCGCCGGCCGGAAAGCTGCGGCCACCGGGCCGTCGGCGCCGGGTGACAGCCAAATATTGCGCGGTCCAGCACGCACACCCACCGCCAAGAGTCCACAGTGAGGTGCCATATCAGCACGCCCCAACGACCAGGCGACCGCAGCGACCAACCCGGATCCGCAGCCCCGGTGTCCTCCGAATCGGCTGGGCCCGTCGTTCGACCGGACGGAACGCTGGGATCGACAGGTGAGTTCGCGATCATCGACCAGATCACCGCAGGAATGACGCAGCCGGCCAGTACGGTGATCGGACCCGGCGACGACGGGGCTGTGGTCTCCGCACCGGACGGATCGGTGGTGGCCAGCATTGATGTATTGGTTGACGGCGTTCACTTCCGCACCGACTGGGCCACCGGTGAGCAGATCGGGCAGCGCGCAGCCCTGGCCTCAATGGCTGACATCGCCGCCATGGGCGCAGCGCCCACCGCTCTACTGGTGGGTCTGAGCGCACCGCCCCGGACCCCTACCGACCTGATCATCGGGATCGGTCGAGGGCTGAATCAGGCAGCGGCCAACGCAGGTGCCGGCGTTGTTGGCGGCGACCTGACCCGGTCGGAGGTGCTCACCATCGCCGTCACCGTGCTCGGTGACCTGCGCGGCGCAAAGCCGGTGCTCCGGTCCGGTGCGCGGGCCGGCGATGTGGTCGCCGTGATCGGCAGATTGGGGTGGGCTGCCGCCGGTCTGGCCGTTTTGTCCCGCGGCTTCCGGTCGCCCGCGGCCGCGGTCGGCGCCTACCGGGTGCCCGAACCCCCATTGGCGGCGGGCATCGTTGCCGCGAACTCCGGGGCCACCTCGATGATCGACATCTCCGACGGGCTGCTGGCCGACCTCGGACACGTCGCAACAGCGTCCGGGGTGGCCATCGATGTGCTGTCCCCGGCACTGCCGGTGAACCAACGACTGGTCGAGGTGGCCTCGGCGCTCGGCCGTGACCACCTGGAGTGGGCGCTGACCGGTGGTGACGACCACGCCCTGGCTGCCACCTTCCCGCATGACGCGGAGTTGCCGCCGGGCTGGACGGCGATCGGCTGGGTCTCGACCGGAAGTGGCGTTTCGGTCGACGGACAGCCATTCGCGGCGGCGGGCGGCTGGGACCACTTCGGCCGCACGACCTGACGGAGCCCCAAAAGGTCCTGCAGCCGACCCCACACCCAGCCCGGCTCGACCCACCCGATACACACCCGCCCACCCACCCTGCCGGTAGCCTGCCGCCATGCCCGCGCCACTGAAGACGATCATCGATGACGAGTGGGCGGTCGCTCTAGAGCCGGTCGCGCCGCAGATCGCCGCCATGGGTGATTTCCTTCGGGCAGAGGTGGCAGCGGGCCGAACCTATTTGCCGGCCGGGCCGCTGGTGCTGCGGGCGTTCGAACGGCCAATGTCACAGGTTCGGGTACTGATCGTCGGTCAGGACCCCTATCCCACGGCCGGTCATCCCATCGGTCTGTCGTTTGCGGTAGAGCGGCACGTGCGGCCGGTGCCCAGGTCGTTGGCGAACATCTACAAGGAAATGCAGGCCGACATCGGCCTGCCGCCACCGGTGCACGGCGATCTCAGTGCCTGGTCGGATCAGGGTGTGCTGCTGCTTAACAGGGTGCTGACGGTCCAACCCGGTAAGCCCGCCTCGCACCGGGGTAAGGGCTGGGAGCCGGTCACCGAAGCGGCCATCCGGGCGCTGGCGGCCCGGGACGCGCCACTGGTGGCCGTGCTGTGGGGCAAGGACGCGCAAAACCTGCGACCGTTGCTGGGGAGCACCCCGATCATCGCGTCAGTGCATCCGTCGCCATTGTCGGCGGCCGGCGGCTTCTTCGGCTCGAAGCCATTCTCCCGGGTGAATGCGTCATTGGTGGAGCAGGGCGGCGAGCCGGTCGACTGGGCATTGTGAGCGGACCAGTCACGGCGGGGCCGGGTGATGGCGGTGCCTGCCGGCGACCGCGCAGCTGAGGACTCCCGCCGGCTCACCGCGGCGCTTTTCGCGGCTGGGATCGCCACCTTCGGCGAGCTCTACGCCGTGCAGGCGGTGCTACCTGCACTGGCCGCGGAGTGGCAGCTGACCGAGTCGACAGCATCGCTGGCGATCTCGGTGGCGACCGGGGCGCTGGCGGTTTCGGTGCTGCCGTGGGCGGCAATCGCTGACCGGATCGGCCGCGCCCGGGCGATGACGATTTCCGCCGTGATCGCGGCGGTGGCGGGTGCGCTTGCGCCGCTGGCACCGTCATTCCCGGTCCTGTTGGCCTTGCGCGGTGTCGCCGGGCTCGCGCTGGGTGCGGTGCCGGCGTTGGCGATGGCTCATCTGGTCGCGAAGGCACCAGTCGGCCGAGTGTCGGCCATCGGTGGCCTGTACATCGCCGGCACGACGATCGGCGGGCTGCTCGGCCGGGTGCTGACCGGCGCCGTCAGCGGATTCGCCGGCTGGCGATGGGGGATGGCGACAACAGCAGTGCTCGTTGCCCTGGCGGTCGCGGTGTTTATCGTTCTGCTGCCGCACGATGTGCCAAGGGTGGCTGCGGGTGGTCTGCGGACCGGACACCCAGCAACCCAACGGGGCCGCATCCGGCTGGCAATGTCCGATCGGTATGTCTGGGTCTTCTACCTGCAGGCCTTTCTGCTGATGGGCGGGTTCGTCACCGTCTACAACCTGCTGGCATTCCGGCTGCTGGATGACCCGTTCCGGCTGCCGGCGTCATTGGTCAGCCTGTTGTTTTTGACCTACCTGGTCGGCACCATCGGTTCGTCCGGCGTCGGGCGATTGGTCGGCCGCTTCGGTCGCCGAACAGTGCTGGCCGCTGCCGGCTACGGAATGGCCGTTGGGGTCGCGCTGACCCTGGCCGCCGCCCTCTGGCTCATCCTGGCCGGACTGGTGATTCTCACCTTCTGTTTCTTCGTGGCACACGCGATCGCCTCGACCTGGGCGGGCCAGCGTGTTCCGGCGGCCCGCTCGCAGGCCTCGGCGCTGTATTCACTGGCTTATTACGCGGGGTCGTCGCTACTGGGCTTTGCCGGCGCGGTGATCTTCGACCGGGCCGGTTGGGCCGGAGCAATGCTGGGAGTGATTCTGGCTGTTGCGCTGGCGGCCAGCATTGCCGTCATCGGCGCGCCGCGCTCGGCCCGTTAGCCTGAGGCGGGATTGTTGGCGGTTATGACGCATCCGCTCGATTCGCCGCCGTCGCGCAAGACCGCGGCCAAGCTGGGCTTCTTCATGTTGCTCCGGGTGACGGTGACCATTGTGTTGCTGTTCGGCGCGTATTTCCTGATTCCGACCCGGGGTGACGGCGGTGAATCCGATCTCCCTTGGCTGGCCCTGGAATTGGCCGTCTTCGCCGTGATCGTCGCGATTCAGGTGCCCGCCATCGTCAAATCCAAGTATCCGAGACTGCGCGCCGTCGAGTCGCTGGCAGTCACTGTTCCGCTTTTCCTGCTGATCTTTTCCCGGATTTATCTTTCCAATTCGATCGCCAATGTGGATTCGTTCAGCCAACCGCTGGACCACACCACCGCGCTGTATTTCACCGTCACGGTCTTCGCGACCGTCGGATTCGGTGACATCGTTGCGACGACCAGCGGCATGAAATTGCTGGTCACAGTGCAAATGCTACTCAACCTGGCGGTGCTCGGACTAGTCATCCGGGTGCTCACATCGGCCGCTGAGCGCGGGGTGGCGCGAAAGAAAGCGTCGTCCGGCAATGACCGAACAGACCCAGGACCCACCGGATCCTGAACTGTTCGGTGGTCAACAGCTCAGCTCGCAGGTGGCGGTGCTGCTGCGCGAGTGCCCGCCGGCAGCAGGGCCGGTTCCTTCGGACCGGGCTGCGGCAGCACCATCGTCACGACGAAGGCGACAACCACCGCGACCACCACCTGCGGCGTCACCGAAACCCCGTCCGACCCCAGCAGCAGGGTGGCCAACAGCGTGGACGTCAGCGGAAGCCGGAGCATGGCCGCGCACATGGCGCCAATGCCCATTGCGATAGCGGGCGCCAGATCCATCCCGGGCAGCCCGCTGGCAACGATGCCGAGCGCGGCACCAATGAACATCGATGGAAACACCGGCCCGCCGCGGAATGCGCTGAGCGACAGCCCATACGCGGCCGCCTTGCAGACGATCAGCAGGATCAGCGCGCCGACGGTGTAGTTCGCGGCATCTTCTACCAGTTCAGGCAACGCATCCTGACCCGAGAACAGCACCTGACTGAACGGATTTCCGCTGATCAGCTGATACGCCATGGCGAGCAGCCCGATCAACAGGCCGAGCCCGGCCGTTACCAGCACCCGGTTCAGGTGCACGATCGGCCGCAGCGAGAGCCCGATCCACCTGATGCCCCAACCCAGCAGTGCACCGACGACGCCCATCAGCAGCGCGTATCCCATGGTGGCCAGCGTCGGGTCGGCCGCCGGTGGCACCGTGGTGAGGGCCAGCGAGAAGTTCCCCAGGCCGGTGAAGTTGTCCAGCCCGACGAAAATCAATGCCCCGATGCCTGACGCCAACAGTCCTGGCAGCGCCATCAGACTCAAGGTCGCACCGCCGATCCCGGCCGTTTCCATGATCAGGAACGCGCCGAGGATGGGTGAACCCAGCAGTGTGCTGATCGCGGCGAAGCTGCCCGCCGACGCCATGATGGTGACCGCCATGGGCGGCGCGTCCTTCTTGGCCAGGTGAATGGCCAGTGCACCCAAGCCACCGCCGATGGCGATGAGCGGCGCTTCCGGGCCGAGTACCGCGCCCAGGCTCAGGGTGGTCAGGGCGGCGAGAAAGATGCCGATCAATTCCGGGCCTGACGGTGGGCCGCCTCCGGCCTTGAACCCGAAAGCCGGTGAATGGCCGGCATTGCCCGGCAGGTAGCGGATGGTCAACGCGGTGAGCAGGCCGCAGAGCACCAACCAGGGAACCGGCCACCACGCCGGGGGTGGCCCGCCGGTGACGTCAACCGGCAGATCGGTGAACAGGTATTGCTGGATCTTGCCGACCAATGCCAGGAAGCCATAGGCGACCGCCGAGACCGGGATGCCGAGCACGGCGGCGAAGACCAATGCCGATAGGTATGCCCTGGACCGGATGACGGTCACCGGGTCGAAGGCCGCGGCCGGCGCGGCGCCGGCTGCCCCGGAAGGAGCTCGGGCTGAGGTCTTGCCGGGGCCAGCTCCAGACGACGTGTTCGAAGGGCCGGGCGAGTCGGTCATCAGGTACACCTCTCATGACGCCACCCCACCGACCGCAGCCGACCGAGCGGCCCGGAATCGTTCGGTACGGCTGGATCCACGCGCATCTGGACGGCGGTAAACATATCGCCCAACGCCTGGTGGGCTGGGGGCTCCGCGAATGATTCACCTCAGGAGGGTGATCGTTCTCGCGGGCGATCACAGAAGGTTGGCGTCCCAGGAGGAGATCGCCGATGCCGACCTCGGCGCCCCGGCTGCTGTGCGGTCGATGTCGTCGAAAGCCTGTGCCGCGGCGGCCAGGGTCGGGACCACCAGCAGCGCGCCCACCCCGGAATGGCCGGTGATCGACCAGTCGGTGAGCGGCTCGCGGCCCAGCAGGTCGAGCAGTCGCTGATGACCTCGGTCGGGTGCGAGCGAGGTGACCAACAGGTAATTGTCGGCGCCGGGTGCCAGCCGGTGGGCGAGCACGGCGGCAACTGTGCTGGGCATGTCGTGGATCAGTACCAGCGTGCGGCGGATGGCCGCCTGCGCAATGAAGCCGGTCAATGCAGCGAGATCGGGTCCGCCACCAGTGCGCAGCATGGTTAGCACGTCGGAATCGGCCTGCCGCACCCGGAACAACGCGTCGCGCACCACGGCCGCCTTCCGGATCCAGGCTGCGTCATCGATCCCGGAACCCCGCGAGGTCGCATCCACCGGCTCCATCCCGGTGAGCGCCGCGGTTAGCGCGGCCACCGGTGTGCTGATGCCGACCCCGCACACCGCCCCGATGAGCAGGTCAGCGCCCGCGTCGATCTCGGCGTCGGCCAACCGCCGGCCGGCCCCGACGGCCGCAGTCAGCTCGTCCTCGGTCATGGCGTCCTTGATGTCGATGCGGCGGCTCGGGCGCAGGGCAGGAGTCTCGGCATCCAGTTCGTGCGTGTCCGGATCCTGGGCGACCACCGGTTCGGACCGCGCCATTCCAACATCGACGACCGTGACGCCGACGCCCGCTGCCTCGGCGAGCGCTGCCGGCAACCCCCGGCCGGCCGTCAGATCCGCCGCCCGCCGCGCTGTCTCGCCGGCGATCGCGGCCGAGAGGTCGAGTTCGGCGATGCCGTGGTCCGCGGCGAACACCACCAGTTGCGGTCGGCGCGGCGCCAGCGGGCCGGTCGCTGACCCCGCCGCCGCAGCGAGCAGGTCAACCACCGCGCCCCAGGTGCCCAATGCGCCGACCGGCAGCTGCTCGCGCACCAGGGCTGCGGCTGCGGCAGCGTCGACATCCAGGGGCGTGACGGCCGGAAGGTCGAGCGACAAGGGGTGCTCCAGTTCAAGTGCAGGGCGTGTTGCCAGACCCATCCTGGCTACTGCAGCCGGTCGAGAACCGTTTGGCCACGTCCGACCGTACGCAGGGGCAATGGGTCACACGGTAATTGGGTATGAAAGCGTCCGGTTTCTGCTGATTTCCCGCCGGTGGACCTACCGTTGAAGAACCGGCCCGACGGCGGCCGAACGATGGACAGGAGTGCGAAATGGTGTACCTGTGGCGCTACGCCGACGAGGCCGGCGTGGTCGCCGATGGGCCAGCGGTCGAGTTCGGGTCGCAGGAGGCCGCCGAGTCGTGGTTGAGCGAAAGCTACAGCGATCTGCTCGATGACGGGATCACCGCGGTGTCGTTGTTCAACGATCTGCAGGCCGTATACGGGCCGATGGCCCTGACCGCCGAATAGCTCCCCGTTCTGCCCTCTCGGCGCCTGTTCGCTGTGATCCGCGTCATACCTACTTGTTAACGCCGGTTCACAAGTGGCAATCTCCTGATATGACCGACTTTGCCGAACCAGCGGAATATGCGGATCTGCGTGCTGCCATCCGCGAGATCACCCTGGCCCATGGGCCAGCCGAGTACGCCGAGCACGGCCGCACCTGCACTCCGATGTCGGCGCTGTGGGCCGACCTGGGCAAGGCCGGCTTCATCGGAATCAATGTGCCGGCCGAATTCGGCGGCGGTGGCGCCGGGATGGCTGAACTGGCGATGGTGGCCGAAGAGTCTGCCGCTGCGGGCTGCCCGCTGCTGACGTTGCTGGTGTCGAGCGCCATCAGC
>Ga0190275_10003585_pt1 | contig 11104 bp, 7 predicted proteins | sample Popmic550T_FD_133745 | JGI IMG/M metagenome (GOLD analysis project Ga0190275, IMG submission 133745) | Populus adjacent soil microbial communities from riparian zone of Yellowstone River, Montana, USA - 550 T | ecosystem: Environmental > Terrestrial > Soil > Riparian zone > Trees stand | place...
CTCTTCGAGTCGCGCGACTCGGGCGAGACGTGGGAACCGGTGGACGGGCTGCTGAACCACGAGCACCGGGCGAAGTGGCAGCCCGGCGGCGGCGGGCTGTGCCTGCACACCGTGGTGGTCGACCCGGCGAATACGGAGCGGATGGGCATCGCCATCTCCACCGGCGGCTTCTACCGCACCGACGACGGCGGGCGGAGCTGGACGGCGCGCAACCAGGGCGTGCGCGCGGAGTTCCTCCCCGACAAGTACCCCGAGTTCGGCCAGTGCGTGCACAAGGTGGTGAACCACCCGTCCAAGCCGGAGCGGCTCTTCCTGCAGAACCACTGGGGCCTCTACCGCAGCGACGACTGGGGCGACAGCTGGACCGACATCGCCAACGGCGTTCCGTCGGATTTCGGCTTCGCGATGGAGGTGCACCCGCACGACCCCGACACGGTCTACATCGTGCCGCTCGAGTCCGACCAGTTCCGCATCGTGCCCGAGGCGCGGCTGCGGGTGTACCGCACGAAGGACGCGGGCGCGTCGTGGCACGCGCTGGAGGCGGGGCTGCCGCAGGAGGGCGCCTACGAGCTGGTGCTGCGCGACTCGCTGGCGGCCGACAGCCGCGACCCGGCCGGCATCTACTTCGGCACGCGCGGCGGCAAGCTCTTCGGCTCGGCCGACGGCGGCGACAGCTGGCGCGAGATCGCCGACGCGCTCCCGCCGATCGTGTGCGTGAAGGTGGGCGTGGTCGGTTCCTCCAACTCCCGAGGGGACACGTAGATGGCGATCACGGTCGCGCTGCCCGGCGCGCTGCAGCCCTTCGCCGGCGGCAGCATGGAGGTGACGCTGGACGATCGCTGCGGCACCGTGGGCGAGGTGCTGGGCGCCCTCGCCGGCCGCCACGGCGGCGTGGTGGACCGCGTGATCGACGAGCGCGGCGAGCTGCGCCGGCACGTGAACGTGTTCGTGGACGGCGACAACGTCCGCTGGCTCAACGGCCTGGAGACGGCGGTGGAGACGAACAGCACCATCGTCATCGTCCCCGCCGTCAGCGGCGGGTAGGGGCACGGCGGACGTCGGCAGTCGCGTCGATGCCATGGGTTCGATCCAATCGACAATGGAAGAAGGCTCCCGCGGAATGGTTGCGGAGCCTTTATCGTTCGTGGCCGGCACCGTTGACCGGCGACTGAAGTCGCAGCAACCACTACGAAAAGCCTCGCAAACTGCGCGAGGCTTCAGGGGGATCGTGACAGCATCGGGCCCTAGTGCGCGGCCGAGTCACGGATCCCACAAACTCCGTTTTCGCGAGCGGGTTGCGTGAGGGATTCGCGCCCGGAGGGCCGAGACGCCGGCGCGCCCGCGTCCAGCGTCTCAGGAGACGCGAGGGACCCTGGCGCGGCGGCGGCTCGGCGCCGTTGGCAACGGCGGTATCGTTGCCTACGGCGCGCGAAGCCCGGCCCGGAGCGCAGCGGAGGGACACGCCCGGACCCGGCTCTTCCGTTTCAGGCCCCGGCCCCGACTTTTCGGACTCCGTGTCAATCAGTCCGCGCGGCCGAGGGGGGGGCCGAGCAGGAGGGGCGTCGTTTCGGAGAGGACGCGCGGGTGGGCGTAGAGGAAGCCCTGCGCGTAGTCGGCGCCCAGGGCGCCGGCGAGGCGCGACTGGGCGGAGGTTTCCACGCCCTCGGCCACCACGTGCAGCCCCAGCCCGTGCGCCAGGTCGATCACGCCGCGCACCAGGGCGCCCTCGGCATCGGCCCCGTCTCCCAGGCGGCTGATGAAGGAGCGGTCGAGCTTGATGCCGGCCACGGGGAGCTGCTGCAGGTAGGTGAGCCCCGAGTAGCCGGTGCCGAAGTCGTCCAGGTGGAGCTGCACGCCCAGCGCGCGGAGCCGGCCCAGCACCGCGGCCGCCTCGGGGCCGTGCAGCACCACGCTCTCCGTCACCTCGAACACCATCGACGAGGCGGGGACCCGCGCGCTCGCCAGGATCTCCTCGACCGCCTCCAGCAACCCCGGATCCAGGAGCTGGACGGGCGACAGGTTCACGTGCGCCGTCACCACCCGCCCGGCCACCCGCAGCCACTCGCCCGCCGCGTGAGCCGCCTGGCGCAGCACCTCCAGCCCCACGCCCACGATCAGCCCCGTCTTCTCGGCGATGGAGATGAAGTCGTGGGGCTGCAGCACGCCGCGCTGGGGATGGTTCCAGCGCGCCAGCGCCTCGAAGCCCGCGATCTCGCCGCCGGGGAGCCGCACGATCGGCTGGTAGACGGAGGTGATCTCGCCCCGCTCCACCGCCTCGCGCAGCTCCGCCTCCAGCCGCAGCCGGCCCAGCGCGGCGCGGTGCACCCCCTGGTCGAACACGCGCGAGGTGCCGCCGCCGGCGTACATGGCGCGGTGCATGGCGCCGAAGGCGTCGCGCACGAGCTGCTCGGGGTCGGCGGCGGCCTCGGCGCCCACCGAGATGCCGATGCTCACCGACACGAACACCTCCTCGCCGTCCACCCGCACCCGCTCGCGCAGCCCCGCGTGGATGCGGTCGGCCAGGCGCATCGCGTCCGACGCCTCCTGCAGGTCCGACAGCACCACGGCGAACTCGCCGCGCGCGTACACCGAGAGCGTGTCCTCGCGGCGCACCGCCACGTGCAGCCGCTCGGCGACCGCGCGCAGCAGCTCGTCGGCGACGACGGCGCCGTGCGTCTCCTCCACCATGCGCAGCTGGTCGGCGGCGGCCACCAGCACCGCCGCGCGCCGCCTGCGCCGCCGCGCCCGCTGCAGCGCCACGCTCAGGTGCTCGCGGAAGAGCGCGCGGTTGGGGAGCCCGGTCAGCGGGTCGCGCATCGCGGCGCCGGCCAGCCCGGTGGCGACCGCGCCGGTGTGCGAAAGGTCGCGGTACATCGCCCAGACGCCCACCTGCGCGCCGTCCACCTCGATCGGCAGGCCGCGGATGGCGACCGGTACGCTGCGCCCCGACCGGGTCCGGCGCACGCTCTCCACCTCGAAGCGGATGCCGTCGCGCGCCTGCGCGGTGAGCACCTCGGCCTGCTCGCGCATCTCGGGGCCAACGATCAGGTCGTTCAGCACGCGCCCCGCCACCTCGGCCGCCGAGTACTCGAAGAGGCGCAGGAACTCGGCGTTCGCCCGCATCACGCGCTCGTCGCGGTCGAGCAGCGCGATCGCCTCGGGGGCGCCCTCGAAGAGGCGGTCGAGGAGGGCGAGCTGGGCCCCGGGGGCGTCGAAGAACCCCCGCGGCGGTGCAGTCACGACGGGCATCGTGCCGAGAATGGGATCCATCCGGCGGGAGAGGAGGAAGCGCGGGACGCGGCGGCGTAGAAGTGACGGTCCATTGTAGACGGTGGGCGCGCAATCTACAACCCCTCTCGCGGATGGATTTGTCCCCAATGGATTAAAATGTGGAATGATGGCGGGATCGGATTGCCGCACTCCCCTTGGGCGGACGATCATCGCGCGGGGTGCCGCGGTGCCCGTGCGGCGGGTCCGGGCATTGCATCGGGCCCCACGGTTTTCACCCCCGAAAGCGACGATGCACGACAGCCGCCGAAAACCGAAGCAACGCGGGCTCGCCCTGGCCACCACCGGCCTGGCGCTGGCGGTGGCGCTGCTCGCCGCGCTCGCCGGGATCGGCTTCGTGGAGGTCACGCGCGGCGAGTGGGTGGCGACCGTCGCCACCACCGCGGCCGCGACCGGCGTCTGCTGGCTCCTGCTGCACGCGGCGCCCGCCGCCTGGAAGGGGTGGGACCCGCACTTCGTGTTCGTCCCCTCGCTGGCGGTGGCGGCGATCCTGGCCGAGCTGATCTGGGCGGCGCCCGAGATCCGCACGCTGGTGCTGGTGGTGTGGCCGGTGGTGCTGATCTTCCTGGCCGGCTACATCGACTTCGTGGCGGTGGCGCTGCTGAGCGCGCTGATGGGCGGGGGGTACCTCGCGGCGGTGCACCTGGCACGCCCGCCGGGGCTGCGCAGCGACGCCGAGGCGATCGTGGCGGCGGTCTTCTTCATCACCATGCTCTTCGCCGCGGTGGTGCTGGCGCGGATCCGCCGCCAGCGCCTGAACCTCGCCGCAACGCGCGCCGAGCTCGCGCGGTTGGTCTCAACCGACCCGCTCACCGGGCTCCCCAACCGCCGCCACTTCCAGGCGGTGCTCGAGGGCGAGTGGGCGCGGACGCGGCGCTACGGCACCTGCTTCACCCTGGCGCTGCTCGACCTGGACCACTTCAAGCGGGTGAACGACTGCTTCGGCCACCCCGCGGGCGACGCGGTGCTGCACGAGATCGCGGTGCTGATGCGCGAGCAGCTCCGCGCCACCGACTCGGTCGCGCGCATCGGCGGCGAGGAGTTCGGGATCGTGCTGGCGCAGACGGAGCCGCAGACCGCGGTGATGGTGGTGGAGCGCCTGCGCGCGGCGCTCGCCGCGCACCGCTTCCACGCCGTGCCGAACGAGGCGCGGCTGCTCACCGCCAGCATCGGCCTGGCGGCGTCGGCCGGGTCCGAGCCCCTCGCCGCCCTCATGCGCCGCGCCGACGCCGCGCTGTACGAGGCGAAGGCGCTCGGCCGCGACCAGGTCGTGCTGGCGGAGGCGCCCGTGGCCGTGGCCCACGTCCGGGTGCCGGCGCGCGCCTAGCCGACGCAGCGTCTTTCGGTCGACGAAAGGCGTGCTCGGCGTCACTCGGCGACGGATGGCTCACACTGTCGGTAGATGGAAAACGAGCGGCGCCCCGCCACGAGATCGTCTCGCGGCGGGGTGCTGTTTTATCGCTCTGCGTAATGCGCGCAGAACCTACGCAACCGACTTCGCCGTCTGCTCGCGCGGCGGGTCGCGCAGGGAGAGGATGCGGCCGGACTGGAAGGAGAAGCGCGCAACCTCGCGTGCCCACTCGACATACGTATCGTGCGGGTGCTCGGCCATCGTCACCGTGCGCTTCACCTCCAGCAGCGCCTCGCGCAGGGTGGGGCGGCCGTGCGCCCCGTCGTCGGCGGCGTGCTGCGCGGGGTCGGCGGGCGCGGCGGGCGCGTCCAGGTCTTCGACCAGCGTCCACCAGGCCTTGTCGCGCGCGGTGAGCACGGCGCGCAGCAGCTTCGGCGCCTCCGCGGGGTAGCCGACGATGATGGCGAGGAGGAGCGCGACGACCTGGAACTCGCCGGGCTCGTTCTCTGTGCCGCGGAAGCGCGCGAGCTCCGGGCCGCGCTGCTGCACGCGCAGGAAGCGGTAGACGTTGGTGAACCGCTTCAGCGCGCGCGGCGACGCGATCAGCGGGTGCAGCTGCGCCACGAACTCGCGCTCGAACTTCTCGACCGTGAGCCCCTGCGGGTTCGGGCGCGACGGCGCGGGCGTCTCTTTCTCCTTCTCCTCCTCCTTCAAAGCGCTCGTATCGATTCCGCCCCCATCGCCTTCGACCGGCCCCCCATCGACGGCTTCGACACCGACATCATCCAGTTCGGCATCCTCCGCGTCGACATCTTCGGCCCCGATGACGTCGTCTTCATCCTCCCCGACGTGGTCGTCGTGCGCCGAGGTGATGTCGGTATCGCTGGTGTCGTTTGTCGGCGCCTGCTCGTGTTCCTGCTGCTCCGCGTGTTCTCCGGCTGACGCGGTGCCGTCGATGGCCGCGGCGGCGGGGAGGAGGGTGTCGACGAGCTTGCCGAAGCCTTTCGCCTCCATTGGGCGGAGGGTGAAGGGGATCTGGAAGATCTTCTCCAGGTAGTTCTGCGGCGTGGTGTTCCACTCGCTCTCGGGCTTCCTTCCGTTCTCGCGCGCCTCGGCGGCGGTGCCGCGGAGCGCGGCGTAGTGGTCTTCGAGCGACAGCAGGAGCCAGCGCGAATCCACGCCCACCACCACCACGAACAGCGGGAACGCCAGCAGCAGGTGCACGGCCTGGAGCACCTCCACCACGCGGTCTTCCGGGCAGCGGTCCAGGTCGTCGATGTACAGCACGATGCGGTCGATGCGCGGCAGCGGCGGGGCCGGCGTCGTGCCGTCCGCCGCCGCGGGATCGGCCAGGGGCGTCGGGTCCGCGCCTTCCTTGCGCGAGGTGGAGAGGAGCTCGCTCAGCCGCTCGAAGTCGTTGCGGATGAGGTTCACCAGCCCCAGGTGCTGGCGGTACTCGGCCGAGGTGTGGCGCTCCAGGATGAAGCGCTGCAGCCGACGGCCGGCGCGCAGCTCGCCGATCTCGCGCGTGAGCGTCTCCACGCGGGTCCGGGCCTCGCGCTCGCGCTCTTCCAGGCGCATCAGCTCGCGCTGGATGGCGAGCTCCTCCTGCCGCTGCTCGGCGTCGCGCTGCTGCTGGAGGCGCGTGGCCACGTCCTCCAGCCACGCCACCCCGCGCGACACCCGCGCCGCCACCGGCGCGATCGCCGCGCCGAGCGCCGCGATCCACGCCGCCACGCCCGCGAGCGTGCGCGCGCTGCCGGCGAAGATCCCGGTGTTCTCGATGAGGAAGCGCGCGCCCACCATCACGGCGGCGGAGATGAGGATCCCCAGCAGCAGGAAGATCGGCTGCTGGAAGAGCAGGCGGAGGAGCGCGCGGATCCGCCCACCCAGCGTGCGAAGGTGCCGCGCCTGCTCGGCCGCGCGGGTCACGTCGGCCTGCGCGGCGGTAAGGCCGAGCCGGTCCTTGGCGTCGCGCAGCTTCTGCTGAACTTCCGGATCGGCGGAGAGCATGGCGGTGGCCGTCCGGAACGCCGTGGCGGCGGTCGCTTGGATGCTGGTCTCCTTCGCCTGCCGCTCCTCGCGGATGCCGGCGAGACGCGTGGTGGCCTCGCTGTGCTCGCTGACCGCCTCGGCCAGGACGCCGCGGCTCTCCTGCAGGTCGTCGTACAGCTTCTGGCGCTCGTCCTGGCCGACTTCCCACGCGTCCAGGTGCTCGGCCAGCGCCTCGAAGACGCGCGCGGCGAGGCTGGCCCACAGGTTGGTGTCCATGTAGTGCCAGGCGTTGAACCACACCTGCACCACGCGGTCGCAGTAGAACTCGGGGTTGTCGGCGCCCAGCCGCCCGATCTCCTGCTCCATCAGCTTCATGAAGAAGCTCTTTCCCGTCCCCCAGTCGCCGAACAGCCCCACGGCGAGCGGCGGATCGGTCTTGTGCGCGGCCAGCACCTCGCACAGCGCCGTCACGTCGCGCATCACGTCCAGCCGGTCGTCCTTCTGGCTGATCCCCGCCGACTCGTCCGACGTGATGGCGTCGGTGCTGAAGCCGGCGTAGTACGGGATGTCGGGGGGTGCGACGAGCGCCTCGCCGCCTCCCAGCAGCTTCTGCCACGCGTCGCGGTTCTCGGCAACCGGCCGGCTCAGCACCGAATCCAGCAGCGCCTGCCGCAGCTCGCCGGCGGCGAAGCCCAGCGCCTCCAGGAAACCCACCGCCGAGTGCGGCCCGGGAAGAAGCAGCACCGCCAGCACGTGACGCGGCGAGATGCGCCGCAGCGGCGCACCCGATTCGCGCACCTCCCCCCGCACCGCGTCGGCGGCCGCGAGGATGGGTGCCAGCCGCGGCCCGGGCGATACCTCCGGCAACTCGTTCGTCAGGGATGCCAGCACGCTCGAATAGTACTCTGGGAACAGCCTGAGCGTGTCCGCCCGATGCTCGTCGGTTGCACGGCGGAGGGCGTTGTTCACGGCGGCCGCGGCGGGCGAGGTGTACACCGGGTGACCCGTCAGTGCCATGTAGGCGTTGAAGAGGTCCTCGGCCGTCGGCTCGCCGCCGCCGGATTCTTTGCCAGGTCCGTCGCCAGGAACACCCCGGCGCGGGCCTCGTCGTTCGCTGCCTCGTGGCTGAGCGGGGCCTCCCCCGGCCCGGTGCCTTCGGGCGGAGCGTCGTCTTCGTTTTCGACCGGCAATTCCATGTATTTGACAACGGGCTGCACCGCTTCCTGCGCGGCTTGCTGCGCAACGTTCTGCGTGACTTCCTGCGCGACTTCCTGCGCATTTTCGCGACTCGACCCCGTTCTCCAAGCGGGCATGTCCGCAGCCCCACGCGCGAGTTCCTCCGACGATGCATGCCACCCCTCAGGATCGACGGATTGCGCAAGCGTGTCCCGCGATTCTTGTCCGCGGCCGGCGTCGTCACGCCGCGCGCCCTTGCGTTTCGGGCCCACAGCGGGCGCGGGCTCATCGGGCTCCTTCAGCCAGCGCTCGCGGAAGGGAGACTGGTAGAAGTCCACCGGCGTGCCGGGGGACTGCTCTTCCAGACGCCGGCGGATGGCGAGGAGCTGACGGTCGACCTTGGTGAGGGGCTCGGAAGCCGGCTTTTCTCCCTCGGGTAGAAGCTCCGCGAACGCCTTGACGATCTGCCGTTTCTGGGCGGCGAAGGGGACGGCCTCGAACTCGTCTGGAAGCATCAGGTGCAGAAGGACGTTCCGGATGGTTCGCCCTCTGATATTGGGGGCTGTGTCGATGCGCTCCGCCACCTCGATGGGCACCAAGAAGTCGCGAATGGGTTTCTGTTTGAGCGCAAGCACGGCTGCGATCAGCCATTCCAGATCGAAGTCCTGCACCGACTTGAACTCTGAGCCTTCCCATATCCCAGCCAGAACACGGTCAGAGAGCAGCGGATGCGTGAGTTCGATCTTGCGTACCGACGTCCAGACTCCCGTAACCCGCTCGCGCTTTCGACCCGCCGAAATGCCCCTGTGTGGAAAAAGGAAGAGCACCCACAGCATCTCTGCGGTGAGAAGGACTACTTCTGGACCCTGACTTTTGAAATGCTCCGGAACTCGTTGTCCTAAGATCCAGTCCTTGGGAAACGGATTTCCCACAAGCGCGGATCCGAGCGCGCGGATGTTCTTCACGGTCCACAGCGGAGTGCCGGGCGCGAAGACGGAATCGTCGTGGAAGATCGACGTGTTCACCCACCGCTCGGCGGCGGCGTAGATCTCGGAGGCGTGGGGGACGCGGGCCATGGAGCGAGGGGAGCGCGGAGGAGAGAGGATCAGATCCAGCATCGAACGAATAACCGGGCGCATTCCTCCGCGCCACGGTTACAGATCGACGCCGACTCGCCGCCAACCGTTCGCGCCGGCGGACGAGTCAGGCGATGCGCTCGGTGACCGCGACGTAGAGGTCGCCGCCGTACGCGGAGGGGCGTGTCGCAACGACGCGCGGGCGGGCGAAGCCGGCGGCGGGCGCCAGGTCGGCGAGGCGTGCGGCGGAGACGGGGTAGGGGACCCAGGGGCTGGGGCGGCGCCCCTCGTACTCGATGAGCACGAGGCGGCCGCCGGGGCGGAGCTGCGCGGCCACGGTGCGCAGCACGCCCGCCGCGTCGGCGACGAAGTGCAGCACGTTCGCCATCACCGCGCCGTCCAGCGGCGTCAGGCCGAGCGGCCGGGCGACGTTGCCGCGGATGGTCGTGACGCGGCGATCCGGCGCGCGCGCGGCCCACGACTCGATCACGCGCAGCGCGCCAGCGTCCGCATCCACCGCGTGGACGCGGCCGGCCGGGCCCACGAGCGAGACGAGGGCGCGGGTGAAGGTGCCCGTCCCGGCGCCGAGATCCGCCCACGCCTCGCCGTCCGCGTCGTGCATGGCGGCGCCGAGCAGCTCCAGCGCTTCCGCGTCCGTCATCTACCGAACGGTGGACCAACCGCGCCGCCGACCGGTTTCCGCGGATCGGCTCACGCAGGCACCAGCTTCGTCAGCCGCTCGGGCTCTTCGCCGAGCCATTCGACGTTGGTGGCGGTGGAATCGAAGATCGATGAGTTCTTGAACGGCTCGTACTCGCCGGTGCGGGCGAAGGCGGCGGTGCGGGCGAGGAGCGCGTCGACCTGCTCCGCGCCGAGCGGGCGGAAGGAGGAGGCCGCGTCGAACGCCTGCTGGAGCACCTCCATGCTGTCGCAGCCGGTGATCACCACCGAGGCGGGGAGGTTGAGCGCGTAGTGCAGGCACTCGACCGCCGTCACCGCGCCGGAGCGGAGGATGATGCCGTTGGCCATGCTCTTCATCCCCAGCACCCCGACGTTCTGCCGCACCAGCTCGGGGAGCACCAGCTTCTCGAAGCTGCGGTAGTGCGCGTCCATCACGTTCAGCGGCATCTGCACGGCGTCGAAGGCGAAGCCGTGGTCGCGCGCCACCTCCAGCGTGTGCAGGTGGATGTGCGGATCCTTGTGCCCGGTGAAGCCGATGTAGCGCAGCTTCCCCGCCTCCCTGGCCTCCAGCAGCGCCGCGTTCGCGCCGTCCTCGCGGAAGATGCGGTCAGCGTCTTCGTAGCGGATCACCTCGTGGTGCTGCACCAGGTCGATGCGGTCGGTGCCCAGGCGCTTCAGCGACTCGTCGAGCTGCCGCGCGGCCTCCTCCTTCGAGCGGCCGTCGATCTTGGTCATCAGGAAGACGCGGTCGCGGTAGCCGTCGCGCAGCGCCTTGCCCATGCGCTTTTCGCTGGCGCCGTCGTTGTAGTCCCACGAGTTGTCCATGAAGTCGATCCCGCCGTCCACCGCCGCGCGGACGATGCGCAGGGCGAGCGCCTCGTCCACCTGCTTCAGCCCCAGGTGCCAGCCGCCCAGCCCGATGGCCGAGACGCTCTCTCCCGTGCGCCCCAGCACCCGGCGGGGCATGGGCGTGTGCGGACCGCTCTGGGCCATTTGGGCTCTCCTGTCGATGGTCGAAGATCAGCCGTGCGCGCTGCTGCGAGATCCGATCCACCTTGTTGCGTGAGAAGCCGGAAAAACCAACGGCAGGTCTCACGCAGAGTCAGCAGAGTGAGCAGAGGAACCGCGGTTGTTCTCTGCTGACTCCGCTGACTCTGCGTGAAACCGCCGTTGCTGACTCTCTGTCGATCGAAAGACGGAGGTCAGCTCGCCAGCTTGCCGGCGATCTCCACCAGGCGGCGGGCCTGGTGGCGGATGGCGGCCTTCTTCTCGTCGCTCAGCGGCTCGCCGTTGGCGGTGACGGTGGTGCCGTACGGGTTGCCGCCCGCCGCGAAGGTGACCGGGTCGGTGTAGCCCGGCGCCACGATCACGCAGCCCCAGTGCATCATGGTGGTGTAGAGGCCGGTCAGCGTGGTCTCCTGGCCGCCGTTGGGGTTCTGCGCGCTGGTCATGGCGCGCACCGCCTTGTTGGCGAGCTTGCCCGTGGCCCACAGCGGCCCGAGCGAGTCGATGAACGCGCGGAGCTGGCTGGCCGACA
>Ga0190275_10003586_pt1 | contig 11104 bp, 9 predicted proteins | sample Popmic550T_FD_133745 | JGI IMG/M metagenome (GOLD analysis project Ga0190275, IMG submission 133745) | Populus adjacent soil microbial communities from riparian zone of Yellowstone River, Montana, USA - 550 T | ecosystem: Environmental > Terrestrial > Soil > Riparian zone > Trees stand | place...
CCTGCACCTCCGAGGAATCGTCGTGAACTCTTCCTCTCACGCCATCTTGGTCGTCGACGATGACCCCGACATCCGTGAAGCGCTCGTGGACGTCTTGACCGACCATGGCTACGCGGCCACGGCCGTCTCCAACGGCCTGGAGGCGCTCTCGAGCCTGCGCGCCGGAGCGCTGCCCAGCGTGATCCTGCTCGACCTCATGATGCCGGTGATGGATGGCGCCGAGTTTCGCAGCGAGCAGCTCAGCGACCCTCGGCTCAAGAACGTTCCGGTGATCGTGATCAGCGCTGGCAACGAGCTGCAGCGCCAAGCAGCGTCGCTCGGCGTGTCGGACACCATGCGCAAGCCGATCGAGCTCGAGCGGCTGCTGGCGGCGATAGCTCGCCACACCGGCGCGCGCGCACCCGACTAGCGCTAGTTCGCATCCAAAAGCTGCACACTTCTGAGTCGTAGGCGTGCCCGTGCCGTACTACGAATGAGCAGCTCTGGATGCGAACGAGCGCTAGGCGCGCACCGTTCGCCAGAAGCCTTCGGCCGAGCAGAGGTGCGTGTCGACCGACCCGAACTGGATGTTGTCGCCGGGCTGCACCGGCGCGCGTTCGTTGATCTGGCGGCCGTTGATGAACGTGTGGTTACTGCTGTTGGCATCGCGCACGAACAGCCGCCCCTCGTCGTCGAGCTCGAAGGAGCCGTGGAACTTGGAGACGCTGCGGTGGCGCAGCACGATGTCGTGGTTGCGCGCGCGGCCGACCGAGACGCTGCGCAAGAAGGCGGCCTCCGAGCGCTTGCGCAGTGCGAGCACGTGGTACGTGCCGGAGAGCAGCTCCGGTGGCAGATGGCCCGACGCACCGCTGCTCAGCCGCAGCGAGAACTTCTGCGGATGGCGCTGCTCGATCGTCTTCTCCTTGGCTTTGCGAGCCGCCTCCAGCGACTCCATCACCGAGGAGATATCGCGCTGGACCGTGCGAAAGCCGAGGCCATCGCGGCCCTGATCTCGCGGCTCCTGCGCCAGCAGGCCGAGCGCCAGCTCCGAGCTCGGATCGTCGAGCCGAATCAGGAGCAGATAGGGGGTTTCGCATTCTGCGAGAAACTCGTCGAGCGTCTGCTGCTTGGCGTTCAGCATCATCTCGCGCGGCTTCCAGTGGGCTATTGCGGCACTCATCTCTACCCGATGATCATCTCCCGCCGACGGCTTGGTCGTCAACGCTGCCCGTAGACTCTCGCGAGCGGCCGCGATCCGCACGGCTCGCTCGCGACGAGCGTCATGTACGCGGCTCTGCGAGGCCGCCCACGCGCTCTCCGACCGCGCTACCAGAATGCGTGGAACCCGCACGGGAAAGTAGACCGCGATCGACGGTTGTAGTGGAGTCGAGCGCGCGGTTGCTCCGGGGCAGATGGGTCACCAACCGCGGCAGCTTGCACGTGTTGAGGCGTTCTTGTGCGCTCAGCAGCCACCGGTTGTGAGGGGAGACACGCGCTAACTGCCCGCGTCTGCGCGATAGCTTCAGCTTTGGGAGCGCGGTCGTACCTGGCACGCGTCTCGCTCTAGCGCTCAGCCTCATGCCACGAGGATCCCGGCCATGCGCGCGTTTGCCTGTGACCACTGCGGCCAGCTCCTATGTTTCGAGAACTCGCATTGTCTGCGCTGTCAGACGCCGCTCGGCTTTGCGCACGAGCAGCTAGCGCTGCGCGCGCTCGAGCCGTGTGGTCCGGAGGCCTATCGCATGCTGCACGGCAGTAGCCGCGCGCGCTATCGGCGCTGTGCACGCGCCGCCGTCGCTGCCTGCAACTGGCTGGTGAGCGAGAACGAGGAGAGCGCGGACTGTCTCTCGTGCCGGCTGACACGCGACGTCCCCACCATGCACACGGAGCCCGAGCAGCGCGCGTTCGCCCTTGCCGAAGGCGCGAAGCGACGGCTCCTCTATCAGCTGTTCGATCTCGAGCTCCCGCTCGCTGCAGACCCGAAGGAGCATCGCGCGGGCCTCTCCTTCGTGCTGGCCTTCCGGACCGCGGGCAAGCCGGTGATGACCGGCCACGCGAACGGGGTCGTGACGCTCGACCTCTCGGAGTGCGACAACGTGCACCGCGAGCGTGTGCGCCACGAGTTCGGCGAGCCCTATCGCACGCTGCTCGGCCACTTCCGCCACGAGGTGGGCCACTACTACTGGGATGCGCTGATCGACAAGGGTCCGCTGCTCGCCAAGTTTCGCGAGACGTTCGGGGACGAGCGCGCCAACTATGGCGAGGCGCTGAAGCGCCACTACGAGCGCAAGTCGACGCAGGCCTGGAACGACTACTACGTCAGCGCGTACGCCGCGTCGCATCCCTGGGAGGACTGGGCGGAGACCTTCGCGCACTACCTGCACATACGCGACACGCTCCAGACCTCGGCCTCCTTCGGTCTGCGCGTCTCGCCGCATGCGCAGGCGATCCCGCCGGCCGGCGGCAAGCTATCGGCGCGAGCGAGCGAAGAGATCGCCGGGCGCGACTTTGCCGAGGTCGTCTCGGAGTGGCTGCCGCTCACCTACGCCTTCAATGCCGTGAACCGCAGCATGGGCAAGGACGACCTGTACCCGTTCGTGCTCGCGCCCGTGGTGATAGCGAAGCTCTCGTTCGTGCACGCTCTCGTGCGCGACCTGCCCCTCGCGCGAGAGCTCGGCGCCGCGAGCGACGAAGAGCGCAAGCCAGAAGCCGATCCAGATCTCGCGACAGCCACCGCCGCCTGAGATAGACCAGCTTCATGGGTCAGCTGGTAGATGGGGTCTGGCAAGCGGGTGAGGCGCAACCCTCGAACCAGGACGGTGAGTTCGTGCGGAAGGCGAGCTCCTTTCGCGACTGGGTGCGCGCCGACGGCTCGACGAAGTTCGCGGTCGAAGCCGGCCGCTACCACCTCTACGTCGCACACGCCTGTCCCTGGGCCCATCGCACCTGGATTGCGCGCGCTCTGCTCGGGCTCGAGCACGCGATCTCGCTCTCCATCGTGCATCCGCTCATGCTCGAGCAGGGCTGGGTGTTTCGCGACGAGCCCGGCCTGCTGCTCGACCCGGAGCTGAACGCACAGGCGCTCCACGAGCTCTACCAGGCGGCGAGCCCACAAATGACGGGTAAGGCCACGGTCCCCGTGCTCTGGGACCGCCAGGCCAGGACCATTGTCAACAACGAGTCGCGCGACATCCTGCGCATGCTCACCAGCGAGTTTCTCGTGCTCGCGAGCCGCCCGCGCGAGCTCTCTCCGGCGCCGCTCTGTCCACTCATCGACAGCACGCTCGACGCCATCTACACGCCCATCAACAACGGCGTGTATCGCTGCGGGTTTGCGCAGTCTCAGCGGGCCTACGACGCGGCCGTGCGCGAGCTATTCCATGCGCTCGACCACTGGGAGAGCGTGCTCGGACGGCAGCGCTTCACCTGTGGCGAGTCGCTCACCGAAGCTGACATCGCGCTCTTCACCACGCTGCTCCGCTTCGACCTCGTGTACGTGACCCACTTCAAGTGCAACCTGCGACGGCTCGTAGACTACCCGAACTTGTTCGGCTTCGTCCGTGACGTGTATCAGACGCCCGGCGTCGCCGAGACGTGCGACGTCGCTCGCATCAAGCAGCACTACTTCGGCTCGCACGGCTTCCTCAATCCGGGGCGCATCGTGCCGGTCGGCTTCGCTGTCGACTTTGCCGCGCCGCATGGGCGTGGGCCGAGCTCGAGCGAGGCGTGAGGCCGAGCTGGTTCGTCGCGCTGCCGGTCGCCGCGGGCAGCTGGTTCGAGCGCGTGCAGGAGCTGCCCGCCGGCGTGCGTCGCTTTCATCCCGAGGATCTGCACCTGACGGTCGCGTTCCTCGGCGGTGTGGAGGCGGACGCCGCACGGCGTGCCTTCGAGGTGGCAGGACAGATCCGCCTGGCACCGCTCGAGGTCACGCTCGGAGACGTCGTGCCCATGGGCAATCCGCAGCGGCCCTCCGCACTCTCGGGGCGGCTCGTGGTCGGCGAGCAGCTCCTGGCGGCGGCGATCACGGAGGTACGAGACGCGATCTTCGCTGCCGCCGGTGTGCCGCGTGAGCAGCGCCCTGCCCTGCCACACATCACGCTGGCCCGACCCGGCCGCACGGCGAGCGACGCGGAGCGCTCCGAGGCGCTGCGCTGGGCGGCTTCGCTCGAGCTTGGAGGGCCGCGCGTGCGACTGACGGAGCTCGCGCTTTACACGTGGTCGGAGGCGCGCCGCGAGCGATTGTTTCAGGTAGTCGAGCGCCTGCCCCTGCGCGGGCTCGTCGCACAACCGTAAGGTCAGCAGACAGCTGGACTCCGTGCCCGCGTCCACTGCCTGAATCGGCCACGAAACGCGCGCGCCAACGCCAGAGCGCGTTTTCCGGTGCTTGGTGGCTGTTGCAGACACTCGGCGAGCGAGCTCACGCAGCGCTGCGCGCTCGACCGTCAGACCTGGTTTGCAGACGCGCAGAAACAGGAGCTTTCATCAGGGCCATTGCAGCGCGCGACCCAAGCCTTACTTGAAGCACTCACGTGCAGACACTTCGTGTGATACGCGTCCATTGATCCGACGCGGAACAAGGGAGAATCGTTCGTCCGTTCTCCTGTGTGGTGCATTCGCTTAGGCGACGGAGGAGAGCATGCTTGTAATTTTCCCAGGTCATAAAAACAACGACGCGGAAGCCTCGAGCTCGCGGGCAACGAGCAGGCTGCGCCTGCCCGGCAAGTGGTGGTCGCTCGCACTGACCCTCGCGCTGAGCGCCGCCGGCTGCTCGGACGATCCGGCCACCAACGACACGAAAGAGCCCGTCGACACGGGCGATGACGATGCCGACGACGACGCCGACGACGACGGAGACGAGCCGCCGGCCAAGAGGGATGCCGGTCCGCTCGACGCCTCGCTCGGCGGTCGCATCGACGGCTCCGTGGTCCGCGACGCGGCGCCTCGCATCGACGCCACCAGCACCCCCGACTCGGCCACCAACGATGCGGCCCTGCCGACGATCGACGCTGGACCGAAGAGCTTCGACCTGCCCGACCCGAAGGAGCGAGGGCCCTACGAGGTCACGATCGAAGAGAACGTGGGCAAGGGCTTCGAGACGCCGCTCAACACCAACGATCGCGCGGGGAACAACGCCTATTGCGAAGACTTCACCGCGGGCTTCGGCGACGACCCCGAGGCGAGCCAGATGTTCGCGCAGATCCCCGCCGGCCTCGACATGACGCTGCACACCATGCTGCGGCCCGCTGAGTTCGAAGAGGGGAAGAAGTACCCGGTCTTGGTGTGGGGCAACGGCACCTGCGCGCTGCCGCGCGGCCAGGAGGCCTTCTTGAGCCACATCGCATCGCACGGCTTCATCATCATCGCCCCGAACACGCGCTTCACGGGCGGTGGTCAGGCGCAGCTCAAGGCCGTCGACTACGCGATCATGGCCAACGACGATCCCGCGAGCCCGCTCTACGGAAAGGTCGACAAGGACAAGATCGGTGCGTTTGGGCACTCACAGGGCGGCGGCGCGACCTGGGCTGCGGCCGCGGACCCGCGCATCAAGACGAGCGTGGTGCTCAATGCGCTCGGCTCGGGCACGCGACCGTCGTCGACCTTCTTCGTGACCAGCGACAACGACATCCCGCTGGTGCCCGAGCTCTCACTCTCGTCGACGCGCGCGCAGGCCAAGGCTGCGTACATTCGCTTCCACAAGATCCCGGAGGGCTCGCTCGCGGGACACATCACGCTGATCACGGAGCCCGCGCGCGTCGCCCCACCGGTCACGGCGTGGTTCCGCTATCAGCTGCTGAACGACGAGGTCGCGAAGACCTACTTCGTCGGGGCCAGCTGCAAGCTGTGCAACATGACGGCCGACTTCACGTTCGAGGCCAAGGGGCTGCAGTAGCGGACGCGCCCTTGCTGCACGCTCGCTCGCCCTGCGCGCGCAGCGTGCGGCGAGTGGTCCCTCACGCAGCGCTAGCACTCCCAGCGATGCACCGGGATGTCGCGCGCAGACCAGTCGAGATAGCTCTCCAGCATGGTCACGAGTGCGCGCTCCCGGCCCAGCGTGGGCTCGTGTCGCGCGACCAGTGCCCGCTGCAGCGCCGCTCCCGTGCGGCCGCTGCTGATGCGCTCGTGCAAGCAAGTGAAGAGCTCGCGAAGGTCGCTACGCTCGACACCCGCGTCGCACAGCGCCTGCTCGGCCAGCGGCAAGAGCTCGAGCAGGAGCTCGCGTGCGCTGCGCGGTCGCGCGGGCTCGCCTGGCTCTCCTGGCCAGAGCAGCTGGGCCTCGAGGCCATGACGCGCGGCTGCATACAGGTTGTCTGCCGCAGCCGCGAACGGAAAGCTCCGTGCGAGCTGCTCCATGCGCGGCGCCAGGCCGAGCGTCAGCCCGAGTGTCAGCGCTGCGTTGGCCACCATATCGGAGAGCGTGGGACCCGACGGCAAGAGGCGGTGCTCGATGCGCAGGTGGCCGCCATCCTGGGGGTCGAAGACTGCGCGGTTCCAGTCCCAGACCGTGCCGTGGTGCAGGCGCAGCTCCTCGAGCCTCGGGACGCCGCCCGCCTGCACCACCGCGAGCGGGTCCTCGTCGGTGAGTACCGGCAAGAGCGCCGTATGCAGCGCCACGTTTTCGGCGAACGGCTCATAGGCGTCACGGATGAAGCCGCGGCCGAAGGAGACGCGCGAGGGCAGCCGGGCGCGCTCGCGTGCGTCGACGCGCGTATCGACCGCCTGCTGAAAGAGCGCGATGCGCGTCTCTGCCCACAGGCACTTGGCGTCGAAGAAGGGGGAGTTGGAGGTGGCGGCGAGCAGCGGCCCGGCGGCGAGCTGCGCGGCATTGAACAGCTTGGCAAAGCTCGCCGGCTCGCTGCGCAGGTGCACCTGAAACGAGGCGTTCGCCCCCTCCAGCGCGACATCGTCGCACTCGGCGCTGAGCGTCTCTCGGCCGCGGATATGCACGGAGAAGGGCTCGCCACGCATGCGGCGCAGAGCGCCCGACAGGGCACGATAGCGGGGCGCGTCGCTGAGCACTCCCTCGGCCAAGTGTGCGACTCGCAGCGTCGGCAAGATGCCTATCAGCGCGATACGCGCTTGTTTTTGCTCGGCCGCGCGCTGCACGACGGAGAGGGCATCCGCGAGCTCGCGCCGCAGCGCCGCGAAGGGGCGGCCGCGCAGGGTGCACGGCGGCGCGTTGACCTCGAGGTTGAAGCGATTGATCTCGAGCGTGACGCGCGGGTCGTCGGCGAGCGCCAGCACCGCCGCGTTCTCGGGCAGCGGCTCTGCGTGCACGTCGACGAGATGCATCTCGACCTCGGCGCCGATGGTGGGTGCGCCGCGGCCGAACGAGGGACGCTCGAGGAGCGCGCGCAGCGCCTCGAGCGACGCGCTCAAGCGCTCGGTGAAGAGTGCGAACTCCTCTGCGGTGAAGCGCTCGCGCTCGATGGGTAGACCCATGTTTCCGAACGTAAGCTCCAGCGCGTGCCGAGCTAGTGCGGCGGCGAAGGTGCGCTAGGTTCGTGCCATGCCGATCGAGCCTGTTCCGGTGGCGCCAGGGGTCACGCGCTTCGCGAGCGACGAGACGCTACCGCGACCTCACCTCGCGATCGTGGGCGCGGTGCACGGCAACGAGGTCTGTGGCCTGCTCGCCCTGACCGAGCTCACGCGCGAGCTGACCACGGGCTCGCTCGCGCTGCGCACGGGCACGCTCTACCTGGTGCACGGAAATCCTGCCGCGACCGAGCAGCGGCGGCGCTACACGCACAGCGGCGTCGACCTCAACCGCGTGTTCGACTACCGGTTCGTGGACGAGCTCGCACCCGCATTGTGGGAGCGCGAACATCATCGCGCGATCGAGCTGCGACCCGTGTTCGAGAGCATCGACGCCGTGCTGGATCTGCACTCCACCAGCGCACCCACGCCGGCCTTCGCGATCGCCTCACGGGTCGCCGCGTCGGAGCCGTTCGCGCTCGCGCTCGGACTCGACTACGTGACGTACGGCTGGGATGGACCGGGCATGCTCGGCGAGCAGGTGCTGCTGACGCAGCTCACACGGCGTGAGCTACCGGGCGTGGCGGTGGAGTGCGGCCAACACGACGACCCGAGCTCGCCCGGGGTCGCGTTCCGTTGCGCCGTGCGAGCGCTCGCCTACTTCGGCATGATCGCGCCGCCTGCGTCGCTGCCGACGGCGAGCGTGCCGCGGCGACTGCACGTGCGCGCGGCGGTGAAGCGGCCGAGCAGCGGCTTTCGCTTCGAGCGACCGCTCGCCGGGATGGAGCGACTCGAGACCGGCTACGTGATCGGCCACGACGACCACCTGGTGCTCGCGGTCCAGAAGCCCTGCCACGTGCTGATGCCCAACGACAACGTGCCGGTGGGAGACGACCTCTTGTACATCGCCGAAGAGCAGTAAGGCGGAGTGCCTTGGCACCCGCCTCTGCCGAAGAAGCAGTAAGGCGGAGTGCTTTCGCACCCCGCCTCTGTCGTCCGCTCATGCGTGAGTCGGATCTGCCCGAGCTGGATCAGCGGCGGTTGGCTTCTTGGCGCGCTTCACCCTTGAGCTCGGTGGCCTTGCCTTCGGCCTCCATCTGCTCGTTGTCGATCACGGCGCCGACCTTGCCCTTGACGTTGCCGACGGTCTCCTCGACCGCGCCCTTGACGCGCTCGGCTGCCTTGGCGGCCTCCTGCTTGGCCTCGCCCTTGAGCTCGGTGGCCTTGCCTTCGGCCTCCATCTGCTCGTTGCCGATCACACGCCCCACGGCGCCCTTGATCTTGCCGCCGACTTCCTCGACTGCACCCTCGGCTCGCTTGCCTGCATTGCTCATGTGAGGTCTCCTTTTTCTCGGCGTGGGCAAAGCCCGGCGCCGCTGTTACTCGGGTCTTATTGAGCAAGCCTCGTGCCGGCCAATTTCCTCGTGATTGCGCTGTTATCACGCCTTACTTGGGGGGCAGAAACGCCCGTTGTGGCGATCGCGCCTGCGCAGCTCTCTCGGCGGCTCTTTCGTACTGGACAGGCTCTCGTCCCAGCCTGGAGCTTGCCGCCTGCGCCGGGCGCGCGTAGGCCACGGCATGCTCAGCCCGGTCGAAACGGCGCTCATCGCCCTGCTCTTGATCATCTTGATGTTCGGCATGGGCGCCACGCTGACGGTCGAGCGCTTTAGCGAGGTGGCGGCGCATCCGCGCGCCGTGCTGATAGGCCTCGGTTCGCAGTTCGGCTGGATGCCGCTGCTCGCCTACCTGCTCGCCAGGAGCTTCTCGCTACCGAACGAGGCGGCGCTCGGTCTCGTGATCATGGGCACCTGCCCGGGCGGCACGACCAGCAACATGTTCGCTTACTACGCGCGCGCCGACGTCGCCCTGAGCGTCTCGATGACGGCCGCCTCGAAGCTCGTGGGCGTGCTGCTGATGCCGCTCTGCCTGCTGCTCTACGCGCGCCCCTTCACCGACGCCAACGTGAGCATTCCCTACGGCGACATCGTGAAGACGCTGCTCTTGCTGCTCTTGCCGGTGGCGCTCGGCATGGGGCTGCGCAAGCGACGCGGAGAGCAGTTCGCGCGAGTCGCCGAGAAAGCTGGCAGCCTGGCGGGACTGACCGTGCTGGTGCTGCTCGTCGCGATCGCGGTGATCCGCAATGCCGGCCTGTTCGCCACCGTGAGCCCCGCAATGTATGCGGCCAGTATGCTGCTCGGCGTACTCGGGATGCTGCTCGGTGACCTGGCCGCGCGGGTGGCCGGACTGGCGAAGCCGCAGCGCCGGGCCGTCTCGCTCGAGACCGGCATTCAGAACAGCCCGCTCGCGTTTGCGATCATCGCCACCAGCTTCTCGGGGGCGCTGCAGAGCGAGATGCTCAAGCTGCCGATGCTGTACGCGCTGTTCGTGCTGCTCGAGGCGTCGCTCGTCACGCTCTACTATCGCCAGCGGGACCGACGCGAAGAGTCAGTGCACGGTGCCAGCGTCGGCGGCCTCGGTGGGGAGCTCGATTCGTAAGATCTGATCGCCGGATGCCGCGTACAGCGTCGTCGCGCTGATGGCGACGATCTCGCCGAGCACGGTGCCTCGCTCGCCCTCGAAGCAGTGCGGGACGCTGGCGGTCGAGTCGCGGCAAATCATCGGTCGCGACTCGCGTCGATCGCCTCCCGCGGTGCTCACGAACAAGTTGCCGGCGGGATCCTTGGCAAAGCCGTTGATGGTCATGGCGTGATAGCACTCGCGCATGATGCGCACGCCCACCGCTTCGCGACCGAGGGCGAAGCGCACGAGCTCCAGGTTGCCGGTGCCGTCGCTCGTCGCCAGCGCCGTCTGCTTGTCGGCCTGGGCGACGAGCGCGAAGTCGAACTCGCCGCCGCCGAGTGCGAGCATGCGCACGTCGCGCCATGCGGACTCCGGCATGGCGTAGCGAGCGACGGTGCCGGACGAGGTGAGCTGCAGCAAGCCCAGGCTCGCTTCGCGGCTGCCGAGCGGATGCGCCGCGAGCATGAAGCCGCCGCTGCGGATTGGCGCCGCCGCACCCCCTGCAGCGGTCGCCTCGCGCGGGAGCGTGCGTAGCTGCCACGAGCGCGAGCCGTCGGGCGCCACCAGCTGCGCTTGCATGGCGAGGCCACGCACGCTCTCGAACAGCAGAAAGCCCGCAGGGACCGGCAGCACACCAAGCGGCAAGCGAGTGAACGAGCCGCTGTCGTCGACCGTCACCCGCGAGACGGTGCCATTCGTCTGCACGATCGCGATCTCGTCGCGTCCGGGGCCCGCGACGCGGTCGCGCGCGACGTCCCACTGCAGTCGCAGCACTGCATCGCCTGCGGCATTGGTCGTGGCAAAGCGCTTCACGTCGGCTATCGGCTCCGGTGGAGGCGGTGGGACGAGCCGCTCCTCGAGCCCGCCGTCGGCGCCGAGGAGCTGCAGCCTCGATGGCTGGCCTCCGCGCGGAAGCGACCAGACGCCGTCACCAGTCGCCGGCAACAGGAGGCCGGCATCGCTCGCGCAGGTCGCGTTGCAAGCATCGGTGGATATGCTTCCGGTCACCTTGAAAGGCGCGAGGTCGACGGGCGGGTACTCCTCGAAGGTGACGTTCAGCGACTCGACCTGCGAGCCTTGCCCAGGCTCTGCGCAGCCAGGTGAGCCCGGCGGACACTCGCGGCCGATGTAA
>Ga0190275_10003587_pt1 | contig 11104 bp, 9 predicted proteins | sample Popmic550T_FD_133745 | JGI IMG/M metagenome (GOLD analysis project Ga0190275, IMG submission 133745) | Populus adjacent soil microbial communities from riparian zone of Yellowstone River, Montana, USA - 550 T | ecosystem: Environmental > Terrestrial > Soil > Riparian zone > Trees stand | place...
CGGCGCCAGCGAGCGGGCCAGGTCATCCGGTGGTTCACGCCGTCCCACGCCCGCCAGGCGGACTTGAACGGCTGGTCCAGCTGATTGCCCAGGCCCTTACGGACCCAGATCCCGCGCCGGGCAGCCTGCCAGCCGACCCGGCGGGCGAGCCGGGTCACCACGCCGACCTTGAAGACCAGCTGACCGGCGGGACCGCCCTTCTTGGCCTTGATCGCGTGACCGGAGTCGGCCTTCAGCTCCTTGAGCCCGGCCGAAACCCGGTGGCTGCGAGCCATGTACGCGCGCTTGGTCGGGTACCCGATCAGCGGCGGACGCCAGTCGCGACGCTTCTTGCGACTGGCCTTCCGCTCCTCCCGCAGGATGAACGGGACCGCGACGCGCACGACCATCGCGCCGTCGAGCATCTCCCGCGACTGCCGGCCGTTGGACGCGACGCCGAGCACAGTGACCTGTACTCCGGCTTCGGCCAACGCGGCTGCCTCTTTACGGACCCGGCTGTCGTTGGTGACCTCGTTCGCAACAAGCATCACCACCCGAAGTTCTTCCGGGGAACGCGTCACTGACGCACCGACCTTCCGATCACGATCCGACGGACACCCGCCCAGCGAGCCGCGTCGGTCGCGTCGCGACCGTCGACCAGCACCTGCACGCCCGGCAGCTCGGCCGGGGTCAGCTGCTTGTACTCCGGGTGATCGGCCTGCAGCACGGCTGCGTCAGCGGCGTCACCCAGGTGGTACGGCGCGAAGCCCAGGCCCTGCAGCTCTTCGTCGGTGTACATCGGGTCGTGCACAAACACCTCGGCACCACGGGACTTGAGCGCCTCGACGGCCGGGAAGACACCCGAGAAGGCAGTCTCCTTCACCGAACCGCGGTAGGAAGCACCGAGCACGACCACGCGGGCGCCGGTCAGGTCGCCGTAGGCGCCTTCGAGCAGACCGATGGTGTAGTCGGGCATTCCGAGGTTGGCCTCGCGGGCGGCCCGGACGACGGTCGCCTCCGGGTCGGTCCACAGGTACAGCCGCGGGTAGACCGGGATGCAGTGGCCGCCGACGGCGATGCCGGGACGGTGGATGTGGCTGTAGGGCTGCGAGTTCGAGGCCTCGATCACCTGGTGCACGTCGATACCGTTCGCCGAGGCGAACCGGGCGAACTGGTTCGCCAGGCCGATGTTGACGTCGCGGTAGGTGGTCTCCGCCAGCTTGGCCAGCTCCGAGGCCTCGGCCGAACCGAGATCCCAGACACCGTTGCCGCGCGGCAGGTCGGTGCGCTCGTCGAAGTCCAGTACGGCCTCGTAGAACGAGATGGCGCGCTTGGCGCCTTCCTCGGACAGCCCGCCGACCAGCTTCGGGTACTTGCGCAGGTCCGCGAAGACACGACCGGTCAGCACCCGCTCCGGGGAGAAGACCAGGTGGAAGTCGCTGCCCTCGGTGAGGCCGGAGACCTCCTCGATCAGCGGCTTCCAGCGGGTCCGGGTGGTCCCGACCGGCAGCGTGGTCTCGTAGCTGACCAGGGTGCCCGGGGACAGGTGCTCGGCCAGCGAACGGGTCGCGTTCTCCATCCAGCCGAACTCCGGCTCACCGGTCTTCTCGTCCACGAACAGCGGGACGACGATGACCACGGCGTCGCTGCCAGGGATGGCGTCCGCGTAGTCGGTGGTCGCCCGCAGCCGGCCGTCAGCCACGGTCTCGGCCAGCAGCTCGGCCAGGTGCGCCTCGCCCGGGAACGGCTCCTCACCGGCGTTGACCAGGTCGACCAGGGACTGGTTGATGTCCACGCCGACCACTTGGTGGCCCTTGGTCGCGAACTGGACCGCCAACGGCAGTCCGATCTTGCCTAGGGCAACTACTGCTACTCGCACGGAAACTCCACTTGGTATGAATCATTCATCGGGGACCTCGCAGGCGCCGCTCGAGCGGGTGCTCAACGAACTTGTAGAGCAGCCAGGAGGCGAAGATCGAGAGCACCAGAACGCCGGCGTACCAGGTCAGGTTCGCCCAGCCGATCGGGCCGGCCACGCCGTGGAACTCCTTGATCGCGTACAGGATGGTGGCGTGCACCAGGTAGAAGGAGTACGACCACTGGCCCAGCGCCACCAGCGGCTTGCTGCGCAGCCAGGATCGGCCGCCCCGCAGGTCGCGGGAGGCGACCGCCAGGATCAGCACGCCGTACAAGACGGTGAGGATCTCCTTCTGGGTGAGCCCCATCGTGGTCGCCAGCGGGAACGTCTTGGCGTGCACGCCGGAGTAGTAGAGCGTGTAGATCCCGACCGAGAAGATGGCAAACGCCACCGGGAACGGGATCCACGGCCGCCAGCCCGAGCGCAACGCGATCGCCAGGCCGATACCGAACAGGAACGCGACCGAGTGCAGCACCGGCTGCGGTAGCACCGGAATCGTGCCCGGGTTGTGGAACAGGATCAGCTTGTACGCGCCGCCGATCACGATGACGGACACGCACAGGATCAGGCCGCCGGCCAGCTTCAGCCGCTGGGTGGCCCGCCAGACGAACGGGAAGTACGCGTAGAAGAACGCCTCCACCGACAACGTCCAGGACGCCGGGTTCCCGGCGTACAGAACCGTCGGGTCGTTCGACCAGCCCTGCAGCAGCACCAGGGTGAGCAGCAGGACGCCGATCTCGAACGGCTTGATCCAGCTCATCGTCGGATCCGGGTCGAACCGGTAGAAGACGAAGACCGCGACCAGCAGGGCGACCGCGTGGGCCGGCCAGATCCGGGCGAACCGGCGCCGGTAGAACATCCCGACCTTCGTCTGCGGCCGGGCCGACCAGGTCAGCACGAAACCGGACAGGACAAAAAAGAACGTGACGCCGGAGGTGCCGTACTTGAGGAACTTGTGGATCGGCAGCGGCGCCAGGTTCGTCATGTGGTGGGCGAACACGAAGAACGCCGCCCACCAGCGCAAACCGGTGAGCGACTCGACCCGCGGCAACTTGATCCGGTTGCCAGGTGGCGCGGCGGCAGGATCGGCCGGCGCCGGTGGCTCGTCGTGAGCCAACGGCGCGGGTGCGACCTCTTCCTGCCCCTCTTTTTCCTCGGCGGCCTTCGTCATGGCGCTATCCCGCGAGAGCAGCGACGACGCGACCGGCGGCCTGGCCATCGCCGTACGGCGCGGCCTGGTCGGCGGTCGGAACCGGCCGGACGGCAAGCTCGGGGAGCTTGCTGAGATCCGTGGTCAGCACGTTCCAGCCGTCCTCGAGGGTCTCGGTCCACTCGGTCTCCGTGCGCAGCGTGGTGCACGGGGTGCCGAGCAGGAAGGCCTCCTTCTGCAGGCCACCCGAGTCGGTCACGACGCCGACCGAGCCGAGCACTGCCGCAACCATCTGCGGGTAGGCCAGCGGCTCAGCGGTGTGCAGCGAACCGCCCGGACGCTCCAGCTTGATGCCGAACTCGGCGCAGCGCGCGACCAGGCGCGGGTGAGCCAGCAGCAGCACCGGGGTGTCCAGCGAAGCCAGGCCGTCGACGATCGCGGCCAGCTGCGCCGGGTCGTCGGTGTTGTCGGCCCGGTGGATCGTGGAGACCAGGTACTCGCCGCGCTTGAGCCCGTCCGGCAGGTCCAGCGGCTGGTCCTTGACGGCGTCACGGACCCGGAAGCAGACATCGGTCATGACGTCGCCGACCAGCCGGGCCCGGTCCTTCAGACCCTCGTTGGCCAGGTGACCCATCGCGACCTCGGTCGGCGCGAGCAGGATGTCCGCGGCGTGGTCGGTGAGCACCCGGTTGTGCTCCTCCGGCATCGACCGGTTGAAGGAGCGCAGGCCGGCCTCGAGGTGCGCGACCGGCAGGTGCATCTTCACCGCCGACAGGGTGCCGGCCAGGGTCGAGTTGGTGTCGCCGTAGACCAGCACCCAGTCCGGGCGGTGCTCGTCCAGTACGGCGTCCATCGCGCCCAGCATCGCGCCGGTCTGGACACCGTGACTGCCCGACCCGACGCCCAGGTGGACGTCGGGAGCCGGGATCTTCAGGTCGGCGAAGAACACGTCGGACATGTTCTTGTCGTAGTGCTGGCCCGTGTGCACGATGACGTGCTCGTGCTCGGTGGCGGCGAACGCCTCCGCTATCGGGGCGAGCTTGACGAACTGCGGGCGAGCCCCGACGACGCTGAGGACCTTCATGACTGGGCGGCTCCAGCGTCCTCGCCGAGCACGCCGTTGAGCGAGTCGGTCAGCCGGACGGACTTGCCATCCTCGGCGGCGGAGGCGATCACGGCCTCGGCGACGACGACGGTGGCCAGGCCCTGCTGCAGGGTGACGATGTCGGTCTCCTTGCCCAGGATCGCGTCGCGGAACGCCTCGTGCTCGGCCTTCAGCGGCTCGGGCTTGGCGATCGCGTAGCGGATCATGTCGCCCTCGCTGACCCCGCGGAAGTGCGCGACGTCGTCCCAGGCGGTCTGCACGGTGCCGTTGGCGTGGAAGGACAGGTCGGCCGTCAGGGTGTCGGCGATGAACGCGCCGCGCTCACCGGTGACGACGGTCAGCCGCTCCTTCATCGGGGACAGCCAGTTGATCAGGTGGCTGGTCACGGTGCCGTCCTGCAGCTTGCCGGTGACGGCGATCAGGTCCTCGTACTGCCGGCCGCTCTTGTGCGCGCTCTGCGCGGACACCGAGGCGAACGGCGACTGGGTCACCCACGCGGTCAGGTCGATGTCGTGGGTGGCCAGGTCGAGCACCACGCCGACATCGGCGATACGGGCCGGGAACGGGCCCTGACGACGAGTGGTGATCTGGTAGATGTCACCCAGCTCGCCGGCCTCGAGGCGGACCCGCAGCGCCTGCAGCGCCGGGTTGTACCGCTCGATGTGGCCGACGGCGCCGATCACACCGGCTGCCTCGAAGGCCTTGGCGATCTCCGCCGCCTCCGCGGACGAGCCGGCCAGCGGCTTCTCGATCATCGCGTGCACGCCGGCCTCGGCCAGCGCCTTGGCGATCTCGGTGTGGTACTGCGTCGGTACGGCGACCATGCAGTAGTCGATACCGGCAGCGATCAGCTGCTCGATGTTCTCGTGCACCGGCAGGCCGTTGGCCACGCCGTGCTTGTCACCACCCGGGTCGGCGACAGCGACCAGGTCGACGCCCTCGAGGGAGCCCAGCACGCGGGCGTGGTGACGGCCCATCATGCCCAGGCCGATCAGTCCGGCACGAAGGTTAGCCATCTCAGGCACCGGCCTTCGCGACAGTCGCGACCGCGGTCACGATGCGGTGCAGGTCGTCCTCGGACAGCGAGGGGTGGACCGGCAGCGAGAGCACCTCGGCGGCGGCCTTCTCGGTCTCCGGCAGGTCCAGCTCACGCTTGAACGACGGCAGGCGGTGGTTCGGGATCGGGTAGTAGACGCCGCAACCGACACCGTGCTCGTTGCGCAGCGCGTCAGCGAAACCGTCACGGTCCTCGGTCACCCGGATCGTGTACTGGTGGTAAACGTGCGTCGCCTCGGCGGCCACGGTCGGAACCGCGACGCCCTGCAGGTTCGCGTCCAGGAAGGTCGCGTTCTCCTGCCGCTGCTTGGTCCAGCCGCCGACCTTGGTGAGCTGGACGCGGCCGATGGCGGCGTGCAGGTCGGTCATCCGGTTGTTCAGGCCGACGACCTCGTTCTCGTACTGCTTGAGCATGCCCTGGTTGCGGTAGAGCCGCATCCGGCGCTCGAGGTCCGCGTTCGCGACCGAGTTCATGCCGCCCTCACCGGACGTCATGTTCTTGGTCGGGTACAGGCTGAACATGGCGAACTCGCCGAAGGTACCGACCGGTGCGCCGTTCCAGGTCGCGCCGTGCGCCTGCGCGGCGTCCTCGTAGATCTGGATTCCGTGCTTGGCGGCGATCGCCTGCAGCGCGGTCATGTTGGCCGGGTGACCGAACAGGTGCACCGGCATGACGGCCTTGGTCTTCTCGGTGATCGCGGCCTCGACCGCGGCCGGGTCCAGGCAGAAGTAGGTCGGCTCGATGTCGACGAAGACCGGGGTCGCGCCGGTGAGCGCGACGCTGTTGGCGGTCGCGGCGAAGGTGAAGGAGGGGACGATGACCTCGTCGCCCGGACCGACGCCCGCGGCCAGCAGGCCGAGGTGCAGACCCGAGGTGCCCGAGTTCGTCGCGACGCAGGCTCGGCCGGAGACCAGCGCTGCGCCGAACTCCTGCTCGAACGAAGCGACCTCAGGACCCTGGGCGAGCATTCCGCTGCGCATCACACGGTCGACTGCTTCCCGCTCCTCCTCCCCGATGATCGGCTTCGCGGCCGGAATCGGCTGCACCATCAGTTCTCCTCCTGGTTTTCGTCGGCCGGCCGCAGCCGTCCGTCGGTTTCGATGTACATCTCGCCCGTCGTCGGGCATTTCCAGTCGCCGTTGCCGACATCCAGCAACGGCACGCCTGCCTTGCCGACCCACTTGATCCGGCGGGCCGGGACCCCCGCGACCAGCGCGAAGTCTGGCACGTCCTTGGTGACCACCGCACCCGCGGCGACGGTGGCCCAGCGGCCGATGGTGACCGGTGCCACGCAGACCGAACGAGCGCCGACCGCGCTGCCCGTGCGCAGCGTCACACCGACGGCGTCCCAGTCCGACGCGCTCTTCAGCGTGCCGTCCGGGTTGATCGCGCGCGGGAAGTGGTCATTGGTCAGGACGACCGCGGGTCCGATGAAGACGCCGTCCTCGAGCACGGCCGGCTCATAGACGAGAGCGTCGTTCTGGATCTTGCAGTTGTCGCCCATCGTCACGCCGGTACCGACGTAGGCGCCGCGGCCGATGATGCAGTTCTTGCCCAGCACCGCGTTTTCGCGGATCTGGGACAGGTTCCAGACGGACGATCCGTCGCCGATCTGCGCGCTGTCGTCGACGTCTGCCGACGCTGCGATCCGGGACGTCACAAGGTCTCCTTCGGGTCAAGCCAATCGGTGAGTGCACGGGCGGAACGCCGCCCGTCGTGCAGCTCCGCCACGAAGGCGGGGCCCGCGGCGGCCTGCTCGGCGGCCGCCGGACGGTCGGAGAGCAGGTCGGTGAGAACACTGCCGAGCGAATCGGGATCCGCCTCGACGATGGGCACCTCGCGCCCAGTCAGACTACGCACTTGATCGCGTACGGCCGAACCGACGTAAGAAACAACCAAACGTCCGGCCGCCAGCGCCTCGGCGGCGGCCACGCCGTACAGGCCGATCCGGAGCTGGTCGACGACGATGTCCGCGTCGCCGATCACGGCCGGCATCTCACTGTGCGTGACGCCGCTGATCCGGCGGTACTCGACCAGGCCACGGCCGGCGAGCTCGGTCAGTACCTCGTCGATCCGGTCGCTGCCCTTGAGCTGAGCGCTGGACGGGACGTGGACGACAACCGGGCGGTCGGTGTCGCTTGAGAAGAGTGGACGCGCGGCCTGTGCCCACGGCGCCGGGTCGATCGCTACCGGTAGCCATTGAGCCTTCGGTACGTCGTCCAGCAGGTCGACCGTGGAGACGAAGACCGGGACGTCGGCTTGCTCGACCAGCTCGGCGAAGCGTGCGGCCTGTGCCTCGAGCCGGTCGGTCAGCGGGTCACCCGGCGTGAACGGCGACCAGCGCTCGCGCTTGGCGTGGCGGCTCGGGAGGCGGATGTCGGAGCCGTGGAAGAGCAGTGCCGGCTTGATCCCGGCGTCTTTGAGCTGCTGGAGCTCGGAGGAGCCGTTCTTCAGGCCGCGGGCGCCGAACAGCGGGCGCAGGGACTCCATCAGGACATGCGTGTACGAGCCCAGGACGTGCTGTTCCTGGGCTCGCTGCCAGCGCGGCTGACCGAACCAGGTCAGCGGTACGCCGTAGTCGTCTTGGTACTGGAACTGCCCCTTGCGGTGCACCGAGAAGGACGTCGCGGAGACGCCCTCGATGGTGTCCGCGGCGCGGGCCCAGGCGTAACCCTGGCCGGCGCTGTTGGTGGGGCCGACGAACAGCCGGACCGGGGTGTCCGCCACCTGCGGGAACGCAGGTAGCTGCGCGTAGCTGTAGCGCAGCCCCTTCAACCGCCGCCGGACCGCACCCGCGGTCCTGGCGATCGGCGTCGGCAGGTGGTCACGAAGAGTTCGCGCAGTTGTCACCTGCACAACTCCCGTTCCAGCCTGGTCCGGCATGTTGTCACTCCTGCCCCGCTCCGACCAGCCGGTCCAGCTCCCGGCGGGCGGCCGGTACGCCGAGTACCACCGGGGTCTCCGGCTTGCGCTGCCCAACCTGCCAGCCGGCCCACACGGAACCGCCGTCCAGCGCGATCACCACGTCGGCCTGCTCGATCCGGGTCATCACGTCGGGACGACCCAGAACCCTGGTCCAGTACGTCTTCGCGAGATTGTCCGCCTTGCGGTTGGCGGTCAGCTTCTTCACCGGCCCCGACTTCTTAATTGCCGTCGGCAACATCTTCCCACCGGCCCGCCGCAACTTCCTGGCCCGCCACTCCACAGCCTTAACAACCCGCTTAGCCCCAGTAGGCCGCGGTTTCGCAGCAGGCTTCGCGGTGCTGGCTGCCGCCGCCTTCGCAACCGCCTCGTCGCCTGCGGCGACCTCGCCGGTCGCCGACTCAACAGCTGCCTCATCAGCCGCAGTCGCAGCGGATTCCACGGCTGCTTCGTCGACTACTGCCTCAGGCGCAGGCGCCTTCGCCGACTCGCTGACTCCAGCCGGTACCTCATCGGCTTCCACCGGGGCTTCTACCGGCTCTGCCGGGGGTACGACCGCGGCTGGCATCTTGCCGGGGCCGATGAGGGTGAAGCTGTTGACTAGGCCGTCGACGGGGCCCGCCGGGGGGACCCAGGCGACTACGTCTAGGGCTAGGTCTTCGCGGCCGCCCAGGTCGGCGCGGACGGTGTCGAAGTAGGACGGGGGGAGCCGTCGGGTGCTCAGGAGTACGACCTTCATTCAGACCACCGCCCCAACGCGCTCGGCCAATGCCTTGATTCGCGGATCCATCTGCAGGTCGCGCCGGTAGCTCGCGCCGAACTCGCGTGCCTTCGCCCGGATGCCCTCGTCCGCGGTACGAGCCGCGCGGGCCGCCTCGACGAGCGCCTCCGCGATCGTCTCCGGGTCTTCCACGTCCTTCACCGGGAACCACAGCGGATGCCCACGCAGTACGTCCGATGCCGCGTTCATCGGGTCGTGCACCGAGACGATCGGCAACCCGGTGGCGAGGTACTCGAACACCTTGCCGCTGGTCACATACCGTCCCTTGCCCAGCATCAGCAGCTGGACGTCGAACTCGTCGTACGCCTTCGCGATCTCGGCCTTGCCGACCGGACCCTCGTAGCTGACCCCGTCCTCGGCGGCCGCGTTCAGGATGCCGAGCATGTCGGCGCGCGGCTGCGCGTAGTACCCGAGGTAGCCGTGGATCTTCACCTTGGCGTCGCGCAGGTCCTCGGACTGCTCCTTGGCCAGCTGCCAGCCCTTGACGAAGTCGGCCAGCGGCACCTTCGGCGACACCGTACCGACGTAGCCGAAGACCAGCGGCCGATCCGTCACCGCGCCACGATCGTGCGTCGACGGCACCAGGTCAGGGTCGAAGCCGTTCGCGACCGTGTGCATCTTGCCCGCGGCCTCGGGGTAGAGCTCCTTGTGCCAGTCCAGGATCGGGTCGTTGACGAACCAGACCTCCTGCGCGGCCGCGACCAGCTTGCGCTCCCAGCGGGCGGCGCGGCTGTTCGGCTCGTGCAGACGGTCACCGCTGAAGACGTCCAGCAGCCACGCGTCGCGGTAGTCCATCACGTACGGCACGTCGAACTTCTTGAACAGGTGGTACGCCGCGGCGAACGTGACATGCGGGTTCGCGGTGGCGACGGTCAGGTCGACCTTGTTCGCCTGGTGGATCTTCTCGGCGGCCTTCTCGATCGTGCTCCGCCACGGGCCGTAACCCGTTTCGGGGAAGGGGATCTGGTCGCGCTTGGTGCGCCACTTGCTCCACAGCTTCGGGTTCGAGGCCCGGGACTTCGACCACTTGCGCAGGTCGGCCTCCAGGATCGGCCACTCGAACGGCACCCGGACGACCTCGACGTCGGGGTGGATCCGCTCCTCGAGCGTCAGGTCGGCTCCGGTGAAGCGGTGGAACGTCTCCCGGTCGGCGGTCAGTACGGTGACCTTCCAGCCTTGTTCGGCGAACCGGTTCGCCGTCGCCAGCGCGCGGTAGACGCCGCCTCCTCGGCAGGGCGGGTAGCCCCAGCAGACGTACAGCATGTGTGGGCGGGCCTGGTTCATGCACTTCCTCGCAGCAGGTCTTGGATGGCGTCAGCCAGTTCGTCGTACGGCGTCGTCGAGGGCAGGTGGTCCGCGGCCCACTGGAGCGCACAGTCGCGCAACTTCTCCAGCTCTGTCGGGTCGTCGGACCAACGGCGCAACGTCTCCGCGGCCTCGGCGACGGTGTCGATCAAGACACCACCACCGGATTCTTCGATGATCCTCGTCTGCCGGGGCAACCGGGTGGAAACCACCGGCAGTCCGCTCGCGAGGTACTCGTAGATCTTGGACGGCATCGCCTCCACGAAGGCCGGGGTCTCCTGCAGCAGCGCAAGGCTGGCCCAGGCTCCCTCGACGATCCGCCAGGCTTCTGCCGGTGGTTGCCGGCCGTGCAGCCGGACCCGGCCCGCGACATCGGGCTCGGCGATCCGGCGTTCCAGCCGCTCCCGGTCGCCACCGGCGACCGGGCCGATCAGGTCCAGCGACCACTGCGGCGCGGCCGCGACGGTGTCGACCATGTCGAACAGTCCGCGGCTCACCCGCAGGTCGCCGACGTACACCACCCGGGGTTGTCCGGACGGCGGTGCCGGCGCCAGAAAAGCCGCGACCGGCTGGTTGGTGACAACCATCCGGTGCTTGGCGTGCTGGGGCGACAGGTGTGAGTCCGCGACGACCGTGAGGTCGGCACCGGCGGCCAGCCGGGTACTCAGGGCCACCATCAGCCGGGCGGGCAGCCCCACCGGGCCTCTGGCCCAGGCCCGGTCGCGGAGCAACCGGCCGTAGTCCTCGTGAATGTCGGCCACCATCTTGCGGCGGCGCAGGGTGGTGACGAGCCGGGTGATCGGGATCATGTCCGGATCGACCGTGACCACCACCTTGGCACTGGTCCGCCAGGGCAGTACCGCGGTACGGGCCAGCCGCTGGACCAG
>Ga0190275_10003588_pt1 | contig 11099 bp, 11 predicted proteins | sample Popmic550T_FD_133745 | JGI IMG/M metagenome (GOLD analysis project Ga0190275, IMG submission 133745) | Populus adjacent soil microbial communities from riparian zone of Yellowstone River, Montana, USA - 550 T | ecosystem: Environmental > Terrestrial > Soil > Riparian zone > Trees stand | place...
CCATCGAATGGCTCGACCGCGGGTTCCCGCCGGTCTTCGTCACGACGTCCGAGCGCGATTTCTTCTATCGCGCGAACCTCAACTTCATCGACGCGCTGAAGAGCAAGGCCATCGCCGTCGACTCCGTGATCTATCAGTGGGCGCAGCGCAACACGCGCCACACCTGGCAGCAGAACGCCCGGCATCCGGAATCGCAGGAGGTGTACCGCCGCCTCGCCGCCTTCGTGCGCACGGTTGCGCCGTTCCCCGTCGCATCCGTGACGTCGATCACCGCGCCGCTGCGCGCGGTCGCATCCGTCATCCCCCTGCGTCCCGCGGCTCCCTTCGCCCTCCCCCTGGCCGCCTAACTCCACTTTGGGGGATGTTCGGGGTTAGGACTTGGCGCCGGTGAAGGCCAGGACGCCGCCGAGACCAATCATCATGACGCCGCCGGATGCGGAGAGATGCTCCAGTCGCTTCGGCGACCGCGAGAACCAATTCCGGGCCGTCCCGGCCGCCAGGGCCCAGACGCTGTCGCCGAGGAGCGCGAGCGCGATGAAGACGAGGCCCAGCGAAACCAACTGGAGCGGCACCGCGCCGGCCGGGTACGAGACGAATTGCGGGAGCACCGCGACGAAGAACACCAGCGACTTCGGGTTCGTCAAGCCGACGACGAAGCCTTCGGCGAGCAGCCGCCACGGTGATCGGCGACTGATGCCAACGCCGGAGCCCAAGGTCGCGGCCCGCCGGTGACGGATGGCCTGCACGCCGAGGTAGACGATGTACGCGGCGCCGGCGAACTTGACGACGGTGAAGACGACGGCCGATTGGGTCACGACCGCGCCGAGGCCGAGTGCTACCGCCGCGACCACCGGAACGAGTCCGAGGGAGTTGCCGAGCACACTGAGGAATCCGCCGACACGGCCGAGAGCGAGGGACCGGCCGACGACGAACAACACGCTCGGCCCAGGCAGGGCAATGAGGGCGATGGATGCGACCGCGAAGGCCAGCAGGTTGGGCAGCGGAACCATGGCGCAATGCTACTCGCGCCTCCCACCCTCCCGGCCCTCTCTCATCCGCCCGGGAACCCCTCGTAACCCCTCGCCGAACTGTGATTTAAGCAGGGTGCAAAGGGCAAAACACCCTGCTTAACTCACGGTTCGGCGAAGGAGAGGAACCTAGGAGGTCAGGCTGTCGACGTACTCCTGGTTGTCCACGATCCACTGGTCGACGATCGGCGCGTAGTCGTCGGTTTCGACGCCGTTGAACATGGCGTTCTCGAGTGAGAAGAGGAGCTTCGAGTCGAGCTTGAACTCATTGATCCAGCCGGTGAGGGTCGGGAAGTCCTTCTCGAAATCGGACCGGGCGATCGTGTGGATCGACTCGGCGGCTCCCAGGGTGCCCTTCGGGTCCTCGAGGTCCTTCAGGGGGAACTCGTCATAGGCCCAGTGCGGACGCCACAGCGTCACGGCGATGTTCTCGCCTGCTGCGATTGCCGCCTTCAGCTCGGAGAGCATGGCGGGAGTCGACGAGGTGAGGAAGTCCATCTTGTCCAGGCCGTAGCCAGGGATGACCTTGTTCTCGGTTGCATTGGTGAGACCGGCGCCCGGCTCGATGCCGACGATCCGGTTCCCGAAGTCGTCCGCGTTGGCGGCCAGCTCCTCCAGGGAATCGATCGGGGCATCCGCGTTCACGGCGATGGTGTTCGACGCTTCGTTGTTCCAGGCGCCGAGGTCGGTGAGCGTGTCACCGTACTGCTCCATGTACTCCGCATGCGTGGTCGGCAGCCAGCCGTCGAACGCGACGTCGTAGTCGCCGGTGCTGAGGCCCGCGAACGTGGGGCCGGCATCCGCGGCCTCCAACTCGACGTTGTAGCCCTTGGCCTCGAGGATCTGCTTCCACAGGTGCGAGGCGGCCTCGCCTTCCGGCCAACCGTTGAACACGGCAACCGTCACATCTTTCTTGTCACCGTTCGCAACGGTGGCGGATTCGGCCTCTCCGGAGGCGCACGCGCTCAGTCCGAGGGCGGCAATGGTGCCGAGCGCGAGCCCGGCGAGTAGACGCTTGTTCATTTTCGTACCTTTCGGCCCGGTGCTGTGAACCGGGCGATTGGGGTGGGTCACAGCGCTGCCGGCGAGGCCACGAGGGCCCGATCGGCAGGCGCCGTTGCGTCCTCGGCAGCGCCAGGCACTGCCGAAGCTGGGGTGGCGGATGCGGACGTTCGTGCGCGCCGCCGCCACAGGTGAATTTTTGGGGCACCGAGGGATGCCGTGAGCCGGTCGAGCAGGATCGCCAGGATCACAACGGCGATGCCCGCCTCGAACCCGAGTCCGATGTCGATCCGGCTGAGCGCTTGCACGATTTCAGCGCCGAGTCCGCCGGCGCCCACCATGCCGGCGATGACGACCATCGACAGCGACAACATGATCACCTGGTTGATGCCGGCCATGATGGTCGGTGCGGCCAGGGGCAGCTGGACCTGGCGCAGGATGCGCCCGCGCGTAGCGCCGAAGGCGTGGCCGGCCTCAACGACCTCCTTGTCGACGCCGCGAATGCCGAGCTCGGTGAATCGAACCCCGGGTGCCATCGCGAAAATGATGGTGGCGACGATTCCCGGCACGACGCCGACGCGGAAGAGGATCAGCGCGGGGATCAGGTACACGAACGCAGGCATGGTCTGCATGAAGTCCAGGACGGGTCTCATGATCGACGATGCCGTACGTGAGCGGGCGGCGAGGATGCCCAGCGGGATGGCGATGGCGATTGCGATGATGGCGGCCACGAGTACGAGCGCAAGCGTGTCCATGGCGTTCTCCCACTGGTCGACGCCGACGATGACCGTCAGCCCGACTGCGGTGCCCAAGCCGAAGATCCAGCCCCGCGCCCGGAGTGCGAGGGCGACAAGCACGAGCGCGATGGCCCAGAACGGCGGAGTGACGAGAATCCACTCGAGTCCTCCATAGAAGCCGCCGAAAACGCTGCGGATGACATCGAACAGCGGTCGGAAGAGCACCGTGACGACGTTGACGATGTCCTCAGCCCAGGAACCGAGGGGAAGCCTGAAGTCGTTCATCGTGCGATCCCTTCGAGTGCGACCGACCGGTCGTCTGCGGCATCCGCTGTCTGGCGGAGTGTTTCGGTGATGACTTCGACGGAGATCGTCGGAGCGGGTTCGATGATCGCTATCTCGTCGGTATTCGCCGGCACGTTGCCGAGTGCCGCCAGGAGCGTGACCCTGGGGATGACGCCGAGCAGGCGGTTCTTGTCGTCGATCACGGCGACCGGCAGCTGGCTCTCCACTGACAACTCGAAGAGGTCGGTGAGGTGCGCTTCGGGTGCGATGGTCGCGACGTCGTTGCGAATGATGCTCGACAGGTCCCGCTCGCCGGCGCGCACGAGGCGCATCACGTCCTTGTCGCGGACGACGCCGATGAGCGTTCGTCCGTTGCCCACGACGAAGGCCGCGGATGTCTGCAGATCACGCATGCTGCGCAGGGCAGCCCGAGCTCCTGCCGAAGCCGAGACGACCGACTTCGGGTGCTCCATGACGCCGGCGGCGGTCAGGACTCGCGCCCGGTCGACATCCTGCACGAACTGGGCGACGTAGTCGTTCGCCGGGTCCGTGAGGATGTCATCCGGCGTGCCTACCTGCACGATGCGACCGTCGCGCATGACCGCGATCCGGTCACCGAGAAACATCGCCTCGTTCAGGTCGTGCGTGATGAAGATGATGGTCTTGCCGAGTTCGGCCTGCAGCTCGATGAGCTGCTCCTGCATCTCCCGCCGTATCAGGGGGTCGAGTGCCGAGAACGCCTCGTCCATGAGGAGGATGTCGGTGTCGGATGCGAGAGCGCGAGCGAGGCCGACGCGTTGCTGCATGCCGCCGGAAAGCTCGGAGGGGAGGCTGTTCTCCCAGCCAGACAGGCCGACCCGGCGCACGATCGCCAGGGCGCGCTCGCGGCGCTCCTCGAGCGCGACACCCTGCACCTCGAGGCCGTATGCGGCGTTGTCGAGCACCGTCCGATGGGGCAGCAGGGCGAAATGCTGGAACACCATCGAGACACTCTTCTTTCGCACCTCCCGCATGCGGGCAGCCGAGATGCCGGTGATGGTGGTTCCCATGATGGACACGCTGCCGCTGCTCGGCTCGAGCAGGCCGTTGAGCATGCGGATGAGCGTTGACTTGCCCGATCCGGACAGGCCCATGACGACGAAGATCTCACCCTTGCGCACGTCGAATGAGGCGTCGATGACAGCGGCGGTTCCCAAATGCTTGAGGTCGTCGCGGTTGGCGCCCTCCTGCAGGCGCTTGATGGTTTCTTTGGTTCGGCGGCCGAACACCTTGTAGATGTCCCTGGCCTGAACTGCGATTGTTTCGGTCACGTGTCTCCGCACACGCACGCGGAAATGCTGGTGTCCGCGGGCGGCTTTCGTTTCTGTCGGCCGGGTCTGCCAGGAATGCTGTGGTTGCCCATCCAGCGCCGGCTGCGCGACCTGCGCGCACGTTCCGGGGCGACTCGAACTCACAAAGCGGAAGGCGGTCACGGGACCGCCGCCATCCAGGTCAAACCATACGTCCACGCCGGCCTGAATGGTGCCGGCCAGCGTGGCCGCGGACTAATCTGTGGCCCGAAGGCCGTCTCCCAACGTATCCCTCAAACCTCGTTCCGACTAATGCGCACCCTCCTGGTCGTTCCGGATGTCCCCTCGCCGAACTGTGACTTAAGCAGGGTGTCGGAGGGCAAACACCCTGCTTAAGTCACAGTTCGGCGGAGAGAATGCGCAGGAAAAAGGGGCGGGTTCGGAACTCTCAGCGGGAACAGATAGGTTTTCGTGTGTGAACCTCCACGACGTACGTGTGCATAGAAGCGACGAGAATCTGGCCCGAGAGGGCCAGTTGGCATGGAAGATCGCGGAGGTGGCCGCGGATCCCGTCGACGTCACTCCAGAGGTCACCGAGATGGTGATCAACCGCGTCATCGACAACGCCTCCGTCGCTGCGGCGTCCCTCACCCGCCGTCCGGTCGTTGCTGCGCGCGCCCAGGCCCTCTCGCATCCGCGTTCCACGGGCGGTGACGGCGCCAACGTATTCGGCACGGATGCCGCCATCCGCGTATCCCCGGAATGGGCAGCATGGGCAAACGGTGTGGCCGTGCGCGAGCTCGACTATCACGACACTTTCCTCGCCGCCGACTACTCACACCCGGGCGACAACATCCCGCCGATCACGGCCGTCGCCCAGCACGTCGCGGTGGACCGGGGACTGACCGGCCGGGACCTGGTCCGCGGCATCGCGACCGGCTACGAGATCCAGATCGACCTCGTCAAGGCGATCAGCCTGCACGCCCACAAGATCGACCACGTCGCCCACCTCGGCCCGGCGGCGGCCGCCGGAATTGGTACGCTCCTCGGTCTCCCGGTGGAAACCATCTTCCAAGCGGTCGGCCAGGCCCTGCACACCACCACCGCCACCCGGCAGTCCCGCAAGGGCGAGATCTCCTCGTGGAAGGCCCACGCCCCCGCCTTCGCCGGCAAGATGGCGGTCGAGGCAGTCGACCGCGCCATGCGCGGCGAGACCAGCCCCACCCCGATCTACGAGGGCGAAGACGGCGTCATCGCCTGGCTGCTCGACGGCCCGGGCGCGAACTACGGGGTACCGCTACCCGAGGCCGGCGAAGCCAAGCGCGCCATCCTCGACAGCTACACCAAGGAGCACTCCGCCGAGTACCAGGCGCAGGCCTGGATCGACCTGGCCCGTAAGCTGCACCGCGAGTACCCCGTGCTGGCCGACGCGTCGCAGGTCGCGTCCGTCGTCATCCACACCTCCCACCACACGCACAATGTGATCGGCTCCGGGGCGAATGACCCGCAGAAGTACGACCCGACCGCCTCCCGCGAGACGCTCGACCACTCGATCCCGTACATCTTCACGGTCGCCCTGCAGGACGGCTCCTGGCACCACGTGGACTCCTACACGCCCGAGCGGGCCGGCCGGCCGGACACCGTCAGCCTGTGGCACAAGGTCACCACGGTCGAGGATCCGGAGTGGACCCGCCGCTACCACTCGCTCGATGTCACCGAGAAGGCGTTCGGCGGCCGGGTGGAGATCACCCTCGTCGACGGAACCCGCATCGTCGACGAGATCGCCGTAGCGGATGCGCATCCGCTGGGCGCACGGCCGTTCGGCAGGGCGGAGTACGTCATGAAGTTCCGCACCCTCGCCGCCGACGTGCTGGAGCCGGAGGAAGTCGAGCGCTTCCTCGACCTCGCCGAGCGCCTCCCCGAGCTCACCGCCCGCGAGATCGGCGGGCTCACGATTGTCGCCAAACCGGGACTCCTGCAGTCAGCACCTGCGCCGAAGGGACTCTTCTGATGTTGTACGCACGCACCACGCCCGCCGAGAAGCGCGTGGCCTTCCGGGCCGCGCTCTCGAGCGGCACCATCCAGCGTTTTCCCGGCGCGTTCAACCCGCTGTCGGCCAAGCTCATCCAGGCCAAGGGCTTCGACGGCGTCTACATCTCCGGTGCAGTCTTGTCGGCCGATCTCGGCCTGCCCGACATCGGCTTGACCACCCTCACCGAGGTCGCCGCACGGGCCCAGCAGATTGCCCGGATGACCGACCTCCCGTCGATCGTGGATGCCGACACGGGCTTCGGCGAGCCGATGAACGTCGCACGCACCATCCAGACCCTCGAGGACGCGGGCCTCGCCGGCACCCACATCGAGGACCAGGTGAACCCCAAGCGGTGCGGGCACCTCGACGGCAAGCAGGTCGTCGACGAGGACACCGCGCTGAAGCGCATCCGGGCCGCCGTGGACGCACGCCGGGACACCAACTTCCTCGTCATGGCGCGCACCGACATCCGTGCCATCGACGGGCTGGATGCCGCCATCGACCGCGCCAAGAAGCTTGTCGACGCGGGCGCCGACGCGATCTTCCCGGAAGCCATGGCCACCCTGGCCGAGTTCGAAGCCGTGCGCGCCGCGGTGGACGTCCCGCTGCTGGCGAATATGACCGAATTCGGCAAGAGTGAACTGTTCACGGTCGACCAGTTGAACGACATCGGAATTAACATGGTCATCTGGCCCGTTTCGTTGCTGCGACTGGCCATGGGCGCCGCCGGAAGGGGCCTCGATACGCTGAACGAGCAAGGGACGCTGGAACCGATGCTGGGGGAGATGCAGCATCGCGCCGATCTCTACGAACTCCTGGACTACGAGTCCTACAACCACTTCGACACCAACGTCTTCAACTTCCAGATCAAGCGCTAGGGAGCGACATGGCTGACACAGCAACGCAGGAGATCTACAAGGGACTGGCGGGCGTCCCGGTCGACTACACCGCCGTCTCCCAGGTGAACTCCGACACCAACTCCCTGCTCTACCGCGGCTACCCGGTGCAGGAGCTGGCCGCGTCGAAGAGCTACGAAGAGGTGGCGTTGCTCCTCTGGAACGGCGAACTGCCCACGAGAGACGAGCTCGACGAGTTCACGGCACTGGAGCGCTCCCAGCGGTCGATGGCCGACAACATCCGTCGCGCCATCGACGACCTCCCGCTGACCACCCACCCGATGGATGTCTGCCGCACCGCGGTCAGCATCATCGGCGCGAACGACCCGGATGCCGAGGACAACGTCCCAGAGCAGAATCTGCGGAAGGCGAAGCACCTGTTCGCGCAGCTGCCGGCGATCGTCGCCTACGACCAGCGGCGCCGTCACGGCCTTGCCCTGGTGGAACCCCGCGATGACCTCGGGTACGCCGAGAACTTCCTCTACATGACGTTCGGCGAGGTTCCGCCTGAGGAGGTCGTGGATGCGTTCCGGGTGTCGCTCGTGCTCTATGCCGAGCACTCGTTCAACGCGTCGACCTTCACCGCGCGGGTCATCGCCTCGACCCTCTCCGACATGTACTCATCGGTGACCGGCGCGATCGGCGCCCTCAAGGGAGCCCTGCACGGCGGGGCCAACGAGGCCGTCATGCGCACGTTCGGCGAGATCGGCACGGCCGACAAGGTCGAGGCCTGGCTCGAAGACGCCCTCGCCAACAAGAAGAAGATCATGGGCTTCGGCCACCGGGTCTACAAGCACGGCGACTCCCGCGTTCCCACCATGCGCGCCGCCATGGTCAGGATGCTCGAGCACTACAACCGGCCGGACCTGCTGGAGCTCTACGACGCCCTCGAGGCCGGGATGGCCGAGCGGAAGAACATCAAGCCGAACCTCGACTACCCGTCGGCCCCTACCTACCACGTGATGGGTTTCGACACCGAAACGTTCACCCCGATCTTCGTCGCTGCCCGCGTCGTCGGCTGGAGCGCCCACGTCATGGAGCAGCTCGCATCCAACGCCCTGATCCGCCCCTTGTCCGTCTACAACGGTCCCCCCCAGCGCTCCGTCCCCACCTCCTAATCCCCGTGAGGGGTCACGTTCGCCTAGTGCGGGAGCCCCGACACTAGGTTTTTGTGGCCCCTCACGTGATCGGTGGGGTGGGGTGGGAGCTAGCATCCAAGGGTGCATATGTTCTTCCGGACGCTCGTTCACTCGCTGATCTCCCGGTTCGGGCCGAGGCTCGGGCATTACGACGTCGCGCACACCCGCTTCCGCGTGTTGCCGACCGACCAGGACATCCTGCGCCACATGAACAACGGCGTGTACCTGTCGATCATGGACATCGCCCGCTTCGACATGCTGCACCGCACCGGCGTCTGGGCCACCTTCATGGAGAAGGGCTGGTATCCCGTCGTCGTGTCCGAGACGATCAGCTTCCGCAAGTCGCTGCAGCCGTGGCAGAAATTCACCATTGAATCCCGCATCCTCGGCTTCGACAGCAAGGCGGTCTACGTCGAGCAGCGATTCGTGCGCCCGGATGCCGACGGGAACCCCGAAATCTACGCCCAGGGATTCATCCGTGGCCGGTTCCTCAAGCGCACCGGCGGTGTCGTCACCATCGACGAGCTGACCGAAGCACTCGGAGTCGCGCCGGCCGACGTGACGGTTCCGCAGTGGCTCCTCGATTGGAGCGATAACGTCACACTCCCCGGCACTCGTGCGGCCGCGCCCAGCGTCTGGGAGTAACTGACGATTCAGGCTCTCTGATCCTGGATATCGCGGGCCCGCAGTGAGCTCCTGCCCTGGAACGTGTCATCGACGGCGCGCATCCCGAGCACGATCTTCCCGCGGGCGTGCCTCTTCTCCAGGTCATCGAACGCTTCCCGGATGCGGGAGAACGGGTAGAAACCCGAGACCAGGACGTCGACCTTCCGCTCGGCCGCCAACTCCGCGATCTGCGCGAGGTCGTTGGTGAGCTGGCGATCATCCGGTGTCGAGTTCCGGAACGCATTCACCTCGATCGCCTTCCGGGACTCACTCGAACTGAAGCGGGGGACGGCGACGCCCAGTTCGGCCGCCAACTCCGCGTTGTAATCGCCGAAATTGTCGATGTACGCGGATACGCCGCTCGGTGCGAGGTCACGGATGCGGTCGGCCATGCCATCCCCATAGACCACCGGTTTGATGCCCACCTGGCGCAGGTAGTCGAAGTTCCGCTCACCGCAGGTCCCGATGACCATGGCACCGGACAGCTTGGCGAGTTGCGCTTCCATACTCCCGACGCCGCCCGCTGCTGCGGAGATGACGATGGTGTCGCCGGCTGAGACATGGACGGCGCGGAGGGCCTGGATTGCGGTGATACCGGCGAGGAACAGCCCTCCGGCCACTTCCCAGCCCAACCGCTTGGGCTTCGCGGCGAGATTCTCCTGCGGGACGACCACGAAGTTGGCGTGGGAACCCATGACGGCGTGCCCGATGACCTCCGCGCCACGCTTGAAACCAGTGACACCGTCACCCGTCTGCACGACGAGCCCGGCGAAGTCGGTTCCCTGGCTCTGCGGGAAGCGAGTGGGCAGCTCCTCCTTGAACAAGCCCTGCCGTATGTACGCCTCGATGTGGTTGACCCCGGCGCTCAGCACCTCGACGACGACTTCGCCGGGTCCGGCATCCGGCCGTTCCATGTCGACGAGTTCGAGTACGTCGACACCTCCGAACTCCGAGTACTGCGCGGACCGGGCGGGTGTGCGAGTCGGGCTCATGTTTCATCTTCCCCCCGCCCTGCAGCGAGTGGAAGGGTCGCAGGAGAGCTACGCGCGCTCTCTCGCCACACTCTCAGTAATGCGGACCGGACCGTCGGGCATGACGAGGTTCTTGATGCTGCACCGCACCGCTGTCTGGGCCACCTTCGTGGAGAAGGGCTGGTATCCGGTCGTCAGCCGCGTCCCGTCATCCATCCGGTGGAACTCATCTCACCGGCCATCCGGTGGAACTCATCTCATCGGCCGTAACCGTAGCGGTACGTTCGCTTCGGGTCGGGATCACGAGGTTCTTGTAATACTGCTTGAACGCCGGGTGGTAGTCCTCCCACACGGGCATCGGCTTGCCCGCCCTGGCCGCGACCAGCCGGTCGAGGTAGTAGTCCCAGCCGGGACCGATCGTCGCGACTTCGGCGGGCGTTCGGAGGCGCTGGCCGAACGTGAGGGTGGTCATGCCCTCGCCCTGGACGAGGTGGAACAGGGCGCGCCAGGTGTCCTCACCGGTGCCGAAGTCGGCCTTGAAGCGGTGCGGCGCCCGGCATTCCAGGATGCTGACGTACTCCCACTCTGCTCCTTCCTCAGCGTTCATGAGGAACTTGACCGCACCGGTCTGCGGGGAGCCCGAGTAGGTGCCGATCCATTTCGACAATTCGGCCGGGCGCGTCATGCTGGCCCAAACCTCGATGACCGGCGCTGAGAACAGCCGGTCCATCATCACGTAGAGTCCGTCGTCGCGGTGAGAGAGACGCCCGGTTGGTCTGGCTGGCATGGCAACCTCCGCAGGTGAAGGAACGTGGGCCTTCCTTCGAGGCTAGGCCTCTTTGCCTTGGGTTGCCAGAGTTGCGTGGGCATACTTGGCGGATGGGTGAGGACGCGCCAGTGGACTGGTCGGCGGATGTCGCGCACTGGCTCTCCGCGTGGAATCTCGCGCCGGACGGCGCGCCCTTCTCGACGCCGAGCAGCGTGCTCGCCCCCGTCCGCCTCGGGAAAGCGCCCGCGATGTTGAAGATCGCGCTTGTAGAGGAAGAACGGGTCG
>Ga0190275_10003589_pt1 | contig 11098 bp, 9 predicted proteins | sample Popmic550T_FD_133745 | JGI IMG/M metagenome (GOLD analysis project Ga0190275, IMG submission 133745) | Populus adjacent soil microbial communities from riparian zone of Yellowstone River, Montana, USA - 550 T | ecosystem: Environmental > Terrestrial > Soil > Riparian zone > Trees stand | place...
CTTAGGGCGCAGGCCTATCACGTTCCGCGCGTCGAGCACGGGATTGACGTCTGGGGCGGGATGCCGTACCAGATCTGGCTCGAAGTCCGCTGGGCGGGACGCTATGCGATCATCATCCCCGCCATCCAGCGATTCGGCCCGAAGGTCATGGGGACTCTTAACAAGCTTTTTGCGAGGCTCTGATGGCCCTGCAACAGTTTCTCTATGACCTGCTGAAGTCGGATCCCGCCCTCAACTCGATCGGCTACACCGAGGAGGGCCTGTTTGCGGCGGAGTCTCCGGACTCTCCTCGGGCGAACCTCTCGAAGTGGATCGTGATTCGTTGGGGCGTCGTGGCGCCGGCTATCGCTCGGGACGTTCGGTCTCGGGGGCGGGACGTCACGATATGGGCCTACAACCGGGAGCCAGACTTCGGTCCGATCAACAACGCTCTCAATCGTATCAATGACCTTCTCCTCTCGCTGGGGACGGTCGACACGGGCTCCGGCTGGATCACCGAGGCAGTCGACACGGGATCCTCTGAGGATCTGTATGACGACGGATACCAGGCCGTCACGAGAAACTGGTCATACCGCATCATCGCTAGCGAAGGAGCATTCAATGGCTAGGACCAAGGGAGTCGGCACGACTCCGGAATCCAGCGCGAGCGGCGATACCCCGCTGCCCGCGAACACCACCGGAGAGAGCGTCCCGGACGTGCGAGAGGACTTCCCGCAGTCGGGTACTCCCGTCGACTCCGGCACGCCTACGGACGTGCAGGACGGGCCGGATGACCTCCAGGCGCGCCAGCTCGCGGAGGCGGAGGAAGTCGAGAAGGAGCCGGCTCCGAAGAAGGAGCGCTACAACGCCGACGGCACCGTTTACGACGGTCCCGAGGAGGACTGGGAGGAAGAGGAGGAGGACGACGGTCCGGCCAAGTGGGTCGTGCTGAAGGACGCTCAATTCTTCGAGACCCGCATGATCACGGCGAATGACTGGGCGCGCGTCGGCGTGGAAGGTCCTGAGGTCCGCTGGGACTTCGCCAACGACCACCGGGTGCGCATCGACGTGCTGACCAACTTCCTGACGCCACGACAGTTTGAAGACATCATCGGGCGGGACGACCGGCTTGAGGTAGTCGAGGGCTGATGGATCTCCGGTGCCACTCCCGTAAGCACGCCGAGCTATTTGACGGCGTGATCGAAGTTCGTTGCCGGTCAACGACTTGCGGGAACCGGCCTGGAGTCCTAGTGCTCCATAAGTTCAGCTCCCTGACCGGGGAGTTGTTGGATACAAAGCGATTCCGGGATACCGGAGCGCCATCAAACGAGGAGGTGACTAATGCCACTCACAACGATTCCGCTTCCCTTCGGGCTCCGGCAGGTGAGGTTGACCCCGTACACCGACGCGGCGGCAACCACGCTGGGTACTCCGGTGACGCTGCCATACTCGCGCACTCTGAGCTTCGCTGAAGTCGAGGCTTTCGAGGATCTGCGCGGGGATGACTCGCTCATCGCCTCGCACGGCTCGGGTGCCGAGGTTGAATGGGAGCTTGAAGGCGGAGGCGTCAGCTTCGAAGCCGTAGCGCTCATGTACGGCGGAGAGGTCACGACGACCGGCACGACCCCAAACCAGATCAAGTCGCTCCGCAAGTACGGCTCCGGGGGCGGGACGCTCTGGTTCCACTCGCAGCGCCCGTACTTCCGGATCCACGGCAAGAGCGTGTCGGACTCCGGCGGTGACTTCTGGACGGTGATCTGGAAGGCCAAGGCGACGGACAACCTCGAAGGCGAGCAGGCTGACGGGCAATTCTTCCTCACCGGTGCGTCCGGCAAGGGCTTCCCGTCGACTGAGGCCTCAACCCTCAAGGCCGTTTGGGACTTCGTGCAGCACGAGACCGAGACGGCTCTGCCGTAACCGAAGGAGGTTCAGATGGCTACATGGACGAACATCAACGCCGGCACTCTGACTCCGGCGGGAGCACCATCGACTAACCTGATCAGCGCTGCTACTGATCAGTTCGCAGCGGAGTTTGGGTCCCGGTACCTTCTCCGGTTCACCAACGCTTCGGCCACGCCTTCCGATGTCCGGGTTACTGACCCGACCTCGGTAGCTCCACAGGGCAATACCCTGCCGGGGTACGCGACGGCAATTACAGCCCTGCCGGCTACAACCGGGGTGCGGACGATCGAGGTGGACGCGAACCGATTCCGGAATGCCTCCGGATTCATCGTATTCACCTACCCGGCTGCGATGAATAACGCCGGATCTCTCGTGGAGATCTACGGACCTCTGTAGACAACAGGATAAGGAGCACAGAAGTGCCAACCCCTAAGAAGAAGCAATACAGCATTGGCCGCTCAAGCACGGGCTTCGATTTGGAGCTTCCGTCCGGCAACCTCGCGCTGGTGCGTCGACCCGGCGCGCAGGGTCTCATCAAGCAGGGCCTCCTTGATTCCCTCGATACGCTGACCGCACTCGTCAAGACGGAGCATATCGACTCCAAAGACCCTAAGAAGATGGTCGAGGCCGCAAAGAGGCTGACCGTTGATAAGGGCAACCGGGAAGCCATTGTGCAGGGTATCGAGCTGATGGACCGAGTCATCTGCGCCGTCGTTATCGAGCCCAAAGTCCTTCCCGTTCCCGCCCTCGAAACGGAACGGGATCCGGAAGCGCTATACGTCGATGACGTCGACCCGGAGGACAAGTCCTTCATCTTCAACTTCGTCGTGGGTGGGACCCGCGACATCGAGACGTTTCGTAAAGAGCACAGCCAACTTATGGGCAACATATCAGATGTGCAAGGCGATGCGTTGCCGGCCTAGCGAGCTAATGGGGTTTGATGAATACCCCATGGCTTTCTACTTCGACCGGGCAGTGTTCTATTTCGGCACTCACGTCGAGAATGAAATGGAGAAGGCCGGCTCCGGTAAAGGCAAGTCGGAGACGCAAAGGCAAATGGCCCGGAACATGGTAATGCAGCGGTACCTCGGAGTAGGCCAGTTCCGATAAAAGGAGGGGTGAGCCATTCCAGATTACAACCTCGGAACAGCGGCCGGCAAGATCAAGGTTGACTACGACGGCACCGGCATCAAGGCTGCCGAGAAGGATATGGGCCGGCTCTCGAAGTCGGGCGAGGGCACCCATGAGAGCCTGAATCGGGTCGCTACGACTTCGGCCGTCGCCGGGGCGGGAATCGCGGCAGGGCTCGCGCTCGCTGCCCGTTCCGCCCTCAACTTCGAGAAGCAGATCTCCGCAATCGGGGCGGTATCCGGGGCGACTGAGGGAGACCTCGAAAGGCTCCGCGCTAAGGCTCTGAAGCTGGGCGAGGATACCTCCTTCGGCGCCACCGAAGCGGCGCAGGCGATGGAGGAGTTGGCCAAGTCCGGCCTCTCGGTAGATGAGATCCTCAACGGCGCTGCGGACGCTACGGTGGCGCTCGCGGCAGCCGGTGGGGTCGATCTGAAGCAGGCAGCGGAGTTGGCGGCAGACGCCATGAACTCCTTCTCCCTCAAGGCTTCGGATATGCCGAGAATCGCGGACCTGATCGCGGGTGCGGCTAACTCCTCCAGCATCTCCGTAGGCGACTTCGAGCAGTCCCTAAAGCAGGTCGGCGCGGTAGCCAACCTTGTCGGGATCTCCTTCGACGACACGGCAGTGGCAATCGCCCTAATGGGGCAGGCCGGTATCAAGGGCTCTGACGCCGGCACCTCGCTTAAAACGATGCTGTCGAACCTGATCCCGGTTACCAAGGAGCAGAAGACTCTCTTCAAGGAACTGGGGCTAACGCTGGAGGACGGCTCCAACGCCTTCTTCGATGCGCAGGGGAACGCAAAGGGTCTCGCGGAGGTCGCCGGCATCCTCCAGAATGCTACAAAGGGGATGACCGCCGAGCAGAAGCAACTGACGCTAGAAACCCTCTTCGGATCCGACGCCATCCGCGCGGCAGCGATCATGACCAAAGCCGGAGCAACCGGCTTCCAGGACATGGCTACCAAGATGGGCTCGGTGTCGGCGGAGGCGGTAGCGCTCCAGCGGCTCGACAATACGGCCGGAGATATCGAGCGGCTCAAGGGTGCTGCGGAGTCGGCTGCGATCTCGCTCGGGGAGATGATGCTGCCGGCTATCCGGAAGATCCTCCAGGCGGTCACCGGCTTCGCAAATGCCTTCAACGGTCTGAGCGATAGCACCAAGTCGGTAATCATCAACGTCGGGCTTATCACTTCGAGCTTCCTCCTCCTCCTCGCGCTCGCCGTGAAGATGTTCCAGTTTGCCCAAGCCGTCTCCGTAATGGTGACGCTGATGAAGACCTGGGCTATCTGGTCAAAGCTTGCTGCGGCCGGTACCGTCCTCTGGGCTGCCGCGCAATGGGCGCTGAATGCTGCTATCGCCTTCATCACCTCGCCTATCGGTCTCGTGGTCATCGCCATTATCGCGCTGATCGCCGCTATCGTGCTCCTGTGGAAGAACAGCGAGACCTTCCGCAATATCGTGATAGCGGTGTGGGAGCATATCAAATCGGCGGTATCCAATACCGTCAACTGGTTTACCGGAACGGTTGTTCCCGCCCTCGTGTCGGCGTGGAACGGCATCGTTGCCGCTTTCCAAACCGCGAAGAATGCTATTGCAGCGGTGCTGAATGCAATCGTTGTGGCATTCGGATATCTGACGACCCCGATCAAAGCGTTCCTGGCATTCATCGCGCCGGCCTTCTCGGCGGCATGGAACCTAGTCAAGACGATCGTGCTAACGGCGATTACCGCCATTCAGGCTATCTTCGCGGTCTACTTCGCCATTTGGCGAGCGATTATCACTACCGCCCTTAACGCCATTCGAGCCGTATTCACGACGGTGTGGAATGCCATTAAGGCGGTAGTGACCGGGGTGATGAGCTTCCTGCAGCCGTATATCTCGGCGGCAGTGAATGCTATCCGGAACGTGATAACCTCGGCATGGAACACGGTGCGCAACATAACCGGTACCGTATGGAACGCGATCAAGGCGGTAATCACCGCCGCGTGGAACGCGATCAAGCCGACCGTTACCGCCGCGACAAATGCGGTACGGACCTCGGTCACGAATGCCTGGAACACGATCCGATCCATAAGCACCTCGGTGTGGAATGCGATCAAGTCGGTTATCTCCTCGGCGTGGTCCGCTATCAAGTCGCTGGTGTCGAGCGCGGTAAGCAACGTGATCTCGACCATGAACCGGATCCAGCAGATTGTCAGTGCGGTCCGTAACTTCTTCAACCAGCTTAAGACGGCTGCCTCGGGCGGGACCTCCTCGCTGATCGCCTTCGTGCGCGGGATCCCTGGACGGGTAGTCGCTGCCTTCGGGAACATGGGCTCCCTCCTCTACAACAAGGGGCGGCAGCTGATCCAGGGCTTCGTCAACGGCATCAAGTCGATGATCGGTGCTGCGGCCTCTGCGGCTCGGAGCGCGGTCAGCGCGGTGGCCAACTTCCTGCCGGGCTCGCCGGCAAAGGAAGGTCCGTTGTCCGGCAAGGGTTACGTGCTCAAGCGAGGCCAGCGCTTCGTGAGCGACTTCGCGACCGGAATCCTGGCTTCTGTTGCGCAGGCCAAGAAGGCGGCCAGCACCATGGTCGGTGACATCGCGATGACGCTTCCGAACGACAACACCGGAGCGGTGGCTACCGCCTCCGGCGCGGTCACCCTTGCCGCCCCCTCCGTTGCGCCGGCGTCCAACCACTCCGAGAGTCGAGCCATCACGATCGGAGCTATCCGGATCGACGGGACGTGGGACCTCGCGGATCAGGACGTGCCGCGCGAGTTTGTTGCCCGGCTTTATGAGGAGCTTGACCGTTACGAAAGGGCGCACAAATAATGGCTTGGGGAAATCTGACCTTCGGCCGGCTCGCGCTCGGGGAGACGGCTTCCGTCGATGAGGCCCGGAACGCAGCGACCGGCAGCCGCAACCTGAAGGTGACCGGGCGGGAATGGAGCGACCTGACAAAGGTCTTCCCGCGCTCCCATGACGGAGCGGTGGCACGGGTCCGGCGAACCGAAGAGGACCTGCTGACCTCGCTCCACACCTTTGTTCCCATCCTCTTCTCGCAGAAGTCGGACCTTGACGGCTTCTACTTCGTCAACGACGTCAACATAACCACGACGGAGTGGGTTGGGGAGGCTCGCTTCTTTGACTGGGAGCTGCAGCTGGAGGGTCTCGGGGCGGACAACACGATCGACATCGAGTCGAAGCTAGGCGCTGCGGTGCGGCAGAACAACTTCGCCAACACCGGCGACATCTGGCACGCTCCGTCGATCGGAGCGTATGCCTACGCGACGGGTACTACCTCGCCTAGCGGAACGGTCTCCCGCACCTCTACGGACGGAACCGTCACAGTCTACCGGGACGTTCCGGCGACGGCCGACCCGCTCTGGGGCATAGCGGCCAATAGCTACCTCCTCGGGCGGTCACGGGTGTTGGTGGACGGCTTCGAGCGCTCCGGCTCGAACATCCGCATCACGCCGACCAACTGGGAGATCAACAACGGCCTAGTCCGGGTGACTCCGCTGACCTCCAACGGAATGCTGTCGATATCCACCTGGGGCGGGACGGCGTGGGAGTCGAAGGCGTGGCACATCGCTCGGGGCGGGACGACGACCTCGCTCGGCAACCCAGAGGCCGCAACGGTTATCCGCAACGACATCGAGCGCTGCACCATACGCCTGGTTAAGACCAACACCGCCGGCCGGACGTATGTGGACCTGACCCTGCGTAGGGGTAGCAGGTTTGTCGAGGTCTACGTCCAGGCTAGCGTGGCCAACACGCTCGGGATCTACCTCCACACCGTCGAGACCGCCACCAACGTGATCGCCTCCGGCTACATCCACGCCGCAGCGGACGACGCCAACGGGAACCGTTACATAGCAGGCACTTCCAAGACCTCTACCTATACAACCAACCAGGGCTTCTCCAAGGCTTCTGCGATCTTCCTTGACGCCTTCATCGGCCATATCCACAACGGAGCGGCGGCAGCCACCGGCGACGCGGCGGCAGACCTTATGGAGCAGTACATTGGTGCGACCTCGGAGATGACGGCGGTGGTGACTCGATGACGATCAATGAAGTCAGTGGGAAGCAAGGTGAGTGGGAGGTCCGACTACGCGACCACACCCCGCGCTCGATCCTCGATCAGCTCACCTACTTCGGACACATCGTCGTCGTGCCGGGGCGGATCAACCCTCTGGAGTACGGGGACAACCTTCTCGCGACGGCTCGGTACGTCGGCGTGTTCCGCGAGCGCGACTCGAAGGACGAGAAGATCCTGCGCGGGGCGGGAATGTCCTTCTGGCTGGGGGATGAGGACAACAAGGGCGATATCCTGGAGACGCCCGTTGTCCTTACGGCGCAGACATTTGCCGCCTCAATTACCGCCCTCCTCCCGCCCGGCGGGGCGGTGACTGCTGGGACTCTCTTCTCGGTCGCGGGCAGCTACGACGGCACCCACAAGTGGCAGACCCCCAAGCAGGCGATTGACTATGTATGCGGGATCTTCTCGACTCCCTCGATCCCGGTGGAGTGGCGGGTCAACGGCAACGCGACGCTCGACGCTGGGCCCATCACCGACCTCTACCGGATCACCAACCCGCAGGCGATCATGGTCCGGCGCGAAGCCGGGCGGGACCTCCGGCTATCGGGACTGCCCGGTACGATGGACATGTCGGTCGACGTCAAGGACTACTCCAACCGGGTCGTGGTGCTCGGGGAGGGCGAGGGCGAGTCGATCGTTACCGGGGCGGCCAGCGCGGTCTCGACTCCGTACAATGACCTCCACGGCAACGACGTCAAGTTCACCCGCATAGTCTCCAGTGCCGCCACCACTTTGGACAACACCGACGCGGTAGCAGCGTTGAACCTCAACAGGTTCGCCAACCCCCGGTACAACCTTGGCCTGCGCTCCAGCGCTTACGAGGTCAAGGGGGTTATCGAGGTCGGAGACGCCATCTATGTCTTCGACCCGGACAACGGCTTTGTCGACGCGGCGGTGGAGCAGTACTGGGAAGGCGAGGTCATCAACCCGATCCGCCTCCGCTGCATCGAGCTATTGTGGCCGGTGCGGCAGGGTTGGACGGTTGCCTTCCGGACGCACACGGGAACCTGGCTCGATCTCTCGCCGTACTACGCGCCGGAGAGCGGTGATACGACCGTAGTCGTGGGCGACCCGACCCAGACCCTTTCCGGCATCTCCTCGGAGCCCGTAGGGACGCGGCCGGACATTCCCGCTCCGGGGGCGGACGCTACGACCCCCAACGCGCCGGCTTTCGTGGTGCCGTTCAACACGGTCGCCTACCAGTCGGACACGGCAAACGATATCCGGTCGGTGATCTACCTCTCATGGACGACTCCGACCAACACGGATGCCTCCTCGATTGTTGACGGGGATCACTATGAGATCCGGTACCGCTCGACGCACACCTTCAGCTACGGCATCAACTGGGCGGTAGCGGAGACCTTCGACTGGGACCAACTCGGGACGTGGGGCCGACCGCTCTCCAACCCGGCTGTAGTCGCGGACGAGTGGGTCACGGCATACGTCGGCTGGGGCACCAACGAGCTAACCATACCGGAGCTGATGATCTCAGCTGAGTATGAGTTCCAGATCCGCGCGGTGGATGCGGCCAACCCGCCCAATCGCAGCGCCTGGTCAGCTTCCACATTCCAGACCTCCGGAACCGACACCCTAGCGCCGAAGCAGCCGGCTGCAGCGGAGGTCGCAGCCTCGATGACTGCTGTACAGGTTCTGCACCGCCTAGGGGACACTACGGGGGCGGGAGACTACACCCTAGCTCGCGACCTCCACCACCTCGAAGTCCACGCGGGCGGGCCAAACTTCTTTGCCGAAGAGAGCACCCTGATCGGGTCGATGATCGCCAACTCGGGAAACCTGATGGGGAAGATCCCGGTGCTGGCAACCTTCCAGGTGGCGCAGACGGACAACGTCTGGATCCGGGTCATTGCGGTCGACTCCTTCGGGAACAAGAGTCCGGCCTCTGAGCCGGCTCAATCCTCTGTAGATCTGGTTGACTCCGCCCATATCTCCTCGATCACCGCCTCGCAGATTACCGCCGGCACGCTGATGGCCGACTTCATCCTCGGTGCCGCAATCAAGACCTCGGAGACCGGCCAGCGAGTCGAGCTCAACTCTGAGGGCATTCAGCTGTTCGACGCTGAGGGAGAGGTTGCCGTCAACCTAACGGCGGACGACTCCACCCCCAACTTCATCGGCATCCGCGACGGGGACGAGACCGTTGCCGCGATGAATGCTGACGGGACGATTGCCGCACAGGTCGGTAACTTCGCGCAGGACATCGAGATTGCCGGCCGGAGCTTCATCAGCGACTACGACGTCAACCGCCCGCGAGGGCTTGTGGCCTTCGGATCCTCCGAGTTCGACAGCGCTCAAACCGTGGGATCGGGAGAGGCCGCGCTGTTCGGCTTCCGCTTCAACATTGAAGACGGTCGCATGTACACGATCGAGACCGGCAACCTGCAGGTCAACGGAAACACCAACCTCGATCAGTACACGATCCGGATCCGGGGCACCAAGAATCCCCAGGTGACTACGACCTCCAACCTCCTCGCCGGCTGTGGAGTCGAGATCTGGCAGCAGAACACTGACCGCCCCTTCGGCATCGTCAAGTTCCCGTTCCGGTGCGACAGCACGATTCCGGAGAGCATAGACAACTTCTGGCCCGGCACATTGAACTGCCTCTTGACGTTGCAGCGCATGGGCGGCACAGGGACGGCTCGCCTCTCTACGGGCGGGAGTCTCTACACGCCGATTGCGGTCTCGGTGAATGACGTAGGCCCGTTGATCCCCAACGCCTTCGTCCTCTGGGACACCGACGTGCCGGTTGACTCGCCTACCGACCCGACCTCCTCCCCGAATCCGGAGCCGACCCGGCGATACGTGGATTACTACTTCGCCACCTGGGGCGGGACGTACGCGGAGAGTGGGGCCTATGTCCCGCAGTACGACTCCGAGGTCCACCAAGGGCACTACGCCGCAGCGGGATACGGGAACCAACGCGGCCTGATCGGCTTTGACTACAACAAGATCAAGGCGGACCTCGCGGGGGCCACGATCATCGACGCCAAGCTTCGGCTCCACGCCTTCCATTGGTACTTCAATGCGGGCGGGACAGCGATTCTCGGGACACACGACTACACCGACCGACCGGGCACCTGGGCCGACAGTCGCGTCAACCAGAACCAGCAGACGCAGGCCGGCTGGCCGAAGCCGGGCACCAAAGAGATTATTGTTGCTAACGCATGGCTCTACGACTTCCTAGACGACACGGTGCGCGGGATTGCCATCGGCCCAGGCCCCAGCACATCAAGCGAGTACTACGGTAAGTTTGTTGGTACCGGCGAGAACCGTGCCAGGCTCTGCGTCACCTACATGAAGTAAGGGGAGTGCCAAGTGAGCACCTTAACAACGCGCCACAGCCTCTACAAGCCGGCTGCGGACGGCTCGGAGACGGTCGATGTCGTTACCGACCTCAACAACAACTGGGACAAGATTGATGCTCTGCTCGGCTTCCTGCCGTGCACCTCGGGGACCCGCCCCGGCTCTCCCTATGAGGGACAGGCAATCTATGAGACCGACACCAATAAGGCGTACGGTCGATTTGAGGCTGCATGGGTACAGATTCCCTTGTCGACGGGAGCGGTGTTTACCGGCAACCTCGACATCAGCGGGACCGTAGCGGCCAACGCCGCGATGACCGTCACAAGGGCGGGAGCGACCAACCCGGCCTACAACATGAAGGTCTCCGGCGACGCGAACAACCGGCTGGAGGTCACCGCCGAAGGCAAGCACAACTGGGGTCCTGGCTCGGCGGTAGCTGACACGAACCTCTTCCGGACCTCTGCCAATGTTCTCCGTACCGATGACAGCTTCAGCGTCGGGACGGATCTGACGGTCACCGGCACCTCTACCTTCTCGGGAAACGTTGCGGCTCCAACGATTACAGGCAACGTAAGCATCGGCGGCAACCTAACAGTGAGCGGAGTCGGTGCCGTCATTACCAAGTACAAGTCGGCTGATCAGAGCGTCACAAGCTCGACTACGCTGGTGTCAGACTCTAAC